>MTLC01000186.1_pt1 | contig 31326 bp, 26 predicted proteins | sample 1982451 | NCBI WGS metagenome assembly MTLC01 (sample SAMN05710165, study PRJNA340218) | biofilm metagenome | isolation source: sample SPH anode biofilm adapted to +100 mV | place: USA | collected 2012-02-03 | reverse complement strand
CGTGAATAACCCCGTATGCAGCGCAGCGGAATGCGGGGCATAAACATCACATTCAATTCAACCCCGAAGTGGGTTGAACTCTTTCAGAGTTCTATTGATGGTGTTTTCTCTTACCCCGCACTTCGTACGGGGTTACTTAATTTTAATCCTTTCGGGATTATTGAGGACACTTTGCGGATAATCATATTGAATAATTATTTCTTTGGAATATTTGCCAAGGTGGCTTTGAGGTAATCCCAGAATTTTTGTACGGTCTCTATATTCACTTTTTCATCCGGCGAGTGTGGGTAGCGGATGGTAGGTCCAAAGGAAATCATATCCATATTCGGGTAGTTGGTTCCGAGAATACCGCATTCCAATCCGGCATGAATAATCATAATTTTGGGTGTTTTTCCGAAATCTTTTTCGTAAATAGAGGTCATTTCTTTAAGAATAGGCGAATCCAAATTTGGTTTCCAGCCGGGATAATCTCCTTCAAATTCCACTTTGGCGCCTGCCAGCGTAAATGCGCTTTCTATCATGGATGCCAATTCAGCTTTACGACTTTCTACCGAACTGCGAGTAAGGCATTTCACTTCTACCGTTTCGCCGGTTGATTTTATAATTGCCAAGTTATTAGAAGTTTCCACCACTTCGGGCACTTCGGGGATAAAGCGGAAAACTCCGTTAGGGCAAGTGGTTACGGCGTTAATCAAGTCGTCTTGCACTTCTTCCGGTATCAAGCCTTTGGGTAATTCTACCTTTTCGGTTTTGAGAGAAATGGTATTTTCCACGCCGGCAAATTCCGTATTGAACAGTTCTTCAAATTCCGCTACGGTGTCCATCAATTCTTCTTCGGCGCCTTTGGGTACGGTAATAACCACAAATGCCTCGCGGGGAATAGCGTTACGCAAACTACCGCCTTCTACACTTGCCAAGCGCGCTTCATTTTCGGCAACGGCTACTTTTAGGAAACGGAACATTAATTTGTTGGCGTTGGCGCGTTGAAGGTGAATATCCACGCCCGAGTGTCCGCCTTTAAGCCCTTTAAGCGAAATTTTATACGCCACGTCATCGGCAGGCGTTTCCACTTCTTTATAGCGGAAAACAATATTGGCATCTACTCCGCCGGCACACCCCACATAAAGTTCGCCTTCGTCTTCCGAGTCCATATTAATCAAAATATCGCCTTTCAGGAAGTAGGGTTGCAACCCGAACGCGCCAAACATACCCGTTTCTTCGTCCACCGTTATAAACATTTCAATGGCGGGATGGGGTATATCGGTGGATTGCAGAATAGCCATAGCGGCGGCTACGCCAATGCCGTTGTCAGCGCCGAGCGTGGTATGGTTGGCGCGTACCCACTCACCGTCAATGGTTGCCTCGATAGGGTCTGTTTCAAAATTGTGGTTTACGTCGCTGTTTTTTTGCGGCACCATGTCGCTGTGAGCTTGCAGGATAACGCCTTTACGGTCTTCCATCCCTTTGGTGGCGGGCTTGCGGATAAGCACGTTGCCTATTTCATCTTGCAAAGTTTCCAGCCCGAGCGATTTGCCAAAATCTACCAAAAATTGGTTGATTTGGTCTTTTTTACCCGACGGGCGCGGGATTTGCGTCAGCGAATAGAAATTGTTCCAGAGCGCTTTTGGCTCTAATGTACGGATGTCTTTTGAGTTCATGATAAAATTTTTAAGTTTCCTGAATGTTGTTTTCAGGGGTTATTTTTTGATGATATTTTTATTTTTGATGTATAAAGATGATAACGGTGCGGCGCTTGGCGCAGTGGCGGATTTCGGAGCACAAAACTGTCAATACACCACAAAAGTTGATGCGAGGTAGAATGTTCAATTAACCACGTCACCCGCCATTGAGCCAAACGCCTGTTAGTGGCTGGGCTTTTTTTCAATATGTTGTTCAAGATTGTCAATTAATTTTTCTATTTCGTTATAAAATTCAGTTTTGTTTGGCTCTGTCAATGTTTCAAGGTCTGGTGTCCCAAAATGGTGTTCTATTTCGTGTAAAATTAAGTCTTTGATTTCTGTCCTTGTCTTTCCATTGTAAAAAGCACTTAAAAGTTGAGTTGTTAAACAGTCGTATTCGTCTATTGGTGATCCTGAATGGATTAGTCCACAAGGGTCAAAATCGTTTACGAAACCCTGTGTAGTATCAAAGTCCTTTTTGAACTTCCGCTTCAATTCTGAATTGTGTCTTAAATGCTCACTCACTTTCTAATTCCTTATTTATTGTCCAAGGTGTTATAGCGTCAAATTCAATTTGAACAAGATTTTCTTTTTCGTCAAAAAAAGTCAACGCACTATCGTAACGAAATCCAATACTAAACTTGTCATTTATTGGCGTTAAGTCAAAAGTAAACCCGCCTGAACCTGTCGGAATAGTGCAGTCCTTGCCTTTAAATTTCCCTTTGAAATGAAACCAACCACCGTAATAATGTAGTCCATCTGACTGTCGGCAGTAATGGCAAATTTCACTTTCCTTTTTAAAGTCGATGCCAAGTTGGTCAAAAAGTATTTTTATTTCTTCTGGGTAAATATCTTCTCTATTGTTAGCAAAATTCTTACAGTCATTGCAACTACAACTTTCAGGACCACCAAGAGCAACATTATTGTAGGTCAGTTTAGTTAATTCTCTGTTCACGATTAATTCCCATTCTCTGAATTTTACTGTTGTCATTTTCTCATGTTGTATTGTCGTCATTGCCTTGCCACTAACTCTCAAATACTCGCAACTTCATTACGCATATCCACCCAATTCAGCATATATTCTGCAAATCTAAATAAGAAACATGAATAATTGCAACTATGGGAATTACCCTACAAATATCACAATTATCTCTCAAATTTCCATAATAATTTTGACTTTTTAAATAATTAGGATTGAAAGAAACCGCTCGTTGCTTTTATGAGCATTTTCTCTTTTTCTCTTTTCTTAAAAATAGCTATCTTTGCACTCTTATTATATTAAAACTTTTTCGGATGAATTTTATAGAAGAACTTACTTGGCGCGGGATGATTCACACCGTAATGCCGGGCACGGAAGAACAGTTAAGCAAAGAAATGACCGCCGCCTACGTGGGCATAGACCCTACCGCGGACTCTCTGCACATTGGGCATTTAGTGGGCGTGATGATGCTCAGACACTTTCAGCGCGCGGGACATAAACCCATCGCCCTTATTGGTGGCGCCACGGGAATGATTGGCGACCCCTCGGGCAAGTCTGCCGAGCGTAATTTGCTGGATGAAGAGGCGTTGCGTCATAACCAAGCGTGCCTGAAAGCACAGCTGGCAAAGTTTCTGGATTTTGAAAGTGCCTCCCCTAACGCCGCGGAATTAGTGAATAATTACGACTGGATGAAAGAGTTTTCATTCCTGAATTTTATCCGCGACATTGGCAAGCACATTACCGTAAATTATATGATGGCGAAAGATTCCGTAAAAAAACGGCTTACCAACGAGGCGAGCGAAGGGATGTCTTTTACCGAATTCTCTTATCAATTGCTGCAAGGCTATGATTTTCTGCACCTTTACCAAAGTAAAAATTGCAAATTGCAAATGGGTGGTTCTGACCAATGGGGAAACATTACCACCGGTACGGAACTTATCCGCCGCAAAGCGGGCGGCGAAGCATACGCTTTGGTGTGTCCGCTGATTACCAAAGCGGATGGCGGAAAATTCGGAAAAACGGAAAGCGGCAACGTGTGGTTAGACCGGAAATATACTTCGCCGTACAAGTTTTACCAATTTTGGCTGAACGTAAGCGATGCGGATGCCGAAAAATACATTAAAATATTTACTTCGATAGGAAAAGCCGAGATTGACACGCTGATAGCCGAACATGCGCAAGCCCCGCACCAACGCGCACTTCAAAAAAGATTGGCGGAAGAAGTTACCGTGATGGTACACTCGCGTGAGGATTACGAGGCGGCAGTAGAAGCATCGGGCATCCTGTTTGGAAATGCCACGTCGGAAGCGTTGAAGAAACTCGATGAAGAAACGCTGTTGAGCGTATTTGAAGGTGTTCCCCAGTTTAAAATCAGCGCCGATGAACTGAAACAAGGCGTAAAAGCCATTGAACTTCTTACGGACAAAGCGGGGGTTTTTCCTTCCAAAGGCGAAATGCGCAAAATGGTGCAAAGCGGTGGCGTGAGCCTCAATAAAGAGAAACTCGCAGAACCGGAAACATTGATAACCGATTCTGAACTACTGAATAACAAATACTTATTGGTGCAGCGCGGTAAAAAAAATTACTTTTTACTGATAGCGGAATAGTTTATTTTTACGAAAAAAATAAACTTTTGAACTTCAATCTTTTTGAACTTTAAAAACTTATTCGTATCTTTGCACCGCTTTTGAGAGAAAGCAACTTATTGATTGTCTCATGGTGTAATGGTAGCACTGCAGTTTTTGGTTCTGCCTGTCTAGGTTCGAATCCTGGTGAGACAACTTTTAATAGATAGCCCTATTCTTTTTTCGGAAAAGAATAGGGCTTTTTTATTGGACTTTTACCTTGACAAAAAAAAAATACAGTCCGGAAGCTCTTCATTTTGTGGGCGTTGACGGATTCGAACCGCCGACCACTTCCGTTTGGAAAAACGGAATGCTCTGAACCAGGCTACTTCAAATTGGCATCAGAACAATATTTTTTTCTCTGCAATAAGTTTTTCAATCCTTGTTTTGCTTTTCCAGTTTTTAACTTCTTTTTCCCGTAAAAAAAGCCTTTTCTTTTGTTTCAAAAAGCTCAAAATACACCAATTCCCAATCGTTAGCCCTACCCGTAAATCCCTTCTTATGCCGGGTATTATGTCTTCTCAATCGCTCAGAGATTTCATCGCAAGTAGCACCCACATAAAACCTGCTGATTTTCTTTGAATAAAGGATATAAAAAGTACACATAAATAAAAAAGGTTGCCTGTTAGTGGACAACCTTGGTGGGCGTTGACGGATTCGAACCGCCGACCCTCTGCTTGTAAGGCAGATGCTCTGAACCAGCTGAGCTAAACGCCCTTAAATTTTTTATGCTTTGAAAAAATGTAGGTTTTTATTTGTGGGCGTTGACGGATTCGAACCGCCGACCCTCTGCTTGTAAGGCAGATGCTCTGAACCAGCTGAGCTAAACGCCCCTATTTTTGGATGCTTTGAACCTTCCGATGCTTCGGAAGAGCTAAACACCCTACATTTCGTCTTAAAAGCGGATGCAAAGATACGGCTATTTTTTGATATTGACAAGATTATCCCATATTTTTCTTTGAAAAATTCACTGGCTTCCACCAAATAATATCCTGAACGCCTCCTCCACTTTTCTTACTTGCACCAATTCGATATTTATTTTTTTCAAATCCAAACTTTTTAGGTTGATTTGAGGGATAATCATTTTCTTAAAACCGAGCTTTTCCGCTTCGTGAATACGCTGCTCCATGCGGTTTATGGGGCGTATTTCGCCCGATAAACCCACTTCTCCCGCCATACATACGTGGTTTTCTACCGCTATATCCAGACTGGAAGAGAGAATGGCTGAAATCACCGCTAAATCAATGGCGGGGTCATTTACTTTCAGTCCGCCGGCAATGTTCATAAACACGTCCTTCTGCGCCAGCTTAAATCCGGCGCGCTTTTCTAAAACAGCCAACAGCATATTTAATCTCCGTAGGTCAAATCCGGTGGAAGAACGCTGCGGAGTACCGTAAGCCGCAGAACTTACCAACGCCTGCACCTCAATCAAAAACGGACGCACGCCTTCAATTGCTGAGGCGATGGCTACTCCGCTCATTCCTTCGTGGTTTTGCGTAAGCAACAGTTCCGACGGGTTGCTGACCTCACGCAGTCCGCTTTGCTGCATTTCAAAAATACCGAGTTCCGAAGTACTTCCAAAACGGTTTTTTATAGGCCTAAGGATGCGGTACATATAGTGCTGGTCGCCTTCAAACTGCAACACCGTATCCACAATATGTTCCAGCACTTTGGGTCCTGCAATGCTGCCCTCTTTGTTTATATGCCCAATGAGCAACGTAGGAGTGCCTGATGTTTTGCAGAATTTAAGCAGCGCGGCAGCGCACTCACGCACTTGTGAAACGCTTCCGGGCGATGATTCAATGTTTTCGGTAGTAATGGTCTGGATAGAATCCACGATAAGCACATCGGGTTTCACGTTTTGCACATGGACGAAAAGTTGTTCAAGCGAGGTTTCGCTGACCACGTAACAGTCGGGATTTTGAAAACCGAGCCGTTCGGCGCGCAGTTTGAGTTGCTGTACGCTCTCCTCGCCCGACACGTAAAGCGTTTTTTTCCCTTTCAGATTCAGCACTACCTGCAGTACCAGCGTAGATTTCCCGATGCCCGGCTCACCGCCGATAAGTACTAGGGAACCGCTGACCAAACCACCGCCTAACACCCGGTTCAATTCATTGTTATGCGTATCAATACGCGGTTCACTGAGCGCTTCCACATCTGAAATGAGGATGGGTTTTTGTTTTTGCATTTCCAATCCGGCAATGGCTACTTTACCTGCGGTGGATTTGCTTATAATTTCTTCTACATACGTATTCCACTCGCCGCAAGAGGGGCATTTACCTATCCACTTGGGCGATTCGGCGCCACAGTTTTGACATACGTAAACTGTTTTTGTTTTTGCCATAGATAGCTGTTTTTACTCTAAAAATCGTTTGTTAAACAATAAAAAACCGAGATTTACACCAAAATTATAAGGAGAAATACCTCCGGAATAATAGTTGGCAAAAGCGGATACGGTGGCTAATTTAAAATTATACACCAAGCTGCACTCTCCCAGCCATTGCGCCTGACTGAACGGCGTAATCTCTTTCCTGTAAGAAATTCCCGTATCGGTAAATTGGATGGTTCTATACGGCGCGAAAAGGTAGCATTCACCGCGCAGGTGCCATTGTTTTGAGAGAATAAGCATAGGCTTTATCCCGGCAGCAACGTACGTGTGTGAGCGGTAAAGCGGCTCAAGCGCCGTTTGGCTGTGGGGTGTGGGGGCGAAGGCAGGCATTTGCATTACAGACGCCGTGTAACTCTGAGAAAGTGGACGATTGGATATTTTTCCTTCCGCCAAATACCCCAATGTAAAGTGTTTTGCCAATGGTTTATAACTTTCTACGGAAAAGCCTCCTTGAAACCAGTTGGCTTTTTTAGCTTTGTCCCATTCTATTTTTTCATTTTTATGGGCAGTACCTTCATCACTTATATTAAATTGAATCACAACGTAGGCTTTATATCCTTCTGTAGGATACATTACATTATTTAAGGAATAAGTTTCAAGCCTACCAAAAAAACTTGCCACGCGGTAAACACTCCTTGTTTGCTTAATATCGTACTCTATCTCCAGAGGTTCTTCCTGATAAATATCATCCTGATTAAAATACTTATCTTTTAAGATACCAAGCCCGGCGCCTAACTCCAATCGGTTACGGTAAGTGAGTGGCATTCCTACGCTAAGTTTAGTATATAATTCGTTTTGAGTGTACAAGGCAGCTGTATTTTCCGACAGCAGAAAAGACCCCGATTTGAAATAATTGAAACGGTGAAAAACATTTACCCACTTCAAATATGAACTCGTTTCCCACGGCGCGTCTATACGTATTCCTGCGCCTAACGAATTGTAAATACGTCCAAAATGTACATCCAAATAAGAAGTGTGAGAATAATTTGTTAATTTTTGGTAACTAATTCCCAAATACGCTTGATTCGAAGTGCTTGATGACACATTGCCTCCTAATTGCAGTTTTAATTTACGGTGTACTTTTACCGCCAAATGAAGGGCAAAAAAACCGGTAGAGTCATTGTAAACTGCGCGTGGTTTTACCTCGGATATCTTCTCATCGTTTACCAAACGAAAATAGCCGTTTTGAAGTTCGGTTAATCCAAACACATTTGCTTCATCGTGAAAAATACGCCGGATATATTCCTGTTGAAATTTATCCACACCACTCACCTCCACTTTATTGAACCGAAAACGAGGAAGTGAACTTTGGTATTTTTGGCGGCGAAGAGCCAGTGAATCATTACTTATTTTATTTTTTACCTCTCTTCTGATAGAATCTATTTTTGTCAATGTTTGCTCATAACCTATTTTTACTAATTCCTCCAATCGGTCAAAATCAAATTCACCTACTTCACTCAAGTCAAATCTTATTAGTTGTCCTTTATTTTTATCCAAATCATAACACGTGGGGCTCATTATCATATTGCGTAGATGACTCGCCACATCTTCCGGATCGGGCTTTTGCCTGTCATTTGCCACCACGCTGCCAACCATAAAATTCGGATGAAAATCTTTTTCCATTACATCCACCGGAAAGTTATTGAAAATTCCGCCGTCAAAAAGCAATTTATTGTTAATTTCAATAGGCTTATACACCAACGGAAAAGTCATGGAAGCGCGTACAGCATCGCCCAAGTCCCCTTTGCGAAGCACCACAGCTTGTTTCTCATAAACATCCGCAGCAACACACCGAAAAGGGACGAAAAGACGGTTAAAATCACCACGTGAAGCGGCGGTAGCTTGTGAAAAAAGTTCCATAAACGCATAGTTCATCTGGCGGGGAGAGATGAGATTAATGGGAAGAATCTTTGACTTTTTCTTCAATAATTCCGGATTTTTTATATCCACATACAAGTCAATAAAACTCGGCTTCGGGTCCGGGTTGCGGAAAAAGTATTTTTGCTTGGTGGATATTTCGCCCGTTGACCAGCGTTTGAAGTCTTCTGATTTGAACAGTTCTATCATTTCGTCAGGCGAGTAGCCCATGGCGTACAACCCACCGATAATAGCGCCCATAGAAGTGCCAGCTACATAGTCAATGGGGATGTTATTCTCTTCCAACGCTTTAATCACACCAATATGGGTGAACCCTTTCGCACCGCCGCCACTCATTACCAACCCTACTTTCTGCGCCACTAAAACATTGAAAATAAGAAATGTAAACAACACTGTACAACAAACGCGTGCTTTCATTTTTCAGAAAAATTGGTGCGTTGTTTTTTATCAAAGTTAGATTGACGATAGCCTTTTGTACCGAATTTTTCACCCAGTCTATGAAGGTGTTCACGCTGTATAAGGTATGCTATGGTGGCTAATGGCGCCACTAATACCATGGACAGTAACCAAAAAGGCTTATTATACACCTTGTTGCGCGCTATGTCCACTACCGTCCAAATCCACACCATGGAAGTAATTACATAGGATATTGTTCTGAAATACTGTGGAATGACACCAAAATAGAAAAGTATGGAAAGGGTTATTCCTGCCAGAAAAATAAATAATAAGGAAAAACGGATGGTTTTGCTCATGGTAATCAGTTTTATTTTTTGCAAATATAATCATTTTAAAACGAAAGAAGGCACAAGTTTTATTGTACCTTCTTTATCCATAAACGTGAAATAACAGTTATTTTCAATTCTCAGAATTCGATACTCGGAACTCTTGACTTGATACTAAATTTATTTCAAATAAAATTCTTTCATAAACTCAAAATAAGTATTCACATCGTTTTTCTGCACCATCGTATTGATGTTTTCCTGCGTGCCGATTAAGTTTCGGCGATTCACGGCTTTCAGCGCGTCATTCAGCGCTTGTTCTTTGAGCATACGAAGCAAGTAAGATTTGGCAGTATTGGCATCTACAAACGTACCTACAATAATTGCCTGCTGCTTCCCGAAACGTTCCAGCGATGTTCTCAAATTCAGCAAACCGTAATTTTCGGCATTGTACTTATCAAACGCTTTCTGAATGGCAACAAAACTTCTTACATCGCCTGTTGGCACGTAAAGCGCTACAAAGTGTGGCGCGCCCGGGCGATAAGCGTACGTATTACGGAACCAAGCCACCGGCTCTTCTACTTTCGGTTTTTCTTTTTCTATCGGTTTTATCACTTGGGGTCCTTCCACCACTTTTTTCGGGGTTTCCGGCTCGGTTTTTGGTTCCGGTTTTTTTTCTTCCGGCGGTGTTTCTATCTTTTCCGTCTCTTTAATTTGAGCTACTTCTTTTTTATCGGGTTCTTTCTTTTCAACTGTTTTAATCGCTTTTTCAGGCTCTTTTTTCTCTACCTTTTTCGGTTGCGGCTCAGTTTTTTTCACAGCCTCAGCTATCGGTTTTTCTTCCTTGGCTATTTCCACCACTTTGGGTTTTTCGGCAAATTGAAAATTAGATAAATCAATATCGGGCATATCTTTCAGCAAATTTTCTTTGGCAAATTCCACGTATTGTTCCAAAGTAAAAAATGCCCGCAGTTTACTGAAATTTTCTTCCGAAATAGGCAACATCTGTACTTTTAATGAATCAATGATATGACTTAATCCTCTGTCTGTGCGGATGGTTTTTTCGTACCAAAGCGCCTCGTTAAAGGATTCCAAATTGGTGACGGAAAGCGCGCGGTCTTGGGCATTTATTTTTCCGGTTTCAAAATCAAAATCTTTAATCATAAAGCGTGAGAAATTGAATATCGCGGTGTTATAGAGCAATTTATTCATCGCTGTATCGTTCAGGTTTCCGATGAAAAGCAGGCGGTGTTTGCCATCTTTGCTTAATGATAGCGCAGTATTGTCAGTCGTTTCACTTGTAGCGGCGGCTTCTTCGGCGCGGCGGGCAAGCAAGGAACCGTGCGTTTTACCTATTTGAGGAATGTTTCCTTGCTTCATAAGTGCGAGAATATCTTTTGCCATAGCGCTTACATCACTTTTCGGGTAACGCGCCACCAGCGTATCCAATGACGTTTTGAACTGGTTGGACTGCTGTGTTTTGCCAATGCTGAGCGCGTTCAGGAACTCAAACTTGGGTAACAACGCGGAAACAGGATATTTTTGCTTGACGTATTCCACGTTTTTGAACACAGTGGGGAAATCACTGCGGGTGTAAGCGGCGTAGGTTTGATTATAAATGCTATCCTGCTCACGATACATTTTACCCATTCGTTTCACAAAATCGGGTTCCCGAAGCATATCGGCATAGCTGCTGCTCGGATAGCGGCTCAGCATTTGGGCGCGGTAACGCTGTTCGCCTTCCGTATCTTCGGTGCGCGCGGCAATCAGGAAACGTTGATAGAGGGTTTCCATTGCCCGCTCATCTCGCCCGAAACGACGTTCAAATTCCTCAAAAGTTTCAATGGCTTTCGGGTAATCTTGCATTTTGTCCTTAAAAATAAATCCCATATTAAATAGCGCGTTGGCTATCTGCGCGTTTGATTTTTCACGCTGCTGCGCCGAGAACGGGATTTGACGCAGGTAATAATCTACACTTTTATTGTCGGATATTTTGTCTGATGCATTTTCATTACCTTGATTATCAGTTTCGTTTCCCATATTTTGTGGCTCATTCGCGCCTGATGTAGCGGCATTATCGGCAAAAATGGATACGGATTTATTTCCCCGCTGCCAGTTATCTTCCAATTTCCGGTTTCCCCATTTTTTTTGGAAATCTGTTTTTCCGCTTCTTACCGTACCCGGATTATAAAAATACCAATTACTTCCCGATTTATTTACGGCACCTATCATTTCGGGCATCGGCATAGTAAATTCATCGTCACCACCCCGTGAGTAGTTAGGGCGTGCATTGGGGTCATTTTCTCTCGCTTCTTGCTCTTTTTTCTCTTTTTCTTCTTTTTCTATTTTCTTAATCACACGGTCAATAGCAGCCAATCGTTCCGCTTCGGGCAAAGTTGCCAAGTTCAATAAACTGTCTTGCAATACCACTACTTCATCTTCTTTGACTAATTCCGCCAACACTTCCGCACGCTTATTTATACGTTCAAAATCAGGGTATTCGGCGGTAAAAATTTTCGCCGCTTGATTGTAGTTTGGCTCTGCTTGGATGTATTTTTTGCGGGTGTAATATAAATCGCCCAATTGTACCAATGCTACCCCTTTTTCAATACTGTTCCGGGTGCTTTTTTGCACTGCCTGAGCATAATAGTCAATTGCTTTGAGAGTATCTTTGTTATTTAGAAAAATATTTCCCAGCGCGCCATACACTTGATCTAAATATTCTTTGTTTTTACGGCTACGCGCCATGGATTTCAATTCTTTTTCTACCCCGCTGATGTTATTTCCAGCCAATAGCTGCGCACGATTAATGCGGGCGTTAAATTCCATCTCGTACGGCGGCGATGCTTTTATAACCGACGAATATGCTTCGGCAGCCTCTTTCTTATTATCCGTAGCTTCATAAAGCTGTGCCAATACGTATTTAAAACGCGTTTCCTGCTTCCCGTCTTTCTCGCGTTCAATAGCCAGTTTCAGGTAAGGAATAGCGTCACGGTACTGTTTTTTTCGGATAAGCACGTCCGCCATAGCGGCTGAGAAAAGTCCGGTATTTTTCTTGTTCAGTTTTTCTGTGGAAAGTTTGGTAAGCACCTCGTCCGCTTCATAAATCCAGTCCATTTCCGCGTAAGCGCGCGCCATCCATATTTGCGCTTCCGCCAGTACATCAGGCACGGTGGCGTAATGCTTGGTAATGTATGAAAAAGTACCAACCGAGCCGAGAAAATCGCCCTTGTGAAACTCTGATTTTGCGAGCATCAGCCACGCTTCTTTGAGCGCGGGGTTAAATTCATTTTGGTTATACCACGCGCGGTACTCGGGCTTGTTCCATTTGTTGAAATTTTTTTCAGGTTTTTTTTTGATAGAATGTAGTTTGATGGCTTTGCGGCTTTTTTCTATGGCGCGATCCATATTTCCCGAAGCGGCTGAAAGAGCATCGTGATTACTCACGGCATACATGGGAATAATGCGGGAATAATCGTCTTTACCGCCTTTGGTTACGGCTTCCATTCCTTCTTTATAGCTTTGGGAACCATTGAAGAAAATGTTAAACTTGGTGGTAGTGTTGTGGTATGTGCGGGACATCCACGTGTTTTTTTTAGTGGAACACGCGCCGACAAGCACAATCAACATCGCCGCAAAAGTAATATGCAGAAATTTTTTTTTCAAAATAATCAAGATTTTAGTTTCGAGTTAAGTCATTAGTCAATGGTCGTTAGTCAATAGTGGATATAACAACCAATAAAAAAACCCTTAAAACGCTATTTTATTGTGTAATACGTGGAAGTTTTAACCTACAAAAATACGATTTTCTGCCTATTATCACTAACTTTGCAGGAAAAAATTTGTTTATCTTATAGAAACAATCACTGAACAATGTACATTCTTTTTTTAATACTTATTATTTTCGGGCTTTTATTATTTGGCGCTACGTATCTTAAACGCAGAAACGAACAAGAACCTACATCCGTAACTATCAATGAAAATCCGGAATGTTGCGGCGCTCACGAAGTATGCGATAAGGATTCTTTATTGAGTTCCGGTGCGGCGCCGGAATATTTTGACGATGAAGAATTAGATGAGCTGGCAGGCATTTCGCCCGAAAATTATACCGAAAACCAACTTAACATCTTCACGGAAGTATTTTATTCTTTACCCGAAAATAACGTGGCAGCGTGGCTCAGAAGCCTTCAAATACGGAATATAGAACTTCCCGCGCCTATCCGAGAGCAAGCGTTGATGATTGTAAGTGAAAGAAGAAGGGAAAGTGTTTAAGTTATGAGTTCCGAGTTTCAAGTTTCAAGTTTCAAGTTTCAAGTTCCGAACCTATATCAGGACAAGACACTCAGAACTCAATATTCAGAACTTAAAACTACTTACATTCCCCATTTTAAAAATCTAACTTCATTGCACTTAGGACTTCATACTTCCCGTTTCTGACTTATATATCAGCCATAACAATCCCAAAGTTAAAAATCCGCTGATGACGCCGTACACTAAGGTATCTGCTTTGCCTATATTTTCTATTTTTTGTAAATCGTCGGTATTTTTCATAAAAAAAGATACGCTTATTGCCAGGGCGTTATTTAGTAAATGCGCCAAAATAGGCAGCCAAAGCGTGCGTGTCCACACCAGAATGTAACCAAACGCGGCGCCCATCATCATGCGTGGTATAAAACCGTACATCTGAAAGTGAATAAGGCTGAAAAGCGCCGCGGCAATCCACACGGCGGCGTGTTTTGAAAATTTTTCAGAAAAAATATTCTGTACAGCCCCACGGAAAAACAATTCTTCACCAAATGCCGGAATAAGCGCCATTAAAAACAAGTTAAACAAGTAACCCCCTACCCCACTTACATTCAGAAACATTGCTACTGTATTAGCCGCTTCCGATTCTTTTGCCTTAAAATAATCTTCCACATTTTTTAACGCGTTCGGAAGCTGTAATTGCTGGTTAAAATATGCCAGCAAATTGATAAAAGGAATGATAGCAATTGCCAGTAACAGCACCAAAATAATTTGTTTTCCGGTAGGTTTTACTGTAAAATGAAGTGACTCCGCCGGATTTTCATACCAATATTGCGCTAAAAAAAGTACCGGAAGTATAAAAAGAAAAACAGACATCGTTAGTTGTAAAATCTTTAACGAATAAACGCTGCTATTTTCTACCCCTGTTTTTCCACCGCCCAACATCCAAATAAAAACGCCTGTCATCATAAAAAGCAGGCTGATAAGGACTAATTGAACAAGTTTACCTATCCAGCCTGAATTTCCAAATAATTGTTTAAGCATAATTTATAATTATTTAGCTCATTTCCAACATTTTCAAAATTGGTTTTACTGCTTTTTCACGTAACTTCTCATCAATAATGATTTCGGGTTTTTCATCGCGAAGACAGAGGTATAATTTATAAAGAGTATTCATTCGCATATATTTACATTCGTTACACATACACGTTTTCCCTTCAAATTCGGGCGGAACGGGAATAAATGTTTTTTGCGGATTGGCTTTTTGCATTTGATGTAAAATGCCACTTTCCGTTACTACCAGAAACTTATTTTTTTCAGATTTTGTAACGTAGTTGAGTAATCCTTGGGTGGAACCTATGTAATCTGCCATATTCAAAATAACACTTTTACATTCCGGATGCGCCACTATTTCGGCATCGGGATTTTCATGCTTCAATTCCACGAGTTTTTCTACCGAAAATTGCTCATGCACATGGCAAGCCCCGTCCCAAAGCAACATATCGCGCCCGGTAACGCTGTTAATGTAATTCCCCAGGTTTTTATCCGGTCCGAAAATAAGTTTGGCGTCTTGCGGAAATTGGTCTACTATTTTTTTTGCGTTGGTGGAAGTTACTACTACATCAGTCAACGCTTTTACCGCAGCCGTAGTGTTTACATACGAAATTACCGTATGCTCGGGGTGCGCTTTTACAAATTCTTCAAATTTATCTGCCGGACAACTATCCGCTAATGAACAACCGGCTTCCATATCCGGTATAAGCACTTTTTTTTGTGGCGAAAGAATTTTAGCGGTTTCCCCCATAAAATGCACCCCACAAAGTACAATGATATCGGCATCGGTTTTGGCAGCCCATTGCGCCAAAGCGAGGCTGTCGCCTACATTGTCCGCAATATCCTGAATATCAGATTCCTGATAGTAGTGCGCCATTATAACGGCGTTTTTTTCTTTTCGTAAGCGGTTTATTTCGTCTATTAATTGTTGTTTTTCCATTTTTAGCTGTTCCCGAAAAAAGAGTTTTCAAATTGAAATTATAATAATATTAAAAATTTTAAATTCAAAAAATTTATAGTGATAATAATAGCTTGTTAGTTTGGTTGAAAATATTTTATTAAAAAATTTGGATATGAAATTATTAAGATTTTAACGCAGTTTATAAACATTCTTTTAAAATAAAAAGTTTTGAAAATTAGTATTTTATATATTTTATAAACAAACAGCAAATTTGGTATTCGTTGAAAAATTTTTCTTATCCTAATGTCTGAAAACGTAAAAATAAGCGTTGAAAATTTTCTTGCATTTTTTGTTTAACTTATTTTGCTTTTTCTTTTTTTCATTGCCTTATATATTTTTCCGGTTTTTCAAAATTTAGTTTTAATATTTTTATACCGAGATGTTACAAAGTTATTAACAATGTTTCAATAGTGTTTCATTATCCTAAGAACATTGCCGCGTTTATACCTATTATATTATCTTGAAAATAATGAGTTTCTTTGTCATTTGAGAGTAGAAAAGCTTTTTTAATAGGTTTATCAAGTATTTCTTCTAATCCACGCAGATGTTTTATATCTGTTTTTGAAGTTTTTTCAGCCATTTTTATTTCAAAGGCATAGTAATAATCACTAAATTCTATAAGTAAATCTACTTCTTTTTGATCTTGTGTGCGTAAAAAGTAAAAATTAGCCGGGGCTTGGATATTTCTGGTTTGTTTGAATATTTCTGATATGATAGCGCTTTCAAATTCGTTACCTGTAATTCCCCCTTGTTTTTGTAATACGGCTTGTAGTACGCCGTTATCAAAAAAATGGACTTTCGGTGTTTTTATCAATCTTTTATTCGGATTGCGTGTCCAAGGTTGTAATGTTATGGTTTGATAACTTATTTCTGTGTATTTTATGTATCGCTGTACCGTTTTTACACTGATTCCTAATTGTTTGGATATTTCTGATGCATTAATTAATTGCCCGGTATTTTGTGCCAGATATTGTTGTAATTTTATAAAAGGTTCTAAATCCCGAAATGAGGCTAAGTCTCTAATGTCTCTTTCTAAATAAGTGCGGATATAATTTTTCAGCCAATCACGTTTATCTTTTTCAGTCAGTGATTTATCCGTCAATGCCGGGTAACCGCCAAAATTCAAATAATTTTCTAAGGCTTGCTGTTTTAATGCCATTTCAGCATCAAGCAAAAAGGAAGGAAGAAACTCAGGATTTTTATCGGTTATTTCGCGTTGAAAAAGAGAAGACTTTGTAGTATCATCCCATGTTTTAGTGCGTATTTCAGGAAGTGTAAGCGGATAAATTTCGTAAATAGAGCATCGTCCGGCTAAACTTTCCCGTACTTTTTCCATCAATAATAATTGGCTTGAACCCAATAAAATATATCTTACATCTTCAAATTGGTCATAAGCAGATTTAATACTTTCGATGATTTGTGGTTCTTTTTGTACTTCATCCAACGTTGCTTTTGGATATAATTCTTTCCACTGGGCAGCTGTAAGTTGTGTGTATGCCGAGCGTAAAAGCGGGTCTTCTATGGAAATGTACGTATAATTAGGGAAAGCCTTTTTAACAAGGGTTGTTTTTCCGGTTTGTCGCGCACCTGTAAGCACGATTATTCTTCCGAATTTTGTGTCGCTTTTTTTTAAAATAGTAGTTGTTATTTGTCTATTGCGTAGCATATTTTATAAAGTAAAATTTTCCAAGCAAAAATACTTATAAATTTATTAATTCCAAAATTTACGCCTATATTTGTATTTTAATTCCAAAATTTACGCCTATATTTAGAATTAAGAGTAAAAAATTAAGAATATACGCTATTTATAATATTGATTTTGAGTTTATTTGGTACTACCCTATTCAAAAAATTGAACGCTTTGTATTGTAATCCCGGAATTACACGTAAATTCATATTCTTTTTTTCTACTTGATGTACAATGGCTCGGGCAATAATTTCGGGTTTCATACCGTTTTGCTCGTCTTTTTCCATTTTTCCTACGGCGGTTTTCATTTTTTGTATGTAAGCTGAGTTTTCATTTTTGCAGTTTTCGCTATAAACTCGGCAACTTGTAAACTCGGTTTTTGTATCGCCCGGAAGAATGGTGCAGCATTGAATGCCGTAACATTTTACTTCCATAGACAATGTTTCTATAAAAATTTGAAAGGCAGCTTTTGCCGCGCTGTAAAAAGCCTGATAGGGTACAGGAATAATAGCTGCAATGGAAGTAATAGCAATGATTTTTCCAAAATTTTGCTTTCTGAACTGCGGTAAACAAGCCTGAATGGTTTTCATGGAACCAAAGAAATTGGTTTCGAATTGATAACGCGCTTCTTCTATGGTGGTATCTTCAATAGATCCGGCAATGCCGTTACCTGCGTTACAAATAACGCCATAAAGTGAACCGTTTTCCGTTACAATTTTTTTTACTGCTTCCCTTACGCCATTTTCATCATTGATATCTAAAAAAATAGGAATAATTTCGCCCCCGGATACGGACGATTTTTGCGCTTCTCCCCCACCCCTTCGTGAACCGGAATATACGCGGTATCCTTTATTCATAAGCATTTTAGCTGTGGCAAGTCCTATTCCCGCACTGCCGCCTGTAAGAAGAATGCAGCGCTTTGCCTGCCCTTTATTCCCGTGAAGGGAATTTGTTTCGGATTGAGTCATATATAACATATTATGATATTTATATCTTACAAAAATACGTTTTTTTAATGAGATAAATGGTTTATAAATACAGTAATTAGTGACTGGGATGAGTAACAAATTTATTTTTGAAAAAAAATCTTTCTAAATAAATAAAAAAGAAGGTATGAATTTTGTGGGAAATTTATTTATAAAACATTGAAATTCAACAAATAATTATTGATTATGAAAAAAAATATTCATTTAGCCTTAGCACTTTCTTTGGTATTGGGCTTTGTTTCTTGCGGAGTTTCAAAACAAGTAACGGATAACCGTTCTGTGAAAGAAAGGGTAGAATCTCAACGTTATAAATTTTTGGCTACGTACGTTATTCCTTCCGGTGGATTTCAGGCAAGGCATCTTACGCCATCTTACGATTTGAAAGTTACGCCGGATACTATTACTGCGTATCTTCCTTACTTTGGGAGGGCATACGAAGCGCCCTTTGATCCTGCGGAAGGGGGAATTAAATTCACGAGTACTAAATTTGAATACAAACTTTTTCCGGGAAAAAAAGCCGGAAGTTGGTTGGTAGATATTCGTATTTTAGACCAGCGGCGTGAAATAATGTTGACATTGGATGTTTGGGAAAATGGCAAAGCCGGCTTGAATGTACGTGATCAAACCAAGCAATTTATTTCTTTTCAAGGGGAATTAGAATAAACTTGGATATTTTATTTTTGGTCTCAATAATGAGTTTGCTAAAGTCATATTTTCGTGAAAAACATTACGATATGTGTAGGCAAAACATTAATAATAGGTTGATTTTCAAAAAGTAATAAACTTTTTAATTTTTTAATTTTTTTAATAGCTTTATAAATTAGTAGTATATGTATCTTTGTGATATATTAAAAATTGTAATGAATATTTGATTCATTATTATAAAATTTAATTATAAACAAAATTTATTTAAAATCATTTTATTAATATCGCAAAAAATACATTATGAAAAAAATTTTTCTAATACTTTTTCTATGTTTAGTCTTGGGAAGTTGTAAAGATAATTCTTATAATCAAACACCTGAAGAGACTAAAATTCAATTTGTGGCTGTTTCTCAAAATTCTGAATATACCGGAAGAGGAAATAAAAATGAATTACTACTTAGAGTGGTAGTAAATGTAAAAGGAAGTAATACCTTAAATCTAAAGGAAATAAAAATGAATTTGAAGGGTACTACTTCTATTGATGACGTGGAATCCATAAATATTTACAGTACTTCATTTGATTTATTTGAATCAGGTAATCCCGGAACCGCTGCATTAATAGGTACTGTGTTCCCTTCATCAGCTGATATTTCTATTAATACTAACGTAAAATTGAATCAAGGTAATAATTATATTTGGATTACTTGCAATATAAAAGATGGAGCTAAAGAAGGTAATTACGTAGATGCCTCCATTGTTTCCTTAACTGATGACAAAGTTACTTTTAGTGTTACAGGGGGCGATCCGGCGGGTGCGAGAAATATTTTGCTTAAGCGTGTTTTGGTATTTAAACCCGGTGATTTTAATTCTACCAATTATAGAATTCCTGCTATTACTACTGCCAAAGATGGATCGTTAGTTATTTTAACGGATAAGAGAAAATATAATAATAATGATCTACCCGAAGATATTGACATAGTAGCGCGTAGAAGTACCGATGGAGGTAAAACTTGGTCAAATCCCGTTACAGTTGCCCAAGGTACAGGTAAAGGTAGTGGATTTGGTGATGCTTGCATCATTGCTTCAAGCACAGGCAAACTGATAGCATTATTTGTAGGTGGACAAGGATTAAGTGCTTCCACACCGTCTAATCCAATACGTTCTTATGTTAGTAAAAGCTCTGACAATGGAATATCTTGGAGTACTCCGGTGGACATTACAAACCAAATTTTTGGCTTGGGTTGTTCTGATGCTATACGTAGAACATGGTATGCTTCTTTCTTTGGGTCCGGACAAGGTTTATGTTTACGTTCCGGAAGGCTGATGGCTGTGGCAGCTGTTCGCGAAGTTTCCGGAGGGAAATTAAATAATTATGCAATCTATTCTGATGACGATGGAGGCACATGGAATGTATCAAATTGCGCTATTGTAGGTGGTGATGAGGCAAAAGTAGTTGAGCTAAACAACGGTGATATTCTGATGAGCAGCCGGGCTACAGGAAATCGTCTTTGGGCTAAATCTGCGGACGCGGGTGTAAATTGGGGTATAAGAAATTATTGGACAGATATATGGGGCAACGCTTGCGATGCCGACATCGTGCGATATACATCAACAAAAGACGGTTACGATAAAAATCGATTACTTCATACCCTTCCAAATGCTTCTAATAGAACTAACGTTACTATGTGGATTAGTTATGACGAAGGGACTTCTTGGCCTATAAAGAAAACATTATGTTCAAGAACTTCGGCGTACTCATCCATCACAATACTCCCGGATGGAACCATTGGAGTTTATTTGGAAGAAGATGAATCGGTTCCTTACACCATGTATTTCTTAAACTTTTCGCTGGGTTGGTTAACGGATGGAAAAGATAAATTTATTCCGAAATAAATAGAAACATGTAAATTAAAAAACCGATTGCATTTACAATCGGTTTTTTAATTCAAGTTTGTCTAACAAACTGACGTATGTGTTAATTGCTTTTTCTATCTCATCAACATATATAAATTCATCTGCCGTATGTGAGCGTTCAGATTTTCCCGGACCTATTTTTACGCTTGGAAACGTCATCAGCGCTTGGTCTGATAGGGTAGGAGAGCCAAACATTTCTATGTTAAGTTCTTTTGCTTTTTGAATAATAGAACTGTTTGCGGGTGTAGCTGTGGAACCCAAGCGGGTAGAACGTGCTACTACCTCGCAAGCAACTTTTTCTTTAATTATATCCAATATTTCTTCGTTTGAATATAATTCATTACTTCTCACATCTACCACAAATGTACACTTATCCGGAATAACATTGTGCTGTGTTCCGGCATTTACTTGTGTTACATTCATTTTCATTTCTCCAAGTAACGAGGATACTTTATCAAATTTATAGCTTTTGAACCATTCTATATCTTTTATTACTTTATAAATGGCATTTTCGCCTTCATTCCGAGCGGCGTGTCCGGCTTTGCCATAAACGGTGCAATCAAGTACCATCAGTCCTTTTTCGGCTACGGCAAGTTTCATTTCTGTGGGCTCACCTACTATGGCGAATAGTTCTGAGTTCTGAGTTCTGAGTTTTGAGTGTATGCTATTGAAAGCTAATTCTACGCCGTTTTTACCGCTCACTTCTTCTTCTGCGGAAGCGAGGAATATAAGATTGTAGGGTTGTTCTTTTTCATTGAGAATAAAAAATGTTTCCAATAAAGAAACCAGCGAACCGCCCGCGTCATTACTTCCTAATCCGTACAACTTTCCTTCTTTTTGTGCGGGTATAAAAGGATCAATTGTCCATCCGGAAACGGGTTTTACCGTATCTATATGTGAATTGAGCAAAAGCGTCGGTCTGTTTCGGTCAAAATTTTTTCCAAAAACAATGATATTGTTTTCTTTTCGGAAAACTTTTTGTTTTTTTTCTTGTATAAAGTTTTCCAAAAAATCCGAAGCCTTTTTTTCATCACGACTAAACGATGGTATTGAAATAAGATTTTTTAATAGCTGAATAGCTTCTGAGGTTTGTTGGTGGTACATAATTTTAAATGTTAGGTGTATTAATCTTCCACACAAATCATTCTTATTCCATTTTCTACTTCTTCAATATTAACTTGTATAGCATTACGGGGTAGGAGGGGGGCTATATTTTCTGACCACTCAATAAAACACAAGTTTCCACTGTTAAGATATTCTTCTGTACCAATATTTAAGGCATCCTCCAATTTATTTAAACGGTAACAATCGAAATGATAAATTATCTGTCCTTCTGCTGTTTCATATTCATTTACAATGGAAAATGTAGGACTGTTTACCGTTTCTTTTACTCCGAGTTCTTCACAGATGGCTTTGATAAAGGTAGTTTTTCCTGCACCCATCGCGCCGTTAAAACAGTAAACCGTATTTTTATGCGAATTCAGGTATGCGATAAACTGTTTAGCGGTAAACCGAATAGTGTGTAGGTTTTTTATTTCTAATATGGTGATCATGATATTTTTAATATTTTAAAATAAATTACCTTTTTTAGATAACTTATTTTGAGTAACTTTTTTTAGGTAATTTTAGAAAATCAGAATTATCAAAATTTGTTTTCAAAAAAACACAATTTGCTTGTTTACTAATTTCATATTTGTGTCCTTTTCTTGAAAGAAATAGAATATTCAATTCTCAGAGGCTTAAATCATTGCTAAAATGATTGTAAACTATTGATGCTCTGTGAGTTCCAATGATTTTGGTAAGTTCTTCCAATGATGCCATTCTAACTCGTTTTACGCTCTTAAAATGCAAAATTAGCTCTTTTTTTGTTTTTTCACCAATCCCTTTGATTTTATCGAGTTCAGAAATGGTTTGATTTTTACTTCGGCGTTCTCGATGAAATTTAATGGCAAATCGATGCACTTCTTCTTGAATATTCGCGAGAAGTTTAAAAAGTGACTCTGTCGGTTTTAATCCGATTTCCTTAGGCGGAAATCCAAACAACAATTCGCGTGTTTTATGCTTGCGGTCTTTCGCCAATCCGGCTATCGGAATTTTCAGACCGAGTTCATCTTCGGTTACTCGGCGGATAACTTCCATTTGTCCCGCGCCGCCGTCTGCAATGATAAGGTCGGGTAGGGGATGCTCTTCATCAATCATCCGTTTATAACGGCGATACACCACTTCGCGCATAGATGCATAATCGTCCGGACCTTGTACTGTGCGAATAATATATTTTCGGTATTCGCTTTTTGCGGGTTTAGCATTTTTGAAAACTACGCACGCCGCCACCGCATCGCTTCCCTGAATATTGGAATTGTCAAATGCCTCAATGGTTATTGGTATTTTTTCCAGCTGCAATTTTTCTTGTACTTCTTTTAATATGGAAATGCCGCGCTGATCGGGGTTTAATTTCTCTGTTTGTTTCAGTTTGTCTAATTTGTATTGCCTTACGTTTTGAACGGATAAATCGAGCAATTTTTTACGGTCTCCTCGTTCAGGTATTATAAATTTTAGTCCTTCTAGTTTGAAATCAATGGGAAAGGGGATAATAATTTCACGCGAATTACTTTCTAATTTTTCTCTTAATTCCACAATGGCGCTTGCCAGTATATCTTCTTTATCTTCGTCCGTCCTTTTTTTATATTCAATGGTATATCCTTGAATTATACTTCCTTTGTTGATGCGTAGGATATTTATGTATGCTGATTTTTCATCCTCATCGTAACCAAATACATCGGTATTATTCACCACTGTATTTGCCACAATGGATTTTGATTTATAATTTTCTATTAAATCATACTTTTGTTTTATGGCGTGCGCTTCTTCAAATTTAAAATCTTTAGCCAAATTTTTCATTTTTTCCAACAAAATTTTACTTATTTCGTTAGCGTCACCTCGTATGATTTTCCGTATTTCTTCTACATCATTCAAGTATTCCTCTCGACTCTGTAAACCTTCACAAGGACCTTTGCATTTTTTTATGTGATAGTCTAAACACACTTTGAATTTACCATTTTCAATATTTTCTTTTGTAAGAGGTAAATTGCATGAGCGGATAGGGTAGAGTTGGTGGATAATTTCAAGTAGGGAATTGATAGTGTAAGCCGAACTATACGGACCGTAATATTCGCCTAACTTTTTATTGATGTTTCTGGTTTTGAAAATGCGTGGAAAATCCTCTTTGGTAATGCAGATGCTCGGGTATGTTTTTCCATCTTTGAGCATAGCATTGTATCGAGGTAAATACTGTTTTATCAAATTATTTTCCAACAAAAGCGCATCGTGTGGGGTATCTACTACGATGTATTTTAGATAAGAAATTCGGCTAACTAATACTCTCAGCTTGGCGGTGTCATGGTTTTTTGTGAAATAGGAAGATACTCTTTTCTTTATATTTTTCGCCTTTCCAACATAAATAATTTCATCTCTATCATTAAAATATTGATACACTCCCGGCTTATTCGGTAAAGAATCAATCTGATTTTTTAATGTTTCGGATTTTATCATGTGATTAGCCTCTCTCTAAAAGAAAATAATTGTTTAATATTTTTTTGTTCCACGTGGAACAAACTGCGAATTTATGTTTGTTTTTATCAGTTAAAATAAAATCTAAAAAGGAATTTCTAACAATAAAAAAGATAATCTTTTACTTGAAGGTTTGCCTTTTTCTGGGATAAGTTGCTGTTTGTTATTATTTTCTGTTTATTTTGTTCCACGTGGAACAAAACACAGACTGTTCCATACAAGCTGCAAACTCTAAACCTCAAACTACATCTATCGCCCCATCATTACTAATAAAATATTTATATCGCTGGGTGAAATTCCCGGAATACGGCTGGCTTGTCCGATAGTTTCAGGATTAATCCGGTTCAGTTTTTGACGCGCCTCAGTGGACAATGATTGTACCTCATCGTAATTAATCCTGCCTCTAATATTAATATGTTCCAATCGATTTAATTTTTCAGCAATCCCTTTTTCACGTTCAATGTATCCTGCATACTTCATCAACACTTCAACGCTTTCTACAATTTCTTCCCTTTTTTCTGTTATCTTTTCAATTTGTTCTTTCAATTTAGGAATCACCTTAGTTAATTCCCAAAGTCCAAATTGAGGACGAAGAATTAAATCGGATAGTTTACATCCATGTTTTAATTCAGTTGAGTTTTGAGAGATTAGGAAAGCGTTTACATCTGCCGGTTTTACGGAATAATTTTTAAGGAAGTAGATCAATCTCTCTTGCTCAGATTTTTTGTTTTTTAGCTGTGAGTTTCTATTTTTATTTACTAAACCAAGCTCATATCCTTTCGGTGTAAGACGCATATCGGCATCATCTTGGCGAAGTAATAGACGATATTCCGCGCGTGAAGTAAACATACGGTAAGGCTCATCCACGCCTTTGGTTACAAGGTCATCAATCAATACTCCTATGTAAGCCTCGTCACGATTCAGAATAAATTCGTTTCCACCGTGGCAATTGATGTGCGCGTTGATTCCTGCCACTAATCCTTGACCTCCGGCTTCTTCGTATCCGGTGGTGCCATTTATTTGTCCCGCAAAGAAAAGATTTTTAATACGTTTCGTTTCCAACGTATGTTTTAACTGTGTAGGATCAAAAAAGTCATATTCAATAGCGTAGCCGGGACGATAAAGCTGCACGTTTTCTAAACCGGGCACACTTTGAATGGCGTCGATCTGAGTTTGATAGGGTAGGGAAGAAGAGAAACCATTTACGTAATACTCTCGGGAATCAACCCCTTCCGGTTCTAAAAAAAGCTGGTGCGAATCTTTATCCGCAAAAGTGATTATTTTTGTTTCTATGCTCGGACAATACCTGGGACCGATGCTCTGAATTTGTCCATTATAAAGCGGGGAATCCTCCAAACCATTGTGAAGAATTTCATGTGTTTTTTCGTTGGTGTAAGTTATCCAGCAACTCCGTTGCGTAAGCTCGCGCTTAACTTCTCCCAAAAAAGAAAACTTATGAAAATCATTTTCTCCGATTTGTTCGGTCAATTTACTGAAATCAATTGTTCTTCCGTCAATGCGACTGGGTGTTCCCGTTTTCATTCTATCGGCGGTAAAACCGAGGGTTTTTAATTGCTCTGTAATTCCGAAAGAGGCGGGTTCAGAAATTCGTCCGCCCGTGATTTGCGTTTTACCTATATGTAGTAATCCACCTAAAAAAGTTCCCGCTGTAAGTACTACTGTTTTCGCTTTCATTTCTATGCCGAGCGTAGTTTTAACTCCACGAATTTCACCGTTTTCAACGGTTAATTCTTTCACTGTATCTTGCCAAATGTATAAGTTTTCAGTATTTGAAACGGTATGTATCCATTGTTGAATGAATTGGTGCCTGTCGCTTTGTGAGCGTGGGCTCCACATAGCCGGACCTTTGGAACGGTTGAGCATACGGAACTGAATTGCGCTACGGTCAGTAATAATACCCATTTGACCACCTAATGCATCAATTTCTCGTACAATCTGCCCTTTGGCTATTCCGCCTATGGCAGGATTACAGCTCATTTGTCCTATTTTGTTCATATCCATCGTTATCAGTAGCGTTTTAGAGCCGAGATTCGCGGCAGCGCACGCTGCTTCACAGCCCGCGTGTCCTGCTCCGATAACGATTACATCGTATTTAAAATCCATAAATAATTCATTTTAAGAGTGCAAAGATACTAAAAAAACAAGGATGAGACTTTTCTGTGATTTCCGGATATTTAATCATCTTTTTGAAAATATCTTTGCATGCTTGTTTATTTGTCTAATGCCATTAAAGCGAAGCTTGCCAACCAATGGTCGCCACCATAATTTGCGGAAAAAAGTAGAGGTAGTGCCTTGTCTGTTAGTGTTTGCGCTGTATCTAATAATATTTGGCGATTTTCATGATTAAAAGGCAGCGCCTTGGCAATATCCTTCATACACCAAGCTCTTGAAAAAGATAATCCTACTAAATGCACTGTTTGATAATCCGATAAATCGCTAACAACAGGTATTTCACACAACGTTCTAAAACTTTTTTTGCTCAAAAACCTATCATACCATTTTACAAATTCCTTTGGAGTAAGAATTTTACTCATAAGTGATGCTATTTGCAGCGATGGGGAAAAAAAGTCCGCACCGTTTGGTTCCAAGTAAGCCGGCGTGTCTTGTTCTTTTCCATAAAAAATCAACGCCTTCTCGATAAGCGCTTTTTCAAAAGTTTTGTCTTGTTTTGTCTTCGCCCATTCTAAAGCAAAATTAAGTGCGAAAGCTGAATTAGGGTGTACTCCTGTGCGGTCAGGATAGGTTTGTTTCGGTAAATAACTTTTCCAAAGATTTACTATAACATTAGTAAGTGGCTGTAAAGCGTGGTGCCATTCACGCGCTTTGGGATTATCCCAAGTCATTAGCTCGTTGTCTAACTTAAGTAGCCAAGCCCAGCCGTATGTTCTTTCAAAATTTTTAGCGTTCTCAAATTTTGTAAAATAGTCTGCTTCCATCTGCATTTTTTGGATATTAAAAGAATTATCCAGCATTTTCTCGATTTCACCGATATTTTTGCTATCCGGAAAGCTGCGTAATACCCTTATAAGCATCCAATGCCCGTGAACGCTGCTATGCCAATCAAAGCATCCGTAAAATACCGGATGAAGCTGGCGTGGCGATAAATTCACCTCCTCCATGTTATTATAAACATGCCCAGGCTTATTGGGAAATTCTAAATGAAGGCTTTTCATCGGTAAATTAGCCAATTTCATAGCCATACTCTCGGTGAGAGAGGAAGATGCTTGCGCTTTCACTCCAAAGGAAATTATCAGCAATAATGGAATTATTTTTTTCATTTTCAATAAAAAATAGAGGTGTTTAATGTGCAAAGTTATAAAGTTTTAGAATTTTGACAATAAGCAATATCTTGATATTTATCTGGAAATCTGACAACTAATGAAAATAATCTATTCTTAAATCGTTCAGAGTTAAATGAAATTGGTTTTCCATTTCATATACTTATATAAAAACAAGCGACTAAATAAATTTAATCGCTTGAAAATTAATTATTTGTACTTTTTACTTTGGTTCTTTTCTTATAAACAAATGGTAGAATTGTATAGAACAGACCGCTAAATTGGAAATAATAATGGGCCACATCCAGCCAAGCATAATTCCATATACCACAAAAAAGGCGCAAGCAAATAGATTAATAAGACGCACTGTTTTAATTTGTTTCGGTATAAACGATATAACTAACAGTGTCATAGCTATATAACCTAAAATATCAGTCAAAATTTTTGTATCCATACGTTTTCATTTAAGGGACGTAAAGATACAAACAATTATTTTATGATAAATGTTCTTACAATTTGATTTTTGGGTTCGGTAATGAACACTTTATGTCCTTTTTTACGCAAAATATCTATCAATGGAGTGGGTTCAAAGGGGGTAATCAATTCCAAACATTCATTAGTTTTTAATGTTTCGGTTAAAGCTATGACTTCATCTTTAGGATGAATGCCCTGCTCAATTAACGGACGAGCATCAAAAGTATGAGTTACCGGAGAGGAAATTTCTTCCAAATTTGAATAATAATTCTCGTTTTCATCTGGTAAATTGGATTTTATAGGCATTTGTCCCACTTCATTGCGTAGGAAATTTATCATTTCTGTCAAGTTAATATTTCCCACTTTAGCAGCTTGGTGCAGTGTGGTAACTTTGGCTATTGTACGCCGAAGTACCGGATTTTTTAACGCGGAGAAAGCCGGTGAAAACATTATAAGTACATTTTCCAACTGCGGATAGGCTTTCAATAAATCGGCTACTGTTGTTTCGGGGGTTATATTCATTCTTTTTTTGAGCGTAAATTTCGGAAATGGATTATTCGGATTTCGTGTAAGACAAAAGTCTTTGGTCGCCTTGCAGGGCACGTATTTCGGTTACGTCTTGCGTGACTTCCACCACACCCAGATAATTGCCCTCAGGCGTACGCACTGCGGTATAATCAATTACCACAAACCTGCCTTGAAAATTGGAGAGCCAAAAAACAGCTTTATTTTCTTTGCCGGATTTAAAATCATTGATGATTTGCTCTACAATGTGTACGCTGCCGGGTGGGTGACACATACGCACATCACGTCCGAGAATGGAACGATTGCGTTCAAAAACGCGTTTCGGACTGTGGGAGAAAAAACGCACTTTGTCATTGGCGTCCACAAAAGTGATGTCGATAGGAAGATGGACAAAAAGCGCTTCCAACTCGTCCAAATTAAATGTTCCTGAAGATAATCGAATGGCTTCTGACGAAATGTAATTTACGTTTTCATCGCTTATCTTATCGGGTTTCCAATTTGCCTGAGGGTCAATCAAGCAAAAGCCAAATTCCGCGGTTTCATTATAAACTTTATACCATTCTTCCTGCGTGAGCGTATCCATTGCCATTGGGAAAAGAATTTCTTCTTCTTTTAAAATCAGTCCTTCAATAAGTGATAAAGCGGGTTTGATGACTAAATCAATGATGGATTGCAGTTCTGCGGCACTAATATCTTTCATTTCTAACGCTTCAAAAGCGCTCTTTAATGATTCTCTGATTTCATCGTGCTTTCCCCACATTACTTTTGGGGGTCCGGTAATTCCGTGCTGTTCCAAGTAAGGGAAAAGCAAATACTCTTTTCGTTTGTAATGTTTGTCCACGTCCCAAATTGCGTTTAGCGATGAACGAAGACGTAAAATATAATCCTGTACGTTTTCATCGGTAATTTCAGTATCTTTATCAAATAATTTCGAAAGTTTCTCTGTTTCATCTAATAACGCGGCATTTTCTTTTTTGAATGTATCCACGGGATGTCCTTCAGGTATTGTCTTAGCGCCTTCTACATCAATACTGCCATCCAAAACCGCTGTGTGCAAATCACAAAAATCAAGGATTTCTTCGGGTGTGAGTAGGTTTTGACCGATAAGTTCTTGCTCTACCTCCACTACTTCATTGTATGGAATGGAGGAAAGTGTTTCTACTAAACGGTTTCGCAGCGCTTCGGCAGGAGCGCCGTTATGTAATTGAAGAAGTAAATGTTTGAGTAGTTCTTTTCTTTTTTCTGAATTATTAATTAGTTCACTCATATATATTATATTTATTAATCAGCCCCCTAACCCCCTGAAGGGGGAATAAGAGTAGTTTTAAGTAGATTTAACCGTATGTCAAGATTTAATATACTTTTACTGATTTACTACAGATTTAGAAGGCTTGCATTGTTAAATTCTTATCCTTTAATCATTATTAATAACATTTTAAATTGTTCTGTGGCGTGTAGTGCGTGTGGATGATTGGCAGGCATGATGATAAATTCCCCTTTTTTTACTACGTATGGTTGTCCATCAATTTTTATTTCGGCTTCACCATCCAAAATTTGCACCATCGCATCAAAAGGTGCGGTGTGTTCACTCAGACCTTGTCCTTTATCGAAAGAAAAAAGAGTTACATTTCCGGCTGTATTTTTAGTGATTTGTTTACTGACAACTCCGCCGGGAGTATACTCTATGGATGTTTCAAGCGGAAAAGCGGTTGCGGATGGAAATAAATTGTTCATAGTGTTGTTTTTTTGATAAGTATAGCTCATATTCTTCTAAGTTTAAGAGGTCAATTTCTATTTTTTTAGCAAAAGTATGGGATTTCTCAACCAAAAAGTGTAACTTTGGTTACAATTTATTTTAGAATGATTATAAATAAGAAACTTTAACAGATGGCACATTTTGAAATAAGTAATTTTCCGCTATTTAATGATGTTTCTACTGATTTTATCAACGATTTTCTGGAAAGATACAACAGCAATATTATTTCTTTTCAAAGAGGAGAATATATCGTAAGACAGTGGGATAGGATAGATTTTTTTTACTTGATTTTGAAAGGAGAAGCACGTGCTGAGATGATTACACGCGAGGGAAATGTGCTGGAAATAGAGCCGCTTTTCGCGGGTTATCCACTGGCGCCCGCGTTTATTTTTGCCGATGAGAACCGCTTTCCGGTAGATGTAACGGCGCTGGAAGATTGTACACTCATGAAAATACCTAAAAACTTTTGGCTGAGTGAATTGATGAACAATGAAACATTGTTGCTTAATTTTTTTAAGATCAACTCCAATATGAGCGTGTTTCTTTCCCGTAAATTACAGATGATTTCGCTGAAAAGCCTAAAAACAAAATTAGCAAATTATATTTTGGAAAATACCAATTTGCAACAGTCTTCTTTTAAATTGCAACGCACGCAGGCACAGTTAGCGGAATATTTTGGGGTGCAACGTCCCTCCTTGGCACGTACGCTTGCTGAAATGGTGGAAAAAGGCGCCATTAGTATAGAAAAAAGAGTAATTATGGTAAAAAACAGAGCGATGTTAGAAAGTTGGTAAATTTTAGCCTAAAAGATTTTATTTTTTTAGTAATTTTTACTTTTGAGATGTTATAATTATACTCCTGCGTGTTCAGAATTATTTGTTTTTGAGAACGCGTCACTAGTGTCCCATTAAAATTTGGGACAAATTAAAAATTAAATAAATTAGG
>MTLC01002239.1_pt1 | contig 31411 bp, 47 predicted proteins | sample 1982451 | NCBI WGS metagenome assembly MTLC01 (sample SAMN05710165, study PRJNA340218) | biofilm metagenome | isolation source: sample SPH anode biofilm adapted to +100 mV | place: USA | collected 2012-02-03 | reverse complement strand
TCGTCGAAATCGCCCCAGTTCACCCCCCCCGCGCCGAGCCACAAGGCCCAGCGGCTCATGTCCAGCCCGAACGCCTGCCTGCAGCTCAGCTTGATCTGCTGGATCAACTGCCAGGCGGGGATGTTGGCCGCGGACACCCGGGGGAGCACCATGCCGGTTTGGCCGATCTTTCCCACCGGAAGCCCGGTCTGACGGATGATCCAGGAGACCAGTGCCTCCGGAGTCTCGTTTTCCCAGCTCTGCAGAATGCGGGTCTCGACAATGGGGAGAGCCTTGTCGACCGCACGGACCTCGAGCTGGTCGGCAGTCTCTCCCTGGCAGATGTTGGCCACGGTCCCGTTCCAGGAAGCCGCCTCTTGGTCGCGGTACCCGACGCTGATCGAGACGGGATCTCCCACCTTGATGGCCTGGTAGAGTTCCCTGGAGGCATCGGGCAGGGTTATGCCGGCGCGCCCCAAGGGCCAGCCGCGAAGCGACTCTATCCACCAGGAGGGTGAGCGGTAGACCTCGAGGTCCCCGATGGTAATGTTCAGGTTGATGCCGTTGATTTCCATTACTTGCTCCCTGCTTTCAGACCCGCCATGAACGGATTATCCTCGTCGGTAACGATCGCCTTGGATGCCGCGGGGGTCGCCTTCACCGTCGGCGCACTCGCCCCCTTCTTGGCCGCCGTCGCCTGTTTCTCCCTCCGGATCACCGGCGGCATATGCTCAACAAACGTCAGCGTGGCGGTGATCACGTCGTCGCTACTCGATTCATAGGAGTCGAGGCCGGAAAAGACCACGTTCCGAATGCCGCGTGCCCGGCAGTGCCGATTACTCACCTCATACACCTTAGGATTGGCATTGCGATTGGAGCGGAAGGTCTTATTGATGATCTCGAGCTTCTGGTAACAGTCGCTCTCCGCGTCGCAGAGGAGCTCCACCGCGATGGTGATGTCCGCATCCTCGAATCCCAGGGGGACCTTGTGCATGCCTGACTGGGCGTCCTTCCTGGAGCGATCGAAGCGGACTTCGCCGCGTATGCTCTGGTCCAGGAATATGCCAGGGATCAGCTGTCCGCCAAGTCGTACTTCGCCGTCTTCCCATGTGAGCAAACCATCAATCGCCATCGTGAGCCTCCACCAGCGCCTGCAGCTGGGCGATGAATCCCTTGGCGTCGGAAACCCCGGGGAGCGTGATGCTGCCGATGTGGATCACTACGCTGTTTCCCTTACCCGGCTCCACCCCGGCGGAACGCTCAACCACTGCGGGACGGCCGTTGAAAACTTGAGAAGCTGCGGCGGCCGGCGGCGGGGTTAGGGCCACGCTCGTCGTTATCGCGGCGCCGGCAAGAGCCGTGGTCATCGCGCGCTGCAGCATCGGAGCGCCGCCGTTCACTCCCTCGCCGAGGGTGGACATGATACGGCGGCCGGAGAGGGTGAGCTGAGAGAGCGGGCCTTCCTTCGCGTCCGAGAAGGGGAGCAGGTTGCGCACCTTGGCGAAGATCTCTTTCATGGCGTCGACCGGTCCGAACGCCATGGACTTTATGCCAGAGACCAGGGTGCTGACGATCTTCTGCCCCGACTCGTAGAGACGGCCCAGTAGGTTCGGCAGGGCATTGAGCGCACCGGCCAGGGCATCCGACACGGCGGAGGAAATCTTGGGTAGCGCCTCTATCACCCGCGCAATGACGGACCAGATGGCGGAGAAGGGAAGCATGACCCACTGCGCCAGGTTCACCCAGCCTTTACCGATCAGCCCGATGCTGAAGCCAAGGAAGAAGAGGAAGCCGTCCATGAGGGTCTTGAACCACTCGACCCGGCGGTACATCCAGGTGATGGCACCGCCGAGAAGAGCCGCACCAGCCACGATCGCCACCACGATCCACGTCACCGGGTTAGCCAGGAGCGCCGTGGTGAAGCTCCAAATGACCGGGATCAATCCGCCGATGGCGAACTTGAGGAGCATCACCCCCTGGGTGAGCAGGCCGTAGCCGACGACCATCTTGGTGAAGAGAGTCCCTCCCACGCCGATAGCGAGCAGTAACCCGCCGATCGCAAGGGCGGCGCCGGTAAGCGCGACGGCGATCCCGGCGATGACACCCGCCGTTTTAGGGTGAGTCAGCACCCAGCTATCCAGCTTGCCCGCGAGGTCATTGGCCAGCTTCATCAGCGACAAAAGGCCGCCGACTTTGGTTACCACGCCGCCGACGTGCGCAACCAGGTTACTCAACGTGCCGGTCAGCGTTTCCCACTGCATCTTAGTGCCGGACATGATCTCGTTGATCTTGGTCTGCATGTCCGCCTGGTTCTTCATCTTCAGCAGCATGGCATCGAAACCAGTTACCCCCTGATTGATGAAGACAGACAGGGGACGAGAAGCCTCTTGTCCGAACAGCTTGGAGAGTACGAGGAGTTGCTCCTGGGGATTGAGTGACCGCAGTTTTTCCAACTCGCCAATCATGTTCCGGATGCCCACGAAGTTGCCGCCGTTGTCAAAGAAGTTCATACGGATACCCTTCGCGTCCAGGATGGGGCCCACCAGTTTGCGGACCTGCCCACCATCCAGTCTGCTGCTGATCTCAGCCATCCTGGAAAGGGCCTGAGCGAAGTTGGTACCAGCTTGAGAACCTTCGATAGAGTTGCTGGCCATAAGACCGATGGCGGCGCCAACATCCCACCCTGCTTGCAGCCCCTGAACCCGCAGAGCCTTAAGTGAGCTGCCTGCATATTTCAAGGACTCTGAAAGGTCGGTGACATTAATGCCTGCGGCACCTTTAAGGCGCTGCAATGTATCCATGAATGCCACCGCATCCTTATCAGCCACTCCAAGGGACTCAGTGAATTTAGCAACGTGCGTAGCAGCTTCAGGGAAGGAGATCTTCATCAAAACGGCAAACTTCGCGGCCGCCTCTCCCATCCCCCCCAGGATGAGGTTCGTTTGAACACCTTGCTCGCGCAGGGCAGCAAACATCTCGATCATGTCTTTTGAGGAACCAGGGAGCGATGTTCCCAACCGATCTGCTAGAGCAGTGAGCTTTTCGAACTCCGCTCCGACCTGCCCTGTTGAGTCCATAACGAGGGTGCTCAGGTTCAACTGCGCCTCCTCGAGGTTGGCGAACTGGGTGACCGCGACGCCGAGGCCTATGGCGCCGGCGACCCCGGCGCCGGCTATCCATCTGCCGTAGTCACGGAACTTGTCGAAGACGGGCTCGAGCTTCGCAGCTTTCGCATGCAGCGAATCGATGGTCGCGGAGATCCGCCCCACCGGTCCGGAGACCAGGTCCATCACCTGCATGACTATGCCGAGTTTGAAAAGCGATTCCATGTCCCGTCCCTCAACCTATGCCGTTACCCGCCGAACGCTTTGGCTACAGCGTTCGTCATCACCTGCGCCATCCGTTCTTCCATCCAGAGCGCCTCCGCATACTGCTCGAGCATCAGGTCCAGGTCCTGATCCGGCTCCACCATCAGGTAGTGCCGGATCAGGATGGCCATCTGCCGAAAGGCGTTCCCCTTCAGCTCCTCGCGAAGCTCTACAACTTTTTTACGGCGAAGTCCTCGTTCATGCCGACGCTGCCCTGCAGCCCCTGGTTAAGAGCCACCATGCGGCCGGGGTTCTCTTTGAATTCATTCTGCAGCTCGGCGGCGGACGGGTGGATGGCCATGTCCTGCACCAGGTTACGCACGGCCTGTACCGGCTTCCCCTTGGTAGCGGTTGCGATGTAACGCTCGATGTCTTTCGAGCCGGGCTTTTGGAAGTAGTACTTTTCCTCGTTGTCCCCGGTGAGCTCCAGAATGGTTTTGCCGGCGGCTTGTGCTTCCTGTACCGCCTTGGGCAGGGCTGCAGTTGTCATATCAAATCTCCTTTGATGATGGTAAGGCGCGGGGCTCTAGGCCCCGGCCGGTTGTTGTCAGAGGGGGAGCGCCGGCGTTCCGCCCCAGACGATCGGGACGAGCACCGTTGCATCGAACTTGCGTACGCCGACGTTCTCATCACCCTGTTTCGCACCGGTGGAGACCTTGGTGATTTTCACCAAAGGCAACATGTCGATGACGGTAGGCTGCAGGTCCGGGGCGTAGGCCACCACGATCTCGAAGGGCGTACCGTCGTAGTAGGAACCGCCGAGAACTGCTCTGAGGCGTTCTGCTTCGTCGATGTCCATCTCGAACTTGCAGGAGGCCTTATAGTTCTTGCGGCCGTACCCACGCGGGGTACTCCCCTTGCCGTAGCGTGCCTCGATCGGGCGTTCGTCGTCGTAGTCGATGTTGGTCAACCCAATCGCGACGCCGTTTCCAACTATGATTTCAAGAGACTCCCAGTCGTACGAATTGCCGTTGATCATTTTGTTCTCCCTGGGTGGAGTCGCGCCACCCGAAGTCAATTGAGCCTACTACTGGAGGCGCGGATCGAATGCGCTGCCGGCGTAGACGTAGCTGGCGAAGAGCTTGATGGTTCGGATGATCGGGATACCGATCAGTTGCATCTCGACTCCAACGCCGTTGTTCGGGATATCCTGTCCTGCCGGGATCTGCACGTCGTGTGCAGCCAGTTCCTGCGGCACGGCCTGCACCATGGTGTTCAGTGCGTTCTGGATATTCAGCTTCAGATAGGCGATCCCGGCAGCGCTGTCACCCAGGGCAAGGTCGCCCGCTTCGTCGTACATGCTCTTCAGCGCTGCGATGCGTGCCTTGCGCACCGCCTTGAAGACCACGCGCAGCACCGTCAGGTACTGATAATCGCTGGTCACGTCCGCCATGGTGCGCTCATCGCCCCAGTAGGTACCGGAGAGACCGGCGTAACGACGGGCGGTCAGGTACCCGGCGGTCTCGAGGGTCGCCTGGTGCGACTCGGTGTAACTTGCCGGCATGGAGAGCTGACCGATGTTGCCGTCGCGCACCCGTCCGAGCGCCCTCATCACCGGGATCGCCAGGAGACGACCGGCGGCAAGGCCTGCGGCATTGCGGGTGATGCGCCGCCCGGTCGATTCGGAGATCTCGCCGTAGGCGCTGCAGACCGACACGAAGCGGTGGGCGAAGCCCTGACGCTCCTTCACCAGCGCGGCGGTCCAGTCGTCGATGGTCTCGTTGCCGTAGGGAAGCCGGGTCTCGGCAAGGAAGAAAGTCGGGCGGTGGCTGTTCCACAGCTCATCCGCCTGCACGCCCAGGGCGGCCCAGTCGCTGGAGTCCGAGGGGCCGACTACGTGGATGAACTCCACGTCGTAAAGCGACAGCGGTGCCTCCAGCGCTGCCAAGACCGCAGATATGGACGGAACCGGGGCCAGGATCTCGAACTCGTAGCTGTTGCCGGCGATCGCTTCGCCGACGGGCCAGTTGATGGTGACCCCGGTGCTGCCCACCTGGATAAGGCCGTCCACCGGAATCGTCTTGATGCCGGTCCAGCTGTCGCCGCCGTCCAGGGAGAGCTGGTAGGTACCGACGTTGCGAGCACCGGCGCCGGTGATGAGGAGGATGACCTCGGCCGTCGCTTTGGCGACCCCTTCAGCCGTGATGTCCGGCCCAGCCCCGACCTTGGTGATAGGCCCGATGGGAGCACGCACCAGGAAGGAGTAGGAGTCGTCCGCGACCAGGTCGCCCGCCTCGATAACCAGGTTCACCCCGGTAGCCCCGATGGCGATCTGTCCGTTCAGCGGTACGGCGGCCGGTGCTTCGTAAGTGACCCCTCCGTCCAGGCTCACCTTGGCGGTGGCCACCCCGAAAGCACCGCCTGCGACGATGACCACCTTCACGGAAGCGTTGGCGATCGGCACGCCGACGGCGGCTGCCGCGGGACCTGCGCCGACGAGCTCCACCGGAGTCACGTAGCCGCCCGGGAGTCCCGCTATCGGGACCGCGATCACGACGGCGCCCTGTCCGGCCGTCGCGAACACGTCGCGCAACCGGTCGACGAGAGGGCCGACACCCAGAAGCGCCTCCAGGTTGGAAGACTTGCCCAGGAGGTAGCCCTTACCGACCTCCCCCAGGGAGCAAACGCCCGTGACGATCGCCGCCCCCTCAACGCCACCCGGGGCGAGTCCCGAGGTGCCATCCACCAGATATTCGAAAACGTCCTTCATCGATCTACCCCCTTATCCTGTCGTTCATACATTCGTTCATACATTTCGAGCCCCTTATCAGCCTGCGTTTTCATCCTGTCGAGCGGAGTCTCTTCACGCCCGTACCGCGCATCTCCTACGACGATGAAGGCGAAGAGTTCGGATAAGAAGCCCATGACGGTTTATCCCCGCACTCCGCTGCCCATCGGGCGGACCCGGTAAGCGTCCATCTTCGCCTCGAACTCCGACGCCGCGAGTTGCTTCCCTTCGGCCCAACCGTAGTGGCGGCACATGCCGGCCAGAGCGTGAGCCGGTACGCCGCGTTCCGCCGCCAGCTTGTCGATCGGCTGCAGCGGTTCCTGGTTCACCGGGCTCGGCGCCACCATGCTGCGCGGGCTCTTCCCCGGGCTCTTGATCTCTTTGTCTTCCATAGCTTCCTCCTCGAGGGTAATAAGACTTGGTAGTCAGGTGGTACTACTCATCAGCCCGATGGGTTATCAACCACGCTCGGGGTGATGGTGAAACTGGGTATGAATGCCTGCGTGGTCTGGGTCTGCACGCCTCCGGAGAAAAGCACCCGGACGATGGCGAGCCGCGGCCGCCGAAGTTTCCTGTCATCCTCTGCCGCGGAGTCCCAGGGGCGCGTTGGTTCCTGGGGCTCGACGCGGATCGCGCTGTTGTCGCCGGCGATGAGCCACTTGTGCTCGGTTACGTCCTGGATGAGCTTGTCGACCATCCCGACCTGGTTGGCGGTGCCCCAAAGCTCCGCGTCGGTCGGAGCGTAGAGCAGGCAGCGAAACAAAACGTCTCGGGTGAAGCGGCGGCGGGTGAGGGTGACAGCGCTCTTGTCGGCAAGCCGCTGCTTGCCGATCAGCTTCCCGTAGGGCTTGATGCGGTCCTGCAGAGGCAGGCAGCAAACCGCATAATCGTTGTCCTTCAGGAAGTCCCGGGGGAGATCCTGGAAGAAGGTGTTCTGCACCGCCCCGGTGACAACGTCCTCAGCGGCCCGGTACCGGAGGCTGACACCGTCCGGGCCCGTCAACTGCTCCAGGCGCTCGGTCAGGTATTGGATGCAGGCACGCTTCATTTCTTGAATACCTCTATGGCGATCCCCTTCAGGGCCGCTTCGATGCCGGGCTTCATCTCTTCGTAGGTCGGCTTCCAGAGTTTCCTGGCCGGTATGATCTTGCCGTCGTCCTCGGGCTGCTCGTGGATCAGGGCGATATCGGTAACATCGTCCCCTTCTTTTGTCTTCACGCCCCTCATCACCCCGACGGCGCCGCTGAAGTCCGACTCCTGGGCCGTGGTGATGTTGGAGTACATCTGGTTGCTCGCGCGGAGGATGTCCGGAGAAAGGCCGGCGGCTTCCTTTCGTTCCGCGTACCCCTTGCTCAGCTCCTGCCACTCCAGGTCCTGGGCATCGATGTGGCCGAGGACCTTGGCCTCGACCCTCTTGAGCTGGCGGCCGATGGCGCGGCGGCTCTCCCTCTTGATCGCCGGGGAGGCATGATCGAGCACTTGCTTCAATCTCGCCCAGTCTCCTTTCAACTCCACCGATCGCGCCATGTGTCCTCTCCTACCTCTCCACCACCAGCCGCACCAGGATGGGCTGATCCCGGAACACTGCCCGGTCGGTAAGCTCGACGATCGCGAAGCGCTTGCCGCCGATCATGATCCAATCATCGAAGCCGAAGAGCAGCTTGTCGGCGCCGATAAGCCCCTGCTCCGCCAGGTAGTCACGATGGAACGTGACGACCCAGCGTTTGGTGACATCGGAGCGGTCGTCCCGGGCGGCGAGCTCGCCGGAGGTCTGCCCGTTATCGCCGGAGGTGTCCGGCTGCGCCCCGGCAAGAAGGTCGACCTCTGAATTGTCCGCGCGGCGCAACGTGACCGGGAAGCGGTGGAAGGTATCGGTCACGTCTCTGAGCGCCGCGCGGAACTCGTCAACACTTTCTTGGTCGAGAAGGTCTGCCATGCTATTCCACCACCATCATGGGGACTCCCGTGTCGGTCGCTGTGGAAAGCAGCGCACGGCGTTCGACGATGGACGCCTCGAGGGAGGTCTTCATCTCCTGGAGGAACTTCAGCTTGTCGGCGAACTTCGCACGGCCGGCGCCATCCCCCTCGGCTTCTTCGAGGGACTTCTTGTACTTCGACATCGCCGGCATGATCAGCGCCCGGGCGGCGAGGTCGGCGACGAGGGACTTCTGCCGGGTGGAGAGGTTCGCCTCCAGGATGTCCTCGAAACCGGCGGCCGCCTGGGCCTCCTCGATGACGGCCGCCAGAGAGGCGGCGAAGAGCGCCGCCTCGTCCGGAAGCCTGTTGTTGACCATGTCCAGGATGGCGGGCATGGGTTACGCCGCCTTCTTGAAGACCTTGGCCGCGTCAGTGAAGATCCTGGAGAAGCCGAGGACCTGGCTGATCACCGTTTTTTCGGTCTGCTTGTCGATGATCTTGTCCGTCTCGACCAGTTCGGCGTTCGACTCCTTGACCAGCTCCAGCGCGGCGTTCTTGGCCACGGCCACGAGCATGTCGTCACCCAGGGCCGTCTCCGTCCAGTTGAAGCGCTTGATGTTGTAGCCGAAGGCCTTGGCCAGGTCGCCGGTCTTCGCGGTGTCGAACAGGAGCGGATCCTTGAACTCGGCCAGGTTGAAGACGCTCTTGAGAAGCGCTTTTTTACCCGCCCAGACCGTCGCCTCCCAGTTGTCCATGTCGAGGTAGAAATCGAGCAGCGCCTCGTAGGACAGCGCGGTGGGGGCGGTTTGCGGCGCCGCGTTGTTGTTGCCATCGCCGTTGATGATGTTGTACATGGCGTACGCCACGTTGCGCTTGGCGAGGCGCTGGCCGATCAGCTGCATGTGGATGGCCAGAAGCGGCAGCTTCATGCGGCGCAGGACCTCATAGCTCACGTCCATGGAGAGGCCTATCTTGGCGAGCTTGATCGTGCTCTTCGCCGCCTTGATCGTTACGGTGGGGAAGGGCGATCCCTCGACGACCCGTTTGAAGTCGAGGTTCTTGTTGTCGAACTCCGCCTGGGCGGCTTCGTAGACGCCGCTGTCGATGGTGGTCGTGGTCGCGATCAGTTCATCCAGGGTCAGATCCAGCCTGCCCAACCCGGCGATGCCGATCCTGACGTTGCGGTTGATGAACTCGGGGAAGAGGATGGAGTCCTCGGTGGTACGGTAAAACTTCTCCACCGTGTCCTTCTTCAGGTTGATGTCGCGCTCGTAAAGCGCGAACTCGTATGCATCGAGCCCCTCGAGCTTGGAGGGGTTCTCGATGGCGAGGAGTTCGGAAAAGGTCATTTCCTTCTGCCTCGCCTGCTGATACATCTCTTTTGCCAATTTAACGGCCATGTCGGTCTCTCCTAAAAATGAAGTTGAAGATTGCACGCTGATCGAGCTGGAGCCCCAACTCAACCGCGGGTTTCGCTACCCGAGATCCACCACCAGTGTGCCGGCGGCGGCGTCGATGTTCATCACCTGGTACTTGACGCCGGTACCCGCTACAGCAGGGGGCTTAACCCCGCCCAGCCCGTCGGCGACCAGTTCCTGGAGCCCGCGCGCCGGCGCGCCGGTGTAAGCGATGGTCCTGAAGCCTTTGCGCTGAACCGTCGCCGCGTTCATGTTTCCGTCCAGGTCGACCTTGTCGAGCACGCCGTAGAAGACGTCCTCTGCGACGCAAAGCCCGACCGTGTCGTTGGCGCCGACCTTGACCACTTTCCCCTCATCCGCGGCGAGGATCCCCGCCACCAAAAGCAGCGTGACCGTCTCAACCCCGATCCCTTCGTAACCGATTCCCCACATAGAAAACTCCTTTTTAGTTGTTGGCTCAGCTTGCGAAAACTATCCGGCGTCTTAATCCCGGGCTAAAGCTTGTAGTCTTCGGCTCTCTTGTTCTTGCCGGCGGCGTTGAGATTTTCCTGGTCCGGTTCCGCTACCGAGGAGCGGCGGGAGAGCTTCTCCCCGCACTTGGGGCAAGACAGCGGCACCGTCTTCTCGATCTCGTCCTGGTACTCCTGGAGGAAAGCACGGGCGGTGGTGAGGTCCGCTTTCTCGATCACGTTGGTGATGAAGGTCTCAACCGCCTTCTCCCCCTTGGCCGCCTTGTACAGGGCGACCGCCTTTTCCCTGGTCTCCTTCAGGGTGGCCACGCCGATCGCCGCGTCCGCCTTCAGAGTGTCGACCTGGTTCTTCAGCCCGAGGACCTTCTCCTCGAGCATCGCTTCGGTCACGTCGGCGCCGGCAGTGATGCCAAGCGCGGTGATGGTTGCTACGGTGAGCTTCATATTTTTCTCCTCCTCTCCAACGTTATTTGATAAGCGGGACGCTTCCGGGTTTCCGGGTGCGGCCAGAGTTTTCGCGTAGGGGTCCTCGCCTTCCCAGACGATGGACACCTCGCCCGCCTGGGTGATCCTGGTGATGATGAAGCGCACGATCTCCCCGTCGACCTCCTCACCGAGGCGATCGTAAAAGTTGGCGAGGTTCGGGTGGCTCCTCTCGAACTCGAACCAGATGGTGACCGACAGGGAGCGCAGCGCCTTGGTCTCGACTCCACGCGCGAGCTTCGGGTCGACAATTTTGTCGACGATCACGTTGGTGTTGATCCCGGGCGGCGTGTTCTTGTCGTCCCAGTAGCACCCCTCGATCATCCCCTTCCAGTTGTTCACGTCCGCCCAGTGGTTGGCGTAGAGAGTGAGCCCCTCGAAGAGAGGGACCGCCGCCTTCAGTACCCCGGGCTTGGTGAAGTCGAACTTCCGGTACGGCGTGATCGCCATGGAGAGGATGCGCGCCGTGGTAACTAAGTACTCCTCCGCGTTGCGGCCGCCGTTATCCTCCACCGCGGCAAAGTTGATGGGGCCGCCGACGACCTTGGTGTCGCACCCGGAAAGGGCACCCCCGAAGGTTGCCCTGGCCAGCCCCTCCTTGATGACTTCGAACTGCTTGCGAACTTTTTCGCCCATTACGGCCTCCCTGATGTGAACCCATTACCGCCCTGAGGCGTCCAAATCTTGTTCATGAACGGGGGAACTACCCCCGACGCATACCGTTAGTCCACCGCCGCCTTCCGATGGCGGCATTTGGGGTGAAAGGGGGGAGTCTCAAAACCGGCCGCCTGCAGCTCCTCGTCCGTCATTTCCTTCACCCTCTCCACCGGATATTTCGAGCTCAGGAAGGGGGGGAGATCCTCGGGCTTCTCGAAGCCCTTCTCCATCACCTTCGCCAAACGCTCAGCAGCAACCTTCACCTCGAACGTCCTTCCGAGCATCGCCTTGCAGTGATCGCAGATGGGGTAGGTGGACGGTCCGACGATCGCGTAGCGCTTGATGCCCGCCTCGTAGAGCGACAGCGTCTGCCCCATGTTCTGGATGCGCCCCATAGTGGTGGAGACGATCTGCTCGATCTTCCGGTAGCTGGTCTGTTCAACCAGGCCGGCGAATTTCTCCTTGAACTCATTCCAGGTCGCATCGTCCCGAATGTTGAGACCCTTGGCGATGTACTCTTCCTGGAGCCAGTTGACGAACTGCTTCCCGGTGGTCTCGTCGTTGGCCAGGTAGTTACCGCGGCCGAAGTAGAACTCCTCGACGTTGGTGATGTAGCGGAGGGCGTTCTTGTCCACCACCTTCAGGTCCAGCTCCAGGGAGCGCGGATTACCGGCGGCCGGCATGCGGGTCTTCCTCGGCGCAGCGAGGTGGTTCTTGTCTTCATAGCGCCAGCGCTGCCACTCATCCCCGGTGAAGCGCCTGCAGACCCTCATCACCGCGGCGGCCTTGATCTCGGTACGAAGGTTTTTGGCGAATGCTTCCCAGACTTTTTCGGCGAAGTACCTGGGGTTGCGGCGCCCCGTGTTCGCCGAGCTGGTGTACCACTCCGCCGCCGCGATCGCCGCAGTGACCGCCTTCTGCTCCGGGTCGATCAGCACGCTCTCGAGGGCGGCCTGATAGCTTTGGTCGCGCCGGTCGTCGGCTGGCTGCTCCAGCACCGTAATCTGCTCCGGACGGAACTCATAGCGACCAGTTTGCCGGTTGAAGCTGAACCGCACTGACGGCTCCGACCTCCCGGATCTCCCAGCCGACAACCAGGGCGGCACCTCTCCGGCCTTCCTCCCGGTCGCCTTTTCATACCCCAGTTCCCGGGCCGCCTCGTCGTCGTTGATGATCCCGGCGTCGCGCTTTGCCAAGACGTTCTTGATATCGAACCCTTCCTTCTCCGCCCGCTCTTTTTCCCGGAAGGTAGAGCCCTGGTTGAAGGTGACGCTCACGCTGCCGTCGATGCCGCGCAGCAGGAGATCCAGGGAATACCCCTTCTCCAGGAAGCGCTTGATCATGCGGCGGGCGTTCAACAGCTTGGTGCCCAGTTTCTCGTAATCGACCTCCGCGTAGGTCTCGGTGCTCGAGTAGGACCGACCGCACATGCTGGGGGGGATGTCCAGTGCCGAGAAGATCTGCTCTTCGTTCAACTGCCATACCGAGTTGGCCCCTGCGGCCGCACCGGCATTGGTGGCGTTGTGCTTGATCTCCTGGTCTTCGTAGTGGACGCTCACCCCTTGAGCCACACCCTTCTGGTAGGCCTTGGCATAGTTCTGCAGGCGAGAGGTCAATCGCGCCACGTATGCCTCTTCACTCTCACCCGGCTTCTGATCAGGGATCTTCATGGAGACGTCGATGAATCCCAGCAGGCCCATCTTCCGGATGATGGATGAGATGTTCCTGGTCGAGTCGATCTGTACCTCGATGTTTTTGAGCGAGGCCAGAAACAGCGGGATGGCGTAGGGGCTCCCGTCGTTGGTGATGAGCGGCATGTAGCTGTAGGTGACAGGGTTTAGCGCTACGTGCCCCATGTTGCTGCCGGTGATGAGGTTGGTGACCTGGAAGGGACGCCAATCGCCCCCGACACGCTGCCAGCGAATCCGCTTCACCGGCACCAGCGCGCAGTCGCTGAGGCCGTCCTGGATGCGATCGGCGACCACCCACTCGGCGGAGAGTGCCCCCATGAGCGGGATCTGACGCAGGAAGTGGTTCACCAAGCCGTCCACGCCTCCACCGGTGTGGTAGACGTTAGCGGCGAGATCGTTCAGCCGGTCCAGGATGGCCTGCGGGTTGCGCCCCTCCACCTCGAGCTCGTGTCCGGTGTTGCCCAGGTTCACCCAGATGGAGAGTGCCTGGGAAACGTCTGGGTTGAGCATGCCGAGAAGCTCCAGGAGCTCCAGGGCGCGCAGATCGAACGGAGCCGAGCTGAAGGAGTAGAAGCCGGCGAGTTGCCCGATGATCCCGTTGATGGTGTCGTCCGGGATGGACTCGCGCCCTGGCTTCACGTCCGGGAGGGATTGTTTGGCAAACGGATTCCACCAGCTCATGCGACTGCTCCTGTGAAGACCGGTAGGGCGTCGGTCGTTTTGACGCCCAGACCACCCATCAGCTTGCTGATCGCCATCTCGGCGGCGTCAGGGCCGTCGTCATTAACCGTGGCGTTGTAGATGTAGACGAACTGCTCGATCAGGCGCGCCTGGTCCGAGTGGCCCTTCTCGAAAAGCATCTTGCCGTGTTCCCATAGATAGCTACAGGTACCTACGATGCGGCCGATCTTGTTGGTCGAGTGCTGCATCGGTACCCAGGGCAGGAAGCGATTGACCTCCTTGGCGTAGTTCTGGATGGCCTGGTGCAGGAAGTCCTTCAGCATGTTGTCCTCAATGGCCACAACACCCGGGTACTGGTCGTTCTGCTGATAGGCCGCCGCCAACATTTCGTTGATGGAGCGCTTCTTGATCCAGGCGTGCATGCAGGGGAAGAGCATGTCTTTCGGATCGAAGCCATAGGTAACCACGGCCCGGAAGTCGCTACCGCTGGTGGCAGTGGCCGACGGGTCGATCGCGGTGCAGAAGATGAGCTTCCGATTCACCATCTCGATCTTCTGGTACCACTTGACCTGCTCCTCCGGGAACGGGGTGTCCTCGGTGCCCACCTTGTTCATGTACTCCTTGTTGAAGGTGTAGCTGCCTACGTCGTGCCGTTTTTTCCGGATGCGCTCCATGGGCCAGTTGGCCGGCCAGAGGGAGCGCTCGTTGGGACCGCCCTCGTCAAGGATCAGGGTGTACACCTTGGAGATGTAGCGCTTGTTCCCCTCGTCGTCGACATCCGCAATCAGCTGGCAGATGGCCGAGAGCGGGTGAAAGAGGTTGCCGACCATGGTCGCCGAGTAGTCCTTACCCAGGGAACCCAGCACGGCGCCGCGTATCCAGTTCAAGATCTTCTTGGTGGTGCGAGGATTCTCGACGGTCTCGTCGTTTTCCATGTCGTCGAAGATGGCCATGTCCGGGCGATGCTGGCGATACCGGATACCCCTTACCTTGTCGCCACGGCCGCGGGCCATGACCTTCACGCCGTTGGTGGTCTCGAACTCGTCGTCGCTCCATGTCTTGGTCTTCAGGTTGCCGAAATCATGGCGGATGCGGACGTTCTCCTCGAACTCGAGCTTGATCTGCAGGCTGAAGCCGGCGGCCTGCTCATGAGTGTCGGAGCATGGCCAGATGAAGCGCCGCAGGGCGTAGCAGATCTTGTGCACCGGGTTGCCTAGTGTGAAAAAGGTCGACTTGGCCGCCTCGCGAGGCGCGCCGACGATGCCGAACTGGTCGCGCAGCTCGGTCACTTCTACCCACTCCGGATGTAACTCCGGGCCCCACGCGCAGGAGAAGTAGTGCGGCATGTAGGTCTCCAGGAAGAAGAGGAGATCGGTCTTGCCGCGCTCGATGCGCGCCTTCTTCTTAGCCGGCGTATCGTTCTCGAAGGGGGAAACGCTCTCGCGGATCCACTTCTTGAGCTCGTCGACCTGCTTGTCGAACTGCCCTTCTGTGAGGTTGGGACGCTTACGCACTTAGGCACTGCTCCTTGAAGGCCGTAGCCATATCCTCGAAGTTTTCGGAAAGCACCTCGAGGGCGGTCATATCGTTTTCCTTCAGCCAGCCGGCTATCCACTTGAGGTTGTCCAGGAATACCGCGGCGCGGTCGTAGGTCGGACCGCCGCTCGCCTCCAGGGACTTGAACTTCACCACCAGGGCGCCCAGCTTGGACAGGTTGTCCAAGGTACCCCCCTCGACCGCACCGGCCTGACGCTCCTCGGCATAGGTCATCTCCCTATCGAGGAGCCTTTCCATCCGGATTCCGAAGGTGGCCTTGCGCTCTCTGGCTTTGTCCCATTCGTCGCCGGCGCGCTTTTTCCAGTCGGCGGCGGCCTGGCGGGAGACGCCGTGCATCTCCGCAGCCCGGGTAAGGTTGCCCGTGTCGATGTAGCTCTGGCGGACCAAAGCCTCCAGCTCGGCCCGCGCCCCTTTCTCGGCCATCAGGCTAGCTCCTTTTCCAGGGCACGGATGTCCTGGTTCGCTTCGACCAGCTCGGCCCAGGCCGCCTTCAGCCCGTCCCAGAGTTCATCGATCACCGGGACGTCCATGTCGTCCGGACGGGTGAGCGTGAGGTTCAGCTTGGGGCGCATGGCCTCGGCCTCACCCTTGATCTTGTTCCGGAGGCGCTCGCGCAGCGCTTTCAGCTCGGCGAGCCGCCCCAGCATGGCAGCGCGTTCCAGGTTCATCGTTGGGGTCCTATAGCCCGCACGGACGGGCAGTAATCGTTGTTGTTGATGGACATGACCAGCTTTGTCGAGGTCTGGGTGTTCAGGGCGATCACGTTGATCGTCTCCTGGTAGAGCTTCTCGATGCGCTCCAGGGAGCGGTCGTAGTTGCGGACCAGTTCCACGTTGTTCTCGTAGAGGCGCTTGATCGCGGAGACGTCGTCGCGGTACTGCGCGAGGATCGCCGTGGTTTCCTTCGCGTGGGCCTCGCGCTCCTTGGCGTATTCGCCGCGCTGTTTCTCGTGCTCAGCCTGGGCATCCTCGCGCTGTTTCACCTGTGCTTTGTGGTCCCACCACCAGATGATGAAGATGAGACCCGGGAGACCCAAGGTCTGGAAAACGAAAGAGGCGAAGGGAAGGGAGATCGTTTCCATCAGGGTTTCCTCCACTGCAGGTCGAGTTGAATTTTGCCGGTGCTGTCATTGTTGGCCTCGGCGTAGGCGGTGACATAGGTGTCGCGGACCCGGAGGAACTCCCAGAAGCCGTAGAGCGTCCCGGAGTACTCCGGGGAGCCTTGGCCGAGTTCCACCCCGCTGCGGATCCCCGCGCCAAGGATCTTGCGCAGCTCCCACAGCGAGGACGTATCACCCGCTACCTCCGGCCGGGTGATGCCGGTGGGCAGGCCGAAGAGAGCCGCGGGGCGCGGACCTGGTGCCACAGGGTCCACGCAGTAGGCCGGGGGAACTGCGGGCGGAGCCGGCGGCAGTGGGAGTTCGGTCTGCTCTGCCTCGAGGCTCTGCTCTTCGTCTGCCGTAGCCGCCTCCTCAGCCTGGGCCGCTTGCTCCGGCTGGCTGCACACCTCCAAGGTGATCTGGTGCGGCTGGGTGATGCTCTTGTCGATGGTCCGTTCCAAGATGATCGGCTGCAGAGCTATCACTCTTTCACGGACAATCTGCTCCGGCTCGGTCGTAAGAGCTTTGGAGATTTTGGTGCCGTACCATCCGCCGCCGAATGCGCAGGTTCCTATGAACGCCAGCAGGAGCATGAGACTGAAATCCTGCTTCTTCATCACGCCCCCGCCTTGAAGTCCAGCACGGGCCAGTTCACCGACTTCGAAGCCTCCAGCGCCTGGTTCAAATCGGCCTGGGAGATATTCTCGCGCATGGTGGCTACGATCTTGGTCCCCTCGATCACCACATTCTGGGCGATCGGGGCAAGAATCACCGCGAGCTGAGCTACCTGTTCAGCGGTCATTTAGCACCCCCGGCCAGGGCAACCAGGTTGCCGGTAAGCTCCGCGACGCGCCTCATGGCCGTGTCGACCTGGGCTGGATCGCCGCCGGTCTGCATCAGCAGGTAGGCGTCGACCGCAGCGTCGTAACCGCGCTTGGCGTCCTCGTAGGCCTCGAAGGCCAGGGAGCACTTGTCGGCGGAGAGCTTGCCGGCCCTGCAGAGCGAATCGGCGGAGACCGCGGCGGTCACGATGGTTTGCTTGGTGGCCAGGAGCGACTTGCCAACGGTGATCTGCGGGCTGTCCGTCTTCATGGCGGCGCAGCCGATCAGCCCGATCAAGATGGCGCCGAGGGCGATGATGGTAAGAAGGGGCATGCGGACGCGGCCGCCTTCACCGAGCGCGGAAGCTGCAGACGATGGGGCCAGTGTCACAGCCTGGGAAGGACCGGCGAGCAGCTCGTTTTTGTGGGCGGAGCCGAGCGAGCTCCCCAGGTAGTAGCCGAATGCCGTACTGACGAAGCCGATCAGGGCGATGAAGCCCATGTTGAAGAAATCCTTGTTGGCAAGGGGGATCTGCACGAAGCTGAGCGCCCCGAACATCAGAAGAAATCCCACCATGGCCATCAAGGCCAGTACCGCCGCCACCCTGTTTCTGTTACCCATGAAGCCCTCCTGGAAGTTGATCGCTCTATGCCGCCAGCAGGATGCGGGCGTGAGCGTAAAGCCTCTTGCGATCGTCAAGACCGTTCGTCCCGCCGTTGACCAACTTGGTCATGGCCAGGATGTCCCCGGCATCGGCAACGGGATTCAAGTTCTTCACCTTCACCCAGAACCAGCACGCCGAGTGGACAGAGCCCACCCTCGTTTCCAGGTATGTGGCGATTGTGTCATAGGGGCGGTCAGCCGACTTAGCGAAGGCGAAATACATCTCCTTGCCGGTGAGCTGGATCAGTCCGCGACCGCGATGTGCCCAGCCGTCACCGGATTCCTCCGGACCGTTGCCCATGCGATTGGCATAGGCACGATTGCCAATCCTCTCGGGTTGACGGGCGTACTGCTTGGCGATCTCCGAAGGAAAGCGCTTGGGCCATGTCCTGGTGAGTGCCTCGGCCGAGTAGTTCAGGTTCTCCACCACCCGGGTGAACTCCTGACTCTCATGACCGACTTGGGCAAGGAAACCGGATAGACGCAACGTGCCGGTGATGTCGTACTTGGGCAACACCAGGTTGAGAGCGGGCACCCACGCCTCGGCGCTGTCCGAACTGACTCTAGGAAAGAGCTTCTGAAACTGCTGAACGGTAATCATGAAATGCCCCGGTAACTACACATCCCGGGAAAGGGTAAGGAGATGAACCCCTTTCCCGGGATGCCTCATGGAGCCTCTCCCAGGATCACGGAGACTGGGGTCTGCGGCTCATCATTTCGCCAATCTGGCGGATGTTTCGTTGGAGTGATCGACTTGCCCCGCCAGCAAGGCGGGAGATCACCCCCGGGGTGACTAGTCCCGGGGGCGATCAGTCGGAGGAAAAACAAGCAAGGGCAAGATACAAAAAAACGCGCCGGGGGGCGCGTTAGTTTGGGACGTTTTGGTAGAGTTTGTGCGGGGTTAGGTGGGTTGATTTGGGGTAATCATCTGCCCTCTATACTCCAGAGGGAATGCGGATGTCAAACGGTTATCCGGGAAGACGGTAGTTATGCCAAGCTTGCCCGGATCGCTCCGAGAAGTCTTTTTCGCGCCTTCTTCGCTTCACCATCCGCCAGGAGCCCACGCAGGTACAGCCGCGTTATCGCATCGGCGTCGAGTTGCGCCTGGTCAAGATACTGATCGTCCCCGAGCCCGTTGAGTTGTTCTTTCAGCGGCTTTGCCATAGGCCCAAAACTCAGGGCGATCATGATAACGCCTCACTGATCGATATGAGGCACCCTTCGCAAAGCATCGGCGTGTCGTGTTTTTCGTGGCAGCCCGAGACCTCTTTTAGTACGGCCCTGAGCTTTTCATTGGCCTTAAAAATCCCCTCCACCTGGCGGCATATACCACCAATCACCGTTCCGGCAGAGGCAAGCAGCGTTTCATCCGACTCTGGCACCGAAGCGCCAACCAGGGTAGCGAGACGCCGGAGTCGCGTAGCGTCGAAGTTATTGGTACTGCGTTCGAAGTCGAGATCGCGGGACAACCGCTTCACCTCGGCCTGCGGGACCATCACCAGAATGGTCACTTCCTCTTCGCCCAAGGTAGCCCGCTGAGCGTCAGCCGCACTCAAGTAGGCACCCTGCGTTTCCTCATTTTCCGTGCCGAAGTCATACACGGCAAGATAACATTCCATACTCTCCTCCCAGGGGGGCCTCCCCTTATTGGTGCGGACAAGCCGCACAGTGTGATTACGTTATTTCCCTACTCAAACAGCGCCAGCTGTCTAGGATCCACGGCAAGCTGGCGCGTGTAGCTGTTATTCCGGGTTAAGAAAGCGACCAGCTCGGTATAGCTCACCCGGCGCTGGCTGCGCAGCTCGAAGGAGTCGAGGCAGTCAGGGTAAACCAACTGCCCCCTTTCGTCCCGCTCGTAGCGGTTCAGCAGACGCCAGAAAGAGGAGTCGCCGATTCCTAAGATGGCGCAGACCTCGGACCGGCGGTAGCTACCACGCATGGGGAGATTGGCTACCTGGATCATGCCTTTAAGCTTATCCTCAGGGCTCAAGATCTACCCCCTTGACGGCGGCCGTGGTAGCTGGTGACAACTTCAGCCAGGAACCTCACGCCCTGTTCACTCAAACCGTTTGCAAATGCGTTTGCGGCGTCGGTACGGTGGCAGAAGTCCTTATCAAACCGCTCTGCCACAGCTTCAACCAACTCGGCAACATCGTATACTTTCAGTCCGTCCACAAAGTCCTTCGCAGACACGGCAACACCCACGAGCTTTTCGATCTCAACAGCCATGCCTACCTCCACTCCGCCGGCTTATGGATGCGGATGAACTCGTTGATCTTGGGATCGGTGTAAGGCATCACCCACCACTCCGGGCCGTAGGCTTTCTTCATGCCGTTGGCAAAGAGCTTCTTGAGCCCCTCGATGGCAAGGTATGCGTCCTGGGAGGTGCGGATCTTGCCGTCCTTGATGCCCATGCGCTTCTGCAGGAAGAGCTGCAGGCCATTCTCCTCGCGCCACTTGATCAGCTCGGCCAGCTGGTCGACCTTCTCTTTCTCACCCTGGGTGGCAAGTGCGACGACGTTGCCACCAGTGCGCGCGATCGGCGGCCGTGGCGTCGTCGGGCGGGGGGCGGCCACTTTGCCGTTTGGCTTCTTCCCGGGCCGAAGGCGGAACCCTTTGTCTTCGAGTTCTTTGATGAACTCGCTGGCCTGGTTGAAAGAGAGCTGGGTCATAGACCGCACACCGTAGCGCTTCTCCAGCATGTCGTGGCGTTCATCCCTCTCGATGCCCAGGGCGGCGCAAGCCAAGTTGATGACCGTCTTCTGCTTGCCGTTGATCGGCAGCTTGGAAAATTTGCGGTAGTTACACTGTTTCAGCATGCTTGTCTCCTCCGGTGCTGCCCTTGACCCTCTCGCGTAGCCGCTTGATGTGGCACTCGTTACAGGGCAGTCGCTTGAGAAGGGCTTCCCGGTCCTTCCATGCCGCCGTAGTGCCCTTGAAGTCTACGGTCTCTTTGTGACCGCAGGAGCGGGTGACTGGGATCTTCACGCGGCACCTCCCGCCGGCTCGCACACGGTTTCGCTATAGGTCTCATTGACCGCCTTGGTGGCGGCCGCCTCCAGGAGGAAGGAGCTGAGGTCAGGGTAGCTGGCTGCGGCCTGATGAATCAGCTCCGCGATGCTATCATCGGCCCTGAAGGTGAAGACGTTGTACTTCGGTTTCAGCTTCATCTTACCCATTGACCACCTCACGCTCCGCCATAAGCCGTTCATGTAGGGCGCGGGCGCCGGCAGGATCGGTAAGCTGGTAGAGGGCGGGCTTGCTGTAGCTCACGCAGTAGGCGGAGAAACCGTTGCGGCGCAGCTCGCAGACTGCCGAGTTGACGGCGCAGACCCCGGCGCCCTGGATGATCTCCATGGTCGTGTGTTTCTCGCCGTCGAGCAGGAACTGTAAGAGCCGCTGCAGGCGTTCGCTTTTTATGTAGCGCGCGTAGTGGATGCTGCCGGTTGTATCTGGCATGTTCCCTCCTGGTGCTGCGGTTTGACGTCCGAAATATGGGCCGGAACCTCGAGGGCTCCGGCCGGTGCTTCGTGGGTCAAACAGCTCCTCAGAACGCCGCGATATCGAGCGGGATCGCGACGTAGCCGCCAACTTCGTTTCGCTCGTACAGACGGACCTGCTTCTTCTTGTTCACCACGATGATGGCCTCGTCGATGATGTCGAGCCCCTCATTCCAGAGAGGATTGCTGATCTTATAGCTGCGCAGGCGCAAGACTTCGGCGACGCGGATTTTGCCGTCGACCAGCTTGAATGCTGCGGTGACCAGCGTACGCAGGTCGGCGGCATCGGCACTGTCGACCGCGCTGGCCGTCATGGAGTCGAGTGCCTCGAGGAGTTTCTTCTCCGCCATCTGCAGTTCGGGACCGAAGTCGATCTTCTTCTGGATGGAGATCTGCAGTTTGAATTTCTTATCGAAGGTGAAGAAAGTCATGTTCCCTTCTTTCCCCCCGCGTCGAACCGAGTACTTTTCCTCCATGAGCGAACACACCGTGGAAACGTCCCGGAAGTTGTATCCCTTGAAGCGCTCGATCTTGCCGGCGAGGCTCTTCCAGATTACAGCGATCGTCAGCACCAGGTCGTCGTAAAGGAGATCGGTCTCGTGGATGTTCTTGACCAGGACGAGATCCCCGTTGCCGTTCTCCATGCGGCCGTCAACGACGCGCTGGTTATCGGATTCATAGGTGAGGCGAAGGGCGTTTTTGAGGGGGAAGCCCTCGTACACCTTGGTGCAGCGCTCCGTGACCTCGCCCCAGGATATGCGGCCCAGAACCTCGGGATCGCAGACACCATTGTGCAGAAAAGTGCGGATGGCCTTTTCGGCGGCCTCCTTGGCCTCCTTGCCGGTTGCGTGGTACTGCATACCGCCGTGATCGGCGTAGCTGTAAAAGTTGTTACTCATCTGCTTCTCCTTTCTAGGTTGGGGGCCTTGAGCCTTCAGGCTCCAGTTATGTCTACCTCTTCAATATTTTCCGCTTTTACAGTGCCCACCCAAAACCTGTGGCACGCCGGACAGTCAAAGAAGACACTTATCGAACCATCAGGACCATTTACACAACGGTCCAATTCATCGTCCGTTATTTGACTTGAACAAGCCGGGCATTTCATAAAACCTCCCTTAGATCGGTTGAAGGGCGTCCATCACCAGGAGCGAGCTCTCCTTCAGGGGCTCCAAGGAGGTAAAGAGGTCGTCCGACAAGCTCGGTTCGTCTTCGAAGTTGCCTTTTACCGTGTCGACCGACTCTTCGCCGTTTCCCCGAGTTCTCCGAAGCTCCTCCAGGACATGCTGGCCATCATGTTCAAACGCCTTGATGGTAAGGCTGTCCCGGGTGATGATAACCATGGCCATGACGTAAGGCCGGGAGCTCACTTGTAATCCCTCAAAAGAGGGCAGCCGGTATCCCGGGTAGCAGTCAGGGCGCCGGTTCTCAGCATCTGCTGAGCCATGCTGACGGCATGAGCGCCGGAGCGCGCCGCGGTGTGGCGGATGTAGCTGCGTTTCTTGCTGGGCTTGGGCCAGAGGCTCCTTATCGCTTTGAGAATCGTTTTGAACATTGCTTGTTTCCCCCCTTTGGTGTGTTTTCGCTACGAAGTCATCTCCTGCAGAAGCAGGCGCCCGGCGCCCACCTCGATCTCCCCCAGGGCGTCCATTCCGATCGGGAGCTGGCGCAGCTGCTCGAGCAGGTACAGTGTGATCCTACCGAGGTTCATGGTGTCCTTACGGTTGGGGCCCAGAGTCACGGTCCTGCCAACCATGGCGAGGATCGCCGCATCCAGTTCGACGGGGGGATCTTTCAGAACCCCTTGCCCGCGTATGGTGTTCCCCTGGGCGTCAACCAGGTCGAACAGGGCCAGCGGCTCCAGATCGCGCTCCTGCAGCCACTGGCTCATTTTCTCGTTGGCCTCCACGAACAAGACCACCGCGCCGATGAAGCGGGGGCTGTCAACCGGGAGCTCGCCCTTGGAGAGCGCCCTGGAAATGAGGGCCTTGCTGTAGCCGGTGGCGCGCACCAACTGCATCTGGGTCACCCTGCATTCCTTGAAACACAGGTTCAGCCTCAGCATGCTGCAGCCTCCTTCTCCTCAACGCTGCCCGCACTGCGCTGGGCCAGGGCGTTCTTGAGGGCAGAGCTCCCGCTTATTGGCGTCGCCGACTTGCTGCGTCCGGTCCCCCGGGGAAGCGCCAACTGTTTGTCTGCCATCAGGGAGCGCACATCCTCGACGCTCACCAGCTCGCGGCCTGCAGCCAGAGCATGATTCAGAAGCTCTACGCACAACTCCTGCAGCTCCAGATAGTTGGTCGCCTGAGGCAGCTCGGAAAGTGCGTCGATCGCGGCCGCATCAAAGTGCTTCCCTACGGTGGCCCGCACGTAGCTGGCCGCCTCATCACCGGTAAGCCCCTGCATACGGACGCAGTCGGAGCGGAGCCGAACTTCCGAAACCCCGGCCCGTTGCATAGGGTCGCTCTGGCCCACCAGGACGATGGTAAACAGCTCCTTCTCCCCCATGAACTCAATTTCGCGCAGGGTTTTGAGCGACTTGAGGGTCGCACCATGGAGGCGCTGCGCCTCCTCGATGAGTAGGACGATTTTTCTTTTACGGGAAGCTTCGCCCAAGACCCTGCGCAACTGGCGGCTGCGGGTCTCTCCGCCCCCTTTAGGCTTCTCGTCGCTCAGGTCCAGGATAAGGGCGCGCTCAATATCCGAAATAGAGACCTTGGTTTTGTCCGCCTTGTGGACCTTCACGATCTTGGCCCCCAGCTTAGCCAAGGCGGCGGTGATAGCCTCGCTCTTGCCGATGCCGCGGTCGCCGACGATGCTCAGCATGGCGTGCGATTCCACCCCCATGGTGAGGATCTTGCGCACACGCAGGCCGTCTCCGGTTTCGAAGCGCGGGTTTTTGAACGGGTCGACCTTGTAGCCAAGGTTGACAAACATTTCCAATCTGGTCATAATCATGGCTCTTTTCCTCCTTAGATTTTAGGGGGATGGGTGGCCGCCCATCCCCTCGGTTCCCTCTATAACGCCGCCTCCTGTGCCACCTGGACATCCAGCGCCAATTCCGCAACGAACTTCCTGGACAATTTGTTTTCCACGATCAAAGCCTTGACCTCAGTCCGCTCTTCCCTGCTCAGGAAGAAGCCGCACAGCGCCTGAAACTCAACTAGGGCCGCCTCAACATCCGGGTAAGTATCCAGAGAGAGGGGATCGTCGATGATTCGCGTCTCCTTGACCCTGGTGGGAAGCTTCCTGACATTGCTGGTTGCCTGTTTCTCCTCCATGTGCAGCAGGTTACGGACCCCCTCCAACTGCGCAGCCTCTTTGCGTACTTTCTGCACTTCCGTTTCAGGCGGAGAAGTGAACTCACCCAGCTTGTTGGGCTCGAATACCCCGGTGACCTCGTACCTGGCGCCGGTCTTCTTGTCGACCACACTCATCCTGTCGTCGAAGATCCCCCTGAAGAACCAAACCTTGGCGTCATGCAGTCCCTTGACTTCATAGGGGACGTTATCCACCCAAATCACGCCTTCCTGAGTTACCGTGCGCTCGATACGCTTGGCAAAGGCCGCCAGGGCGTTTTCGGGCAGGGCCACGGCACCACCGCGCAGGTTGATCCTTTCCCATACTTGGAGCCGGCTGTACTTACGCTCCCAGCGATGCGGGCGGTTGTTGTACTCGGCTTGGTAGATGAGCGCCCTGCGGTTCAATTCGCTCTGGGTGATCTCGAAATGCTTCCAGTCCGATTCCATGAAGAAGGGGAGTTCAAATGACTGCCAGAGCGTACGCCAGGGCCGCTCAATCTTGCCGTGAGCGTCTTTGTTGAGAGGCGTGGAGCCGTCGATATCGACCTCACAGAGCCCCAGCCACGCCTTAGCTCCTTCCTCGCTCATCATCGGCCCGAAGTCCCCCTTCACCTTCTTAGGGAGGCCAAAGAGAGCCTTGTCTTCGCGGTTCCGCCATGCCCAGTCGAGAAAGCTGACGTTGTCCGCGCTGTTCTCACCCAGGGCGGCGACATACCGAAAGCAATGCGCGCCGGAGTTGTCATCGGTGAGGCCGTAGATCCATGGGCGGTACCTGATCGGCACGGGCTTGTTCTTGTAGTCTTTCAGACCCTTGTGGAGGCGGTAGACGAAGTCGCCGTCGGGGAGCTGCCGGTGCGCATAGAAGCAGTTGGAGGTGGAACCGTCGATGTGGTGCATCTCGTTGGGGTATTCCGCCTGGTACCGCACCACCTTCTTGCGCTCCGACAGGTTGATAGTCTCGCGGATAACCCGATCCCAGGTGCCTATGTGCACATCCGCGTATTCCGGCTCCAAGAGACCGTTTTTGAGCGCGTTCTCGACCGCCTGGGCTGTGGTGATGAAGCCGCGGTGATCGGGAGGGGAGCACTTAAGCTGCGCGATGATCCGCGCCTTCTCTTCGAGGTTCTCTATCTTCCGCTCACCCTTCCGCTCCCTGCCGATATCGAGGTACCGGTAGATCGTTTGCGGAGTTGTCTTCAGCAGCCCGGCCCATTTCTTGGCGGCTGCCGTTTTCCCCCCATATGGAGCATCGTGGTAGTCTCTTTTAATCATCGCCAAAACCGCAGGTTCGATCATGTTCAGGCTCCGTGGCTAAGCGTAGATATTGAACTTCTCTTCCCACTGCTGACGTAAGCCGCGGGTCAATTGCTCCGCACTCGCCACAAAGCCTTCCACCTGGGCCGCGAGGTGCGGGTCGTTCTCCAACCCGTCGATGATCACAACCTTGCCGATCTGCGACGCCAAGGCGGCCACCGTCTCGTGGATCACTTTGAACTGCTCCTTAAAACGGGCGGGGTCCATCCCCTCAGGATCGAACGCCTTGAGCCGGTCGATCTCCTTTTTCATCAGCTTCTTTTCGATGAGCAGGCCCTTGGTCTCCTCCTTCACCACCGCGTCCAGGTTCTTCTCCAGCTTTTCCACTCTGGCGTTCAACTGGGTGCGGTCCTCGAGGACTCTCTCAATGGCGATCTGGAGATCTTCGGCGTGATCCTCGTTGATGGGTATCCGCTCCTCTCCGATGGTGACGCAATCGGCATCGATAACCACGGTACCGTCATAAGTGAGTTGACGGAGCTTACGCAATTCCCGGTAGCCGACACCAAAAGCGCCAACGGTTGTCGTAAATGCTTCACCGAATACGGCGAGATTATCCAGGTCCAGTTCTACCTTCTGTCTGGAAGAGCCTATGTATTTACAGAACTTTTCCCAAGTTCCTACGCCCGGGATGTCCTTATAGAGCTTGGTTTCCCTTACCTGCCTCAACCACAGCAAACCGCCAACGTTGGCGAAATCGGCGATCATCTTGACGCCCTGGATGCGCCCGATGATCTCGTGACATTCAGCAATGCGCTTCTCCCTCTCGACCTGATCTGCCGCACGGCTGTCTTCAATCTCCCGCTCCTGCTGTAGCGTGGCTAGCTCCAAGCCTGTCGTCCTTTCCTGCCTATTGGCAGTGTTGATAACGTCCTGGTCGCTAGGGGCCTGCTCCTTGCCCAGGACGGTCAGCTGGCGCAACTTGCGGCGCAATGCGAGGAGGATAGTTTTGCCACCGCCAACCTCTTCGAAGTGCTTTATCGCCTCCGCAATAGTCGCCGCGTTGGACCGCTCAAGGGCCCCATTGAAATTGACGTCAGAAACCGGCGTGCCGACCAGCCAGCTGTAATCCTCTTGGTTGAAATCCTCCTGCTTGCCCATCTCAAACCTCCAGTGTGGTAATTTCCCGCTCGATGCTGTTGCGCTTGTCCTTCAAGCCCTGCAGATAGGCCGCGTACATGCCGCTGATCCGCGGCCCGGCCTCGTAGAGATCCCCAACCATGCGCACCCACTTGCGCTCCACCGCAGTCTGCAGGTGGCTCATCACCGTGCCGTGCGGCAGGTCGAGCGCCTTGGCGATCGCCGATCCGGAGACCGGGCCCATCTGCTGATGCAGAAACTCTATGATGTCGATGAATTTGTAGTTCGACTGCACCGGGTTATAGGTTTTCTTCATTTTTTCATCCTTTCCAGCACCTGTTGCACCTCGGCATCCAGCTCGCCGTACAGTTGGAACAGATCGAGGTGAAAGCAGACCGTACGGAGAGCCATCAACGCCGGCCACCGCTCGCAATCGCCTATCCCGATCAGGGCTTCCCTTCCCAGTCTCACAGCATTCTCAACATTGCCTTTGTTCATGGTCTCCCCCCTTCAAGCTCTTGTAAAAACATCTCCCGTTTCTTCCTCTCCCGGGAAACCTTCTGTTCTTCCTCGCGCAGCTTCTGGATTTCGGCACGTAGCGCCTCGGGGCCGGGTAGGCAGTACATACCCGACGCCTGCACCAGGATCTCCATGGGGCGGCGCGACCCTGTGACCCTGCAGAAGGCCGGGAGACGACTTCCCCACACCTGGTGCTTGGTCTTGGACTCCGACGTCCAGGAGTAGATCATGTCCGCAGTCACCGTCTCCCCGAGAAGGTGACTCATCTCGCCTGCAATCTGGTGCACGGATAGCGAAGACTGCTTGATAGCCTCCCCCATCGCAATGCGGAGTTCGCGATCCACGTTGATCTGCCCTAGGGTGGACGGGGTTTCCTCCATCTCCTTGGCACGCTGAAGCAGATCAAGCAGCGAAAGCTGCGAACTGTCAGATCTGTGGCCTTTTTTAGACATTGCCAACCTTTCTGTTGTCTGCTAATCTGCTGGCCTTACTTCTCACCCTCGCGGTGCGCTCTTTTAGAGGTTTGCCGCGCCGGTCGTAGCGGCTGGGCCAGATCTCCGCAGCACGGACACCGATGATCCCGGCCACGATCCGCTCGATCTGTGACCAGGGCTTATGCAACACCGAGTTGGGAGCGTTACGGACATAGCCGTTTTCGCGGGCGATCTTGGCGAAGGTGTATCCCTTCTTAGCCAGCGAGGCCTTAATGTCGGCCGGGTGCCAGTCCTTATGGGGTTTAGCTCCGTTGTTTTTTTCATTCATATAGGACTTACCTCCTCAAAGGTTTCAGGAAAGAAGCAGAGAACATCTAATAAAATGGCCATTCCATAAATAAAGAACCTTGATTCTTCCGGGAGTGGATTTAGGCCAAAAAGATCAGGGATAATAACGATCCCTGGCACAAAGGCGGCCAGTCTGGAAAGGTGCCAGTCGGCAGTACCAGAAAGGAATTTTCCAGTGGATTTTCTCAAAGAAGCTCTCCCTATTGCTGCTGCCGTGGTTGCTATTCTGGGGACCATTCTAAGTGGCGTATGGGGCTTTGCTAAAGTGGCAATCCCGTTCTGGAGACGCAAAAAAGAGCGTGAGAAGATACAGGGGATAGCAAATTTAGGCATTCATCCCCCGGACCTGGACGACCGGGAGTGACACCCCTTTTTTTTGGCTGTCTAAAACTGAGTAGTAAAACTGACAAGGGCGAATATAATCGCAAAATATCGCAAATGCAAGATAAAAAAATCACACGTGCGAAGACCGTTCTAGATGCTCTGAAGAGGCACTTAGGGTTTAAAACCTATCTGCAACTCGCTGATTTCTTGGGAGTCAAACAGAACACGCTTTCTTCATGGATATCGCGCGACTCATTAGATGAAGATCTCATCTATCGCAAATGTAAGGGGCTGCGATATGAATGGATTCGGACAGCTGATGGCGCAATGTGGGAGGGGTACGCAACAGGGGTACGTGAACCAGTCTTACTGATCGAGGAGCCAGATCTCAGCATTCATCCAAATACAGTAGAAAGCCTTATTCACCATCACCTGATTAATATGACTGAAGAGCAAAAAAGAGATGTTCTAAAATACGTTGAAGAGAAGAAACTCCTCACGGAGCTCCTAGCTGAGAGGAAGGATAAAAATAAAGGGAATGGGGGGTAGCTTGGGGAATTTTACAAAGCTATTGTTAGCTCTGGGGGTCTTTTGCTTCTTTCTTTTTGCCGGCCTACTCGGTGGGATAGGCCAACGGCCCGACACATCTGAGGCCACTGATAACGCGCCTCGTACATATAAAGATAAACTGGTCCCGGATAGAGTACTGGATGTGGCGCGAGCCGATCATGATGGGCTTATCGGCATAATGGTAGGAACCGGAACAGACGGCGAACATTTTGTCTCACTAGCGGTGCCTCGCCGTGATATCCGTGAAGGCTTGCACACAGGCATCAACAGCAACGTTGTTACAGCTTACAACGGAAAAGACCATCGATACGCGCATAGTCCTAAAAAGTACGGAACAACAATTGACTTAACCATAAATAGTCTTTCTCAAGAAAAAAGAACAGCTGTTATAACTGTTTCTGGCCGCTTAATAGCCGACATGCCAGGCGGTGGTCCATATTTGGAAATAGTCCCAGTAGCTCTACAGGTCCAGGGCGAACAATTTGACAACCTTGTTGCCAAAACAGCCCAACGCCTCTGACAGGATGAATAAAATGAGGGGGGGAAATGAGCAAAACTGAACTCGTTATAGAAAGAGTAACACCGCAAACGACAGATTACGGCTGTACACCGCAGGGTATCACTACGATCACGACTTCGGTAGGAATTGCAACGAACGGAGCACAGCCCCAAAAGATCGCGACTGCTGCTACCTCGGTGAAACCGCCGGCTCGTGACTGATATTTCATACAAGGGGGGATAGGCTGACATGAACAACAACAGTGAAAACAATAGGAACCAAAGTATTGGTAGCGTCACCGAACGTGGAGCGACACCCCAGTCCTGGAGAGAATCTGTCCAGGGCGGAGTCCAACCGCAGCGGACGACCGAAAGAGGCTCAGGAGAAAAGCCGCCGGCTAGAGACTGATCTTATATCTTCTGGAACCGGATCTGCACGGAAGCAACCTGATCTTTGGGAATATACGTGAGCTTATCGCCCCAGTCATGCCGAACGTGTTCGACTTCTTTCGGCTCGCAATCCTTCACTGTTTTCGTGGTGACGTAAAGAGCGATGTTTCCCTCTGAATCAGTGTAATAAAGGGGAATGGGAGCTTCTCCGAACGACTGTACATCGTCACATTCAAGTACGGTCCCATCTTTCAGATACACCACGATCTGCCTGGGCGCTATCGTCGTATCCTGAATAATCCTCGTCCATGTCGTCCTGATCCCATCCTCGTTGGAGATGGCAGCTTTATGTAGCACGCAGTTGAACCATCTCTTACCGTACTTTCGCCAGAGCATGGCGACCAGGACTGAAACCACCAGAGCTCCAAGGCCGGGGATCAGGAAAGAGACAAAGTACTTCCGCGTGACATCATAGAATACATACCCGAAGATCCCGAACGCCAAAACGCCGTAAAGAACGTCCTGAGTCCTTTCGTTCTCCCGGTACCCCGCGTAAGCGATGCAGTATCCAAGATAACCCGAAACAAAGACAACCTGCAGCTGCTCCGGCAAAGACGTCAGATCCTTGATCTCCATGGTAGGCCCCCAGGAGCCAAATCTAACACATGCCCGTTCGATATGGAAGAACACCGAGCTGCCGTAAAAAACAAAAGGAGGCCATAGCCTCCTCTCGGTACCCTCGAAAACCGTCGTTGCGCGGGCGGCGCGACGGCATCAAGAATTTCTTGGTGCATCCTCTAGTTCCTCCTCGTGTAAAGCATCTGTGAACCATCGTCGCGATCGTTTATAAAGTTTCCAGTGTGTTAGTTATCATGCCCCCCTTGTATGGGTAAGTCAGCTTACATAGCCCATAAAATAAACAGGTTCAAGCTGCCCGTTTCACCCCACCAAAAAAGCAGGATTTTCTGGATCACCTGCGGAGAAGGTGACATCGGGCCTGATACCCCTTTTGGACCCGTTGGTGCCAACTGGATAGCGAAGCTCTCACCACAACTCCTCGCAATGCGCTGGTACGACAACACAATCCTTCTGCTCAAGCGCCGATAAGGCGGAGATAGCGCCAAATGGCGACAAAAGGGAAAGGGACTGAAACCGGTGAACCAGGAGGTTTTGCCGGGGCAAGTTTAACTTCACAAGAACTTAAGCAACGAAATACCTTCGTCTGACTTATGGAGCGGTTTGAAAGTAAAAGCCCCGGCAGCGTACGCTACCGGGGCTTGTTATTTCTTTGGAGCGGGAAACGGGATTCGAATCCACCCCGCCCGCTCAGGCCCGAAGTCTTGGAAAGACGGCATATCTTCGTAATTTTAATAACTTGCCCTCAATTTTTCGGTCGATTTTCGTTTGCAAACGTTCAACCGATAACACCATCTACCAGGGCTTTAGTCAAAGTTTGGTCAAAGGTCCATCGCTTCGGCTTCGAACATGGCTACGAGCTACCCAACCATATTGCATGAAAATATTCTGCGCAGCAGCTCGTATCAAAATCTGGACTGCCGGTGTAATCCTGGGCCTGTCCCCATTACAGCGTCACCTCGCGCA
>MTLC01000721.1_pt1 | contig 31430 bp, 21 predicted proteins | sample 1982451 | NCBI WGS metagenome assembly MTLC01 (sample SAMN05710165, study PRJNA340218) | biofilm metagenome | isolation source: sample SPH anode biofilm adapted to +100 mV | place: USA | collected 2012-02-03 | reverse complement strand
CATAAGAGGAGAACAGGAGGGGAACAGGAGAAGATAGGTAGATCAAGGATATTGAGGATATATAGATAAGATGATTGAGATAGGAACTGGAGAGGATACTTAGTATAATGCATATCACTGGCGATATATAGATTACACCCAAAGCATACAAGTTAGATTTAAAAATGGTAGTAAGGGTACATCAAAAAATCTCAGACCAGTAAGCAAGAATAGAAATCGTTGATTATCAATAAATCACCAAAATCAGATTTAATTTATTCTTCAAATTGAAAAAAGGTAATCGATTTCTCTAGGAAATACTCTTTAAGGCTTGAAATTCTGCTTTTGGTCTTTAAATCATTACCAATCATAGGGCTGGTCTCGGTTTGTAAGGGTCTAGTCTCTGAAATGGTATTTTTGGCTTCCTGAGTAATTTCCTCTTTCCTGTTAGGCATAGACTGACTATTTACCGCCTTTTGTGAATTCTGTGCCTCTTGTTTCTGATCAGTAGATGAACCTTTAAGTACATGTGCACTGCCGAGATTTACCTCATCCAGAAATCTCTTCCTACTGATTTCTATTTCATTATAAAATTCACTTCTCATGGCATATTAGCTTAATTGATTTCATTCCATCTTTGAACACCTGTTAACAAAAATAGGAAGTAACTAATTGTATATCAATATAAATTAAGCTTAATTTGCGTAATTAAGCTTAACTTAATTCAACTGTATATCCTTAATTTGTGCTTGATAAAATTCAATTTGCTTAATTTTTAATCAAGCGCTATCTTTGATTAAAATTCCGCAAGGATTCGGATAAAATGGCCATACCAAACGATAACCGTCGATATCAGCTGTTTGCAACGCTACTCTATGAGACCATACCAGGTCTTGAATCGGTTATTATTACTGTACTTGACCCAAAAGGAAACTTGTGGCGGACTGGCATTCACAATGATGGAGAAATTTTAGACGGTGGTATTGAACTACTTGAACGAGAGTCTATTGAATATAGTAAATTCGCTAAACTGTTGGGTGAGAATGCTCCCTGGGAATGGATTTATAGTAAGAGCCTGTTTACGGGAACGAAACCCATGATATCCACTCAACTAAGTATTGAAGATGAGGTAAACAGGCGTGTTTTAGCAATCAGGTTGCGACCTGAGAAAAGCAAATTAAACATGATGGTATTTCTTACCTATCCTGAATTATATAGCTTTTCATTGAAAGGAGCAAAACCGGTTCCCCTTTCAAGCGATCAAAAAAGTCTGGTCGGTTTTAACTTTTACCATTTTATTAATAGCCTTATACATAATAGTTGGGCCTCAATCTATGAAGGACATGATCAATCAGCCTATATTACTGGCATGGGTATGACCATTGAAAGACTTCATAATCAGCTGAAGATAAAGGAAGAGGATCAGAATAACAGAGACATCGAATGGCTTAAAGTTTTTATAAACGAACTTTCAGTCCATGATGGAATTGAATATTATATTGAAGAATCAGTCTGGAACTATCTGCTAGATTTAAGAAAAGCCCCGGAATACCTTCTTAAGCTATTAAAACAAGCTATTGCCAATGCAAAGCAGATGTTTGTTAGTAAAGCATTTTATCCCACACCATTTATCATCTCTAACTGGCATCTATTAAATATTCAATTATCTGACGAGGTGACTGAAACAATCCAAACCCCAGCACCTGCATTTATTGTTAGTCGGAAAGAAAGAGTTATCTCTTACCTTGATAAGTATGAAGTGGCTGCCACAAAACTCGTGAGGCTACTAAGACCCGTTACAGGAGCTAACCTTGGTGAGTTTCTTGAACCTGCGATCTCAGCCTCTGCTATCAGCGAGTTCCTTAAAAAATATGCTGACGTACTCCATTCTCTATTCAATGATTCGCCAGAGAAATGGCCAACATTGAGAAACCATTTTAAGCCATTACAGCAAATTATCGCAGGTACATCATCCTATCTTGATCAAAACAGATATAACAGTGTAAAATCCAATTAATATATCTGAAAACAAACTCTTTACATAAGTAGATTAAAGTATCATCATATCTGAAGTACTACATTAACCATTAGAAGTATTTTATTGTAATACAATATTCTATACTTATTACAGGTATAAGTATTCAAAAAAAGCAAATTGGGTCTAAATGATCCTGGTTAAGACATCAACCCTAAAAGAAATGCATTAGATTGAAGAGGACTCAAACGGATGTTCCAGTGAAAAATCAGGATTATAGAAATCGTTACTGATTAACTCCTGTGTCCACCCTTTGTAAATACCCATACTCTCTTTGAAAGATATAGCAGTGTCATACTCTTCTTGTGAAATCTTTCTTATGAGATTAGGATTAGATCCTTGGTAAAACTGTGGATTATACTGTGACATCAAACTTAGGTGAATACCGGTTGATATCTCCCAGGCAATATTATCAAGAATTTGAAGGGTATTTTCTAGATAGCCAGGCAAAACAAGGTGTCTGATAATCATGCCAGAGATGGCATAACCACTATCATCAGTTATTAAAGCAGAGCCTTTTTGCCTGTACATCTCTTTCAGGGCTTTCAGGGCGATTTCAGGATAATCCTTCACTCGTGAGAGTTCTAGACCCAAATTTGAGTCAGCATATTTATAATCTGGCAGATATATATCAACCAGGTTCTCTATTCTTCTCAGTGTTGAGATTTTATCATAGCCATTACTATTATAAACAATGCGAGGGAAAAAACCTTTATCATGTAGGCCTGCAATGATTCTCTCCATGGCATCAATGTGGTGTGAAGGAGAGACAAAGCCAAGCAAAGGAATACCCGGCTCTAACAGTTTTATAATCTCATTTACCGCATTATCAATAGATGTAAGATAAGATTCATCATTGACCTTATTATTAGAAATTTGTCTGTTTTGACAATAAATGCATTGCAAGTTGCAATGCGTGAAGAAGACATTAACAATGCCTTTATCTCCAGAGATTACTGGTTCTTCTCCTTTGTGAACACAAATTGAGGCAATTCCTGGTAGCCATAGCGATCTACAAAAGCCATAAGAGTTTGTATCACGCATTGCGTTACATTCGTGAGGGCACAAATTACAGTTCATTATTGAAAAGATTTCCTGATTATCCCCGTCTTGCAGCATCAATTACTTTCTGCATGACAAGAGATAATTCAAACGGCTTAAAAGGTTTGCTCAGATAGTCGTCTATTCCAGATTTAAAATAGTTAAGTCTGCTCTCCTTATCGGTGTAATTAGTGACAGCAATGATAGGAATGTGGCCTCCGTTTTGACGTTCATGCTCTCTGATACGTTGAATTGATTTCAAACCATCCAGAACAGGCATCTCAATATCCATGAGAATGCAGTCAAGTTTGGTATTTAAGAATGTGTCATAGGCTTCAAGTCCGTTTTTAACAGATACAACCTGATGCCCCTGAGCAGAAAGAATTTTAGAAGCGACGGTGCGATTTATCTCATCGTCTTCAGCTACAAGAATGACCAACTCAACAGAATTATTCAAACCTTGGTTCATTAATATAAATTTGTACAAAAATAAGACAAAAGTAAAATGCGTTGACTTATAGATCGGTAATATTTTCAATGATATTAAACAACTGATGCGTGTGCTTCAGTCCAATTTCATCTGAAAGTTGTTAATATCTTCATAACAGAAAACTACTCTTTTAAAAGATGTCTTGATCTGGAATTAAAAAGTACCCACTAATCATCTCACAAAACAATATGGATTTTGATAAATACACCCCAATTTGCCCGGATTGTAACAAAAATAGACTTCAGCAAGAGACAGATGAGGAGACGAAGTTAATTTGTTCAGTATGTGGTCATAACTACTTCTATTACAAAGGAGAATTAATATCCACCAGAACAGGGAATGATAGAAAAGAAGAGGCAAACGATAGTCATAGCACCAAAAGACAACAGGAAATCGAGATCAAAAGGCACGATTGTGTTTTGTGTAGGGCATGTCTTATAACCTGTCCTCATAATGCTATTATTGAAGATGTTGATAAGAGGGAGTTGTACGTAAGAGAAAAACTGTGCACCTTATGTGGACGATGCATAGAAGTTTGCAATTATGAGGCTATTGCCTATAAAACCAAAGAGTTATAATTAATCGAAGTGAATTTAAATCAGTTTTCTCTCAAACGATAGGTTATACTTTTTTATTCTTCTATCAAGTGATTGGAAGGAGATATTAAGAAGGCGAGCAGCTTGAGATTTGTTGTAATTAGCCTTATAAATAGCTTTGATAATAGTCTCTTTCTCGAGAGCATCAAGGTCGAATACTTCAGGATGATCATGAAGATCAACATTTGTTTTCCCCGACTTGGTAATTTGAAAATGGTTTGGTTTAATGACCCCGGAATCACTTAGGATTACCGCTCTTTCCACCATATTACGCAATTCTCTGATATTCCCCGGGAAAGAATAACTTTCAAGAAGTTGGATTGCACTTTTCTCAATATTTTTAATAGGCTTATTCAGTTTTTTTGAGAATTCCATTACGAAATGGTGAATTAACAAAGAGATATCCTCCCGGCGCTCTCTGAGAGGTGGAAGGTGAATGATAAAGCTATTAAGACGATGATATAGATCAAGCCGAAACTGCTTAGTTTGGGTTAAGGCTTCAAGATCTTGGTTGGTGGCAGCAATAATTCTAACATTAATATCGATTTCACGGGTACCGCCCACCCTGCTGATTTTACGTTCTTCAAGTACTCTAAGAAATTTAATCTGCAGACTCATTGGGAGGTCACCAATTTCATCTAGGAAAAGAGAGCCACCATTTGCCACTTCAAACCAACCTGATTTATTTTCATTAGCACCAGTAAAAGCCCCTTTAGTATGTCCAAAGAATTCTGATTCGAAAAGAGTCTCAGTGATTGCTGAAGAGTTAACAGCATAAAAGTAGTTATCCTTTCGAGGACTCATTAAGTGAATAGCACGGGCAACGAGTTCTTTACCAGTTCCACTCTCACCAGTTATGAGAACACTGGTAGAATCGGCCCAAGCCACCTTACTGATCATATCTAGAACATGTTTAATGGCTTTACTCTCACCAATGATACCGGCTCCTGTCTTTTCATTTAATTTACGTGTAACCTTTTGGTAATTAAACTCAACCTCCTTTAGCTTGTCGGTAACTTGAATATACTTTTTAGTTCTAAGAATAGCGGCAAGAAGGTCTTTGAGATAAAAGGGTTTAGGAAAGAAATCAATTGCCCCTAGTTTCATGGCCTTTATAACACTATCCATATCACCATGACCGCTAATCATCATCACCTCTGTTTCGGGATGTTGTTCCTTAATAACTTTTAAGGCCGAAAGGCCATCCATTTCAGGGAGTCGAATATCAAGTATAACAAGGTCTATATGATTGTTATTCAAAATCTCAAACGCTTTAGAAGGCGTTTCAGCTGTACTTACTTCAAAGTTATTCTCCGAAAGAAATTCTTGTATATCATGACGAAAACCAAACTCATCATCAACAACAAGTATTGTCATTTGCTCATTCATCCGCTAAAATATATTGTGACTCTTCAAAAGTACAAATTAGATAGGATTTTGTAGGAGAAACAATGTAAATTCTATATTGTTTTGTCAGACAAAAGAGGTAGTTCAATTCTAACTTCAGAGAAGAGACCAGGTTCACTGGTAATAGAGATATTACCATTCATTTCATTTATTAGTCCATATACGATAGAAAGTCCTAACCCTGTACCCTTGTTAACATCTTTTGTTGTAAAAAATGGCTCAAAGGCTGAATCTATGGTATCACTATCCATGCCTGTTCCATTGTCCCGTATTGTAGTCACAACCCAGGTTTGAAGTCTAAAACAGGTAATGTCAATGTGCTTCTCATAAGGTTGGTTATCTTTCAAACTTAATTCTTTTTCTGAGATTGCATCCTTGGCATTAGCGAGAAGATTAAGTATGACCTGTTCAAATTTATAACGATTACCCAAGAAGTAGAGTTCCCCATCATTGTTGCTTAGTGAGATATTAATATTTTGATTTTGATATTGTTTGGCTACTAGATTCAGTGCACTCTGAATAACCATGGTAATCTCAATCTCTTCAATATTGCCGAAGCGCTGATCTCGAGAGAAAGTCCTGACATGGTCTATGATATGCTTTATTCTCTCGATATTCTCAAATGCGTGAGTGATTTTTGTTTCTATATAGTCTGGGGATAGAATCTCTTTAGAGAGCTTAACCATAATATTCTCAAGAGCCATACTGATGCTTCCAAGAGGCTGGTTGATTTCATGAGCAATGCCTGCCGAGAGTTGACCTAAAGATTCAAGCTTTGATTTCTGAATTAGTAGCATTTGCTGATCTTTTGTCTTAGCAAGTTCGTTATTGAATCGAATCTCCAGGCTTTTATTAATCATACTTAACTCTTTTTCAAGAGATCTAAGATCTGTAACATCTGTGAAGACCCCGATTAACCCCTCGATATTACCATCATAATCATAAAAGATGTTGGTAGAAACAATAATAGCATGGTTTTTCCCGTCATCAAGTTTTAGTTCAATCTCAAAGCTATTGCTTATCCTTGACGAGAGAAGAAGTTCATCTTTTTCATGGAAAATAGCTGCGTTAGAAGGTGATTCGATATCAAAGACGGTTTTACCCATAATCTCCTCTTTCACTTTACCATATGCACTAAGGAATGCCTTATTTAAACCTGTATACCTACCAAACTCATTTTTGTAGTATACAGGGTTCGGAATGGAATCTATTAAGGTTTGAAGAAGGTTAAACTGGGTCTGAAGACGATTTTGTGTATTGATAAAAGAGGTAATCTCTTTCGTTTGAAAAGCGACACGTGGAGGATATCCTGGTCTTGCCTGCAAAGGATATATACTATGTTCAAAAGTTTTATGATCTAGCGAGTCTCTGAAGCCTAATCGTCTACCAGTATCGATAACCTGTTTAATTGCCTCTTTTCTTTTAAATGCAAGTTGATCCGGAAATAAATTAAAGTAGGATCTCTGAACCAATCTATTAACGGATAGGCCAAAGAAGTCTGCTGCTTTTTCATTGGCTTCAAGGATATTGCCCTCGTCGTCAATCAGTAGCATTGAATCAACGGTTGCATTAAGTAGTGCATGCGCTTTTTCTTCACTTTCGGCTAACTCAGCAACAGCTTGGTTTCTCAAGAGAGAATTTAGGATGATTTGGCCGATAACATTCATCAGGAAATCAAGATTTGAATCAAGCTCGAATGAAGAATTAACCGATTCTAATCCAATGATAGCACCTAAGTTCACGCCATTATACACTGGGACAAATGAGGCACACCTAATCGATCTTCTCTTTAAATGCTCTAAAAATGTTGCAGATAGGTTATCATCACTGTTTCCATCATAACGAATAGCCTTAAACGATTTATACAGTTCAGGATTAATCTGAGAATTAAGAAAACTCAAGCTCTCGGACTTAAGAAAATCAGGATATTTATAAAACTCTGACCTAGGTACCAGATCAACTACCCTAACAAAGAATGCCATTTCGGCACCTGTTATCTGACACATCTGCTCAAGTCCATGGTTTATTACAAACTCAAGTGAGTCTTCTGAGGCAGATATAAAATCTGTTGCAAGATTTGAAACAAGATTTTCGTAATGAGAGCGTTTAACTAGTTCACTTTCAATTTGCCGCCTCCTTTCAATTTCCTGAGTAAGCTGTTCATTTGCATGGATGAGTTCAGCAGTTCTTTGTTCAATCTTAATTTCAAGGTTTGATTGATAATCAAAGAGTTTCTCTTCATACAACTTTCGCTCAGTCAGATCAGAGAACATTCCAATTACCAGTATCTTTTCATCTATGTTAATGATTTTCTCACGAATCTCTGTATGAATAGAGTGACCATCCTTATGTTTGACTCTAATCTCAAATTTACGTTCCTCTTCATTTAAGAGAGATGGGATACCAAACTGACTCATTATACGCTCAACTTCCTCGGGAAAAGTAAGATCGCTTTGCACTAAATGTAATAGCTCCTCACGAGAATATCCAAACAGTTTAGTTGCAGATTTATTTGCATCTAGTACTTTCATGGTCGCAGGGTCAAGTAGGAAGATAGCGAGAGGGGCATAGTCAAAGAGAGATCTAAAAAGCACTTCACGCTCTTTAAGAGCCTGTTCAGCCTTTAACCTTATCTCCTCCTGTTCTATAAACTTTCTTTCATAGAAAACAGTCTGATTTAATTCATCGAAAACCTCCTTGATAGTATTTCTATTATAAGGTTTAAGTATGAATCTATTCACAGATAGCTCAATTGCCTCGAGAAAATAATCTGTTTCAGAGTATGAAGTAGTTACGATTGTCTTTAAGTTAGGAATTACAGTCTTGGCCTCTCTCAACATTTGTAAACCTGAAAGACCAGGCATAGAGATATCTGTAATGACAATATCAGGTTTATGCGTTCTAATTAAACTTAGTCCTTTTTTACCATCTTCTGCAAACCAAACTTGCTCAACAAGTTCATCAAGAATTTTGTAAAGAACATTTCTTGCAGACTTTTCATCTTCCACAAGAACAACCTTCAATGGATATTTGGTAATACTATTACCTGTCATGGCAGTTAAATTTCAATAGTTACAAAGATACATCGTAAGAACATTGCCTAAAAGAGTTTAAGAATAATGGGATAAGGTTTTGTATTTTTGTACCATTAAAGAAAAGACATGGTCAGAATTGATATTCTTACAATATTTCCCGAGATGTTTGAGGGTATATTCACTCACTCAATTATGAAAAGGGCTGTGCAAAAGGGGCATGCTGAGATTGAATTACATAATATACGGGACTATAGTTCTGATAAACACAAACGGGTTGATGATTATCCTTTTGGAGGTGGAGCAGGGATGGTAATGATGGCAGAACCAATCTTCAAATTAATAGAAAAGCTAAAGAGTGAGAGAGACTACGATGAGATAATCTACACCTCTCCCGATGGGGAGGTATTGAATCAACCTCTAGCTAATCAGTTATCATTAAAAGGTAATCTGATGATTCTCTGTGGGCACTATAAAGGAATTGATGAAAGGATTAGAGAGACTCTAATAACAAAAGAGATCTCGATTGGAGATTATGTATTATCAGGTGGAGAGCTGGCAGCAGCAGTGATTACTGATTCTGTTTTAAGAATTATCCCAGGAGTATTAAATGATGAGACATCGGCTTTAACAGATTCTTTTCAGAATGGATTACTCTCCCCTCCAGTATACACTCGACCTGCAGAATTTAGGGGATTAAAAGTTCCAGAAATTCTCCTCTCAGGGAATGACCGTTTAATTGCTCAGTGGAGGCATGATAAAGCTGTTGAAAGAACAATATCAAGACGTCCAGACATCTTAGAGCAGGAGTAAAAATTGAGGGAATTATAAGTTGCCGGAGTTTTATTATTTGACTGGTCAATTGCTCTATAAGAAGCTAGCTGATGTTGATTAGTGAGGTTAGAACCAGATGAATCACTTCCGGAGATATAAAAAATGGATAAAGTATCTAAATAATTATGTGGAGCGAGGTTGCATAATTTATGTAATCAAAGAAACTATTTATTTTTTCTTCAAAATATTGTAAATTTGCTCTACCATCACTTCTGATTTAACAAAAATGGATGTATTGGGTTTAAAAATTGCTGAAGTAGGAACTGGGATAAACCAGTTACTTTCTAAGATAAAACTGTTAGAAAACGAAAACAGGGATCTTAAAAAGGAGTTAGAGGCAATTCAGAATCAGAATCATCAATACGCTGTCAAGATGAGGGAGATGGAAGAAGAAATCGAGTTACTAATTATTGCAAAAAGAATAAACAACGATCAGGAAACCACTGATATAAAAGAAAAAATTGACGAGCTGGTGCGTGAGATAGATCAATGTATCAGTTTGCTAAGTGAGACATAGAATATAAATTGTACAAGCAGATATAGTTAATGGATGAACTGGTTATAACCGTTAATATAGCAGACCGACCTTACAGGCTAACCATTGCAAGAAATGAAGAAGAGCAAATAAGGGAGGCATGCAAATTGATAAACGACCGGATCAAAAAATATGCAGAATTATACGCCTTTAAAGATAAACAGGATCTTTTAGCGATGTCGGTACTCCAATTTGCAACTGAGTTTGTACAATACAAAGGGCAGCAGCAGCGTTCTGAAGATAATGCAATAGCCCAGCTTCAGCAGTTAATGGAGATTATTCGTTTTAACACTTAGTTACTGAGGTTATATAACGTTCTTTACGACATAAAGCACTCCGCATCAGACCAAGCAGTGCGCAAAATCAACATTATTAAAATTAGAGATGAACTTAATAATTTGTAGGACAGGCCTCAACCTTTATGGTTCTCTTTCAGAGACGGTGGACGTTCGAAAGATTTGGAGTCTCTAAGAATGCTAAATTGGGTTTTGCTTCACTCCCAAGGCTCTGATGCGGTTTTTTTTATCAGGTTTCCTGTTTTCTACATTCGAGAACAAAATGGAAATACTAGTATGTTTAGGAGTGGCTGTTCTATCAGCCATTGTAGGAGCCAGCGTCGCTTCTCTCTATTTTAAAAAGTCAGCTGAATCTAAGAGCCGGTTAATAATTAAAGATGCTGAAGAGAAAGCCGAGATGCTAAAAAAAGAGAAAATGCTTCAAGCAAAAGAACATTTTCTACAACTGAAAACCGATTATGAGGCTGAAGCCAGTGAGAGAAATAATAACCTCTTACGGCTAGAGAATAAGGCAAAACAACGTGAGTCGCAGTTGAACCAGCGCACTGATGAGCTAAATCGTAAACAAAAGGAGCTCTCAACTCAAAAGAATTCTTTAGATCAACTCGCTGAGTCTCTTGCTAAGAAAGAATCTCATTTAGATCAAGCCCTCAAAATTCAAACCGAGACACTTGAACGATTATCTGGCCTATCTGCTTCTGAAGCAAAAAGCCAACTAATCGAGAATATTAAAGATGAAGCACGTTTCGATGCTCAGAATTACATCAAGGAGATGTTAGAAGAGGCCAAATTAACCGCTAATAATGAGGCTAAAAAGATTGTTGTTGAAACGATTCAAAGAACGGCAGTTGAGCATGCCATCGAAAACACAGTCTCAGTTTTTAATATCGAAAGTGATGAAATTAAAGGACGAATCATTGGTAGAGAAGGAAGAAATATTAGAACACTGGAAGCTTTAACAGGAGTAGAAATTATAATTGATGACTCTCCTGATGCAATTATCCTTTCTAGTTTCGATCCGGTAAGGAGAGAAATTGCACGCCTTTCATTACATAAACTTGTAACCGATGGTAGAATTCACCCTGCTCGCATCGAAGAAGTAGTTGGAAAGGTCACTCGTCAGATTGAACAGGATATTGTTGAGACAGGAAAGCAGACTGCAATTGAGCTTGGTATTCATGGAATGCATCATGAATTGCTTAGACTTGTTGGTAAAATGAAGTATCGTTCCTCTTATGGTCAAAATCTACTTTCACATTCCAAGGAGGTAGCAAGATTGTGTTCTACCATGGCTGCTGAACTTGGTCTTAACACCAAGAAAGCAAAACGTGCCGGATTATTACATGATATAGGGAAAGTTGCCGAAACAGACAACGATTTACCACATGCAATTGCTGGCATGCGCTTAGCCGAGAAGTTCAAAGAGAAACCTGAGGTTTGTAATGCAATTGGTAGTCACCATGAAGAGGAAGAGATGACCTCACTATTTGCACCGATCGTTCAGGTTTGTGATGCTATCTCTGGAGCAAGACCCGGTGCTCGTCGTGAAGTGGTTGATGCCTATATTCAAAGGCTTCATAAACTGGAGGAGTTGGCTCTCACCTACCCCGGCGTGGTTAAAACCTATGCAATTCAGGCTGGTCGTGAGTTAAGAGTCATTGTTGGTGCTGAAAAAGTAAATGATTCAGATGCAGCTCAGATCTCTTACGATCTCTCAAAGAAGATTCAAGACGAAATGACTTATCCTGGTCAGATCAAGATTACTGTTATCAGAGAAACCAGATCAATTAGCTTTGCTAAATAGTTAAAGTCACTATCAATAAAAAAAGCTACCATTATCATGGTAGCTTTTTTTATAAAAGGCAATCTCTATCTCCTTTTTATCCTAATCTTCAGATAAGTATTAAAAAAAATAATCTAGACAATATCTACATCCGTAATATCCATGCATCAGGATACTTTTGAGTTAAAGTCTTTCTGGCAACTTTGGCTTCATCAAAAGAACCAAAGTCATTCAAAGATATCCTGAACTTACCATCATTTTGAATAATTGTTGCCGTTGTAAGCCCTTGTTTTAGTAGATCGCTTAAGCCAGCTTTTGCCTGGACTAATGTATTAAAGCTTCCATAAATGATATAGAATCTTCCTTTAACGGCTGCAGAGACCTCGTCTTTCGAAGAGGAAGTACCTTTAGAAGCGGTTTGATGAGATCCGATTGTGCTATTAGAAGAAGAAATAAGTGAATCGCTGTTGCAAATTCTAATTGGGAGATTGTCTTCTCCTTCGCCGAACCAAGCACTACAATACCCATTATAGATACCAATTCCGACAACCTTCCAGTTCATCTTATCCCATTTACCTTTTCCATTTATCAACAACTCACTTTGGGAGGTAGACTTCCAACTTTCAATGATGTTCTTAGGTATGGCAGGTCCATTTTCCCAAAAAACCACTTCATAGGCTTGTCCCGCATAGTTAGTAAGTTCTTTAGGTTTATCCCAGACAGATTTCTTTTTGGTTTGGTCCTTTGGATAGCAGAACGGAGTCCAATGTCCTTTCTCTGACCAACTATGCATATTACAATTAGAGTTCCGAATATAAGTTAAGTCAAGATCTCTTACATGTGTTTGTGCAACATAGGTCAATGAAGCAGAAAGTTTTACAGCTGGTAGGCCGTTTTCTTTCCTCATCTCATTAATTAATTTAAAGAGCTCTATTTCATCATTAGAAACGCAAAGGTTATCTGGTAGTTTTTGAGCAAGAGCACTTCCACTAACTAACCCAACAAGGAAAAGAATTGTAAAAAACTTATTCATCTTTAAACATTTATGTTGAACCTATAGCTATTACAAGCCATAAAGATATCACATTAGAGTTGATTACCTCTTTTGATGCTCTATAAAGGCAATACTTCCATCTGAGGGTTCAACCTTATAGAAAGCAGGGGATAAACCTGTCTTTTCGAGATAGAGCTTTGCTAATTCAATAATAACAGAATCAACCTCCTTAGTCTCAGCAAGAAGGATTGCGCAACCACCAAAACCGGCACCAGTCATTCGCGCACCTCGAACTCCATTAAGTTGAAGTGCTTCATGAACCATTGTATCAAGGTGCAGTCCAGAAACTTCATAATTAAACTGTAGACTCTTGTGAGACTCAGTCATCAACTGTCCAATTTTATTAATATCCTGGTCTTTCAGAGCTAATGCCATCTCAAAGACACGTTGGTTTTCACTAATAATATGCAATGCTCGATTATACAGGATCTCCTCCCCTGAGAAAAGATCTTTATTGTCTGTTAATTGGTCAAGCGATATTGCAGAAAGATGCTTGGCAGGAATTCGTTGATTAAGAATATTCAATGCTTTCTGGCATTCTTCCACACGTTCATTATACTTGGACTCTGAAAGCAGTCGTTGTTTTTTTGTATCACAAACAACCCACTGAAATCCGTCGATTTTTACTGGGATATAATCAAAATGAAGTGTATCACAGTTAATCTGAAGAGCATCTCCACTCCTACCCATACCGATGGCAAACATATCCATGATGCCACAATTGAGTCCGATAAAGTTATTCTCACATCTTTTCGCCAGCAAGACTAGTTCGAGAGCAGATTGCCCAGCATTTAGAAGATAATTTATACCGGTTGCCGTGACCATCTCAACCGACGCAGAGGAGGATAAACCAGCACTATCAGGAATAGTTCCATAGAATAAAAAATCAGAAGGTTGCAAATTAAATCCTAAAGTTTTAAACTCATTAATAATTCCGAGAGGGTATTTCCACCATCCATTCTTATGATTTTCAAAGTTATCAGTAGTTAAAACTGTTCTTTTCTCTGAAAGGTTTAACGACTTAAAGCGAAAACGCTTCATGTTATTAGGTCTAATCAGAAGATAAGTACCATTATTTATAGCGAATGGCATGACATACCCCTGATTATAATCTGTGTGTTCTCCAATAAGATTTACCCTACCAGGAGCAAAAAAAATGTGAGTTGTCTGAGACGAATCTCCAAACTCCTGATCAAAATGGTTTAGTAGCTCTTCCTTTGTTAGCATTTCAAGTAGTTCTTAATAATACATTGTAAACTGAGTCTATCAACTCTTTATGTGTAAACGGTTTTTGTAATTTCATGTCAAAATTGGCATTGGTGACCATACTCTTATCCTCCTCTGCCATTGATGCGCTTACAGCAATAACAGGAATTTTAGCCCAGCTAGGATTAGCTTTGAGCATTTTATTCAATTCAAATCCTGATATCTGCGGCATTCGTAAATCAAGTAAAATCAAATCGGGAGTTACCGATTCTAATATTCGTAATGTTTCCCTGGCAGATTCTGCCTCCAATACATTGAATCCTGTTTCGACTAGAAAATGGGCTATCAGTTTTCTATTGTCCAATACATCGTCAACCACGATAACCGAAATAGGTTTGGTCTCAGTTAACGATCGAATATTGGCTAAAGTATTCTGAATATCATTGACATCGATATCTGTTGGTGATTGACTGGAAACGGTTACAGGGATTTTAACCGTAAAAGTAGATCCTTTACCAATAACACTGTTAAGTGAAATATCCCCTTGAAGCAGGTTTGCACATCTTTTTGCAATAGCTAATCCTAACCCAGTTCCTTCAGTCTTTTCATGCGAAGACTGCTCAACCTGTACAAAAGACTCGAAGATTGATCTATGCTTATCTTCAGAGATTCCTTTTCCTGTATCCTCAACGCTAACGATTAAATACTCCTCTTTTAAACCATTCTGCGAGGTAAAGATAATTATCTGACTTTTAACAATTACTTGCCCTTCTAGAGTAAATTTCAGTGCATTACCAATTAGATTCAATAGTATTTGTCTGATTTTTACTTCATCAGATATAATCAGGCTAAGTGATTTAGGACTATTGAACTGAATTGAGAAATTAATATTTTTCTTTTGAAACAGAGGATTAAACTGTATTTCTAATTCCTTGCAAAGTTCTACAACATCAATAGGTGCAAGTGCGATTGGCTCTTTACCAGACTCGTATTTTGAAAGTTCAAGAATTGCGTTGATGGTCTTTAATAATCCGCGACCACTAATTATTATTGCCTCTAAATGACGAATATTTCCTGTATCAGAACAGGATGATTTTAATAGCTCAGCTGAACCAAGAATGGTATTTAATGGAGTTCGTATTTCATGACTCATATTAGCTAAGAACAGGGCCTTTGCTTCTGAGGCCTGTTCAGCAAACTTCCGAGCTACTTCAAGTTCGTGAGTATGCTGAGCAAGATCTTTCTGAATGCGCATCAGTTCAACATTCTTGCCTATTACACTTTTCGCATATCGTCTTTTAAGAATATAGGCTATAGAAATAACAATAACTAAAACACCAATAAAACCTGATACAAAAATAAACCTCCATTTCTGCTGCTTCATAGCAAGATTATTCTTGCTTATTACATTCTTAGCCTGCTCAAGTTGCCTTAGCTTCTTTTCGGCCTCAAACTTGAACTGTAAAGCAGATAACTCTTTCGAGCTTTTTGTAATATTCAATGAATCATTGTAGTTTAAAGCCTCGAATAACAACTCATTAGCCTTTTGATATTCGCCATCCGCCTGATAAATTTTGGCAACTTCGATACTTGATTTATATATGGCAGAGTTTACACCCAGCTTTTTAGACAGATTCAATGCCATATTATAGTAAAATGTCTTTTCTTTTATATCACCCGTTTCTGCTGCACACGATGCTAAATTTAAATAGGCATCTAATTCATATCGTTCATCTCCAATCTTTTTAAACATTCCAAGAGACTTTAATAAGTAATCTCTGGCAAGTTCAAACTGATTTAGGTCAATGTACGTCATGGCTATATCATGATAGTTTATTCCCATTCCCACCATACTATTGATACTAGAGTTAACCATGAAGCTACTATCGAAGAAATCTATTGCCTTATCATATTGTTTTCTCTCTCTGGCTACATTACCGATATTATTAAGGTTAATTGCAATACCCAATACTTGATTAACACTACGTTCAAGTTTAAGGCTTCTCATAAAAGTCTGCTCGGCCATTTCAAGATTCCCGAGAGACAAGTAGATATTCCCAATACCATTAAGAGCAATAGCCGAACTGTGTGGGTTATTGATGCTATCTGAGATTTTTAGACCATTAAAGTGTGCATTCATGGCCATACTAAACTCATCCATTCGTCGATAGGTTGTACCCAAATTATTGTACGTTCGTGCAATAAACATGGCATTATTTAGTGCCTTTGCAATGCGTAATGCCTCTTCATGTAGAAACAGCGATGGCGGATAGCGTGAAAGATTTCTTAATCTGGTGCCTTCATTATCAAGAATCCTAAAAAGGGTTGTCTTCTGCATTTTTGTCTTAGCAAGATCATTTGCCAGTCTTAAATTGGCAGAAGCAGCCGTACGTGACCCGGCATTTTCAGAATTATTCAGATACCAGCTGACTAACTCAATTATAGCTCTCATTTTTAAGCTATCCTTTGAATTAGAACTAATCTCTGCCAGATACTTTAGTGCCCCCTCGTCATTCTTAGCAGTTACAGGCGTACCCGATAAAATCAAAAGTACCCCAGATAAAAGTAAAAGAATTAAAAGAACCTCTTTAATTGATTTCCCCATACAATCTGGTTCCTTTTTGTTAGAAATTAAAGACCTTCTTCCTTCATCAAGTTGTATATACTAGATTTTCCAATATCAAGTAACTCTGAAACTTTGGTAACCTTATTATTATACTTCTTGAGATAATGCTTTATGATTCGTGTGTAATATTCCCGCATGGTTAACTCCTCCGAGAGCAACCCCTCCAATTCCGAAGTGCTATTGAAGACTATATGCTCTGGATTGATAACATCATTATTCGTCATTATTGCCGCAAGTTCAATAACAGCCTTTAATTCTCTGATATTACCCGGGAATGGATATTTCCTTAGTTTTTCTTGAGCTGTAGGACTAATGATCAGTTTCCCAAGTTTGTTTTTTACAGCGAACTCATCAACAAAGTGCTTTGCCAAGATGATGATATCGTTGTCACGGTCTCTTAAGGGTGGCAACATGATTGGAAGTCCAAGTAACCTGTAATAAAGATCTTCTCTGAAGTTACCTTTTTTAACCTCTTCAGCAAGATTCTTATGCGTGGCAACAATCAACCTTACATTCAATTTCACAGTGTTATTACCACCGATTCGGGTAACCTCTTCTTCTTGCAGAACTCTTAATAACTTGGTTTGCATAGTGATATCCATATCACCTATTTCATCTAAAAAGAGTGTCCCATTATTTGCCTCTTCAAACTTACCGATCCTTCTGGATACAGCGTCTGTAAAGGAGCCTTTCTCATGCCCGAACAATTCACTTTCAATCAATTCCGATGGAATGGCAGATACGTTAACTGCAATAAAAGGTCGGTTTCGTCTATCTGAATTATAGTGTATTGCCTTAGAAACAAGTTCTTTCCCTGTACCGGTCTCACCAGAAATTGAAACAGTTATGTTCGTTCTGGTTGCCTTTTCCATAAGACTGAATACGCCTAAAATTGCATTACTCTGTCCTTTGATAAGGTTTTCAAACTTATACTTCTTTCCTATTTCTTGTTCCAGCTCGTTAATCTTCTTTTGAAGCAGCATCTTTTCATTGATCTCGTTCAAGGCTTTCCACATTCTCTGGAACATGTCTTCATCTTTAACTATATAGTCATAAGCACCCTCTTTTAAGAGATCAACTGCCACTTTTACATCGTGCTGCGACGATATTACAATAATAGGGATATCCTTGTTTACCTCCTTTATCTTTCGCATAATCTGAAGGCCTGTAAGCCCTGGCAGATTATAATCAAGGGTAATCATAGCCGGATTCTTGTATAAATTATCCAAACATTTCCGACCATCGTGATACAGTTCAATTTCGTAGTCAGGATTTAGTGAGAGGTGAAACTTTAAAGTCTTTGCAAAGAGTTGATCATCCTCAACAACAAAAATTTTAAGCTGTGCTGACATATTTTAGTATCTAAAACTATTAGTAAGGTGATATGCAAAAATATAAAAATTGTACTCTTTTCCAACATTTGGAAAAAATAAAACTATCTGCAACATAACTACCCCTTATGTTCACCTCCCTAAAAACTATCTTACTAGTAACTCATCCTCCTGCTAAAGATGAGCTTAGCCATCAGATTGCCCATCACTACTCTCTAAAAAGACAAAAAGGCTCCTGGTGAAAGGAACCTTTTTGTAAAACTCAATTATGTATTAATTCAACTATAGTTCAGATCATTTCTTATAGAGTTCTCATCCATAGAGAAAATCTCTAAAAATAGTTTATTGTATTATAACCACTTAACCAGAGGAAAATCCATTCTGGATGCTAAAAGCTGGTGTTTCGGGAACATTCTGAATGAATAGTCATACACGCCCGCATTACTAATAGTTACGGTGCAGGTGTACTTGACTTTATGGTCTCCTATTGACTCAGCTGAGAGTTCTTGTTTAAATAGAATTTTACTGACCTTATCATTGTCTTTTCTACCGAAAATGAGTTCGATCCCTAAATCTTCCGATGAAAGAAGGTCAGTTGAAAGTATTATTTCAGCAGTGAAATTCTCGCCTTGCTCAAGCGGGCGCTGTGTAGCTTCCGGAAGAACAACAGCCTCTACTTCAATCTTATCCCAGCTCCTGTTAACTTTACGTTTCCATGAGGCCAATTCACGAGCTGATGCAAAACTATTCCTGGTCATTAAAGCACCTCGTTCAAAGAGTTTATTATAGAATAATCTATAATAGTCATCTAACATACGTTGAGTAGTGAAGTTAGGAGCAATCTCAGCGATCGTCTTCCTGACATGCCCAAGCCATTTTGTTGGTATTCCATTTTCATTAGAATAGAAGAAAGTTGGAATAATCTCTTCCTCAAGTATGCTATATATCAATTCAGCATCTAACTCATTTTGAAGATCATGGCTAGCATAAGTTTGTTCTTCTTTCAAAGCCCAACCTGCACCAGGGGTATATCCTTCTGCCCACCATCCATCTAAAACACTGAAGTTAGCTACTCCATTCATAACAGCCTTCTGACCTGAAGTACCTGATGCTTCGAGCGGCCGGGTCGGAGTATTTAACCAGATATCAACTCCATGAATCAGATATTTTGCAAGTTCGATATCATAGTTTTCTACAAAGATCACCTTTCCGATAAACTTAGGCTGACGACTTACCTCAACAATCTTCTTAATCAGTTCTTGTCCTGCTTTATCACTTGGATGAGCTTTACCAGCGAATATAAACCGAACTGGCTTTGAAGGATTATTTAAGATCTTCTCAAGTCTTTCAGGATTGGTAAAGAGAAGATGAGCACGCTTATAAGTAGCAAACCGGCGAGCAAAACCAATTGTCAGAGCATCAGTATCGAGTGCTTCAAGGGTGTTAACAATCAACTTAGGATTGTCTTGCCTTATAGTCATCTCTTCTGATAGTCTAAACTTTAAATAATCGATCAATTGCTGCTTCTGTTTATTTCTTGCCTCGAGCAATTCTTGATCAGGAACATCGGCGATATGACTCCAATGTTTTACATTACTTGAATCAGCCTCAAATCCTTTGGGGAAATATTTCTGATACAATCTTTGCATACTACGGGCTGTCCACGTAGGATAATGTACGCCATTTGTAACATATCCTATATGAAGCTCCTCAGGGTAATATCCATCGTAAAGCTCGACAAACATATCACGGGTAACCTTGCCATGAATTCTACTTACACCATTGATCTCTTGAGATAATTTAGAAGCCAAGGCACTCATCGAGAATAATGAGGTCTGATCATCCTCAACAAAACGGCCAAGATTCATAAAATCATTCCATGACATGTGCAATCGTTCAGCATAGTGAGGAATGTAAGCCCTTAAAAGATCTTCTGAGAAGGCATCATGTCCTGCGGGTACAGGCGTATGAGTGGTGAACAGGGAGGTTGAACGAACTACTTCAACAGCCTGAGATAGCGATAATCTTGTCTTTTGTACAAGGTCTTTTAATCTTTCTAGACCAATGAAAGCAGCATGCCCTTCATTTAGATGATAAATCTCTGGTTTATAACCAAGAGCTTCAATCATCCTAATACCACCAACACCTAACAGCAGCTCCTGTTTAAATCGATTTTCCCAATCGCCACCGTATAATTGATATGTAACACTTCTGTCTTTTTCAATATTCTCGGGGATATCTGTATCCAGCAGATAAAGAGGCACCCTGCCAACATCAAGTTTCCAAACCTTAGCGTACATATTTCGGCCAGGTAATGCTATTGAGATGGTAATCCAATTATCTTGGGCATCTCTAACAGGATTAACAGGAAGATGTGAAAACTTTTGAGGATAGTAACGAGCTACCTGATCTCCAAAAGTAGAGATCTCCTGCTTGAAATAACCATATCTGTAAAGAAGACCGACTGCTATAAAGTTCTTATTATTGTCACTGGCCTCCTTAATATAATCTCCTGCTAACATACCCAGACCACCTGAGTAGATCTTAACAGAATCATGTAAACCATATTCCATGCTGAAATAGGCTATCTGCCCACCAACACGGCTATTTCCAGCCTCCATGTATTTATCAAAGTGAGCCATCACCTCTTTAAATTTCTTCATGAAATCTTTATCGGTTGCCAGCTCTTTCCATCTTTCAAGGGGTAACTCCTCGATTAAGGCCATTGGGTTGAACTTAACCTTATACCATACATCCTTATCAATAGATTCGAATAAATCCAGGGCATCCTGATTCCATGACCACCAAAGGTTTTTAGCTAATCTTGAAATTCCTTCTAATGTTGAAGGAATGGATGGATTGATCAGTATCTTACGCCACTCCGGCTCATTCTTTTTCTTTATCGGAGTTACAACTGTAGTGGGCTCTTGTTGCTTTTTCCATCGGAATGATTCTGATCTACTTTCTACAATTTCTATAGCTGCATTGTAAGCATCAACATAATGTGAACTTAATGCTTCCCAAGTGGCCTTCTCAGCTATTTGAATGCACTGATCATGTTTACTAATTAGCTCCTCAGGAGAGTGACCAGAAATATTTAGAAGCTCGCTTGCAATAGCATTAACTACATCCTGAGCATTGTCCTCGTTTCTTGTGATAACCTTGACAACGGGGTTATTTTTGCCAAATGCCGCATTAACCCACTGACCAAAACCTGTCAAGCTGGTGGTAATAGTTGGAATTCCAAAAGCCAGACTTTCATGAGGAGTGTAACCCCAAGGCTCATAATAGGAAGGGAATACTGTCAGATCAAAGCCTGGTAATAGGTCATAATAGGTCTTATTGAAGATGCCATCACGTCCATCCAGAAAAGCTGGGACATAGACAGGAAATACCTTTGAGGTTCCCTCAGTATAGATAGAGTTTAATGTTGTAAGAATCTTATCCTGTTCCGGTTCATACAAATGATGAGTTAAAAGGCTACCACTAAAGGTAGTATCAGGAATTCCAAGTCTTCTTTGAGCCTCTTTTCTCACGCCAGACTGATTACCGGGAACCATTAACCAGACAATAATCTTACGGTCTCCATCATACTCCGAGATGAATTGCTTCAAGGAGGCCAGGAAGAGGTCTATGCCCTTGTTTCTAAACTCAGAGCGACCTGCATTGGTAATATGAAGTACATTATCATCAAATTCAACCCCATGAATAGCTCTTGCAACCTGATTTAAACTCTTTCTTGCATCTATTCTGGCTTTCTTATAATCATCACCAACTGGAACGATTGAAGTATCGAAGCCATTTGGCGTGATATAATCAATATCCTTTTGGGCAAACTGCAATATTTCACTTCTGGTAATCTCACTTACTGAAGTAAGGATATCAGCATTTCTACAGGCGGATTTCTCAAGAGAGTACTTCGCCATAACTCCCAATTCTTTGGCAACCCCATCAGGATTATAGCTCTTAAGATTACCGTAGAGAGGCCACCCGTGTCCGGCAATTGATCGTCCCAGAACAGTGGCATGGGTTGTAAAAACAGTTGCCACCTGTGGAACATACTGGTTTAAGAATAGAACTCCACTGCCAGTAAGCCACTCATGGAACTGAGCAACAATTCTATCCTGTATGGTTGTGTTGTTTTCAACAAAGCTTTCAATGACCTTACCGGCTGCATATCCAAAGAGAGCAGGTTCAACATAATCCCAACCACCGGTAATAGAATCTAGTGCGTATTTCTCCCACAGATTAGCAAAAATTTGATCCTTACTGGTGAAATACTGTGTAAAGTCAACCAGGATGACAACAGCATTTGAGGCTTGTTTGAATCTTCCGATGCGGATTTTCAATCCTTTTTCGGTAGCAATTTCTCTCCAAGTCCTATAAAGTTGTTTATCCTCAATAAAATAGGGGTGATTATCGGTTTCTTTCCAGACATCTGGGCCTATGAAGATATAGTTATCATCAAGAGCCTCTTTGAAAATATTTGATCGACTAGTAATAACGGTATAAATTCCCCCAATCTTATTACAAGCCTCCCAACTTACCTCAAAAAGAAAATCTGCCTTTAATCCGATCTGATTTTTCATAAAATGGGCTTTTTTGTAAATAATATTCTCAGCTTACCTTAAAAATAAATGAACTATGATTTATCTATTTGATTCCACAAGTCAGAAATCAACTTTTTACTTGCATTGATTTTCTGCTTGCTTACCTTCCTTACGTTATCTTTAAAATCGTTGAATTTCTTCTTATTATCATTGCTTAATAAGCCTCTAACCCGCTCTTCCACATCCTCACCCATATCGTTAAGCGATGTTAATAGCGTCTGCATATCAAGTGAGTTGATGAATTTCTTTATCTCTTTATCACTTTTCTGCCATAGCTCATTAAAGTCAATCTCTTTAAGCTTTTGTTTATCCTCGGTCAACTCATTCATGAGATCATTTTTTACTTTACGAGCCTTTTTCTTAAGTTCGTTGGTGATCTCTTTACCCAAGGAGAATACTTCCTCAATCTTCTCTTCCAAAACCCCTTCAATTGGGTTTTCAGCAAAGTAATTATCTACTCTAATCACAAAGTCAGAGTAAACATTCATATAGTTTATAAAGGCCTCATAAGGGCTATTATACGGGTTAAAATACTTGTGTACCTCCCCATCGCTAAACCATTTTGTACACATATAGTAAAAATGGTCACTTGATTGCAATTTGTACCAATCACTCAAGAGTTTAGCATCGGTTACCTTTTGCATCTTTTCAGCTAGGGCATATATTTTATCAAATGCTTCATCTTGCATCTCATTGCCTAACCAAGCTGTAAGATCTCTCTCTTCATCAGCCCATGAAATAGGATAAGGTACAAAGACTGAAGAGACCGGTTTTAATAATTCAGAAACCTCTGACGGAGTTCTAAAAGCAAAATCTGTATTCTTTAAAACGCTATAAGGTAACGCCGAAAGAAAATCAAAAATTCCAGTCTCTGCCCATTGATGCTCCCCAAAAGTTTCATAATCCATAAAAAGATTTACAACCGGCTCATTAGCAGGAATCATGTTCAACCAATCTGAGAACTTATCAGCAGTCATTGGCCATTCGCTCCAAGCCTGATTTGAGAATCTAAAGGCTATATCATCACTGAGTCTATAGTTTCTTAGTAAAAGATTCAGTTTTGGTTCATCGGCACTTGAGTAAAGAAAGTTAGGGCTTTTCCAACCAAGAATATGCTTGGCTCCTTCGGTAAGCATAGTTTTAAAGCCCATTTCTGCAACCATTTCAGCTATATCGTCAGAATAGACCAATTCGGTATTTCTGAAGGTTACAGGCTTTTGTCCAAAATATTGTTCGATAAGTTGAGCCTGCTTTTTAACCTGTGTTTCAAACTCTGATTTGCTTTTGAGAGCTGCGAGTGAGTGAGCCCACGTCTCAGCAAGAAACTCAACTTTTCCAGTTTCAGCCAAAGCTCTAAAACTAGCTATAACCTCTGGTGAATACTTAATAAACTGTTCTAGTGCTGTACCAGAAATTGAAAATGAGACCTTAAAACCATCTTCAATATTATTCAAAGCCTTTAATAAGGTCGCATTGGCCGGCAGATAACACTTTTCAGAAATTCGTCTAATAAGGTAACGATTTTGATAGTCATCATAATAATGATCGTCAGCTCCGATGTCAAAGAATCGGTATGTTCTTAGTCTGAAGGGTTGATGTATTTGAAAATAGAGACAAATAGAGCGTTTCATAAGTTGTGTATTTTTTCGTTTCGCTTACTAAAGAATCGATTGATAAACTTGCTTTACCTTTTCGGCTGCGTTTTCCCATTTGAGACTATCTACCTCTTCTTTACCATATTTTCTAAACATAGTACTAACAGAAGGATAGTTTAGCAAACCATATATAGCATCGGCTAAGGCGTGAACATCCCAGAAGTCAACCTTAATGGCATGCTTTAATATTTCAGAGACCCCTGACTGTTTTGAGATTACCACAGGGACATTGCTTCTCATGGCTTCCAGAGGAACTATTCCAAATGGCTCGGAGACACTAGGCATTACAAAAACATCAGAAATAGCCAGCATTCTATCCACTTCCTCCCCTTTCAGAAAACCTGTAAAGTGAAACTTGTCAGCCATCTTTAGTCTTGCAACACGTTTTATCATCTTATTAAACATATCTCCCTGTCCGGCCATTACAAAACGCACGTTGGGATCTCTCTCAAGAACCTTTTTTGCAGCTTCGATGAAGTACTCTGGTCCCTTTTGAAAGGTGATTCTTCCCATGAATGTCACAACTTTTTCCTTGACGTTCCTCTGTCCAAGTCGTTCCAGTTCTTTCTCAACCGGCTCTACAGCATTATGTACTGTGACTATTTTATCTTCAGGAATACCATACTTTTCAATACATATCTGGCGGGTGAGATTACTAACCGCAATCACGCGATCAGCTTCCATCATACCCTGTTTCTCAATCTCGTAAATAAGGGTATTTACATTCTCACCTGTTCTATCAAACTCTGTTGCATGAATATGAACAACTAATGGTTTGCCAGATACTTTCTTTGCGGCTATTCCTGCAGGATAGGTTAGCCAATCATGGGCATGAATAATATCAAAATCTTTCTTTGATGCTACTGCTGAAGCTATCAGGGCATACCGGGAGACCTCTTCCAGTAGATTTGCACCATACTTGCCGGAGAAGGTGTATCTCTTAGATAATACTGAGTTACCAGTCTCCTGAGATTTTAACTCTTCTATGGTATTAAGACGTTCAAATTCTTCAGGACTAACATATGGGATAATATTAGAACCAATCTCCATGTATTCAACTCGCTTCCAAAGATCACCATAAAGAGCATGCCTGAAATCTACTTCAATGTCACTCGCATTGACTAATTGCATATTGCCTGTCTCTTCATCTCCATAAGCCTTAGGAACAACGAAGATCACATCGGTATCATGCTTAAGGAGTCCCCGAGTTAAACCAAGACATGCTGTTCCTAAACCTCCTGTAATATGAGGGGGAAACTCCCATCCAAACATCAATACTTTCATCTTTATATCCCTGTTTATTACTAAATAACTTGTTTATTAAACTGTTCGATCAAAACACTTAATCGAATCAACTCAGCCACGGAAACCGACTGACTGATTGATCCAGCCGCCTTGTGAGGTGGATCGCCATCATACATTTCACTAATTGACCCAATTCCATGCTGGGTTAACTCCTCTTCAAAACCACTGTAAAGAGTCTTTATGAAATGTAAGCCACCTCTTCCATGAATCTGAAGATAAGCATCAGCGAAGTGTCCTAATAACCAAGGAAAAACCGTGCCATTATGTAAAGCTTCGTCTCGCTGTTGCCAATTACCAAAGTAATTTCCTTTATAGGCACTGTGCCTAGGTGTGAGCGTTCTTAAACCTCTGGGGGTTAAAAGTTCTCTTTTAACAGTTGATATTACTGATTTCCTATCCTCTTCACTTAGTGGTGAATAGGGCATGCTTGCAGCAAAAATCATATTCGGACGAACACTCCAATCTGTTGAGGTTTCATCAAAGTAGTCAGCAAGGTAACCTTTTACATCACTCCAGAAGAATTGATAGAAACTCTTTTTTATTAACCCTACCTTTTCTTGCCAATATTTCACGAACTCAACATCCTTGGCAGATGCAGCAAGCTCGCAAGCAAACATAATCGCATTGTACCATAGAGCATTGACATCAACAGCAAACCCATTTCGATGCGTTATTCCTCTTCCATTTAATGTGGCATCCATCCATGTTGCAGGAACTCCGTTTTCACCAGCCCTTACAAGGCCATTCTCAGCAACTTTGATACCGTTGGCTGCTCCCTCTTCATAAGCCTTTAAAATGGACTTTAAAGCCCCTCCATAAGCCTTCCAGATCTCAGCTTGTGTACCCAAAACAGGCTGCAACTGTTGAATAGACCAGAAAAGCCATAATGGAATATCCGCATATTGATATCCAGGTGCTCTTGAATCAACCCTTGTCGGAAGCAGTCCATTCTTTAATCGTTTTACTAAAGTTTCGATGACCCCAACAACCTTCTCTCTGGGTTCATCGAAAGATAGAGCAATACCGGGTAATGACAGCAAGGTCTCTCTCGACAGACTACCATAATAAGGAAAACCTGCAATAACAAGTACCTCTTTATCAGGTAGTCTCTTGATAAACTGATGAGCAGCATTGACCAAACAGTGGATATAACTATCTCGTGGAACTCGCTTTGCCTTCTCCTCTTCAAAATAGAGATCAAGTCTATCAGTATCAGTCGGAGTAGTACCACCGCTAAATACAATTGACTCCCCTACCTCAATTGGCATCTCAAAATACCCCGGTACCAACAAATCCTCCGTAGCCTCATAGCCACGTTCTATCTCTTTAAGGTATTCAATGTTATAATACCAATCGGGCGTATGGCGATAGGTAACCTGCTTTGAGAACTGCATATAAAGTGGCGTATACCCTTCATAGAGCTTCATTGAGATACCATTTGAAACATCTTCAAAGTTCTTATTGGCCTTATCATTGGCATGAGTAAGAAAATGTACGTTCCTAAAAGCTAAATATGGCCTTAACCTTAAAATGGTCTCTGAGTGCGCCTCCTTCAGAGTATATCTGATTAGAACTCGGTCATCTTTAGTAGAAAACAGCATCTCTCTTGTAAAAATAACCCCACCTATACGATAGGTAGTCACAGGAATCTGCTCTATTGAAAATGAACGAATATACTTATGTCCTCTAGGATTATAGTACCCACCACCATACCGATGAATCCCCAAATTGAAATCAGCATCATGCTGAATAATTGTCTCATCAAGATTCGACAGCAGAACATGATTATCATCATCTATCCCAGGCTGCGGACAGGCAAGTAAGGCGTGATATTTCCTCGTATTGCATCCTGCCAGAGTCTGACAGGCATATGCCCCCGCTCTGTTGGTCCTGATAATCTCTCTTGGTAGAGAGTACTCCAGATTAATCAGATGCGTTTTTTCGAATTTGATATAGCTCATAATGTACTAATTGATTCAGTAATTTGATTTACAAAAATAACCATACAAGCCTTGTCAGCCAAAGATAAATTCAAAAAAATACCTTTAACTAACGGTTTTTCAGAGAACAAACGTTTTCGATTGTTTTTTTTTTCACAAAACAATCTCCTAATTTTACATAATTCAAACTTAATTCATCCTCAGATGTTCAAATCTAACCTTTTTATTCCTCTTTTGCTCCTTTTTCCTACACTTGTTTTCAGTCAACATCGGGCATTAAAACATGATGACTATCTATCGTTTAGTATTATTGAATCAATTAAAATCTCTGACAATGGAGAAACCATTGCATGGTTAGAGACACTCCCCAGAGATAATAACACTCTTAAAGTCTTCTCAAATCTGAATAAGCAGTGCTTATCTTTTTCCAGAGCAGCCCAACCTCAGTTTATTCCTGAATCAAATGCACTGCTCTTTTTACGAAAACCTGATTATAAGTCTATTCAAAAACTTAAACGACAAAAAAAGAAAAGCAACGAATTACCAACTGACACGCTGGTCTTGCTTACAAACTCCGATTTACCATTAATGATTTCTTGCATAAAAGAGGTTAAGACACCGCCTGTCGGCTTCTCTTGGCTGGCTTACACCTCTTATGATTGTGACTCATTAGGATTTATAAAGAAAAGCTCCACAAAAAAATCCTCTAAGCTTGAAGCAAACAACCAAGCAAGTACTACTTTGCCTGAACGAAAAAAATCCGCAAAATCGGATGTTAAAATTGATTCATGGCCTCTAACAATAATGACTCTTCCTTCCAAAAAGACTCAACAGATCAACTCGGTAACCAATTGGGAATTCTCTGATGACGGATCAACCCTCTGGGTCGTTTCAAGAGCTAATGACTCTACTGATTCACTTAAAATAAGCAGAGTTGTCTATAATAAAACGCCTGAGGTTCTTACAACAATCAAAGGAAAATGTAACCAGATAGGTGTCGCAGCAAACCCTTATCAGGCTGCTTTTATATTCCAGTCTGACTCTATTAACGATATCTCAAACCTGATAATGATTAATCATAACCAGGTTGAATTATTCAAAACGCCAACCCAAAGTTCTGACTCCACCGTAACCTTTAGTAAACATAGAAAACCAACTTTTAGTAATGATGGGGAACGAATGTTTTACGGGACTGCAAAAAGGGTTCCTCAGGTAAAACCAGATTCGTTATTAAAGGATGAGATTGCAACTGTTGATGTCTGGCATTGGAATGATAAAAAAATAATGCCTCAACAGCTAAAGGAACTCTCCGGTGACAAGAAAAGTTCTTTACTGACTTGCTTAAACTTAAATGATATGAAGACTACAGTTATCGAGGATGATACACTTAAAGTCTCCATAGATGCTAAATACTCAAATCTTTACCTTGCCGGAAGAAGCGATAACCTTTACCAAAAACAGAGCTCGTGGGATGAAGGCCTCACCGATTTATACGTCGTTAATGCCTTAACAGGGAAAGGCCAAATTGTTACCAGGAAAAGTAACTCACGCCAGTACATTTCACCTAATGGACTCTGGTCTGCCTGGTTTAACTCTTATGACTCTGCATGGTACCTCTTTGATGTACTGAATAACAGAAATATCAACCTCACGCATAAACTAAAAGTTCCATTCTATAACATCGATCAGGATACTCCAGAGTTAACATCACCCTACCCTTTTATTGGTTGGAGCGAAAACTCTGATTTTCTTCTAATTCGCGATCAGTACGATATATGGAGATTTACTATTGATAAGGCGAAGGAACCTTTTATGGTAACCCAAGGTATTGGTAAAAAAAATCAAATCGCATTCTCACTTAAACAGTTTAACCCAAGAGCTTTAGGAATAAGTGAATCAAGTGATCACTATCTTGAAGGGTATTCCGATATCTCAAAATCTGATGCTATATGGTACCTTGCTGACCTTAAAGCAAAAAAGAGTCCAAACCTCATTTTTGAATCTGAAAAGCAGATAAACTTCATCGGGAAAGCTAATAACAGTCAAACAATAATACTTAGTGAACAGGACTATAATCAAGCTCCACAACTTTGGCTCTCTAAAAAGGGAAAACTATCAGATTTAGTTCGAATTAGTCAATCTAACCAAATAGCTGACTCGATTGCATGGGGAACATGCCAGTTGATCAAATGGACGTCGCCATTAGGATATAATCTGGAAGGCTTGGTATATTTGCCAGAGAATTACGATTCCCAAAAGAAATATCCGACAATTCTCTATTTCTACGAACGAAACAACCAGCAGTTGCACACATTCTTCAATCCCAGACCAAGTCGTTCTATCATTAACATCCCTTGGTTTGTTAGTAATGATTATATCGTTTTTGTACCGGACATTAAGTATAAAACTGGATTTCCCGGCCAATCAGCATACGACTGTGTCATGAGTGGATTAGACTACGTAATAGACCATTTTGCTGTAGACACTCTTAATATGGGACTTCAAGGGCATAGCTGGGGTGGGTATCAAATAGGTTATATCATTACTAAAACAAGCCGGTTTAAGGCTGCATGGGCCGGAGCGCCAGTAGCAAATATGACAAGTGCTTATGGTGGTATCCGTTATGAGTCTGGAATTAGCAGAATGTTCCAATACGAGAAATCACAAAGCAGAATTGGAAAACCTCTGTGGGATGTCCCAAATCTCTACTTGAAAAACAGTCCTCTTTTTGAGGCCAATAAAATAAACACTCCGTTAGTTATCTTGGCTAATGATGCTGATGGGGCAGTGCCTTGGACACAAGGTATCGAGTTTTTTTCGGCACTTAGAAGGCTTAACAAAGAGGTTTGGCTTATTAATTACAATGGAGAACCCCATAACCTTAATTCGGGTAGTTGGGGCAACAGAATGGATCTCTCATATAAGTTGTCTGAGTTCTTTGGACATTTCCTTAAAGGAGAACCAGCCCCGGAATGGATTACAACAGGTATTCCTGCCCTTAACAAAGAAAAAAACGGCTATAGACCAACTAATTAATAAACACGATGTTTGAGTATACAACTAAATTCACTGTTAGATACGCAGAGACAGATCAGATGGGCATTGTACATCATAGCAATTATGCTGTCTTTTATGAGCTAGCCAGAGTGGAGGCTATGAGCTCGTTAGGCTCCAATTACAGGGCAATGGAAGAATCCGGTATATTGATGCCAATTCTAAACATCCACTCCGTCTTTAAGGCTCCTCTAAGATTTGATGATAAAGTAACTATCAAAGTATTGATAAAGAAAATGCCCTTAGCAAAGATCCTCTTTGAATATGAATTGTATACCGAAAATGGTTGCCTAGCACATCTTGGAAGTACTGAATTAGGATTTGTTACAAAAGATGGGATGAAGCCATGCCGTGTACCTGCATGGTTTGCTGATTGTCTTCGCCCATTTTTTGATTAATAAACCGCATTGGAATCGGCATTGCCTATAAAGATTTGGTGCGCTGATTTGACTGATTTAAACGTATTTATCGGATGAAGACCACCGGGTCGCTGCCTTCGACTTCGCTCAAGCAGCAACCCGGTGGTTAAGCGTGTGGAAATCACTGTATTTCCTGTTCCTCTCCTGTTCTCCTCTTATGCCTCTCCCTATCCTCTCCCTATCCTCTCCCTATCCTCTCCCT
>MTLC01004086.1_pt1 | contig 31646 bp, 27 predicted proteins | sample 1982451 | NCBI WGS metagenome assembly MTLC01 (sample SAMN05710165, study PRJNA340218) | biofilm metagenome | isolation source: sample SPH anode biofilm adapted to +100 mV | place: USA | collected 2012-02-03 | reverse complement strand
AGCGGCCAATGGCCGCATCGCAGTCGTACCCGCCGGCGGCGCGCAGGCACGAGGAACGGAATACCACGGTCGGATGCGCGTAGGGGCTCCGGAGCAGGAAGTCGCGCGCCGCCGGCTCTTCGGGATAGTCGAGCCTGCCCCAGACGCCAGCCGCATCGAACAGGAGTATCGAGCTGCCGCAGAAGGCGTACTCGGGATGGGTCTCCAGAAAGGCAACCTGCCTGCCAAGCCTGTCCGCATGCGAGATGTCGTCACCATCCATGCGTGCCAGGAACTGCCCCCTGGCTGCATCGACGCAGCGATTCAGGGTCCGGGACAGGCCACTGTTCCTGTCGTTGCTTAAGACAACGATGCGGTCATCCCTGGCCGCCATCGACTGGACGATGCCGGCGGTAGCGTCCGTCGAGCCATCATCGCAAATGATGAACTCGAAATCACGATAGTCCTGTTCCAGTATCGACGCGATGCTGGCGGCAACCGTGGCGGCGCAATTGTACACGCCCATGATCACCGATACCGATGGCGCGCCGCTCATGGCTGTACCCGCTCCCAGCCTTCCGGCACGACATCGTCGAAGGTGAATGAATAGTAGTGATCATGGTCGCTGATCTGGCGGCGGTTCCATATCGCGGGAGCGATGACGCGCTTGCGCGGATTGGCGTCAAGCCAGGCGCCCCACCAGCTGAATGAGGAATTGGCAACCACATGGTGGTCACAGGCCGACATCAGGGCCATGTCCTGCCAGCTGTCGAGGCCCCGGTTCCAGTCCACGTAGACGGCCGGAGTGCCGCCAAGCCTGAGCGCTTCCCTGCAGTAGCCGATATCGTCGGAGAATACCAGGAGCGAACGGATTCCGGAGCCCAGCGACGCCACGGCACGCTCGTAATAGGCGGGTGTGCATATGTTCAGGTTGTCGTGGTCAAGGTAATCCCCGCGACGTACATGGATGCTGGCGATGGGCCGATCCAGGCCTTCAAGCATCGTCCTGTTTCTGGGCGACAATGGATGACGAAAGGCATAGGCCGCGCGCAGTTCGCGTTCCAGATGCGCAAAGTAGCGCTCGGTCTGCCAGTAGCCCTCATAGTACCGGTCGCCCGACAGAGTCAGCAGCTCCGGCTGATAGCCGAACCTGCGGTCTATGCAATGCGTGGGTTTGGTCAGGTACTTGCGGCGCAACCGGTTCAGGAGTCCATTCGCGGGGACCGATAGCCGCATACAATCCTGCCTTGTCGCCGCTGGCAGCTCCAGACCAAAGACACGATCGAGCTCCAGCCCGTTGTGGGCGGCATCGGTATCGGCGACCGAAACGTCGAAGCGCACCTCGTCCGCCGAGGCCGCCTCAAGGGCGCGGGCAAAGGCATACTGGAACATCTGGTTGCCCAGGCCACCATAGAGCTTTACGATTTTCATGAGGAGTGTGTGTAAAGTGTGAGTGTGAGTGTGAGAGAGTACGCTATTGCCAGCATCAGACTCTCCGAAGGATTCGCTTGGCGACGCGGACGAGGGTGCGGCCGACGAGACTGCGGGTCTTGAACGCGTAGATGAGAAGGCTCACGGGCGTGCTGGGAGTAAACTCCGAGCGCTGATAGGCCTGGGTCGTGCATTCGAACGATACATCCTGTTTGATAAGCGTCAGCGTCGGAATGACGCCCCTGAAATTCACGAGTCCCACGTACTGGCCCCAGGAATCGGCCGGAACGTACACCGGCGAGTTCATGTGCCCGATCTTCTCCGCCGCCTCTTTCGTGATAACGTAGCCGGCCGACTGGCACATCGAACCATACTTGATCATCGTTGGCCTTGCCAGCCGATACGACTTATAGAGGGGCTGTAAGCCCTTGCGCGCATAGACATCGCACCGCTCGAGTTGTATCAGGTCATTTGGCTGGATGCGGCCCTCGAGATTCCTGAGCACGTCGGGCAGATCGGGCGACACCACCGCGTCATCCTCCATGACAAGCGCGTATGGCAAGCCGCGCTGCGCTATGAGACCGTAGACCTTCTGGTGGCTCAGGGCGCAACCAACCTCACCGGCAGTCATGTTGCGCAGCTCGATGCGCAGCGCCTTCTCTTTATCGTAGTATGACCGGTCGTCATAGTGATCCTTGCCCCAAATGGCATCGACAAATTCGTATGGCAGCCCAAGGCTGTCCAGCTGCCTCGATATAAAGGCCCGTCTGTCGGCCGCATCCGGCAGGCTAATGACAAAGATCTGCATCGAATCTCCTTGGCTTACCATGTAATCTTCCAGGTATCGTAGTCAACGCCATGCACGCGTCCCGCCGGCATCCGCATTCCCAGGTTCATGCCGGGATTGGAACTGAAGGTGCCGATGAAATGCTCGGCGCCCGCGAGCAGATCCATCGCCGCGAACAGGTTCAGCAGCTGTTCCGCCTTGGCCTGGGCATCGAGCTTCTGGTACTCCTCATGGAAGTACCCGCGTTCGGACGGCGAGCAGGTCGTATAGAATGCCCAGTCCGGGTACTGCGCGACAAGGCGCTCAAATACGGAGTAGTCGTCAGTCAGTACAAAGGCGTTACGCGTGGCGCCAAGGCTCGATGCCGTGCGCATGTAGACAGACGCGTCGAATATCTCGTGTTCTATGACCTTGTCTCCACCGCGAATGTGCAGCCCCAGATACTGTTCCGGCAGCCCCACCAAGGCGATCCTGGCGTCTACCGCCGCGCGCGTCTTTTCATTATAGCGCCATACCATCGAGTGCAGCACGCGCGTCGCGTCGAGCAGGCCGCCGTCTATGCCCAGTTCCGGTATGAAGAAATGGCGCTTGGCGAATCGCTCGTTCTTGAACTTGCGCCAGACATCGTGGGTCAGAAGATCAACGCCTCTGGCTTTCTTGCGCAAAAAAATCCGCAGCTTGCGCCGCGGCTGGTATATCTTGAGCCAGCGAAAGTTGTTGGCATGATGGAATTCGTCGTCGGTTTCCGGACAGAAGGGCAGGAAGAAATCGTCCCATCCCTTGTCTACCCTGAAGTTGGCGTCTGCCGAGTAGAGCACAAACTGAATCCTGTGCTCCAGGCAGTACAGCATCGCCAGGAGCATGTGGTTGTATTCGGAGAAGAAGCCCGCGTTGACACCAAGGTGGAAGTAGAGATGTCTGGGATGGGCTTCGTTCAACGAGATATACTTGTCGAGGGTATTCATCTATGTCGTTTCTTGCGCGGCTTCCAGAATCCTGTTTCTCCAATAGGCAGCGAACAGGGCTACCCTATTGGCAGCATTCATGGTTGTAGTATAGAGGTGTGTTGCATGTTCCTCTGTCCATTGGCGCAATTCGCTCCAATCCGCGACGATGACCAATGGCAAACCCAGTGACTTATAATATCTGGTCATCGGATTGTCATCGACAATGGGAACGCTCTTTAGGTACATAGCCTCCCATGTCCTGTGGCAATCAAGTCCGTTCCCCTGCGGTGATGCTACAAACATATAGCGGCACAGAGATGATCGGTACAGGCTCGCATTCAATGGCTGGGGCAGCTCATCAGCGACATCACATTGGGCGAGCGCGGAATAACAGGGAAGCCGCTTGGCTAGATTGGTCCTGATGTTGAACGCAAACGCAATCCTGGGAATTGTCGCCTCGGTGCGTGCCACCATGCGCCTGTAATCATGCAGCGCGCCGTTATTATGCCGCCATCTGTTTTCAAGACCTATCGGCAGGGGTACAACCTTCGGATGCTCCAGCAGACAGTTCTGCGCAAACCAACGCAGGACTTTAGGATTCTCGGCTATATCGATAAAAGACGAATCGACGTTCGTGTCGCCCTGATGGGTTATTAGTACGAATTTGTTGTTGATACGCGGCAAGACTTCTGCGGCGAATTGGCGCAGGCGCGGTGCGGCCACGAAGGCAATGGACCCTGAAGCCACCGTCGCCGGATCAACGCCATGCGTTTCATCAAAGACATGGTCCGCCATCGCGCGAAATGTATCACCGCTCAGGAATGGCTCGCTGGACGGTCGGCGCTTCAAGAATTGGTTTACTTTCGAGCAAGCAGTACGCTCGACTTCGAAAGGAATCATTCGAAGGAGGGTTGCCAACTGCATCAGGCGATGCTCTTGAAGTAGTCTATGGCTCTGTCCAGCCCCTGATCAAGCGTTGTCGATGGCTGCCAGTCCAACAACTCCCTGGCTTTGGAGATGTCCGGCTTGCGCTGGCGAGGGTCATCCTGTGGCAGAGCCCGAAAGACGATATTGGACTTTGTCCCTGTCTTCTGGATTACCTTCTGTGCCAGTTCGAGCATGGTAAACTCTCCGGGATTCCCGAGGTTGATCGGTCCGATAATCTCATCACCGCTTGCCATCATTGCAATAAACCCGCGCACGAGGTCGTCGACATAGCAGAAAGAACGTGTCTGGGAACCATCTCCGTATATCGTTATATCGTCGCCCTGTAGCGCCTGGACGATAAAATTGCTGACGACACGGCCATCTTCGGGGTTCATCCCAGGCCCGTAGGTGTTGAAGATGCGTACAACCTTGATCCGCGTCTGGTATGCGCGATGGTAGTCAAAGAATAGGGTCTCGGCGCCGCGCTTGCCCTCGTCATAGCAGCTACGTATACCTATAGGGTTGACATTGCCCCAATACGACTCCGGCTGGGGATGCACGGAAGGGTCGCCATAGACCTCTGACGTGGAAGCCTGGAAAACCTTGGCACCCCACTTGTCCGCAAGCTCCAACGCATGCATTGCGCCCAGCACGCTCGTCTTGAACGTCGCTATGGGATCGCGCTGATAATGCGGCGGGCTTGCGGGGCACGCGAGGTTGTATATCTCGTCTACGTACATGGAGTAGGGCATGGTAACATCGTGCCGTATAACCTGAAAGCGTTCGTTCGCCAACAGGCGCTTGACGTTATCCATGCTCCCGGTAAAGAAATTATCGAGACATATGACCTCGTGCCCAAGCTCAAGGAGCCTGGCGCAGAGATGGGATCCTATGAAACCGGCGCCGCCGGTGACGAGGATCGTCTTTCTATCGTTCATGATCCATTCCCCATAATAGTGCCGATTACTTCATCCATTCTTGATTCCCATCGTTCTTTCGTGAATTCGGCGAGGAACTTGACGATACCGTTCTGTCCCAGCCAGGCCCGCTTTTCTGGGCTGTCTATCAATTCCGCTATCGCGTCAGTGAAACCGGATGTGTCATACGGATCGCGTATGAAGCCGTTGAGACCATCCTCCACGGATTCTGGTAGGCCGCCGGCACTCGAGACGACGCATGGCAGGCCATACGCCATAGCCTCGACGACCGATATGCCCTGGCTTTCCCACACGCTCGGCTGAAAGTATATGTCGGCTTCCTCATATAATCGGTTTGGTTCATCCACGAAACCGACAAAGGAGATGTCCTGCAGTCCCGTGCTTTGCTGGCGCATTACTCGTAGAGAATCCCCAGCCCCAGCCCATAAGAACCTCACACGTCCCGGATAGCGGTGTGTCAGGTTCGTGGCTACAACTAGCCACGTTTCGGGATTTTTGTAGGATATGACGTGACCCATGGTCAATACGGTGAGGCAATCAGATCGCTCGCGACGTGAACCGACAGGATCCGAGCCGTAATTCGGTATAACCATGGAGATGTCAGATAAAGGCTGGCTGAGTATATGTTTGCAGAACAAGTCTCCAGCATATTTCGATACCGAGCAAATTCGCTTAGTCCTCCTGTCGATTCCTCGGTACAGCCACAAGTATAGGCGATACCCTTTGGTCTGAATGATGGGAGTGGTGAACAAGGAGTGGGTTACGATGACACATGGTAGTCTAGATAACAAGAAGGCGAAGTAGTTGCATCCTCCGCCTTGCGAAATGAATATACTGGTCGGTCTATGCCTAAGCTCGAGTCTGAAACGGGAAAGTGTGTCTCTCGCAAAGAGATAGAAAAGGCTTAAGCCCAGTCGCCTGAATGCTCTATTGAAGAAGGAATCTAGCTTGGGAAACAAGACATAATCATAGGAGACCGATATCCCGAGCAACATGATGTACGAAAGAAGCGGGTTCTTTCTCTGCCTGTCATGGAGAACCAGCCGGACCTCGTAGCGCGCCGCTAGATACGGCAAAACCCGCTTCAGGTAGGTTCCCGTTCCGCCGGTCGCGTCGAAATCTGCTATGACGAGAACGCGCTTCATCCTACGAGCATCTTCCTATGCAATGATAGATAAAGCCCAGTTCTCGCATGGCTGGAGGATCGTACTGATTCCTTCCATCGAAAATAATTGGCGCTTTAAGGTTCTCTTTGATACGAGAGTAGTCAGGTTGCCTGAACTGCTTCCACTCAGTGACGAGTATCAAGGCGTCGGCGCCATCAAGGACCTCGTACTGATCGTCGACATAATCGATACTCTTTTCCATTGCGGCGAAGTACATCTTGGCCTGCTCGAACGCTTCAGGATCAAACGCACGTATCCTGGCTCCCATCCCGACCAATTCTCGAACGATGACAAGTGCTGGAGCCTCGCGCATATCGTCCGTCTGCGGCTTGAAGGCCAAGCCCCACAGGGCGAATGTCTTGCCCGCCAGGTCTTCCCCGAAGCTTTGCCGTATCTTCTCTATCAGGACGCCCTTCTGCCGTTCATTCACAGCCTCAACCGCGGCAGCAATCTTCATCTCTAGGCCATTACGTCCGCCCACAGAGATCAGCTCCTTGACGTCTTTAGGGAAGCAGGAGCCACCGTACCCGGTACCCGCATACAAGAACGGTAGACCAATCCTGGCGTCTGTGCCTATGCCCAGGCGAACGTTGTTTACGTCGGCCCCGACCCGGTCGCACAGCGCAGCTATTTCATTCATGAAGCTAATGCGCGTTGCCAGCATCGCGTTCGCGGCATACTTGGTTATTTCGGCCGACTCAATATCCATGAACAATATTGGATGCTGATTCCTGACGAACGGCTCATAGAGGGTCATCATGACCTTCTTGGCACGCTCGGAACCGACGCCGATGACGACGCGATCGGGTTTCATGAAGTCTTCTATCGCGACGCCTTCTTTGAGAAATTCAGGATTGGAAACGACATCGAATTCGATTTCGTGACCATTCGCCTTCAAGGTCATGGCGACAGCCGACTTCACCTCTTTCGATGTACCTACGGGTACGGTAGACTTGTCCACAACAACCGTATAACCATTTATATGTTCAGCTATACCGCGCGCTGCGCCCAATACGTAGGAGACGTCGGCGGAGCCATCCTCTCCGGGAGGCGTTCCCACAGCGATAAAACAGACGTCCGAGCCCGGTATGGCCTCGGCGTAATTGGTTGTGAAACGCAGTCTTCCTTCCGCGTGGTTGCGCCTCACCATCTCCTCAAGTCCCGGTTCGTATATCGGCATTTGCCCTAACTGGAGTCCTTCTATCTTTACCTTGTTCGTATCGACGCACCAGACGATATTCCCCATCTCCGCGAAGCACGTTCCGCTGACAAGGCCGACATAGCCAGTACCGATTACTGCGATTTTCATATGGCATCCCTTCTGCAAGAGGAGATCAGGCTAGTTACAATTGAGATTACAGGTTGGGAACAACCTTCTGACCTTACTCGCGCCGACAGCAAGGCATAATCGAACTCAGACTATCGTCCATGCATCAACATTGTTCGAGTGTGTTTGAATATCTCAATCGCGAACCGGATTGGTCCCGTCACCTTCCAGAAATGTGAATGATGTATCTCAGACAAGGTGTCCTCTCTAACAAACCAATATGGATTATCTCTAATATCTTCATCAAGATGCTCTTTGATTAGGAGCGCTTCAGTCAGAGCCTCTCGCGCCCATTGTTCTTCAATGGCTGTCCAAGCATCAATATAGCTAGAGAGCATAGAATATGCTTTCTTCTTAAACTCGAGCGAATATTGAGGATAGATTTGAGCCAATTCCATGAAGCGTGTTACCACTTTGATGATATCTCGTGTACGGATATTAATCTTGAGCCCAGTGGTGCTAGAGCTATGCTTCCTATAGAAATAGATCGGTCCCGTTACTCTCACTATCCTTTCGCAGTGGATAATTATTCTATAGATCTCGGCCTCATCCTCATGGAAATATGAGGGGAAATTCACGCCAGATATGTCCAACGCTGACTTTCGAAAGAAAAATAACCATGGCATGGCCTCTAATGTCATTATGGCGCGCCGTTTGCCATATGTATATTCGTTATGAAACGCCGCAATTGTGGCGGTCGGGCGCTCATCACCATAAATCACTTCATAGTCGATATAGAGTGCGTCTATGCGATTAAGCTCCGCCATACCAATCATGAGTCGAAAAGCATCGGGATGCAGACAATCATCAGCATCATAGAAGTAGATGTATTTGCCGATGGCTTCACGGAAACCAAGATTCCTAGCCAATCCTTGCCCTTCATTTGATTTCTCAATAGTCCTGAGTCTCTTGTCTCTTGAGCAATATTCTGCGATTAGTTCTCTCGAACGATCTGTAGAGCCATCATTGACGATTATTGCCTCGAAGTCACTATAAGTCTGTGCTATCAGGCTGTCCAGACAGGTAGCAAGGTATCGCTCTGCATTGAATACAGGAATTATTACAGAAATGCGAGGTGAATGTGCCGAAGTCATCGAGCCGCGCCCTCATACAGTGAATCAAATTTGCGCACTATCCTAAGGAATAGGACTAGTAGCTTCTTTAGATGTGGATGCTTTGCAAGCTCCAAACCGAGTATATGCCAGTCATCTCCAAGAATGCTGATAATCTGCTGGTAGTCGTTGATCACGGCTTGGCTCATGATCGTAGAAATGTAGTTCGACCTTTCAATAGTCATCAGTTCTCTATTCGATGAACTGATGCCATTCATATCATAGCAGGCGACTACAATATCCATGTGGCGGAATGACTTGCCATCAAGAAGAGCAGCGAAAGTCCATGCCCAGTCCGATACAATTCTCATATCTTCATCATAAGGTCGCTGTTTTAACAACTTGGTGCGGATAAAGCAACATTGATGATTCAGTGCTGATTGCATTAGGTAGAGGAGTGTAACGTGCTGTGGCATTCTGTAATCCGCGAACTTGGCTCCAGATCGTATCTTCGCATCACCGTAGAATATATCCGCTGTCCCATCCAGGAACGGGAGCAAATGCCTGAGAGCGTGTGATTCAAGCAAATCTCCGGAATTCAAGAAGAGACAGTATTCGCCCTCTGCCCGTATGATGCCCTTGTTCATGGCATTATATATGCCATTATCCGGCTCAGAAATCCAGAGATTGATCCCATTCTGGTTCTCTTTGATCACATCAACGCTGCCATCGGTCGAGGCACCATCTACAATGATATACTCGAAATCGACTCGCTGCTCCAAAAGTACACTTCTTATCGTCTCCCTGAGCCCGGCCATATTATCTTTGTTAATTGTGATGATGGATAATTTCACTCTGGCACTTCTATTTCTTCGAGCATTGCTTTATAGACACCAATCTGTTTCGATACTATAAGATCCTCATCGAACCTCGCATGCGCTCTATTGATCGAATTTTCGGAAAGAGCATCATGATTCAAAATGCACTCACTGATCCCCCGAGAAAGTGCATCAGTGTCAAAGCGCGGCGCGAGATGGCCAGTATATCCATCTTCAATTATATCGGAGTTGCCGCCGGTATCGAAAGCAGCTACGGGCACCCCACAGAACATAGCTTCGAGCGCAGTCGTTGATAGATTCTCAATAACAGAGGGAACCACAAATACATCACAGCAATTATACAGTGCCGCCAGTATTGCTGGATTCTCAATAGGACCACAATAGAATGAGGGCATGTCTATTGCCTGTTTGAATTCTCTATCTGCCGGTCCGAACACCAATAGCATATATTGCATATCCTTCGGCAATTTTCTAAGTGCGTTGAGTAGCAGGTCGCCACCTTTTATGGATCTTGCGTTTTCGATGCCATTGGCCGCACCAAATCCTATTATCTTTGTGTCTTCCGGCAAGCCGAATATTCTGCGATTGTCCGACATTATACCTTTTCTGAATATCTTGGCGGGAATTACATTTGGAATCGCTTCACAAGCCACGTGTTTGAAAAGAGCACTTTCTTGTAGCATTTGCCGTTCCCATCTGCTTGGTGCAATGAATCTTATTCTGAGACATCTCCAGGCCTCAATCTTCCTTTCCCAAGTCAGTCTACAGAGATCCTTCCCTTTGGTTGATGCCGGCCTGGTATCCTTGGTGTAGCCATCCATATATCGTGTGTCTTGTTCAAATTGATTTGGATGGTGCTCTGCGCCGCAAAAAGGCCAGGAATCGTGCAACGTCCAAACTAGAGGCTTCTTTATGCGTCCCAGATCTTCAATGGATATCATATCCGCGTTGATCCAATTGAGGTGAACGAGATCATAATCGCTTCTATTGATTTCATCGATATCGATCATCGTTCTTCTATTCTCTGAGTGCAGAACTGGATTGTCACTGATGAATTCTCTGTACTCCAAGAGCGTCTTGAACTTGCTAATTCCCCTTGATAGGATTGACCTTTTTGAAAGTCTCTTCATCTTGACCACAAAACTATAATTGCTTCTCTTCTCCAAAACTCCTAGCTTTGCGTCGATCCCTTTATTGATAAGCGCAATAGTCATGCGGACAGAAGCAATCGCAGCTCCGCCACCACTATCATAGGTATTCAACAAGAGTATTTTCATACGGGCTCCAAAAGAATTGCATCATCAAATTCTGCTACGATAATAATTGCATTCCGAGGGGAGAACTGAATCAATCGATTTGGCTTTCTAGATTCAAGGTCAATCTACATTGTTTCGCCTAAAGCTCTGATAAGGCCTTCTTGCCGACTCAAAGAGTCCAAGCAATAGCAATGCGGCCTTAGCGAAATCAGCTAACCGCATAGTCAGTTTTCGCGCGTATCGCTTTCGGAAATACGCCTTACTCTGGACAGATTGCCGTGGATTCACTCTGTAACACATGGGGGAATCTGTAAAGGCATGGTCGATGGCATCGTCTATCGTGCCGGTAGATGATTCACCGCAGTACACCCCTGAACCGTCCAGTCCGATATACTTTACCAGGGAACGATTTGAAGCTAGACACAATCCATGATGCAGGAAAATTGTCGCAGACCAAAATATCGCCTACGTATCAATTACACCCTTCTTATTATCAAGCACGTCTTGCCAGGTGTCTTCTATTCCCACAACATTGTGATCCAAAACGACGATCAAATATGAGGCCTCACAGAAATGGAGTGATCGCTGAAGGGCTCGTGGACTCAAGGCCGCCCGAAATATGTCTAGATCTTTCATAAATTCTATCGAACGTTACCCACATAAGGGAGCGAAGATCTCGAATTTCTATATGAGATCTTGCGCAAGAATTCTCACTACGGATTTCGTTTCGATTAGTGACATATACTGTTCCCATCCTTCAAGAGAAGAAGTCACCGTCCGAGCGGCTTGAAGCGCCCTAATTAGAGATCCAGAACTATTCGCATCATAGGTAAATCCGAATTCGTATTTATTGACAGTCTTTCCCAACACGCTTTCAGCCGGCACGATGCAAGGAATCTTTCTATCCCATGCATCGTTGAAGGGCCCACTCATTACGAATAGCTGTTCGCCTTCATAAGGCAGAACCATGCAGTCGGATGCAATGATATTCAGGATATATTCTTCATTAGATAGCGCTTCGTGGCCACATCCACTCTGCGTCCGGACATCTAATCGGCAGTTCAGACCAAAGCACATTTCCGAAATATCAGCAGGAGAGTATCCCGTGCCTTTCCCGGCGATATTCAATAACGTCTCAACTCCAAATTGGCTCTCTCTGAAAGCACAGATTAATTTTTCAAGGCCTTTGTCATTCCTCAGCTCGCCTACGAAGGAAAAAACAAATTTATTAGCAGGAATGCCGAGCGCTTGTCTCGCCTGCTCTTTGTCCTTTCTGCTATCTTCGTGATGTATCGGGTGATGAGGAAGATAGAAAATTGAATTGCGCCTTGAGCATTCATCCAGACTCTCTTTCATGAATTCGGATAGTACGAAGATCTTTCGGAAGAACCTCAGGGCATCGTCAACCCTTGCAGAATCGCTACTATCTCCAGACACCTTATGAAGAATCCCATAAAGTGCATTGCTAGTCGCTAAAGTGCTCAATAACTTCGCAATTCGCTTGTCACCAACGAACCTTGTGATTTGATCAATAGATAATAGAACGATCGCTCTATTTGAGACGTTCCTCACCGTGCTCTTGATGAATTGAAGATATTCTGTAACCCTTAATCGATCGATTTCTCCTCTGGAGTTGAATAATTGGTGTTTTGGAGCGACCAATATTCCATCCTCTAATGCTGAATATGCTCTATACAGATTCGAATGGAGCGGAGCTGCTTCAAAAAACATGATCTTTGCCTTGAGGATAGCCCCTTTGTCGGGCTTCATCTGAATCCTATTATGATACCTCAAATAAATGCCGCATCTTCTGACTCGGCGAATCGCATTGTGCGCATAAGCCTTCGCTCCGGAGATTATCTTGTCGAACAACATAGTATGCACTTCCTTCATGCTATTGGTCATGCAGGCAATAGTGCCTAGCACTCGCCCTATAATCCCGACATCGCCAACTCCGCATGAGCCACGGATATTATCCTCGTCTATGCTCACTCCATACTTGAATCTTGCATATCGAATCGAGCCATATTCTTCATCCTTCAAAATTTGAAGGAGCTCATCAACTTCATAAGTATTTTGAAAATACTCCCTGACTTTTGAGTCATATGCAACAGAGATAACCGGAATCCCCATGGCCACCCCGGCTAACGCGGCATGGTATCTTTCAGCGATTATTAGTCGACATTTTCGGAGAGAAGCAAGTGTCCTGCTTACGTCACCATTATAGCGGAAGATACTAAGGCGACGATGAGAGATCCTCTTGTCAACTTGGGATAGAACAAGCTTGCATGGAATATCATCGAGTTCATTCATCCTTCCAGGATGAAGGGAATAGAGACATATTCTGGCCTTCGGCGATTTCTCAAGCATTCGCTCAATCAACCGTGAATAATCCTGCCAATGACTTCGTGAAGTTTCGCCCGCGACATTCGCAATCGAAATTCCTATTGTCTCGGTGCCCTTTCTTCTTATTGTTGATGAGAATAGCAGGGTACCGAGATCGGCAGAGTGATCGATTCGAGCGTGCAATCGGGCCTCTTGAAATGCCTCTATGGATTTCTGATCCCTTACCATAATATAATCGCACATTTCAAATAGTTTTTTGAACTTCTCTGCAGCGTCTTGGTCGATATTATTAGAAAGGCATATTATAGGTAAATCATAATGTCTGGCGGTCTTGAAGAGCAGCTCCCGATAATCATATATTGTGTTGAACAATTGGCCATCTGTCTTCCATACTGATCCGCCGAGAACGACCAACAAGTCAGCATATTTCATCTCATCCAACATGCGTTCAAGTGCATAGACAGCGACTCTCCCTCTATAGGGTCTCACCAAATTGAGTGATGGATCGCCAAGGGCAAAGTACTGCTGACCAGGCACTAATCTCATGAATGCAGTCAGCAAGAGATCGTCACCAAAATTGTTTGAGAAATATCCATCAATGAAAATCTTCAACAGATAGCTCCTATAATATTCTCAATCTTTCCGATGTCTTCTTCTGAGATATCGAATTCTTAGCATTTTCAGATACGCCTTGAAGCTTGTCTTTGTTCTCGATTATATCGATCAATTCATCAACTATTGTCGAATCATCATTTCTTATTATGAAACCGTTATATCCATCCACAATCTGATCTCTTGCTCCCGCGAAATCCGTGCAGATTACCGCTTTCCCCAGAGCAAGGGCCTCTCCAATCGATAGGCAGAACGCCTCATGCCTTGAGAGATAAATGGCAATATCGCACATCTTCAGGTAGGGAAAGGGGTTTTGCCTGAAACCGGTAAGGATGATTTTATCATCCAATCCGCTCTGACGGATCATTCCTTCAAGTCGTTCCCTATCCGGGCCTTCTCCAATGATATACCAGTGAGTTCTTGAATTCCGTCTCAGAAGAGTCTTCATAACCATAACCGCCCTATCGATACCTTTTTCTTCGGACAGTCTTGCCACTGTGACTATATTGAAGTAATGGTCATCAAACGGATCTGATATTTCCAGTCTACTCTTTGCCTGTATTTCTAGATAATTTATTGTATGTGGCCTATAAATTATCTCTGGGGATAGCTCCAACATCTCCAAATATTCGACTATGTCCCTCGAGGGGGCGAAGACCATGTCAAAACCCTGAACCATGCGCTTGATATCTGTTTTGTCTCTTAGGCGAGGATCACCATGAAGCCAAAGCAGGGACTTGCCATAGCGTTTGATATGACCTAGGTACCAGAAATAGTCAATCATATTTATTACCACAAAGTCATAATATCTATGAACATGTTTGCTTCCACGCCAGTATAGGCCAACATCTTTTGGTACGAGGTCAATTCGCGGAGAATGGTCAGTATATAGGAGCATCAGATCAATTTCGTAAAGGGACCGGTCGAATAGTTCAAGAAAAGTCACTAGACTATAAGTGACGCCACCATCGCCCATGCGGTGATGGATGATAAGAATGTGCTCTTTTCTGCCTGCACAGCCCCTCTTGATCCGATTCCTGATCTTCGATACTAGTCTATGAAAAGAGATACCCATCATACCACCCTTTGAGCGCAGCCTAGATTTTGCGAATCTTCATGTAGTTTATGGTGTTCCTCTTCTTCTCTTGCAGGTAATACTTGTCATCCTTCTTCAGCTCCTCATAATGCGCTATGTCACGATATTTGATGACTTCGGCGGGATTCCCCCCTACTAATGCGCACTTTGGCACATCCCTAGTAACGACACTCCCCATGCCTACTACTGCTCCCTCACCAATCCTCACCCCAGGCACAATACATGAATTCGCTCCTATCCATACATTGTCTTCTATGACAACCCTTTTCTCAAAGGTCGTGCCATCATAAGGCAATAGAGTCGCATCTTCCCAATTATGGTTTGTAGTATGTATGACTACATTCGGTCCAATTATCACATTATTTCCGACAATCAAGCCTCCGGTAGCCCAAATATCGGCGCCGGGACCGATATAGATATTCATTCCCCATTCTACAAGACTCGGATCGCCTATTATCCCCGATACGACAGTGATATTCCGCTTTTCGTCATAGAAGTAGTAATCTGGTCGCATCACTTCCGCCGCTGGTCTTCGCTTCATCAATCGCTCAAGCCTCTTTCCAAGAGCATTCAAAGGCCACCACTCCGCCATAATCTCTCCCTACCAGTGCGCCGGTTGAATAAAAATCTCCATTCAGGACGGAAATTTCCGAAAACCCCGGCTCATTGAATAGCTCAGTCTCACCATTTTCAATCTTCAAGGTGAGCCTATAGAAGCCAGGAATCAATGGAATATGCGGGATTATGCAATCCACTATCAAAACGCCATCAAGCTTCATCTCTCGATGGTTATAACTGGAGTATAGGTACGAAATTCTCGAACCATCATTGTGATCATGAAAGGCAATTCCGATTCGAATTCTGTCAAAATTCTTCTTGGCCACTATCTGGGTCCGAAGGATTATAGTATCCCCACATTTAACCTCGTGGGTGGCAATTCCATCTTCCGTCAAAATTCGAAATTCTTTGACCCTTATCGGTGAGGCATAATCTGAATCTGTAACATTCTGGTCATTGTTCTCACTTTGCTGCAGGTACTGGTTTACAACATCCTGGCGATCTCCAAGAGCAAGCATTTTGCCCCTTTGCAGCAACAGTCCCTTATTGCACAAAGCATTGACCATAGCAAGATTGTGACTCACAAATAGGATTGTTCGTCCGGAATCGCCCAGTTCCTTAAGCTTGCTAATGCATTTCTTCTGAAACTGGATATCACCAACAGCCAAGACTTCATCGACGATCATAATGGATGCCAAGAGATGAGCTGCTACAGAAAAGCCAAGACGGACATACATTCCACTCGAATAGCGTTTGACTGGCGTATCGATGAACTGTTCAATCTCCGAAAAAGCTATGATCTCATCGAGTCGCCTACTGGTTTCCCTTCTTGACATGCCAAGTATTGCACCGTTCAGAAAGACATTCTCTCTGCCGGTGAGTTCAGGATGAAAGCCAGTCCCCACCTCGAGCAGGCTCGAAATTGTTCCCTTCATGGAAATAGTTCCTTCTGATGGCGAGGTAATCCTGGAGATCAATTTCAATAGAGTGCTCTTTCCCGCCCCGTTCCTTCCTATGATACCGACTCGATCCCCTTCTCTTATTTCGAATTCGAGGTCCTTGAGTGCCCAGAATCCCTCTGGCTTGTCGGCGAAATGGTCCTTCCCGAGCTGCCCATGCGGGTCCTCCTTACCCATCTTCCGAGCAAGCCAGGTCTGAATGTCTTTGTATAGCATTCCATGGTTGATAGTGCCCAAACGGTAATACTTGGAGAGGTGCTCAGACTTGATAACAACATCGCTCAATGTAAGCTCCTATATCACGTCTACAAAGGTGCGCTCGTTGTGGTTGAACAGAATCAGCCCCAGGAAGAGCACCACGAACGTTACCGCTATGCTTGACCACATCATGAATGCCGTTGGCCCGCCAACGCCATAGAACGCGGACCGGAAGGCCTCGATCGGGGCGCTGACCGGGTTGATGATGCTGACCCAGCGATACTTCTCGGGCATCTGCGACAGCGGGTACACGATCGGCGTGGCGTACATCCACAGCGACATGCCGAAACCGACCAGCTGCCGCAGGTCACGGTACTTGGTCGTGAGCGACGAGATGATCATGCCGAAACCCGTGCCAAGCATCGCGAGCTGCGCCAATAGCAGTGGAAAGGCAAAGACCCACCAGGTGGGCCGTATGGGCGCGCCTCGGGCTACGAAGTACACATAGAACACCAGCAGCGTCGCGAACTGGATGATCACCGATATCAGGTTGGAGAACACCTTGCTGACGGGCACCGCCAGCCTCGGAAAGTACACCTTGCCGAACAATCCCGCATTGCCGGAAAACACGTCGGCCCCGCTATTGAGGCAGGTGGAAAAATACCCCCACAGCATCGTGCCGCCATAGTAGAACAGCGTGGAAGGCACGCCATCGGTCGGTATCTTGGCCAGATTGCCGAAGATGAAGGTATAGATGATGGAGGTAAAGAGCGGGTTCATGATGAACCACAGCGGCCCCAGGATGGTCTGCTTGTACACCGTTACGAAGTCGCGGTTTACGAACAGCTTGATCAGGTCCCGGTAATGGTACAGCTCCCGCAAGTTCAGGTTCAGCCACTTGCTCTTGGGCCGTATCACCAGGCTCCAGTCGCCATCATCGTTGGTAGTATCGCTCATCAATTTGGCCTTTCGTAAAGGTTATCTGTGATCACCGATCACCTCCTCGCGCACGTCACAAAATATTTGCTATTACATATAATTATAGTTAATAATATTTCCTCACTGTCGATATATAGAGTACGATCCCTCGAGGGTTACGAGTCAGGCACAAGCCCTGCCAATGGGCATGAAAACACCGGATTTTCCGGCGCGCATCACTACTGCACGGTGCGGGAACTCGATACTCGCGACACATTCGATCATGCTCAAAAAAGGTATCGCGGTTCCCCGCTCGAGGGAACGAAGAATGCTTAAAGTATCAGCCATACAGAACTATTTGCCGACCGTCGACAAACCATACATGGTGCACACCACGTACAAGGAAACCATAGGCTTTGACGGCCTCATAGACCGCATGGCCTATGGTCGCACCACCATAACCAAGGTGGACCTGGCAGGCGCCTTTCAGCTCCTTTCGGAAGAACTGCACAAGGCTCTCGCCGAAGGATATATCGTCAAGATGCCCTTTGGCTCCCTCTACCTCTCGGCCTCTGGCACCTTCGACCATCTTGACCAGCCCTTTGTCTACGGGCAGGACGGATCGAACCACGACCTGCGCGTGCACTTCAGGGCCAACCGGAGCGAGGAGATCAGCATAGCCCAGGACGCGAAGGTACAGCGCGAGCTCTATGCCGACAAATCCGCCCCCATCCTGTTCTCCGCCGCCTCCATCGTAACGGAAGAGGACCTGGTCGCGAACCGGGGAGATTTCATGCGCATCCATGGCAACCACCTCAAGTTCGACAAGGCCAAAGCGGAACTCGGCGTGTGGTTCAGGAACGGCCAGGAACACAGGGCCGTGCTGTATGCGTCCGTAACCCCCGGCACCGTGATCGCGCAGGTGCCGCCGGACATGCAGCCCGGCCAGTACACCCTGATCGTGCGCACGTCGCCCAACGACAAGGACATCAAGGAGACGCACCTGTCGGCGCCAGTGTCCATACTATAACGATGTAAAAGAACCCAGAGGCGCCTGTCCACATCCGGGCTGGCGCCTCCCCGCAAACAGCTCCTATACGCTATTCACAACAGGTACTATTCGGTATCCATACTAGTACCTGTTCCGCCTACCATACAGCACCTATTCCATACACCATGCAGTACTGATTCCGTACCGCTTTCAGCACCACAGGTCACGCTCTCCCGTACCGCTCCAGAAAATCCGCGTATGCCCCAGCTATCCCTTCGTCCAGACTGATGCGAGGCCGCCAGCCCAGACCAAAGAGGCGACGCTCGTCCATCAGCTTGCGCGGCGTGCCGTTTGGTTTGCTGGAGTCCCATCTAACCGTACCCTGGAAGCCGACGGCCTTGCCGACCTTGTCGGCCAGCTCCCTGATGGTCAACTCGCTGCCGGAGCCCAGGTTCACAAACTCGCCCAGCTGCTTATAGTCGTGCCTTTCCATCAACGTCACCAGCGCGTCTGCGCAGTCATCCGCATGCAGGAACTCCCGGTACGGGCTGCCGTCGCCCCAGAGCGTCACGTCAGTACCCGCGACCTTGGCCTCGTGGAACTTCCGTATCATCGCGGGCAACACATGCGACCCTTCCAGGTCGTAGTTGTCGCCAATCCCGTAGAGGTTGGTCGGCATGGCGCTGATGTAGTTGGTGCCGTACTGCTCGTTGTAGTGCTTGCACAGCCGTATCGCGGCGATCTTGGCCAGCGCATACGCCTCGTTCGTAATTTCGAGCGGCCCGGTCAGCAGGTACGCTTCCTTCATCGGCTGCGGCGCCATCTTCGGATAGATGCATGACGAGCCAAGGTTCAGAAGCTTTGTAACCCCGCTCTTGTACGCCGCGTGAATCACATTGAGCCCGATAGCCAGGTTCGTATAGATGAAGTCCGCGGGATAACTGGAGTTCGCGCCGATCCCCCCGACCTTGGCCGCCGCCAGGAACACGTATTCCGGCCTCTCCTGCCCGAAGAACGCCTCAACCTCCGCTTGCCGTGTCAGATCCAGCTCGGCGTGCGTGCGCGTGATGATGTTCGTGTATCCACCGGACTTTAACCGGCGCATGATCGCGCCCCCGACCAGGCCCCGGTGTCCGGCTACGTAGATTCTGGAATCGGCTGTCATATTGCGTCCTCATTGTTGTCATCAAGCGAACGATCACCCTATTTTCAGCTCACGCTCACACTCACACTCACACATCTTTGTATGAGTTATGTGTGTGAGTGTGAGCGTGAGGGAGCTCTGCCATCCGGCTTGCCTTCCCTACTACCTAACGCTCGCAGTAAGCCTTCGAGCATCCTGGAGATTTCGTTCGTTTTCTCGGATAGAACATCGAAGGAAGGTTGCTCGATATAGCCAAGATCGTGGCTCACGCGTATTAGATACTTCAACTCGCCCGTAGAGCCGCGAGAGATACTTGCAAAGCGATGGTACTCTCGATTACTCGCCCTATGTGAACCTTCCATTAAGTTAGCGTCTATTGAAACGGCTGCGCGCCGAATCTGAGAAGAAAGCCCGAATCGTTCATCCAAAGGAAAAGACGCAGTTTCACGATAGAGTGCCAGCGTAAGTTCATGAGCCTTCTTGAAAACATCAAGATCCTCTACAGATCTTATCATAGCAGGCTCCAGCGAGCGGGAGAGGAAGTAGGATTATAATCGAGCGCTTTCAAGCCAAGCATCATATTCCCTATCTCTCCTCACACTCACACATCCTAAACTCACACTTATTCCCGATATTCTTTCACCTTGAATCCGCCTTGTTTCAGATACTGTTCCTGTTCCGCGTGTTTCAGATCGGCATCGACCATCATCCGCACCAGTTCCGGCAGCTGTACCTTCGGCTTCCAGCCCAGCCTGGTCAGGGCCTTGGTCGGGTCGCCGATGAGAAGCTCCACCTCGGCGGGGCGGAAGTAGCGGGGATCGATTTCGACGAGAACCGTGCCGCTCGCCTGGTCTATGCCCTTCTCGTCGACACCGCTGCCTTGCCAGCGCAGGTTGAAGCCGGCGCGGGCGAAGGCCATCGTGATGAAGTCACGCACCGTCGTCGTCACGCCCGTGGCCATCACGTAATCGTCGGGCTTGTCCTGCTGGAGCATGAGCCACATCAGTTCGACATAGTCGCCGGCAAAGCCCCAGTCGCGCTTCGAGTCGATATTGCCCATGTACAGCTTGTCCTGCAGGCCATGCCTGATGCGGGCGGCGGCCCTGGTCACCTTGCGCGTCACGAAGGTCTCGCCGCGCAGGGGGCTCTCATGGTTGAAGAGGATGCCGTTGGAGGCGTGCAGGCCGTAGCTTTCGCGATAGTTCACGACGATCCAGTAGGCGTAGAGCTTGGCGCAGGCGTACGGGGACCTGGGATAGAACGGCGTCGTCTCGCGCTGCGGCACTTCCTGCACCTTGCCGAACAGCTCGCTGGTGGAGGCCTGGTAGAACCGGACCTTCTGCTCCATGCCAAGTATCCGTATCGCCTCAAGGAGGCGCAGGGTTCCAACGCCGTCGGTATCGGCCGTGTACTCGGGAACCTCGAACGATACCTGCACGTGGCTCTGCGCGCCCAGGTTGTATATCTCGTCCGGCTGCGTCTCCTGCAATATCCGGATCAGGTTGGAGGCGTCGGTCAGGTCGCCGTAGTGCAGATGGAATCGGACATCCTTCTCGTGCGGGTCCTGGTACAGGTGGTCGACCCTATCGGTGTTGAAGCTCGATGCGCGGCGCTTGATGCCGTGCACCTCATATCCTTTGTTAAGGAGGAATTCGGCGAGATATGCGCCGTCCTGCCCGGTGATGCCGGTTATTAATGCTTTCTTCATAAGATGTTCCTTTTCTGAAGTGATCAGTGATCAGTGATCAGTAATCAGTGATCAGTGATCAGCGGTCTACTTCTTGATCGCCCCTGCCATGTAGCCGAAGAACGCCTCTACCCGGCCCATGAACGATGCTTCCAGTCGGCTGCGGGCGGCGCCGAACAGATCAAAGGCCTTGACGGCGCCGACGCCATAGAAGACGATGCGCGCGCCGTCGCGAAAGGCATACAGTTCCCAGGCCATGTCGCCGGGCGTCACCGCCTTGAAATTGCGGTAGCTGTAGATGATGGGGCCGAGGTTGACGCCGGAGAACCGGAGCCCCGTGGCAAGCCCCGCGGCGTCCAGTTCCAGCCGGTACTCATAGCGCGCGCCGAAGTCGTCGAATGGCTCCATGTGCTGGACGACCTCGACGGTCTGTCCGCCGGCGGTCGCGCTGCGCGTGACGATGGTCATCTTGTCGAAGAGGTCATAGGTCTTCTGCTGTTGCCTTGACCAGTAGGGAATGCCTATGAAGGATTTGGGATCCGCGAGCGCGGCCGCCAGCTTCCTTAGTATCGAATCAGCCGCCGCCGCATCGGAAGCCGGCAAGATCGACAGCACTTCGGTAACATAGTTGGGCCTGATGGCGGCGACGCGGGCGCGCAGTTCATCAGCGACCGATCCTGCTGCCCCGAGTGCCAGTTTGCGGTAGTCGCCAGCGGGTCGAATCACCGCCGCGCCCTTGGCCAGCCTATCCAGATCATCCGCCGAAAGCCCGCGAAGCGCCGCGGAGCCCTGGGCACAAACGGGGGACAGAGCTTGGATCAGGACAGCCAGTACAACGGCCAATGGTGGCAACATACGCCGGCGGGATCCTCGTCTCATGCGTGCGTCCTTCTTAATACAACTGGCCGATGCCAAAGAATATCTCGTAGGGGCTTGCCCCATCACGCGGGCTGGGTGCGGTCAGCGAACGGTTCTCCACTACAGCCTGCAGATCGAATCCCAGGCTTGCCCGTACGATGAAGCTGCGCATCCTGACGGGAAACACCAGGAATTCGAGGCCGCCCGCGTACCACGGATCATCGAATCCCGTCGTCGATCCGAGCCTGCGCGACAGGCCCAGGTCCAGGAACGGCGATGCCTGCAGTTCAAAGTCGAGCCAGTCCTTGCCGATGAACACATGGGTCGGAAAGTCGAAGAGCTTGATGGGCATATCGAAGTTGGCAAAGACGGCGGCATCACCGTCGACACGGGCGTCCAGGATGCCCCGAAGGCTGCCGCCCTGGTCGGTTCGTTCGGCGCCGGTCAGCCGGTACCAGGCCTGCAGCCTTGAAGAAATGCCGATGCGTCCCAGCCAGTTGAGATGCGCTCTGGCTCCGGCGTCGATATAGGAGCTGAAGGTCTCGGTCGGCATATAGAACGAATTGCTGTTGGTCAGCGACAGCGAGTAGCCCGAGCGCTGGTTGCCCTTCCAGTCGACCCGCCCTGCGGACAGGCCATGGGAAGCGCTGAAGGTTACCCCGTCGCGGCCGGCATACATGAGGTCGCCGGCGAAATCCCAGTTGTCGGAGACTCTCAGCGATGGGCCATAGGAGACCTCGCCAAGAATGCCAAGATCGAGCCCTGTCGGAATCGAGGCGCTCACAGACGCCGAAGAACCCAGATAGTAGAGGTCCGGGTCCGTGGTCACGCCATCGGGATTGAAGTTCAGGCTCTGGCCCGCCGAGACGGTCACGGGAAATCCCGGCTCGGGAAAGGTCACCGACAGGGTCGCCGATGTCGCGGACGTAAACGGGGTCACGCCATCGGCATACAGGTCCAGGCTGTCCGATATGCCCAGCGACCAGTCATGGCCGGCCGCCTGAAAGGGCAGGGTAAAGCTCGTCGAGATTCCGAACCCCTGCCGCCTGGACTCGTTGATCTCGTAGTTCAGGTTGAGCGACAGCGTCTGCATCGATCCGGCGAAGTTGTAATCGCGGCCCCTGAGGGAGAATAGCCAGCCCGAGTTCGAATCGTACTGGAACTTGGGCAGCGCGATGATGTTCCAGGAATCGGCAGTCCGGAACAGTATGGCAACATCGTAGCCGCCGTCGCTGGCGGCCGTCAGGTGGTATTCCGCCTCCACCGAGGCAAGCACGCGTTCATTGGCCAGAACCTGCCGCCTGTCGGCGATGAATGCCTCGAGCTCTTCCAGGCTCCCGAATGTCCTGCCGAGCTTGATGTCAGCCTTGGCCAGGAGCACGAAATCCAGCGTCCTTCCGGTAACATCGAAATTCACGGACCGTATGACATAAGGACCCGTCGATACCGCTTCCGTTTGTGCCGATACCGGCGTGGTGGTCATGGCGGCCAGGACGAGAATGGCGACCAGCCCCCTCAAGAAATGCTTGGTGATAGTCATGCTGCTCCTGTCATTCAGTGCTTGTGGATTGGTTCTGCTGTGCCGTGCGTATCGCGTCGACCAGCCGGTCGTTGTCCTCGGGCCCGCGAACGGCGAGCCGCACAAACTGCCCCTCGGGAAAGCCGCGTTTTCCGCTCAGATCCTTGATCAGTATCTCGCTGTCGTGGAGCAAGGCCTGCGCAAGCGCGCGCGCCGCCATCGGGGTCGCAAGCCGGCACAGCAGATAATTCGCCTGCGAAGGAAATACCTCGAAGACTCCGGTTCCGGCAAGGAGCGCCGAGAATCGCTGGCGCTCGGCGGCAAGCGAATCGCACGCGGCGCGGTAGTCGGCCTTGTACTTGTCCACGATCTGCAGGAAGAACTCGCCGAAGGAGTTGATATTCCACACCGGCGGAAGCTTCCTGGCCGCGGCGCAGAGTTCCATGTCTCCGGATGCCATGATGCCAAGGCGGAAACCGGGCACGCCATAGCTCTTGGATATGCTCTTGATCACGACGAGGCCCGGACGCGCCACCAGGTAGCCATCGTCGAGCAGGCTGTAACGGATTTCAGGGTCGGCAAAATCGGCGAACGATTCGTCCACGATTACCCGCTTGCCCTTGGCCAGCAGCCGGTCGATCAGGCCCTTGAGTTCGGCTTCCTTCATGAAGTGTCCGCTCGGATTGTCGGGATTGACGACAACGAGGATGTCGGCATCCGACATTGCGCCTTCCAGCGCTCCGGCCGTATAGGCAAAGCCGGTACGGAATGTGTCCAGCATGGTCGTCCGTTCAAGGCCGAAGCGTGCCGGGTACTCGTTGAAGGCAGGCTGCGGTACCAGCGCCTTGCCGGGCAAGAGCCGGGCCACCACATCGATCAGCTCGGCCGCCCCGTTCCCCACCACGATGCGTTCCGGATCGACGCCAAAGACCTTGCCCGCCAGCGAACTCTGGATCCTGGCTCCTGAAGGATACTGCGTCACGAGATCCCTGAAACTGGACTTCACCTCATCGAGCAGGCGACGCGGCGGGAAGTATGGATTGACCAGGTAGCAGTAGTCGAGCAGCTTCGGAAATCGCCAATACCCGCCATACCGCGCCTGCATCAGGTCGAGCCGGGCTTCTCCTTCGAGGAATATCGACTGCGCCACCTCAAGGTCGTTCGGATCATCGATCTCGTACCATTTTCTGGCACCCACATCGTGCGCCTTGAGCCTGACCTCATCGAGAAAGGCGAGAACCTTGAGCACCTGTTCGTAGTACTGGTTGTCACCAAAGGCCGCAAGGTACGCGTCAAGGAACGGCAGGTAATATTTCCTGGAAAATTCCGCCGAGAACTTGTAGATATTGACCGTCTTGTAGTAGTCCTCGACCCGCTTCCACGCGAAATCCTTCTTGTCGACCACGGAGATTATATTGTGCGCTCCGTCGACGAGCGTCACCGTGCCATCCATCCAGGATTCGAACTTCGCAACCACCGCGAGATTGGGTTCCGGATTGGCCATCACGTCGGACAGCAACCCGGGCTGAAAGATCAGGTCGCTCTCCAGAAGGAGCGTGTCCGATTCGGCAAGATAGTTCCTGGCAAGCCACAACGAATAGATGTTGTTGGTCTTGTCGTAGATCTCGTTCATCACATAGATCAGCTCGAGTGACGGGTAGCGGCCATCCAGAAATGACCGGAGCCTGTCCGCTCGATATCCAACCACGAGGACGACACGTCGAACGCCCGCGGCGACGAGCGCATCGAGTGCGTGCTCGATCAGCGCCTTGCCGTCTACCGGAACCATGCACTTGGTCCCATCCTGGGTATATTTTCCCAGACGCTTGCCCATTCCAGCGGCGAGAATTATTGCCTGCACGGATCTTTCCTTTCATCAATGTGCCAGTAACACCTATCGGCCCGCATAGTTCTTCTCCATCCACTGCGTGTACTCGCCCGAGCGGATGTGGTCGATCCACGCGGTATTGGCAAGGTTCCACCGCACCGTCCGCTCCAGGCCCGAGTCGAAATCGTGCCGCTGCTTCCAGCCCAGCTCGCCCTTGAGCCTGGAGCAATCGATGGCGTAACGGCGGTCATGTCCCGGCCGGTCGGTCACGTAATGGATCAGCTTCTGGTAGTCGGCGGCAGGCTTGCCGGTCGCCTCGGCAACCTTCTCTATCAGCACCGACAGGAGCTTGATGTTCTCCCACTCGTTCTCGCCGCCGATGTTGTAGGTCTGGCCGCTTCGACCGTTCCGCATGATGGTCCAGACCGCGGCGTTGTGGTCCTCCACATAGACCCAGTCGCGGATGTTCCTGCCGTCGCCGTACACCGGCAGGGGTTTGCCCTCCAGCATGTTCAGTATCATCAGCGGAATCAGCTTCTCCGGAAACTGGTACGGCCCATAATTGTTGGAGCAGTTTGAGAGCGTCACCGGCAGGCCGTAGGTATGGTGGTAGGCCATTACCAGGTGGTCGCTCGACGCCTTGCTGGCTGAATACGGGCTGCGAGGATCGTAGGGCGTCGTCTCGGTAAAGTAGCCGGTATCGCCGAGCGAACCGAAGACCTCGTCGGTGGATACATGATGGAACAGCACGCCGTCGCGGCCCTTCCACGCGCTACGGGCGACATCGAGGAGGGTGAAGGTGCCCATCACGTTGGTCTTGATGAATGCCTCGGGGCCCAGGATCGAGCGGTCAACATGGCTCTCCGCCGCGAGGTGGCAGACCGCGTCTATGTCATGGTCGGCGAATACCCGCTCGACCGCGGCCCGATCGCAGATGTCAGCCTTGACGAAGAAGTAGCGCTGCCTGGCCCCGAGCCGCGCGCCGAACCGTTCCTCGATGTCGGCAAGGCTCTCCAGGTTGCCCGCATAGGTCAGGGCATCGAGGTTGACGACGCGTCCCTGGAAATCCGCCTGTTCGAACAGGTAATGGATCAGGTTCGAGCCTATGAATCCGGCGCCGCCGGTCACCAGGATCGTGTTGAAGGATCTGCTCATGGTGTGATTGTTCCTTTCTTGACACGCACTGAACCTCTGTCCCCAGGCTGCCTGGCCGCAGCAATAGATCCCGCGGGGCCCTTATTGGCGTTTCTGCGTCAGATCTCGTTCGAAGAAGGAGCGCAGGCTTTCCTTCCACTCGGGCACGGAGATGCCGGCGGCGATGATCTTGTCCTTGGACAGCACCGAGTAGGCGGGGCGTCGCGCCTTGGTCGGGTATTCAGCGGTGGTCAGGCGCTTGATCCGGCACGCGCGGTCAAGCAACCCAAGTTCCAGTCCCAGACGCTGAATCTCGCTGGCAAATTCGAACCAAGTGGCTTGTCCCGCGTTCGTAAAGTGGTAGATGCCGAAGCTGGCCGGCTCGCGCCTGACGAAGGCGGCGATAACCTGGGCCAGATCATGAGCCCACGTCGGCGTGCCGTGCTGGTCGGCCACCACGCCGATGGAATCACGCTCGCGCATCAGCCGGAGCATCGTGTCGACGAAGTTGGGGCCATGCCGGCCATAGAGCCAGGCGGTGCGGATGATGAAATTGCGGGGACAGAGGTTTGAGACCAGCGCCTCGCCCTCGGCCTTGGTGCGGCCATAGGCACCCTGGGGATCAACCGGATCGGCCTCTCCATAGGGGTGCGTGCCGTCGCCGCGGAAGACATAGTCTGTGGATATGTGGACAAGTCGGGCGCCTATCGAGGCGGCAAGCCTGGCGATGTTGCCAGCGCCCGTCGCATTGATGCCGCGGGCCAGCTCTTCTTCGTCTTCCGCCCTGTCCACCGCGGTGTAGGCCGAGCAATTGACAATCCAGTCTATGGTCTGCCCGTTGGCACCACCGGGGGCTGCCAGCCATGACTCCAAGGCCCGCGGGTCACGGATATCGGTCTCGCGGTCGCTTCCCGCCCAGGCAAGCCCGGATGCCGTCAGGACTTCGGCAAGCTCTGTCCCCAGCATGCCCTTGCAGCCTATCAGCCAGATCACGGCATCCTCCCGGGAAGGTCCTTGAGCCAGGGGAGGGCCGCATCCTTGGCGGACAGGTGCACGTCGTCGACTGGCCAGACTATGGCGAGATCCGGATCATCCCAGCGGACGCCGCCATCGCTTTCCTGGCGATATTCAGACCCGCACTTGTACAACAGTTCGGTACCATCAGCCAGCGACACAAAGCCGTGGGCAAAACCCCGCGGCAGAAACAGCATCGCGCGGTTTTCCGCGCTCAGCTCGAGCCCGAACCAGCGGCCATAGGTGGCCGAACCCTCGCGCAGGTCGACCGCGACATCCCACACGAGGCCACTGGTCACGCGGACGAGCTTTGCCTGGGCATAAGGCGCACGCTGGAAATGCAGGCCACGCAGGACGCCGCGGCTGCTCCTGGAATGGTTGTCCTGTACAAAATCCTCATGGATTCCGGCCGCGGCAAACTCGCTGGTCTTGTAGCTTTCCATAAAGAACCCGCGATCGTCGGAAAACATCCGGGGCCTGATGATCAGCAGGCCGTCTATGGGAGTCTGTTCGAAGGTGAATGGCATCGTAACGGCTTTCGTGTGGGTTCGGGCTAGAGCAAGGCCTGGCGGGCTTGTTCCTCACGTACTATCTTCAAGAGGTATTCCCCATAGGTTGATTTCTTCAACGACTCCGCCAGCGACTCCAGACCAGGCAGGTCGATGAAACCCATCCGATACGCGACTTCTTCTATGCAGGCAATCTTGAGACCCTGCCGGTCCTCAACGGTCTTGACGAAGTTGCCGGCATCGGCGAGCGATGCGTGCGTTCCGGTATCCAGCCAGGCAAAGCCACGTCCCAGCAGCTCCACCGTCAGCGCACCGCGCCGCAGATACTCACGGTTGACGTCGGTGATCTCATACTCTCCACGAGGCGAGGGCTTCAGATGCTCCGCTATGCGAATCACCTCGTTGTCGTAGAAGTACAGACCGACCACCGCATAGTTGGACTTGGGCACGGCGGGCTTCTCTTCGATCGACAGCACGGTGCCATGGCTGTCGAACTCGGCCACACCATAGCGCTCGGGGTCGTTTACATAGTAGCCGAAAACCTTGGCCCCACTCGAGATCTCGGCGCAAGCCTGCAGGGTCTTCGAGAAGCCTTGTCCATAGAAGATGTTGTCTCCGAGGACCAGGCACACGGAATCCGCGCCGATGAACTCCTTGCCCAGCACGAAGGCCTGGGCCAGCCCGTTAGGCACTTCCTGCACCTTGTAGGACAGCTTCAGTCCCAGCTTGCGCCCATCGCCGAGCAGGGCCTGGAACCGCGGCAGGTCGAGCGGGGTCGAGATGATCAGTATTTCCTTGATGCCGGCGAGCATCAGGGTCGAGAGCGGGTAGTACACCATCGGCTTGTCATAGACGGGAAGCAATTGCTTGCATACAACCTGGGTCACCGGAAAGAGGCGCGTGCCCGCCCCGCCAGCCAGTATGATGCCTTTCATGAATTTCGTTCTCCTCTTGTAATGATTATGCGCCTATCAAGACAGATACCTCAAACCTCTGTCCCTCGAGAACGGCCTTCACCGTGCGACTACAGCAAGCCCGGCTCGATCGCCTTGAGCGCGTCCACCGCGTCCTTGACCTTCTGAGTCGTACCTCTGCGGGCAACAAGCAGGGCATCGGGCGTATCGACGACAACAAGGTCCTCGACGCCGACGAGCACGATGCGCTTGCCCGATGTGACGACCAGGTTGCCGCTCGACTCGACCGAAACCGGTTCCGGCGTCCCGATCACGGCGCCGGATGCTCCGCGGGGACAGAGCTCGTCATACAGGGCATCATAGCTCCCGAGGTCGCTCCAGCCAAGCGACGGGGGACAGAGGACGCAGGAAACACGGTCGCTCTTCTCCATGACCGCGTAATCGACGCTGATGGACGGGATGGCAGCCATGTCGGCCAAAGCCGGACGCAATGGTTGCTTGCTGGAGGCTCGTTCATATGCCGCAGCGCACGCGGCATAGACATCGTGTGCGTGTCGCTGCAATTCGTCCAGAAAGGTTCCCGCGGCGAAGCAGAACATGCCGGAGTTCCAGTAATAGCGGCCCTCCGCGACGTAGCGCTTCGCCGTCTGGGCGTCGGGCTTCTCCTTGAAGGAGATGACCCGCTCGCCGTCGGTCTCTATGTAGCCATAGCCGGTCTCGGGATAGGCAGGAGCAATGCCGAAGGTCACCAGCCGGCCAGCTTGCGCGAGCTCTGTCCCCCGAGCGACCACGGCGCGATATTCTTCCAGGCCGCCGATCAGGTGGTCGCTGGGTGCCACGAGCACAATCTCGTCGCGCGGCAGCATCAGGCAGGACAGAGCAATGGCCGGAGCGGTATTGCGCCCCACAGGCTCGATCATGCCGCCATACGCATGCACCCCCAGGCCATTGAGCTGCTCCTGTGCGAGCGAGCTCTGTCCCTCGTTCGCCGCGACGACAAACCGGGAGCCCAAAGACAGATTCCTCGAAACCGCGCCTTCGAAGAGCGAGCCACCCGGTACGATGGACGCAAACTGCTTGGGCTTGGCCGCCCGAGACAGGGGCCACAGCCTCGTTCCCGATCCGCCGCACAGAATAATGGTGGTCATGAGCGCCCTCGATGCGAATATCTATTCACTATTTTCATATTCTTGCCAACCTCTGTCCCCAAAATTTCCACATCAGACGCCAGCCAGGACACGCGCGAGACTCTCTTCGGGAAACCTCGATGTAGCATCGGAGACGGTCGCTTCCGGCGCCGAGAGTTCAGGTCGAATGATCATCGTACCAGAATCGGAGGCAAGCCGCTGGGCCTTTTCCGGATCCACGGATTTGACAAAGAGCAAGCCATGCCTCTCGCACGCATATTCAATCAGAAAGTCGATATCGGAGGCACCGGCCAGCACGAGCCGGGTCACACCATCGCGCTTCTTGCGCATCACGAACGACTCGATCATGTCCCGGTAGAGGCCCGCTGCGCGTGCCGTCCGTCTGAAATACCGATATGTACGATGCGCTATCTCATTGACGCCTTCCGGAGTCAACGCGTACTGGATGTTCCGCGCGTTGAGGCGCTTCAGGAGCACCCACCCCTTGTCGGAAAAGCGCCGGAGCAGCGCATTGGTCATGCCCAGCGACAAACCCGCCGCCGCGGCCAGATCGCGCTGGGTAAGATCCTGCGACCGCCGCTGAGACGAGTAGATGCTTTCCAGGATGGCCAGCTCGGCATCATCGGAGACGATTGCCGAAGGGTCTGTCACGAAGTCTGTCATGTGGTTGGTACTTTTCCAGAAGTGGACGGGAATTCAATTCGCGAGGAGACCTGGCGAATTATGGGGGTGATGTCTGTCGTTCCTGGCCAGCACGAGGCGGACGAATCACGCTCCCGCCTGATCCAGAAAGTCTGTCGCCTCGACTCGATACGAGCCCCGAATCGAGGTGTTCAATCTACGAACAATCGTAGCACGTAGTTGTGGGGAATTCAAGCGTTTTGAGGGACAGAGGTTTGCGTTCCCGGCATGTCGGAAGGGCGACAATGCAAAAAAAGGCCGCCCTCCGGGGAAGGCGGCCCTGCGATGGCGGCAAACGGCTCTATCGATGTCCCCGGAACATCACCCTGACCTGCTTGTACAGGCCTTCGCCTTCGCTCTTGGTCTCGATATCGACGATGTCGTTCAGTGTCGTGTGCACAATCCTGCGCTCGAATGGGTTCATCGGCTCAAGCAGCACCGAGTTCCTGGTGCGCCGGACGCGTTCGGCCACTTCATACGCCATCTTGACGATCGCTTCTTCTCGCCGGATCCGGTAGTTCTCGGAATCGATGATGATCCGCAGGTCCTCGCGACCCAGTTTTCCGGCATAGACATTGGCAAGGAGCTGCAGTGCATCCAGATTCTTGCCCTTCTTGCCAATCAGGATCGCCGCGTTCTCGCTCTCGATCCTGATGCCCAGCTTGAGTTCCTCGCGGAACAGGATGCTCGCCTTGCAGGTATAGCCCATCTTCTCGACCGTCATGCGAACGAACTCCAGAAGCTGTTCCTCGAACTCGCCCGCCGCCAGCTGATTGACAACCGGGCGGTGCCGCTCGGAGGCCGGCGTCTCTGGCTTTCGTTCCGGTCTGGCAGCGGGGACAGAGGATCGCGATTGTACCTTGATCCTCGTCTTGCCCTTCTT
>MTLC01001524.1_pt4 | contig 31661 bp, 28 predicted proteins | sample 1982451 | NCBI WGS metagenome assembly MTLC01 (sample SAMN05710165, study PRJNA340218) | biofilm metagenome | isolation source: sample SPH anode biofilm adapted to +100 mV | place: USA | collected 2012-02-03 | reverse complement strand
GAGCCGCTGAACCAGGGAGCTGTTCAGCACGATGAACGGCTCGCGCACGCCGTAGACGCCGGCATTGAAGAAGGGGCTCTGGGTCACGAAGACATCGGGCCGGTACGGCCAGTCGAACACATCGACGGTCCGCTCCATCATCTGATGAACGCGCGGAAACTGGTTCTGCGTCACCTTGACCGACGAGGCGATGTGCAGCAGCCGTATCGACTGCTCGCTGGTCTTGCCAAATATGAACTTGATTACCTCGTCGAGGCCGCGCACGTTGCGGAGCGCCGACATCGCCGCGAGGTCCGCCGGGTGCTCCCAGGACTTGGGGTCAATGCCGTACAGCTTCCTGGTCTTCAGGGCTAGCATCATCGATTCCTCCTCGTTCACCCAAGCCGCCAGGCGGCACAGGCAAACCCTTTCTTCTTGCGTTCGGCCAGGCGGACGGCGCCCTTGGGGCGCTTCCGCTCGAATCGATCCATGGCCGATGATGGCATCGCGACGACATAGCCGGCACCTGACTTGAGCACCCTGGCTGCCTGGGCCCAGGTCTGGTCAACGGTATCGACGCGCGGCGTCAGGTCAGGGAACTCTACCACAAGATCATACGCAGCCGTCGGCAGATCGATGGCGAACGCAGTCCTGAGCGGGCCTGCGTCACCGGGCGGGCCATTCCTGACCAGATTGCGTTCGCTCGACGCGAGAGCCAGCGCGTCGCGGCCGCACAGGTCCACGACGGCTTCGCGGGCGCGCGCCTTGACGTGACAGGCGGCCCGCCCGATGCCCGGATTGATGATGGCGACACGCCTGACATGGGACCCGGCCATCGCGTTCTCGCACAGATCGAGGGCAAGCTCGGTCGCGAACGACGGCGTGTCGAACTCGGGCAGCCCCCACATGCCGGCAAGCCTGTAGCTCGCGCGCCCGGCCCGCAGCGTCTGCTCCGCACGCTCAAGCACCTGCCACATCGGATCAAAGGCCTGCGGGTCGGAGGCACGGCCGCGCCTGAACAGCAGGGCCGTGTGACCCGCGCCCACCTCACGGGCGACCATCTCGGCCCCTGAAGCGATCACCGACGCCGTAGCGGCCTCGGCTATCGGCTCGACGACGACGATGGCGGCATGCCCTCGCGCCGACAGGATGCCAGGCAGCTGACGCAGGAACAGGTCGAGCACCGGCGGGCCGGCCTTGGCCGGCACATTGCACAGTGCCAGGTCGTAGCGCTCGCCTTCGATACCATCCAGGAACAGCGCATGATCGATGGCGGTCGCCGCAACCCTGTTCCTGCGAGCGTTGCGTTCGCTGAAGCCGCAGGCCAGGGCATCCCGGTCGCGCATGCGCAGGGTGGCCCCCGCGTAGGCCTTGGCACAGGCGATGCCCAGCACGCCGACACCCGAGCCGATGTCGACGATGGAACCAACCGCGGATGCGTCGACATTCCTGGCTACCAGTTTCAGGAGCAGCCGCGAACCTGCATCGATATCGAACGAGCTGAAGAGGGCATGCGAAAGGTCGAATGATAGATCGACCCCGTTGAATTTGAACGGCACCGTCTTGTTGACATACTGGTCCAGAAAATCCTTGGGCACGGTCATGCGGGCATCTCCTGCTTGCTACTCTCGATGGCTACCGGCTCGTTGTCAATGTGAACCGCCGTTCGAGCCTCCGGCGATTCCTGCATTTCTCCTGAGCAAGGCAGGCGGAATCCAGGACATGCCCAGAGCCGTGCCCTTGAACAGGGCCTTGATTTCCGCATCGCCGGCTCCCGCGATGTCCGCCAGTGGCACCGAACGCCCGGGCCTGCACTCGCCAGGCAGTGCCAGCGCATCGGCCATCGACGCGGGGCTGCGGCCATCCGGACCGGTGCTCCAGGCGCGCGCCGCATGAGGACAGGCGGCCACGCAGGAGTCACACCCGTACAGCCGCCGCCCCCAGGCTGCCCGCACCGGTTCGGGAACCATGCCCGTGGCGGTCGTCCAGTACTGTATGCACGAATCAAGCTGCAGGTCAGGCTCGGCGGGGCGCCGCACGCCTATGGCACCCGTCGGGCATGCATCGACGCAGGCGGTGCAGGCACCGCACCCGCGCATGACCTCGGCGGAACCGCCCTGCCCCGCATCCGTGGCCACGTCGAACTCCAGCGGCAGCAGCAAGACGCCTACGACACAGGCCGGGCCATAGGCGTTCGTGATGACCAGCGACGATCGGCCGACGAAGCCGAGTCCGGCCATCATGGCAAGGCGCTTCTCCGGCAGGCGCGAGTTGACCAGGACCCGGAAGGCCCTGGGCGACAGCCCGCTGCGTTCGGCCAGGATCCGACCGGCCTTCTGCAGGAGCCGCCTCAAGGTGGCATAGCGGTTGCTCGCCGCGAAGGCACCGATCAGCAGGCTCGCATCATCCCCGGCACCATCCGTGTCAGACTGCGGGGGGCGCGGATCATAGGGCAGCAGCGCTACGACCGCGGCTGACGATGCAAGCAGGCCGTACCGTTCCACCTCGGCAGGCGGCGCGATCATAGCCACATCCTCAAGCCCGGCATGATGCACGACACCGCATGCGGGCAGGCCAACGCCTGCAAGAACCGAGAAGATGGATGATCGATCAAGGCCTGGGTTCAACGCGCCGCCTGTGATTCCTTGCGGGCTCGCTCTATCTTCTGCATCTTGCGGTAGTATTCGGCCTGCTTCACGATTTCCGACATGTCCTGTACGACAATCTTGTTGTCTATGAGCCGGAACAGCTTGTTTGCAAGCAGCTGTTGCACGACCATGTTGCCTTCACTCATGGGTAACCCCACCATGTTGATCAGGTCCTTCGGACCGAAATCAAAGGCGTGCGTCGCGCCATTCTTCATGGGAACCTTGTTCTTTTCCAGCTGGATATGCAGGGCGTCGTACATGCGGCCCAGTGGATCGGAAATCAGCGTGTTGGCCAATTGCTTGTATATGAACCATATGCGCTCGGCAAGGAGCTGGGTCAGCCGCGTAACGATCTGTGGCTGGGCCTGTACCATGCGCTCGAAATTCTGCTTGTTGACGGCGAGCAGATAGGCGTCTTCATACGCTATGGCGCTCGCCGAGCGCGGTTTGTTCTCGAGCAGCGCCATCTCGCCGAAGATGTCGCCGGCCTTGAGCACCGCGAGCAGAACCTCGGTGTTGTCGACGATCTTCGTTATCTTTACCGACCCCTTCTGGATGATGTACAGCTCCGAGCCCGGCATGCCTTCGGAGAAGACCATCGTGTCCTTCGGATAGAAGCGGTTGAACTCCTCGGTCGATCCATCGAGGTACACGGCCTTGGAATACGGCTTGATCTTGGCCAGCCGTTCCTTGGCCAGCGACGCGTGCTGCCCGTTTGGGCAGAATTTCAGGTACTGGTAGTACGCATAGTACGCCTGGTTGAACTGGCTCTGCCTGGCATAGCACTCGGCCACCTTGTACAGATGCGACGGATCGATATCGGCTGACTTCTTGAGGGTGATTCTGGTCAGCGCCTCGTCAAGGAAACGCATCCGCTTGGAGAAGCCCATGATGATCTTCATCGCGACCGGGGTGTTCTTCTCGATCAGCATCCCGTACTGCTCGCGCTGCACGCTGATCAGCGTGACATCCGTTATGGCCTGGGCCGTCTCGATGTGGCTATGGCTGGACATGGTCGAAATGACACCAAAGAAGTCTCCGGGAGAGTAGATGTTGCCACCCTCTTCCTCGACAACTTCGACTTCCTTCGAAATTCGAACCTTGCCCGACTTGATTATGTAGAAACGGTCGGCGTTCTGCTTGCCTTCAACAATGATGTATGAGTCTTTTTTAAAATTGACGAAGGTCAACTGGAGCGGATTGTCCATGCCGTTACCATTTCTCCCGTCGGAAAGCTCATTCGAAGTATAGGTACGCCTCGGAGGGTTGTCAATCGACTCCCCACCGAAGCGTCCACGCAGCCGTGCTGTCAGAATCCTCCGGGTCAGATATCGGCAGGCAGCCCGAACCGGGCCGTCAGCGCCAGAACCTCGTGCTTCACTCTGGCCGAAACGGTGGGATCACCTTTCGCCTTGAGTACATCCATGATCAGGCTGGCGATCTTGTGCATCTCCAGCTCCTTCATGCCACGAGTCGTGACGGCAGGCGTGCCGACGCGTATACCCGAGGTGATGAATGGACTCTTCTGGTCGAATGGAATGCCGTTCTTGTTGACCGTGATGTTCGCCTCATCAAGCCATTTCTCGGCTTCCTTGCCGGTAATGCCGAGCGGTGACAGATCGACGAGCATCAGATGGTTGTCGGTGCCGCCCGACACGATGCGGGCTCCGCCGTCGGCAAGCGCCTTGGCGAGGACCTTGGCGTTGGTCACGACCTGCCTGACATAGGCCTTGTAATCCGGCGACAGGGCTTCCTTGAAGGCTACCGCCTTGGCTGCGGTGATGTGGCAGAGAGGGCCGCCCTGGATGCCAGGGAATATCGAGCCATCGATAAGCTCGGACCACAAGCGCGGGCGATCGCCCTTCGGGCTCATGATGCCAAGCGTATTTTCGCCATCGGTGCCGACGAATATGGCACCGCCGCGCGGCCCGCGCAGTGTCTTGTGGGTCGTCGTCGTCGTAAAATCGGCTATCTTCATGGGGCTCGGATGGGCACCGGCGGCGACGAGTCCGGCGATATGGGCCATGTCGACCATGAAGAGCGCTCCGACCTCGTCGGCTATCTTCCTGAACCTGTCAAACTCGATGGTACGGGGATAGGCGCTGGCTCCGGCTATGATCAGCTTGGGTTTGTTCTCGCGGGCCAGCCTGGCAAGCTCGTCGTAGTCGATCATCTCGGTCTCGCGGTTCACACCATAGCGGATCACATTGTACAGCTTGCCGGAGAACGACACCGGAGCACCGTGGGTCAGGTGGCCGCCATGCGCCAGATCCATACCCAGAATCGTGTCACCGGGCTTGAGTACCGCAAAATACACGCCCATGTTGGCCTGAGAGCCGGAATGGGGCTGGACATTGACATAATCGGCGCCAAACAGGGCCTTGGCACGATCCCTGGCAAGGTTTTCTGCCATGTCGACGAACTCGCAGCCACCATAGTAGCGCTTTCCTGGATATCCTTCTGCATATTTATTGGTCAGCACGGTGCCGGCGGCTTCCATGACGGCCTTCGATGCGTAGTTCTCGCTCGCTATCAGCTCCAGGTTGTTGCGCTGCCTGTCTGCTTCCAGCCCAATCGCCTTCCACAATTCGGGATCGGATTTCTCTATGTACGACATCAGAACCTCCTTGATATCAACTCGGTACAGCATACCACGATCTGATTGCCAAGAGAAAGCATTTTTGCCGCTTGTTCGGGCGCGGCCGGTTCAATAGACGCCGGTAATCTCGACATCGCTCCAGAACGAGGTGTAGGCGGAGAGCCCGCCGCTCGCTTCCTCGAAGATGTTCTGGAAGGAATAGCGCCTGGAAGCGGACACGGTGCGGCCATCGGGATTGATCTTGTCGACGCTGGCAAGTCCGCGCGAGAACGCGATGTGCCGGTCATCCATGTTGCCAAAGTAGCGCGACCGATCCTCGAAGGGGGGCACGAAGCCGCCTATGGACGCACCAAACATCAGCGCTGGATCGACGGGCACCCAGCCGAAGCCGTAGATGTAGAACTCGGCCCAGGCATGGTTCCACGCGCGCCTCGAGTCATCCATGACGACGCCGACGACCGGCACCGACGGCACGCCGACCGCGCGCAGCGCCGCCGCGTAGAGCAGCGCCAAGTCCCAGGCGTCGCCCTTGCCGGCCGAGAGCGCCTTGGCGGGGGCATCATACGTGGCCGCTGTGTCGAAGGCGACAGTCTGTCCCAGCCAAGCCAGCACCAGCTGCGCGAGCCGGTAGGGGTTCTTCTCCCGTCCGGCTGCCTTCTGGGCGAAGGCAACGATGGCCGGATCGGCCGACGGCACCAGCTGATCCGGCGCCGTCAGCCTCGCGTAGAGCCGGGGAAGGGGGTCGGTCGGCTGCTTGATGCGTTCAGGCTTGATGTCGGTATCGACGCCATAGACCTGCACAAGGTGGTCCTGGCTGACAGTTACCAGCTTGTCGTCCGCCAGATCGGCCAATTTGTACACGGATAGCCCGCGATAATCGGGTATCAGCGGCTCCATCGACCGGCCGAGCGCCTTCACGCCCCGCTGATACGGCGCATCGGCCGGAAACGGCATCCAGACATACAGCGCATTCTGCCCGTTCGAACGAACTCGTGAGACGGTAACGAAATTGGACAGCGCGTAGGTCTTGCGCTGCAGGAACGACTTTGTTCCAGGGGTATCGACGATCTGGAAATAGCGGACCGGGCTCAGGCCCTTCTCGGTCTTGACCGCGATGCCGCCGGAGACGGCGCCATCGGGAATTCTGACGCGTATTTCCTTGTCCGACCAGCTCTCGTACTCGCCGAACGCGTCCTGCGGGCTGACATATCCGTGTCCCGATTCGTCGCTCTTGACCTGGGCCGGCACCTCCCCGATCCATGAGAAGAGCACCGACGAGCCATCGCGGTTCGTGCCGAAATTCAGGCCGCGTATGGTCAGCAGGCCGCCGATGGCGCCGGAATCGGACGACAGCGAATCGATGGAAGGGCCCAGGGCCTGGCCGGTCGATCCACTCGGCATCGAAGGCAGCAGCGCGCGGCTCATGAACATCTTCGCATTCGACCGGCCCGCCGGCGTCGTCACCCGCACGAGGCTCGATTCGGCATACAGAGGTATGCGTACCTCTATCCGCTCATCAGACCACAGTATGTATGATGAAGCCGTCGGCGCCGAGCCATCGAACTCGACGCGGCCATCTCCGCGTTCGGTGCCGAAGTGCCGGCCCCGTACGACCAGCGTCGCTCCCGGCTCGCCCAGCGGCGGGTCGATGCCTGCTATGGTCGGGCGCATGGCTCGCTCGCGCGCTACCGGTACCGCGACGGCCAGCGCCAGCGCGAGCAGCGCCAGTATGGGCACGAGCATGGAACGGCGCCTGCGCGGTACCTGCCGAGGAGGTGAGAGCGAGAAGTTCATGGGGTGGATTTTTCCTTGGTCGCTGCCGCGCCTGCCCCGGAGGGTGTGGCCATTCCGCTCGAACCGTCGGCGGGTTTGTACTTGTCCATACTCAGTTCAACGCGGAGCGGGGCAGCACCTTCGGCTGCCGCGCCCAATGGATAGAACAGGATACGTTCGCCATAGGCCACGGACAGGGTATTGATCGTGGTCCGATAGCCAACGCCTGCGGTTCCATCCTTGTACCAGACCTGACCCTGGGCAACGAGCAGCAGGTGTCCATCCTTGGCTTTGTACGGCGTAATGCTGATCAGCACCGCCACATCCTTGCCAAGCAACTTGACCGACACCGCCGAGCCAGGAATCGTGTACTTGATATCCTTCGCTTCCCAGGTCGGTGCGGCCGATGGCTGCCCGATGGACGCCGATATATGGACGACGAGAGCCTCGCCCATCAGCTCTGCGGGTATCGCTGCCAGTGATCCTGGCTCCGCCTGCGTCGCGGCAGGCGTTGCTGGCGTTGGTGCGCCGGGGCTCTGTGCCCAGGAGGCGACAGCAGTGCAGGCGGCCACGACCAGAAGGATGCGCCTCACCGGCCGCTCCCCGGCTGATAATCGGCCTCGCGGACGATGAATGGCTCACCGGTCGATCCGGCATAGGTGCCGGCTGGCAGGGTGATGTTCACGTTGACCGCCGCGTTCTGCTTTGACAGATAATCGAGGATAGACTCGATACCGGCCCCGGACGCGGATGTGGAGACGGGAGTGGCCTCAATCGCCTTCTGCACCGCCACCCTGAGATCGGCGTTGCGGTGGCCCGACTGCACCAGCGCGAACGAAAGCGCCGCCATCAGGATGGCCGCCGCCGCGGCAGCCGGCAGCGGAACGGCGAATCGACGCGCCCAGAGCCTGTCGCCATGGATGCTTCGCGGCGGCTGCAGACGCAGGCGGTCTTCGACCCGGGCGCCGGCGCGCGCGGCCGCACCGTCCATCGAGGCAACGTCGGTGGCGAAGAGATCATGGGTACGACGCAGCATCGCGACCTCGTGCATGCATGCGTCGCATCCGCGAATATGACGTTCAAGAGCCTCGCTCCATGGCGACGGTACTTCGCCGTCGACCAGAGCGGACAGCAGTTCACGATCGGGACACATCGTTGCCATCCTCCCGCATCAGCGCGGCCAGCGCTTCCCTGGCCCTGAAAACCCTGACCTTCACGTTGCCTTCCGCGATACCGAGCACACGGCCGATCTCCTTGTAATTGAGCAGGCCATATTCCTTGAGGACCAGCACGGTCCGCGACTTCTCCGGAAGACGGTCCAGGTATCGCCTGATGTCGTCACTGGTTTCCGCCTTGATTGTCTGATCCTCCGGCGACTCTGATGCAACACCATCGATCTCCTTCAGGTACCGTTGATAGACCTTCTGCTCGCGACCCTTGCGCTTTATCCAGTTCAACGCGTTGTTCTTGACCACCCGGATAAGCCAGTACTTGGCATCGTCATGGGTGGGGAACATGCCCCATCGTTCCACGACCTTGATGTACGAGTCATGCACGACATCCTCGGCGGCCTCGTCGGAATTGGTTATCCGTCGGGCCACCCTGAAGAGCATCGTGAATGTCTCATCATACAAGGCCTTGAATGCGGCATTGTCGGCAGCACTACGGTTATCAAACAAACCTGAACCCCTGTCCGTTACGGCTGAATCGCGGGGGTGGCGCCGCCGACCTGTTTCCAGGTCGTGCCTCCGGCTCCATCCTCGAGCATGATGCCGCGCGCCTTCAGGCCATCGCGAATCGCGTCCGCCTTGGCGAAATCGCGGGCCTTCCTGGCCTCCAGGCGCTCAGCTATCAGGGACTCCACCTCGGCGGCAAGCGCGGCATCGACGGGAGCGGCCTCGGCGCGGACGAGCGTCTTTAGCCCGAGGCCAAGCACGGCATCCATGGCGAAGGCGGCGCCCAGCGCGTCGGCTGCAGGCACGTTCTGCTCCCGCAGCACGCCCCACAGTTCGGCCAGGGCCCGCGGTGTGGACAGGTCGTCCTCGATGGCGGCCTTGAAGGCATCGACCCTGGAGCGGGCCGCGGCGCACATCGCGTCGATCGCGGTGGCACCCGCCGCCGGAAGCTTCTCCATCAGCGCGAGCACCCGGTCGTTCAGCGCCTTCCTCGACGCCCTGGCCGAGTCGAGGGCCTCGTACGAGAACTGCAGCTGCGAGCGGTAGTGGCCGCCCAGCAGGAAGTAGCGGTAGTCGAGCGGATCATAGCCCGCGTCAATCAGCGTCTTCAGCGTCAGGAAGCCGCCCTTGCTCTTGCTCATCTTGGCCGCGCCCATCACAAGGAACTCGTTGTGCAGCCAGTAGTTGACCCATTTCTTGCCGGTCGCGGCCTCGCTCTGGGCAATCTCGTTGGTATGGTGCACCGGTATGTGGTCGATGCCGCCGGCGTGAATGTCGAAACTCTCGCCAAGGTACTTCATGCTCATCGCCGAGCACTCGATATGCCAGCCCGGATATCCCCTGCCCCAGGGGCTGTCCCACTGCAGGGCCTGGTCCTCGAACTTGCTCTTCGTGAACCACAGCACGAAATCCTGCGGATTGCGCTTGTTCACGTCGACTTCGATACGCGCGCCGGACTGCAGCTCGTCAAGCTTGAGCAGCGCGAGCTCGCCATAGCCGGGGAATTTCGAGACGTCAAAATACAGGTTGCCGCCGGCCATGTAGGTGAAGCCATTGGCCTCGATGCGCTTGATCAGCGCGATCATGTCGTCGATATGCTCGGTCGCCTTGCAGACGACGGAAGGACGCTGTATGTGCAGACTGGCGCAATCGTCCATGAAGATATCCGTATAGTACTGGGCAACCTCGAGCACCGATTTGTGCCGGGCCTGCGCGCTCTTGACCATCCGGTCTTCACCGGAATCGTCGTCGCCGGTCAGATGCCCCACATCGGTAATGTTCATCACGTGCGTGACATCGTATCCAAGGAAGCGCAGCGACCGCGCGATGATATCATCGAAGACGTAGGCGCGCATGTTGCCGATATGGGCAAAATTGTACACGGTCGGGCCGCAGCCGTAGAACCCGACCTTGCCGGGTGTCAGGGGCCTGAATTCCTGTAGCGATCGTCCAAGCGTATTGTAGAGCCGTAGACCCATGCTGTCCTCCTCGATGTTCATGAACGTGGCCGTATTAACACTTCGCGCGACTTGCGCTAGCATGGGCGAAGCATGAATAGACTACGGAAAATTCTTGAGAATTGCAATATAGACGCGGAGATAGCGTACGACGAGCCGATGGCCAGGCATACGACCTTCAGGATCGGCGGCCCCGCCGACGCCTTCGTGCGGCCGAGGAGTGTCGAGGCTCTGGCCGCGCTGGTCATCACCGCGCGGAGGCAGGACCTGCCCCTGACCGTGGTCGGAGGTGGCGCCAACCTGCTCGTCGCCGACCGTGGCGTCAGGGGCATCGTCATGGCGACCGAATCGCTGTGCCACATCGACATCCTGGACGATGGTTCGCTGCATGCAGAGGCGGGGCTGCCGGTCACCACGCTCGTGGGCGAGGCTGCCGGGCGCAGCCTTGCCGGGCTGGAGTTTGCCGCCGGGCTGCCGGGTTCGGTCGGCGGCGCCGTCTTCATGAACGCGCGGTGTTATGACAGGGAATTCGCCGACGTCCTCAGGCGCGTCGACTTCGTGCGGCCGGATGGAGATGGCTCCTGGGTCGTCGAATCGACCGTGCCCGAAAGAAGTGAATGGGCATACAAGCGGACGCCATTCATGCCTGGCGGATCGCTCGAAGGCGCGATCATCGTCGGCGCGACGTTCGCGCTGACGCCGGGTGAAGGCGCCGCGATCCGCGCCAGGATGGCAGAGCTGGAGGCCGATCGACAGGCCAAGGGGCATTTCGACCACCCGAGCGCCGGCAGCATGTTCAAGAACGACAGGTCGTTCGGCAGGCCGTCGGGCAAGCTGCTCGACGAGCTGCACTTCCGCGGCCGCAGGATCGGTGACGCGATGGTCAGCTCCCGGCATGCCAACATCTTCGTCAATGCGGGCCACGCGACGGCGGCCGACATGATGGCGCTGATCGTCGAGGCGCAGCGGGAAGCACGGATGGCCTTTGGCATCGAGCTGGAGCCAGAGGTTGTCTTCCTGGGCGAATTCCACTGATGCCGTACACGGCTTGCGTTCGTGCCTTTCGTAGACTAGTTTTATGATATGCCGATCGACGCGATGCCGGAGTCTGTCTACATTCTGGCGCCTCTCGTTGCCTATCTGCTCTCGCGGGCCATGGCGCTCTACCTGCAGCGACGGGTACGGGCATCATCGCCCGCTTCGCTGGTACTGCTGGGTGCCGCATCCTCTGCGCTGATAACCAGACTCGGCGTCTCCATGTTCGGCACGACCATCGAGGCGCCAGGCTGGACGCAGGCCGGCCTGTACACCCTGCTGGTCGACGCCATCTGCGCGGGCGCGCTCTTCACGGCAGGCATGGTGGCCGGGCTGACCCAGCAGCGGCGACGGAGTGTCCGGAGCGTCCGGAGTGGGAAGCACCGTGTGCGTTCCATTGCGGCCTTCTTCATGCCACCCGTTGTCGGAGCCATGCTGGCGCTTGGATTCGGGGTATCGAACGGCTCCAGCCCCCTGCCGATCTTCAGGGTCGCACTGGTCCTGGCGGCGGCGCTCTGGCTGTTCAACGACGACACCGGCGCGGCATTGCTGGCGGCCGGCGTGGCCTTTGCCTTCTCATCGATGCCCGGACCGGGCACGATCGCCGCGCTGATCGTCGCGGCATCGATGGTCGCGTTGATGGCCATCATGACCGGACTGGCGGTTCGCTCGTCGAGGATATCGGCCAGGTCACTCGCGCCAGCCCTTTCGGTTGTCCTCCTGTGGTCGCTCCATGACGCGGGAGCCGCATGGCCCGCCGCCGGCCTGGCCGGCGGCTTCGCGCTCGGGCTCATGATACGGATCGAGGCCGAAGCACCATCCAGGACGAATGTGTCCAGGCCAGCCGAGGCATTCTGGGCGCGAGCGGCAGACGAGACTTCATACGCGCTCGCCTTCATGGCCGGCTTCGGCATATCGCTCGACCACCTCGGATCATCGGCAGTCGCCATAACGATCATCGCCGGCTCATTCCTCCTGGCATCGCTGATCAGGACACTGATAACCGGAAGCAGGCCACCTTACCTGCCGGTGCATGCCGTCGGTTTTGCCGCCCTGATAGCCGCGGAGCGGGCCGGGCTGGCCAGCAACGCGGCTCTGGCCGGTGCGGCGCTGGCATATCTGGTCGCCGCACCGCTGTCGCGGCCGCAGGGACAGGGCGCAGGCGATGGATCCGATGCGCCGGTCATCAAGGCGCTGGTGGCGGTATCGCTGCGAGGCGGCTCGGCAGGAGCGCTGGCCTTCGCCGCGGCGATGGGCAAGCCGAATGAGCCCATCCGGGCCGCCTGCGTGGCGACGGCCGACGGTGCGGCTGGTCCGGGAGCAACGGTCGCCGAGGAGGCGCTGGTACGGAGCGTTGCCGCCGGTGCCTCCGCCGGCATACGGGTACTGCCAACGGTTGTCGTCTCGGCAAGCGTGCCCGATGGGCTTGCCAGGGCCGCGCTCGAACGCAGGGCGGATGCCATTGTGCTGGGGTTCGGCGACGAGGATCGCTCCCAGAAGGCCGACCCGCGTTCTGCCCTCGATGGACTCCTGATAGCGTTTCCTGGCTCGATCATAGCGGTGCGCAATCCGGAATCGTTCGCTGCCGCCAAGCGGCTCGTCGCTCTGGCCATTGCCGGAGCCGAGGGCGCTCCCGGATTCGTACAGGCTCTCGATGCGGCGGCCCGCGCGTGGGGGCGGCCGGTACGCTCGATCGAAGCGCTGATGATAGGCGCCGCCGCCTCCACCTTCGCCGATGCCGCGGCCGGCCGCATCGATGGCCGTGCCGCCCGTTCGGTGCAATCGTGGCGTGATGTGCCCGCCGCTCTGGGTGCGCTGCCATCGCAGCGGACAGCCTTCGTCATACTGTCGCCACGTCCCGGCTCGGCCGGATGGAATCCGGGCTACGAGCGGCTTCCTGTCGTGCTCAGATCCGCCTTTCCCGATTCATCGATAGCGTTCTGGCTGCTGCCGCATGGCGACGCCGGCACGACCGCCGAAGCCGACAGCCCGGCGCCTGTCTCCGCGGCGGCGAGCCCGCAGGTACCGGTCGGTCGCGCCGCGCCGGAGCGGGACTGGCCCCCAATCATACGCGCCGCCTACGACGCCGGCCGCGTGATCGTCGACATGCGGGAGGAAGCGCTGGTCGATGCCATTCGCCGCCTGACCGATGCGATCTTCCCCGATGACCGTGGCGCCTCCGGCCGGCTTGCTACCGAATTCTCGTCGGTCGCCCGCAAGGAGCCGATAGAGCTGTCGCCAGGCATACTGCTCCTCCACGCCCATGCGCGCGGCGTCGCCATTCCGACGCTGTCCATAGGAGCGCGGCCGGAGGGCTGGCCCATCGTCGCGTTGTCGTCGGCGGTCAGAATCACGGTGATGCTCGTCTCGCCGGAAGCGGCCGGGCCGGAAACGCATCTGGAAGCGCTCACCCAGATAGCGCTGGCGTTCAGGAACCTCGGTCTCGCCGACTGGCTCGTGCGCAATCCCGACGTCGCGCCATAGCGTCCAATCTCTATCGAAAGAAACGGATTTTCAACTTGATCATTGGCTCCGGTCAGGGCATACTTTGCGACCATGAAAGACTACCAAGCGATTTTGGCCAGGCCGCACACGGCCGAGACTATCGAGCGGCTGGTGCGCTACGCCAGGATAGAAACGACGAGCGATCGCCATGCCGACGTCATCCCTTCGACGCCATCCCAGTGGGAGCTGGCGCGCCTGCTCGAGGCCGAGCTGAAGGCCCTGGGCATCAAGGACGTGTCGACCGACCAGCACTGCTTTGTCATTGCGCGCATACCCGCGACTCCGGGACAGGAGCACAGGCCGTCGATAGGCCTGATGGCCCATCTGGACACATCGAGCGATGTCAGCGGAGCCAACGTCAAGCCGCGCGTCGTCACCGCCTACGATGGCAAGGCCGTCGAACTGTCTCCGGGCTGGGTTCTCGACCCTGCGCAGTTTCCTGAACTGAAGGACTATGCCGGCGATACGATCGTCGTGACCGATGGCACGACGCTGCTGGGCGCCGACGACAAGAGCGGCATAGCGATCGTGATGACAGCCCTGTCGGCCATACGCAAGGACCCCTCGTTCGTGCATGGACCGATCTATGCGATCTTCTCTCCCGATGAAGAGACGGGCAAGGGCATGGATGGGTTCCCCATCGACAAGGTCAAGCTCGACGCGTGCTACACCTTCGATGGCGGCCGCGGCGGCGAGATCGAATCGGAGTGTTTCACCGCGTATGAGGCCAAGGTCGCATTCACCGGAAAGTCATCGCACCCCGGCTATGCCCGTGGCGTGATGGCCAACGCGGTGTCGATGGCCGCCAGCTTCGTATCGATGCTGCCGCGCAGCGAGAGCCCCGAGGCCACCGACGGCTGGTACGGTTACTACTATGCCCACGAGATACATGGCGGGCTCGAGGCCGCGACGGTCGAGGTGCTGCTGCGCGACTTCAGCGACGAGGGCATGGCACGCAGGCAGGAGACGCTCGGACGGCTGGCGGCGGCAGTCGAGGCGCAATTCCCCGGCGGTACCGCGGTCGTCACGCTGCGCAAGCAGTACCTGAATATGCGCAAGAAGCTCGATGACAGCCCCAAGGTGCTGGAGCTGCTCAATACCGCGGCCAGGATTGCGGGCGCCGAGCCCTATTCCAAGCCGATACGCGGCGGCACCGACGGCGCGCGCCTGACCGAGCTTGGCATTCCGACGCCGAACATATTCGCCGGCATGCACAATTTCCATGGAAGGTTCGAGTGGGCCAGCGCGTCGGAGATGGTTCTGGCGGTCGATACGGCACTGGAACTGATCAGACTCTGGGCCAAGGCCTGAACGACGGCGACGGAGGCGCAGACTCCCTGTGCCTCCGCGCTCCTGCTACAACGAGATCTTCTCTTTCATCCAGCCTGTTGTATTGTGGAAATCTGCGACGGCGGTGCCGGGCGGGACCAGGGCATCGAGAGCCGCCGCCGTCTCGGCATCGAGGCTGAGCTCGAGGACCGGCAAGGCTTCGTCGAGCTGAGCCTCGGTACGGCTGCCAAGTATCGGTGCGCATACACCCGGCTGATCCTTGGCCCAGAGCAGCGCCAGCTGGGATGAAGTCATGCCACGCGACGCAGCCAGCTGGCCAAGTGCGCGGGCCACGGCTATGCCGCGCTCCGAAATCCTCGCTGCCACGTACCCGACACGCGCGGCCTTGGAGTCGGCCGGCAAGCTGGCGGCGTCGGCATATCGTCCGGCCAATTGTCCCGCGGCCAGCGGTGACCACGTCAGCAGACCCACGCCATGGCGCAGGGCCATCGGCACCAGTTCGTTCTCGATGCGGCGGTCGAGCAGGTTGTATGGCGGCTGTTCCGATACGAATCGCTCCAGCCCGAGGCGCTCGCTGATGCCCAGCGCCTCCATGATCATCCATGCCGGAAAGGTCGACGAGCCGATATACCTGACCTTGCCCTGCCGGACAAGGTCATCGAGCGCGCGCAGTGTTTCTTCCTGCGGCGTGCCAAAATCGGGCCGGTGGGCCTGGTACAGGTCGATCCAGTCGGTGCCAAGCCGCTTCAGCGATGCCTCCACGGCCTGCATGATGTGTCGGCGCGAATTGCCGCGGTCGTTCGGATCGGCGGACACCGGAAAATGGAACTTCGTCGCGAGCACGACCCTGTCGCGCAACGCTCCGGCAAGAGCCTTCCCGACGATCTGCTCACTCTCGCCCCTGGCATAGATGTCCGCCGTATCGATGCAGTTGATTCCGGCATCCAGCGCCTTGTGCACCATGCGTATCGCCTCGGGCACAGGCGTCGGATCGGCGAAATTCCAGGTTCCCAGACAGAGTGGCGAAACCTTCAGTCCCGACTGTCCCAGGTTCCTGTACTGCATCGATAGGCTCGTCGATCGACTATCGCTCGACGCACATCGCGATGCCCATGCCACCGCCAATACACAGCGTGGCCAGGCCCTTGCGGACATTGCGCTTCTGCATCTCATAGAGGAGCGTCGTCAGGATGCGCGCTCCAGACGCGCCGATCGGATGGCCCAGCGCTATAGCGCCGCCGTTGACGTTGACCCTGGCCATGTCGAACTTCAGCTCATGGGCAACAGACATCGCCTGGGAAGCAAAGGCTTCATTCGCCTCGATAAGGTCGACGTCGTTCAGGTTCCAGCCGGCCTTCTTTAACGCCAGCCGCACCGCCTCGACGGGGCCGATGCCCATGATGGCCGGATCACAACCATGCCAGCCGTATGAAACGATACGTGCCAGCGGCTTGAGTCCCTTTGCCTTGACGGCGTCATCACCGGCCACGATCAGCGCGGCGGCTCCATCGTTGATGCCGGACGCGTTGCCGGCGGTGACGGTGCCATCGGGCTTGAAGGCCGGCCGCAGCTTGCCCAGAGCCTCGGCGGTCACGCCTGCCCTGGGGAATTCGTCGGTATCGACGACGGTCGGGTCGCCCTTCCTCTGGGGTATCACAACCGGCACGATCTCGTCCTTGAAACGGCCCGACTTCATCGCGGCCTCTGCCTTGTTCTGGCTCGCGGCAGCGAACTCGTCCTGGGCCTGTCGGGTCAGGTTGTACTTGGCGGCCAGGTTCTCGGCGGTGATACCCATGTGGTACCCGTTGAATATGTCGAGCAGTCCTTCGTTGATCATCGAATCCGTGATCTCGCCGTTGCCCATGCGATAGCCGTTGCGCGCCTGCTTGAGCAGGTACGGCGCCTGGGTCATGTTCTCGGTGCCGCCAGCGGCGACTATCGATGCGTCACCCGACCTGATGGCCTGCGCGGCCGTCGCAACCGATCTGAGGCCCGAGCCGCAGACCATGTTCACGGTCATTGCCGGCCGCTCCACCGGCAGCCCCGCCTTGATCAGCACCTGTCGGGCCACATTCTGGCCCAGTCCGGCCTGCAGCACGCAGCCCAGCACCGCCTCATCGATATCGGCCGGATTCACGCCAGCCCGCTGCATCGCCGCTACCAGCGCGGTCCGCCCCAGCTCCACCGCTCCGACGCCGCTGAATACGCCATTGAAGCTGCCTATGGCCGTCCTGGCGGCTCCTACGATAAAAACGTCTTTCATTTGAACTCCTTGCACTGCTTGTCTACCACCACATCCGCGTCGGTGTGCTCCACGATCCACTCAGGCGAATAGGGTGCAAAGTACTCCATCAGATGAAACCTGCCATCCTTGACCGCGAAATAGCCCACATCGGTCACGACGATATCGACCTCGTGAGCCGCAGTCAGCGGCAGCGTGCATCGCTTCTTGAGCTTGGACTTGCCGGATTTCTCCAGATGGGTCGTTGCGGTAATCACCTTCTTCGAGCCAGCCACAAGGTCCATCGCTCCGCCCATGCCAGGAACCATCTTGCCCGGTATCTTGTAGTTGGCCAGATTGCCTTCCTGGTCGACCTCGAGCACGCCAAGCACCGTGTAGTCGACATGGCCGCCCCGAATGATGCCAAAGCTCGTAGCCGAATCGAAGAAGCATCCACCGGACAGCACCGTTACGGGCATGCTGCCGGCATTGGTCAGATCCTTGTCTTCCTGGCCCTTGGCCGGTGCCGGCCCCAGCCCCATCATGCCATTCTCCGACTGCAGAATCACGGTGACATCCGACGGCACGAAGTTGCCTACCATCGTGGGCAGGCCAATGCCGAGATTGACGACGTCGCCCGACTTGAAGAAGCGCGCTATCCTGCGGGCTATGATTTCCTTGTTCTCCACATATTCAATCATTTCAGGACTCCCCTATTCGGCCATGACGATGTAGTCGACGAAGATGCTCGGCGTGTGCACCTGATCAGGATCGATATCGCCGATCTCGACCAGCTCCTCGACCTCCGCGATCACGACGGCGCACGAGGTGGCCATCAGCGGATTGAAGTTCCTGGCTGTCTTTGCATAGACAAGATTGCCAGCCTTGTCGGCCTTCTTCGCCTTGATCAGGGCAACGTCGCCGGGAAGCGCAACTTCCAGAAGGTAGTCCCTGCCGTTCATCGTTATCTTCTGTTTGCCCTCTTCGACCTCGGTGCCAACACCGGTCGGCGTCAGCACGCCGCCGAGCCCGTTGCCCGCTGCCCGGATTCGCTCGGCCAGCGTTCCCTGCGGCACCAGCACAACCTCGGATTCGCCCGCGTTCATCTGCCGCTGCGTCTCCGGATTGGTGCCGATATGCGACACGATCATCTTCGAAAACGCCTTGGCCTTGACGAGTTGGGCCACGCCATTGCTGCGGCCATTCTTCTCATCGAGCACCGACGTGTCGTTGCATACCAGAGTCAGGCCATGCGCGCCCGATTCGGCAAGAGCCTTGAGCACCGTGTCTGGTGAGCCACAGCCCAGGAAGCCACCGATGTGGACGACATTTCCCGACCGCACCATCGCGGCTGCCTTGGCAGCGCTGATCACCGGTTTCTGTATCATGTAGTACCTCCGCGTGAGTTCCCCCGAATTTGTCCGCTCTGAGAGGAAATTCGCTGTATCCGTTTTGATTATTATACCACGCCTTGAAAGGCCATGGAATGCGAAAAACTTTGCGTGAATGCGATGCACGCGCGCAAGAACATGCAGGCCCTAGTTCTTCTCCGCCATCTTCTTGACGATGTAGGTCGCTACATCATTAGCGTATGCGCCGCGGCCGAATCCCACATCAAAGCCCAGCTCGACGGCCAGCTTGTTGCCGATGCGCGGGCCACCGGCCACGCAAATGAACCGATCACGCACACCCTTGGCCTCGAGCAGTTCTATGAACTCGGTCATGTTGTGGATATGCGTATCCTTCTGGGTTACCACCTGGCTGATCAGTACCGCGTCCGCCTTGACCTTGAGAGCGAAGTCGATCAGCTTCTCGTTCGGCACCTGGGCGCCCAGATTGTAGGCTTCCATCTCCGCGTATCGCTCAAGCCCGAAGTGATGATTGTAGCCCTTCATGTTCATGATCGCATCGATACCAACCGTATGGGCATCGAATCCGGTGCATGCACCGACGATCACAACCTTGCGCCTGATGTGCTGCCTGATGTACTCGTTGACGGCGTCCATGTCCATCGATGCGTCCGCCGAGGCTTCGTCGGCCACGACCGAGTCATAGTCGACCGATGTTTCGGTCTTGCCATAGGCAACATAGAACGAGTAACCATCGGACAGCCGTGCGGAGTGCACGACTTCGCAGTCCTTGAATCCCCACGACAGCACCAGTTTTCGGGCCGCTTCCCTGCCCTTGGCTCCATCGGGAACCGGAAGCGTAAAGGACAGCTGAACCTTGCCGTCGTCCATCGTATCGCCGTACGGTCGTACTACCTTCATGCTGTCCTCCCTTATCGCTTCAGCCCGAGTTCGCGCTTCAGGGCCGACTCGAACGGGTTGTAGTATGCGGGACCCTTCTTCGCCAGGCCCTCGAATCCCTTGCCGCCATCCTTGGGCCGCTTCATCTCGGCGAACAGTCCCTGTTCGATGGAATCAAACATGCCGACCTTCTCCACGTGTTCCATGAACTCGATCGTCTGGTTCAGCACCTCATGGGCCCTCGACACGACGATGCCATCCTGCCTGAACTCGACATCGTCGTAGAAGCCGTCGATTGAGTTCATCACGTAGCGAGCATTCTCGACAGCGAGGTAACGGTCCATCATGAACGGCGTGTGTATGGCCTCGGTCAGCATGCCGAGCAGGTGAATGCCCTGGTCCGTCGCCTTGGAGACGAAGTTGAACATCGTGTCCATCGCGAGCCCCTTGAAGATGTCGCCGGACATGTGCTTGGTCGGTGGCATGTACTTGAGCGGATGATCAGGGAAGATCTCGCGGGCCATCTGTGCCTGCGCCAGTTCGTACATGAAGCCGTTCTTCAGGCTCGGATCCATCTCGAACGCGTGGCCAAGCCCGAGCAGGCTGGCCGGCAATCCCGCCTGGAAGCCGAAGCGCTCGTTGAGCAGCTGGCTCGCCAGCACCGTGTAGGCCTTCTCGTACCCGTCGCTGGTCGTCAGGTAATTGTCCTCTCCGGTATTGATGATGATGCCGGCATAGGCATTGATCATACGGCTGAATTTCTGGTCCACGAAGGTCCGGTACATGTTGATGTCGCGGAACAGGATGCCGTACATCGAGTCGTTGAGCATCATGTCCAGCCGCTCGATAGCGCCCATCGCCGCTATCTCGGGCATGCACAGACCGGAGGCATAGTTGGTCAGGCGGATGTAGCGCTGCTGCTTCTCGGCGACCTCGTCCAGGGCGGCGCGCATGATGCGGAAATTCTCCTGGGTCGCGTAGGTGCCGCCGAAGCCTTCCGTCGTCGCGCCGTATGGCACGTAGTCAAGCAGGCTCTGCGCCGTCGTCCGTATCACGGCGATGACATCGGCTCCCTGCTCGGCGGCTGCCGCCGCCTGGTTGACGTCTTCATAGATATTGCCGGTCGCGACTATCAGGTAGAGCAGCGGGCTGTTGTTGTGTCCCTTCCAGGTCTCCAGCTTCTGCTCGCGAAAGCCGCGGTTCCGCCTGATCCGCTCCAGCGTGCCGGCGACCAGCTCATCGGCCTTCGCCTCTATGGCCTTGCGGTCACCGAGCGGCACGCTCATCACATCGAAGCCCGCGGCGATCTTCTCGTTGAGCGCCTGCACCGTACCGCCGGACTTCAGGAGCGCGTTGACATAGCGTATGGTCGCCCCATCCTCGAGTGCCGCCGGGTCGACGGCCCGTATCCTGTCGACGACCAGGTTGGGTACCGGCACGCCGTCGGCATTGGCGCCATCGGCGCCGGCGAGCCGCAGCGTTGCGCGTTCCACCGTCACAGAGCTGTGGCCGTCTATGAAATCCTGTACTGGCGCGGTGATGCGCTCAGCCAGAGCCCTCGCATAGGCGATGCGGTCGGCCGGCAGGTTGAGTTTGTTCCTCATGTTCCATCCTTTCATGGGGCGCTCCTGGAAGTCATGCGACTCCCCCGGCGCCCCCCTTCGTCAGATAATATCGAGCCCGTTCGACAATGTTCCTCTCAAGACCAAGAAACTCCGCTATCGCCAGCGCGTCACTCTCCGCGTCGGCGCCATCATCGGGCAGCACCTCGTAGCGCATGCTCCGGTTGATGCCTGCGAGTCGATCCGCGAGCGGCCGCGCGTCGCGATGTTCGACAGGATCAGATGCCTCGCCTGACAGGCGACCAAGCTGCGTACCGGCGGCAGAGCGGTCAAGGCCGCGCATGCGCCGATATTCGACCCCCGGGATGCGTGCAACGCCACGGAAATGCGTCGCGAAGAGCGCGCGATCGCCGTGAGCCATCGCGTAGGCCTCGACCACGGCGGAGAGCAGCGCCTCAGCCTCATGCGAACCAGTCGTCCTTGCCAGCTCGTCGAAGGCCAGCAACGCGCCACCGGATGCCCCGGCTGAACGCGCCGCTATCAGGCGCCACAGCTCCAGGCCGAAGCCGGACAAACCGGTCAGCCGTTCGCCGGCAAGCTCCCCGACATATTCCACGCGCACGTAGACCCGTGTCTCGAAGCGGGCGGCCGGCACGAAATTGCCCGTCTGGGCGAGCAGCTGCATGAACAGGAGCGTCTTCAGCACGACGGTCTTGCCACCCATGTTCGACCCGAACAACACGATGGCGTCGGCGCCGAATTCGGTCGTCAGCGGCGTGTACCGAAGCCCCAGCCGCTCGCATTCGTCCGCGCACGGAATGAACCGCGCATTCACAAGCGTCGTGGCACGGGAGTCGAGCAGCGGCCGGCTCATGCCGAACTCCCGCGCCAGTACGGCGCCTGCGCGGGCCCGGTCAAGGCGCGTCACGGCGGCGACCATCGCCGCCAGCTCCGGAATCGCGGCACCGGCGAGCCCGGATATGCGGGCCACGACACGCGTCTCGGCTGCGCGCTCATCCTCCAGGAATCGGGCCCGATCGGCCATCGCATCCATCGCGATGACAGAGGGTGCCAGGCGCACGATGTACCTGGTATCGTCGTACGGCTCTACGGTCCACCGCCCGCCCGCTTCGGCCATCGTCCGCGCCACATCGCGCGGAGCCACGACAAACTCGCGGCCATCGAACGACAGGCCAAATTCGAGCCGCGTCGCCGCCTCGGCTCTGATGCGCTCCACGCCAATGGTCCCGTCAGCTGCCGCGATGCCGGCCCGCGCGACCGCGAGAGCAGCATCATACGCATCGGCCATATAGAAGGTCTCGGGGTCGGAGCCGCTTCGGTCAAGCTCGAGCGCCAGGAGGCCCGCGGGCGATGAATCGCCAAGGGGTGGCAGCCAGCTGGAGACGGCCCCGTGCGCGCGCAGGGTCGACACGATGCCACGGTAATTCGCCATGAATTTCTTGAACTGGAACAGCTCAAGCACTTCATAGACATCCTTGCTCTCCAGCGGCACACGGGGCATGCGCCGCAGATGATATGACAGCCGGTCAAGCGACGAAGGCTCTGCGGCAAGCGCCTCGATCAGCGACAGGATCGCATCGATGTCATCCAGCCTCGATTCGATCGCAGGCCGGTCGACCAGGACCGTGCAGGCCTGGGCTTCGTCCTTGCCCCAGGGCGATAGTGGCTGATAGAGCTCCCAGAACTCCTCGAGCTGGGCGAATTTCCATGCCTCGCCGTTCACGCGACCATCTCCCTGGCCGGCTCGTAGGGGTTGAAGGCAATCATCTCCGCCAGCCGCTCGTCATCGAGGGCTCTCAGGAAATCCCGATCGGCAAGCCCCCGGCACGACACGACAAAGCCCCCGAATGAAAGGCTCCGGCGCACCAGCAGCGTGCGCTCCCTGGCAAATGCCATCAGTTCCGAATCGCCCAGAAACACCTTGGTCAGGTCATCGACCACGACCTGCCTGGCTGTGACGGGCAGCCGTGCCGCGGTCTCCGCCGTCAGCGCATCATCGAGCCAGCAGGCCTGCGAGCCTTCCCGTGCGGGGGCGACCGGCAGGGCTGTCAGCATGCCGATGCGCCGCACCCGGGCCAGTGACTGCGCGAGCGTACCGCGGTCGACCCTCAGCACGTAGACAAAGCGGGCGCCGCCGATCGAGGCGACCTGCGTTATCCGGTTGATGGCCCCATCGACCAGCACCGTGTCGGTCAGGCCCTCCGCAACAACGCGGTCTATGGCCCACGCAAGCTGACTGTTGCCATCCGGGCCGGCCAGCGCGACGACCGATGCCCGCCGGGCCCGGGCGATGCACAGGCGGCCCAAGGCGGTATGGCCAGGCAGCACGTCGATGATCTCGGGCAGGCAGGGTCTGGCGAAACGCTCGGTCGTCAGCACAAGATCACCGGCACAAACCGGCACCGCCGGTTTGCGTGCACCCGACAGGAAATCGCGTGACTCTCCATCATACCCGGCGGTCAGCAGCGCCGGCCCCGGACGTCCCGCCGAGCTCGCGCCCCTCCTCGCGAGCTCGGCGGCCCGGTTCATGAACGTGGTCTTGCCGCAATGCTTCTCCGGCCCGGTCACGAAGGTGACCCTGCCCAGAAAATCCTCCGCCCTGTCGAGCATGGTCCGTTACTTCTTCTTCCTTGGCGAGAAGGCGTTCGTGCCGCGGGCGGCGCGTACCAGGTTCTTCGGCTCAAGGACCTTCTCGTCGCCGGAAAGCAGCCTGGCCACGCCGCAGGTGGCATTCAGCTGTGGCTCGTCGAAGCAGATGCGGCACTTGCCACAATCCTCATGGTAGCCATCGGGCTCGTCGTACGTGGTGATCACGCCCTCGTAGTTGCGCAGGATGACGCGTTTGTCGTTGCTCGAGATTACATAGTCCGGCATGACAGGTGTCTTGCCACCGCCGCCCGGCGCGTCGACAACGAAGGTCGGCACGGCCATGCCGGAGGTGTGGCCACGCAGGTTCTCGATAATCTCGATACCCTTGCTTACCGTCGTGCGGAAATGGCTGATGCCACGTGATAGATCGCACTGGTATATGTAGTACGGCTTGACCCTGATGGTCAGCAGCTTCTGCACGAGTTGCTTCATCAATACCGGACAGTCGTTCACGTCGCGCAACAGCACGCTCTGGTTGCCAAGCGGTATGCCGGCATCGGCGAGCTTGCGGCACGCCTCGCGTGACTCGGCCGTAATCTCCTTGGGGTGGTTGAAGTGCGTGTTGATATACAGCGGATGATATTTCTTGAGCATGCTGACGAGGTTGTCGGTTATGCGCTGGGGCATCACGACCGGGGTGCGCGTGCCGATGCGTATGATCTCCACGTGCGGAATGGCGCGGATCTTGGCTATGATGCGCTCGAGCTTGTCATCGGACATCACGAGGGGATCGCCGCCGGATATCAGCACGTCGCGGACAATCGGCGTCTTGGCTATGTAGGCGATGGCTGCATCGATCTGATGATCGAGCAGATTGGCGTCTTCCTCGCCCACCAGGCGCCGGCGGGTGCAGTGCCGGCAGTTCATCGAGCAGACATGGGTAACCAGCAGCAGCACGCGATCGGGATAGCGGTGCGTCAGCCCGGGCACCGGACTGTCAGAATCCTCGTGCAGCGGGTCATCCTGATCGCTCGCGTCGAAATGGGTCTCCGGAAGGCGCGGCACGGCCTGCAGCCGCACCGGGCAACCAGGATTCTCCGGATCGATCAACGATGCGTAGTAGGGCGTTATTGCCATGCGGAAGATCTTCAGCACCTCGGCCACATCGGCCTTGTCCTTGGCGGTCAGCGGCACCACCTTGGCCAGCGTCTCGACGTCCTTGATGTTGTTCTGCATCTGCCAGTGCCAATCATTCCACTGCTCCGGAGTTATATCCTTATAGAGCGGAATGCGTCGGTAATCATACGATGGATAGGTGTGCATCATGAGCCTCCTTGAAAATTCCGAGAGCAGCGCACGGGAACATCAGCCCCGCAGCTTCAGATACGCGCGAACCTCGTCCGGAGTGGCGGGCTTGAGTCCGGCTTCGTGGGCGATGCGCGCTGCCCGCTCGACGAGCTCGGCGTTGCTCCTGGCCAGTACCCCTTTGCTGAAGTAGACATTATCCTCGAAGCCTACCCGTATCCAGCCACCGTTCGCGATGGCGCCATACTGGGCGGGCAATGACGAGCGGCCTATGCCCATCACGGTGAAGTCGGCGCCCGCCGGCATCGCCTTGATGAATGCCGACAGATTCTCTACCGTGTACGGCACGGCGCCTGGCACATTGAGCACGAAGCCGTAGTGAAATGGTGCCGCGATGAGGCCTTCCTTGACGAGATAGTGGCTGGCATAGACGTGCCCGAGGTCAAAGCACTCGAGCGTGGCGCGCACGCCGCGCTTCTTGAACTCGGCCGCGAATTCGCGCATCGTCGGCAGGGTATTTACAATATATTCGTCGCCAAAATTGACGGTGCCGCAGTCAAGCGACGCCATCTCCGGTTCAAGTTCCTTGACCGGCCGCAGGCGCTCCTCGGCCGTATCGCCGACGGCTCCACCGGTGGTTATCTCTATTACTATGTCAGTCTTCCTGCGGACAGCCTCGATCGCTTCCCGGAAGCGCGCGACGCTCTGCGTAGGATTGCCCTGATCGTCTCGGACATGCAGGTGCAGGATCGCGGCTCCCGCGGCACGGCATTCCTCGGCCGTCCTGGCCACTTCGTCCGGCGTTATGGGCAGGGCCGGATTCTGCGCCTTCGTCGTTTCCGCCCCGGTGCATGCGCAGGTTATTACCAATTTCCCATCGAGAGCCATAAGAACTCCTTTCAGTCCGCACGTGCGGACCGATACACCATCGGCACTATGAGGTGATGAGGTGGCAGGACCATGCGGAATACGGTGCACGGGCCTGGGCATTCGGCACGGTTCTGCCACCTCATCGGTTGTCATTCACTCATTCCGGCAATGCACGAACAAAACAATGAACAGTGGAAACGAAAAGAGCATCGGCATGGATGGTCTCGTCCACCCTCCGTGGCCTTGCGGCACGGTATCCGACACGTTCCGGCCGGCGTCCGCTCGTCTCAGGAACAGACCTGAGCCGCGTTCGCTTGCCGCGCCGGGGACGGGGAGCCCCCGGGGCGAGAGACGGTCGCCCGTCTGCTCACATTGATGTTCGCCTGGCTTTATCCATGTCGGCCTGCCGCCGCGCATGGACCGGGAGACGGACTGCCCCCGCCGGTCTGACGCCATGCTGCGCATCCCGGCTCGCCGTCCTCCCATCGCCTGGCTTGTGGAACCCGGCTCCGTGGGTACGGAACCGCTGGTCACTTCACGTACTGGTCCTCGAAATACTTGCGCAGCTTGGCATTCTCGCGCAGCTCCCACAGCGTTATCTCGGCATGATCCTTGGTATAGCCATTGCCGATGATCATCAGGACGTCCTTGCCGATGCCTTCAGCGCCAAGGGCGGCACGGGTAAAGCTGGTAGCCATGCTGAAGAAGTAGACGGTGCCATTCTCGCGGACAGGCAGGATGCTCGACATCTCGGTGCCCTGAATATTGACACAATTGATGACAATATCGACTTCCTTGCCGTGGTTCGCCTTCAGGACCGCTTCGAGCATCTCGACCGGTTTGCCGGCATCAGCCATGACGATCTCGTGACATAGATTCATCTCGCGGAGCGGCTTGATGTACTTCTCGTTGCGGATGTTCGCTATCACGCGGCCCGTCGGTCCGACACGCTTCATGGCCTCATAGCAGCACATCAGTCCGGACTTGCCACCGGCACCAAGAATCAGCACGCTGTCGCCCGGCTTGACGAGCTTGGCGGTCTGCGCCGGAGCACCGGCCACATCGAGGGCGGCGAGCGCAAGGCCTTCATCCATATCGGCTGGCAGCTTCGCGTAGATGCCCGACTCGAACAGGATGGCCTGTCCGTCTATCAGCACGCGATCAACCTCGGGCATCACCTTGATGATCTTGTTGATCTTGAGCGGAGTCAGCGACAGCGAGACGAGGCTGGCGATCTTGTCGCCGACCTTCAGGTCACGGTCCTTGAGCGCCGAACCAATCCTGGCAACCTTGCCGATGAACATGCCGCCGGAACCGGTAACGGGATTCTGCTGCTTGCCTCGAGCTGCGACAATCTCCATGATCTTCTTGCCGATCTTGTCGACATCGTGACCCGCTTCCTCTTCTATCTGCGTGAAGCTGGCAGAATCGACGTTGAGCGCTATCACGTCCAGCAGGATCTCGTTGTCGTAGACCTTGCTCATATCGTTGTCGATACGATCGGCGGTCTGCGGCATCGCGCCGACCGGTGAGATGACACGGTGAGTGCCGTACTTGTTTCCCAGAGCCATACTACCTCCTGTGATTTTCCCGGAAAAACCTGGCTTGAGCTATAACCGGAATGAGTGTAATGACGCTTCCTTATAAACCCGCGCTTCGGGTATCGTCAAGTGATCAAACGCCATCACCGTACACCGGCGCCTGCGGCGCCGCGAGGCGGGCGCTGCCGGCCCGCTTGCCTTGCCTGTTTGTCCGGGATACTATGATTTTCATTATATGGAAGCGATACAGCGATTCGATGGGCTTTATGGAGACAGAGCATGAACAGAACCGAGCGCATCCTGGCCGTGATCATCGCGTCGCTGCTGGTCATCATCATCAGCGGAACATCGTTTGCGGTGCTGACCGGAGCGCGTTCGCGCAAGCTGGCGCGAGCCGTCGTGCCCACAGAAGCGGGACAGACGGGCGTCTTCGACGGCATCGGACGCATACGCGGAAAGACGGCTGACCAGCCTGCCGCGATCGTCATCGTCGACATCGCGTTCCCGTTTGACGCCTCCGACCGCCAGTTCCGCGAGGAGCTGACCCAGAAGCGCGGCGAGCTCCGGGCGGCTGCGACGGCGTTCTTCTCGACAAGGCATGCACAGGAGCTGAGTCCGGCCAACGAGTCCGCGGTCAAGGCCGCCCTGCGCGACACCCTGAACGCCCTCCTGTCACTGGGCCGCATCGAGCAGCTGTATTTCTCCCAATTCCATATCGTGGAGTAGCTGCCCCCGATCGGGCAGCCGGACGGCGCTTGCGGGGCGCCGGGTTTGAGACTATACCGTCAGCATGAATGTAGAAATGCTGGCGCTCTGCGATTTTGCGCAGGATGCGCAGGGCAAGCTGACGATCGTCGGCGCCTTCGATGCGATTACGGTGCGTGAGACCCCATCGGTACACCCGCTCCTCTGCATGGCGGCACGGGTCCGATTCCAGGTGTATGAGCTGGGTTCCCATACGGTGCGCATGGAGCTGATCGACGCATCCGGCGACCGGCTGGCACCACCGCTCGATGGCTCCATGAACATCAATGGCATCGGTGGCGACTCCGCCTGTGCCAACCTCGTGCTGAACATGACCAACCTGAGGATAGAGCGGGAAGGCTCCTGGCGCCTCGTCCTTTCGATCGATGGCCAGGAACGGGCATCCGTCCCCCTGTTCGTTCGCCGTATCGCTTCGACACGACAGTAGTCATAAAACCGGGTATTGCACATCATCGCAACTTGTACTTGCAATACTGCAGGCAGGGCACTACAATAGCTCCACCAAGTTCCATTAAGGAGGAACCATGAAACGTGTTCTTACAGGCCTGCTCCTGGTCATGCTCGCGGCGACGCTCGTCGTCTCCTGCGGACAGGGCACCGCCGCCAAGGGTGTCGAGTTTGTGATGGGCAATGGCGCCGAGCCCCAGACGATCGATCCCTCCAAGATCCAGGGCGTTCCCGAGCACAACATCTATACGGCGTTGTTCGAAGGCCTCGTAGCCTATGATGCCAAGACCTCGCTGGCCGTCCCCGGCCTCGCCGAGAGCTGGACGATCAACCCCGAAGGCACCCAGATCACCTTCAAGCTCCGCAAGGCCAACTGGTCAGACGGCACGCCGATCAAGGCGCAGACCGTCGTCGACAGCTGGATTCGCACGCTTGATCCCAAGACCGCTGCCGAGTATGCCTACATGATCAACATGGTCGTCAAGGGCGCCGAAGACTTCAACAGCGGCAAGGCCGGCAAGGAAGCCGTCGCCATTCGCGCCGTCGATGACAGCACCTTCCAGTGCGACCTCATCGGGCCGATGCCCTACGCCGTCGACATGATGGCCCACTACGCGTTCGCCGTGCTCCCGATGCACGTCATCAACGCCAAGGGCGACGACTGGGTCAAGGCCGAGAACTTCGTCTCCAATGGTCCGTTCAAGCTCCAGGAGTGGAAGCCCCAGGAATCCCTCGTCGTCGTCAAGAACGACAAGTACTGGGACGCCAAGAATGTGAAGCTCTCCAAGATCACGTTCCTCCCGATCGACGACAATCTGACCGCCTACAACAAGTTCAAGGCTGGCGAGATGGACTGGGAAACCGGCGTTCCGCTCGACCTGATCGACGAAGTCAAGCTTCGCCCGGATTATCAGGTTGCTCCCCAGGTCGCGACCTACTACTACATCTTCAACATGACCCGCAAGCCGTTTGACGATGTCCGCGTCCGCAAGGCGCTGGCTCTCGCCCTCGACAAGCAGGAACTCGTTGACAAGGTGACCAAGGGCGGACAGTTCGCCACCGACGCCATGGTTCCCCCGATGGCCGGGTACACCCCCGCCAAGGGCGAGAGCTTCAACGTGGAAGAGGCGCGCAAGCTCCTCGCCGAGGCTGGCTATCCGAACGGCAAGGGCTTCCCCAAGACCCCGATCCTCTACAACACCAGCGAAGGCCACAAGAAGATCGCCGAGTGGGTGCAGGAGTCCTGGAAGAAGAACCTCGGTATCGAGGTCTCGCTCGTCAACCAGGAGTGGAAGACCTTCCTGGATACCCGCTCGCGCTCACACGATTTCAGCATCGCCCGCGCCGGCTGGGTGGGTGACTACCTTGACCCGAACACCTTCCTTGACATGTTCATGACCGGCTCCGGACTCAACGATGGCCTCTATGCCAATGCCGAGTACGATGCTTTCGTCAAGAAGGCCGCCACGATGAAGGCTGGTCCCGAGCGCATGGCAACCCTGCAGAACGCAGAGGCTCTGCTCATCGTCAAGGATCAGGCTGTCATTCCGTTCTATCACTATGTCTCACAGGACATGATCGATCTGTCCAAGTGGGATGGCTGGTATCCCAATCCGCTCGGCGTGCACGAGTGGAAGTTCATCGCCCCCAAGGCGAAGAAGTAAGCTGCACCTTTGTCATTCCGGCGCGTCCGCGCCGGAATGTGCACAAGGCCGTCCTTTGCGGACGGCCTTTTCAATATCTAAAACTCCATTTCAAAATTTATCGCCAAAATGGGTGAATTCCGCTAGCGCCGGAATCCATTGTGCGATATACTGCGCAACCGCGATACGATCTGGCCCGAACGGGCTGGTTCTTTGCGCAGGATGAGCGCCGCCCTGGTGCCGATCCCTACCCTTTGTAAGCGAGGCAACGATGTCAAGATTCATCGTCCGGAGACTGCTGAGCGTCATACCCACACTGTTCATCATCGTGACGCTGAGCTTCTTCCTGATCAGGCTTGCCCCCGGTGGGCCATTCTCAAGCGAGAAGAAACTGCCACCGGAAATCATGGCAAACATCATGCACAAGTACCACATGGATGAGCCGGTATACAAGCAATACTTCCGTTACATGAACGACGTATTGCATTTCGACCTGGGTCCGTCCTTCAGGTACAAGGACCACAATGTCAATCAGCTGGTTGGAGCCGCCTTCCCGGTGTCCATCATGCTGGGTACGCTATCGCTGGCCCTGGCCGTCCTGCTCGGAACGATAACCGGTATCATATCGGCGCTCCGGCAGAACAAATGGCAGGATTATGCGGCCATGTCGGTCGCGGTGCTCGGCATATCGGTGCCGCTATTCGTCATCGGCCCCATACTGATGCTGATATTCGCGCTGAAGTTCAAGATCCTGCCCACATCGGGATGGCTGTCGAGCCGCGCAGGATGGCTGACGGTGATCATGCCCGCGGTCACACTGATGATGCCCTACTTCGCCTATATCGCACGCATGTCACGCGGTTCGATCATCGAGGTGCTCCGCTCGGATTACGTGCGGACTGCCCGGGCGAAAGGCCTGAAAGAAGGGGTGGTCATACGCAAGCACGTGCTCAAGGGCGCGATGCTTCCGATCGTTACCTACCTGGGGCCGGCATTCTCCGGAATCATCACGGGTTCGGTCGTCGTCGAGCAGATATTTATGGTACCAGGAATTGGTCGCATATTCGTTCAGTCCGCGCTGAACCGCGACTACACCGTCATCATGGGTGATGTGATCATCTACTCGGTGATCTTGATCGTCGCCAACTTCGTCGTGGATATCCTGTACAGCCTCCTCGACCCGCGCATCACCTACAAATAAGGAGGCCATGCAATGCCGTCAATCGACAAGAAGACAGATAGGGCCACAAACGAGTTCAACCAGTACGTGAAACCTGTTTCACTCTGGGCTGACGCGTGGAAGCGACTCAGACGCAACAAGATGGCCGTCATCGGCATGTGGATCGTGGGCGTCTATATGGTCGTCACCTTCGGAGCCGCGCTCCTGCCGTTCAAGAGCTATACGGAGCAGGAGATGCTCCATATCAACCTGCCACCTTCGTTCAAGCCCGCCGGTGTACTCGCCCTGGAGCGGCTCGAGACGCGA
>MTLC01000238.1_pt1 | contig 31835 bp, 27 predicted proteins | sample 1982451 | NCBI WGS metagenome assembly MTLC01 (sample SAMN05710165, study PRJNA340218) | biofilm metagenome | isolation source: sample SPH anode biofilm adapted to +100 mV | place: USA | collected 2012-02-03 | reverse complement strand
GCGTCCAGGCCGGCAGAAGCCAGGCAGGACGCCGATCCCGTCCCCTGCCAATGCCGCCGCTTGCCGCACGTCTCGGCCTTTGCGACTCATCGACCTTCTCTAAAGCCTTCAAAATAGAGCTCATATACTCCTCTATATACCAGTTCTGTCACGCCCGTTCGCTGCACTCACTCAAGACGCAAAGTAGAGCAAATAAAAAAACAAAGGCTATTTAACAGGGATAAATGGGATGAACGGGATAAAAAGCCAACAGGCTTTGGGTTTAAACCAAAATCTTTCTTTTGTTTTTGCCTCTCTTTGCGCCTTTGCGTCTTTGCGTGATAAAGGTTTTATGCCTTTATCCCCTATATCCCCTTCATCCCTGTTTGAATATGTTTCTTCCGAAGACGCGACGCAACACGTTTGCTGTCGTGCCGTAAGGGGAGAAACCACCCACCTCGGAAACGGCCTGGGCCGCCATCTTGCCGGTGATGGTCCGTGCCTCCTCGGTGAAGCCGATCAACAAAGCCCGGTCACAAACCACGTTCACCAGCCTCGGCACCCCTCCGGAGAAACGGTAGATGCGTTTCATGGCAGCCTTGGAGAACTCCGCGGCGCGATAGCACCCGGCGAGCTCCATGCGATGGTCGATGTAGCGCTGCGTGCTCTCGAAGTCCATGGGAAGCAGATGATAGCGCACGGTGACGCGCTGGTTCAACTGGCGCAGCTCCTTGCGCGCAAGGACCGACAAAAGCTCCGGCTGGCCGGAAAGAACGATCTGGATGAGCTTGTCGGTCTCCGTCTCGAGGTTCGAGATGAGGCGTATCTGCTCCAGCACCTCGGCGGGCAGGTTCTGCGCCTCGTCCATCACCAGCACGACACTGCGCCCCGCCTCTTTCTGCTCGAGCAGGAAGGCGTTCAGCACCTGCAGCAGTTCCACCCGGCTCTCCGATTCCCAGGAAAGACCGAACTCGCGGTTCACACTCTTCAAAAGCTCGAGGTCGGATAGACATGGATTGAAGATGAGGGCGGTGCGGTGGCCATCTTGGTCGAGCTTACCAAGGAAGGTGCGCAAAAGCGTCGTCTTGCCGGTACCGACCTCTCCGGTCAACTCCACGAAACCCGCGCGATGGTCAACGGCATAGACTAGGTGCGCGTACGCCTCCCGGTGCTGTTCGCTCATGAAGAGAAAGCGGGGGTTGGGAGTGAGGGTGAACGGGCTCTCCCTGAAGCCGTAAAATTCGCAGTACATCGCGGGCATGTGCGTTCCCTTTAGAGGTTGCCGTTGGACGAGGGGGTGAATATAGCGCGAATCTGTTGAGAAATAAAGGGGAAAGGGAGCGTGGACCGGTGCCGTGGGGAAGAGTTATCTAGACATTTGAGCGGGTGCTGCGCACACCATCTTAAAGGGGCCGACAGTCAGCATCGTTCGCCGCCATGTTTTTGCGTGTTATACAAGGCCAGACGCTCCTCCAGACTCAGCCCTTCATTGTTCAGCTCGGTTTCCAATTCGCGCCAAAGTAACTCAGTGCGTTCTTTCATCCTGCGACTTGATTCGCGCACCTCTCGAATAAGGGCCTCTTGCCCCTCAAGAAGGTAATCGAGTTTGCTGCTTATGCTTTCCAAAAGCAGGGTGACTTTATCTCTATCCATGGACAGTCTCGCAGGTTGAAGTACCGAAAAGTGTACAGGCAGGACTATGCCACAGCGCAGCCGTCAACACAAGCGAAGAGCTTCCCCGCTGAGCCTCCATTCCATCGAAGAACCAGGCGAGGCCTTTACGCCCCGTTTTGTGACGGTGCTTACTCCACAGAGTGGCCTTTAAAGCTCCCCCCTTTGCGAAGGGGGGACGGGGGGGATTTGATTTTTACAGCGGTTTCTGCAAGTTTTACGGTTCCATGAGCCGCTTTCCTCCTAGAGGATGCCACCAAGGTTCTGTCATCTATTCCAGGCGCAGCGTGAGCAGTGGCCGCGTCAGCAGATGCTGGTATGGTCCGACCAAGGCAAATCCCCCCTGCCCCCCCTTCGCAAAGGGGGGAACGTTAGGCCCAATGCGCGCTTTCGTGGGTTGCGGCACTCCTCTTTCCACCGGGGTTTCCGGAAGAACCTTCGCAGCTGGGGAACATTTGAGCAGGGCTGCTGTTTTCGTGCGAGGCGGGATCAGTAGCGGTAGGTGAGTTCGGCGCGCAGCAACTGGTTCATCTGCGTGTCGCCGGCGCGCAGCTCGTAGTTGTGGACCCATTCCTGACCGTAGAGAAGCAGAGCGCTCCACTCCTTGAAGACCGGGAAACTCCAAGAAGCGCGCAGGGCGTTTTTGCGCTCGATCGCCTGCATCACCCCGCCCGCGTCATACCTCCCCGTCTCGTCGACGGTGACGCGGCCGTAGTCGCCGCGCCGGGTATGGAACGCCTCCAGGGCGAGGTTGTTGCGTACCGAGAACCAGTGGCTGTAACGCAGGAAGAAGTCCTGGGTGGCGCCCCCCTGGGAGTGGCCAAGCGGCAGCCCGTGGTACATGTATCCCTCAACAAAGGTGCCGTTGGTGTAAAGGATGCGGTTGCCGCGAAAGTACTCGAAGCGCAGGTCATCCCGGCCACTGTCGGTGAGCCTCGGGATGTAGAAGCCGGCGACGTAGCTCTCCACGATGGGCCAGAAGGCTGCGGCGTCTTCGCCGGAGAGCTCGCCGTACAACTCGGTGTTACGGAGCCAGGGGAGTCTCAGCCGCAGGTCGAACCCTGCGATGGAATTGGAATTGTCCTCGCTCGTCCCCCCCACAAGGCCACGCACGATGTCCCCGAAGCCGTTGTTGACGCCGGGGCCGCCCGCCTGTCGTCCGAGGTTTATGCCGAACTCGAGGTTCTCGAGCGGTTTCATGGCGAGTTTTCCCGCAAAGAAGTACGGCTCGCGCTCTTTTCCGTCGGTGACCGTTTTCTCAAGCCGGGAGAAGACCAGGGAGTACTTGAGGTCCCAGAGGTATCTGCTCTTCACCAACTCGGGACTGGAAAGCTTTACCTGGTCGAGGTTTCTGGCGTTATTGGTCAGCGTGATGGCACCGCGGTAGCCGGGACCCAGCCAGTTCTCGTCGCGCCCCACCTCCAGTTCCAGCCCCTTGCCGCCGATTTTCACGTAGCCGCGGTTCAGGCGCACCCTCGCCTCATCGTCCGCCTCCGACCAAAGGAGCTGCGGCTCAACGAGCGCGCTTCCCATGGCACCGAAGTAGAGCTCCCCGCTCCCCGTCAAGTCCAGGTTGGTCCCTCTTTTGTAGACCACGCCGTCGTTGTTTTCCAAAAGCGGCGTCCCCTCGCTGCCCCGCTGCTGTACCGGCGAGGGATAAGGGTTCGAGGGACGCAGGCCGCCGCCGATGCCGAAGACGCCGTCGTCGCCTGGGTCATGCACGGCGCGGTAATAGCTTCTCGGTGCACCATCGAGGTAGACGTAGCGCAGTCGAGCCATTGCGAGCGGGTCGTAGTCGAAGGCAGGAGCCGACTCCTCGCGACCGTAGTAAGTCAGTTCGCGGGGCAGGAGCTCCTTGAGGCGGGAGATCAGTTCGGTGGCGAGCGGTGAGGTAGCGCCGGCTGCAGTTTTCTCCTCAGCCTCCCGGACCATACGTGCCGCTTCCGCCCGTGAGAAGGGTCGAATCCCCTTCACGTCCGAAGAAACCAAGCCGAAACCGGATAGTTTCTCGAGGTAGAGGTAGATGGGACTGTCCAGAGGTATGTTCGGGGACGAAAGCGCAAAAGCAGAGGAAGATGCGCAAAGAACAGCCAACAATCCAAAACAGAGAAAAAATCGCATAAAACCTCATGTCACGCAAAGACGCAAAGACGCAAAGGACTACCCCACATGCGTTTTCATAAACCGTTCACGACTCTGGTGATGCCGTCTTTTATTAGGTTGTCTCCAAAATTAATGAGCAATCCTAGTTTCATTTTCGATAATCTTAGGTAAGTGAGGAGTTGCTTGGTGTGCACAGGGATAATCTTTTCTACTGACTTCAGCTCGATGATGACTTTGTTGGCCACTACAATATCAGCACGATACCCTTCATCGAGTATGACCGATTCGTAGACAACCGGCAGAATCATCTGGCGGCAAACGAGCATGCTCCTTTGTTCGAGCTCATAGGCCAATACAGTTTCGTAGACAGATTCAAGTAAACCGGGGCCTAGCACTGTATGAACTTTGTATGAGGCGTCAACGATCATGGAAGCGATTTCGTTCTCAGTCATCGCAACTCCTAGAAGCAGTTAAATCATCTCACGCCCGTTCGCTGCTCTCACTCAAGACGCTAAGTCGCAAAGTAAAGCAAGCTAATAACAAAGTATTTTGTGATTTGTTTTAGCTTGTCTTTGCGTCTTTGCGGCTTTGCGTGACATAAGGTTTGGGTTTTATGCTGCAGTTTCCTCTCGCAGGTTGCGGACGAGGGCGAGTTTTTGCGGCGGGAACAGGTCGGGCCGGACCCTCTGGAAGGCAAAGGGGGGCGCGGCCTCGAAATGATACCGCGGCACGAACTCGGGCACGACACGCCTGAGCGTACGCAAAACGGAATCCAGCTCATGGCTTCTCGCAAACCCAAAGAGCTCCTCCAGATCTGCGCTCACCTGCTTAAGATCGGTCTCCACCGGCGCCATGACCCGGATCTTCTTGTGACTGGTCGGCTTGATCCCCTCCCCGTCGATCAGCAGTTCCTCGAAAAGCTTCTCGCCGGGCTTCAGACCGGTGAACCGGATATCGATCTCCTTGTACGGGATGAAACCGGAGAGACGGATCAGCTCCTCGGCAAGGGAAAGGATCCGTACCGGCTCTCCCATGTCCAGCACGAAGATCTCGCCGCCATGGCCGATGCACCCCGCCTGCATCACCAACTGAGACGCCTCCGGTATGGTCATGAAGTAGCGCACCACGTCCTTGTCGGTGACCGTGACCGGCCCCCCTTTCCGGATCTGCTCCTTGAAAAGCGGGATGACGCTGCCGTTACTCCCGAGCACATTGCCGAACCGTACCGTCGTAAATTTCGTCTGACTCTTCGCTGCCAGCGCCTGCACGTAAATCTCCGCGCTTCGCTTGGTGGCCCCCATCACGTTGGTCGGGTTCACCGCCTTGTCGGTCGAGACCATCACGAAATTGCGCACCTTGTACTTATGCGCCGCATCGGCAACAGTCCTCGACCCCATGACGTTGTTCAGCACGGCCTCGGCCGGGTTGTATTCCATCATGGCGACATGCTTGTACGCCGCGGCGTGAAAGACGACCTCCGGCCCGAACTCGTCGAACACCGCCTCGACGCGGTCCTGGTTCTTCACGTCCCCCACCATCGGGATGATGCGCAGGTCGGGGAAACTCTCGGCGAGTTCCTTCTCTATATAGAATAGGGGAGTCTCGGCGTGATCGAAAAGCACGAGCTTTGCAGGCTTGAAACGGGCCACTTGGCGACAGATCTCGCTTCCGATGCTTCCCGCAGCACCCGTCACCAGCACCCGCTTGTCCGTCAGGTAGTTCCTTATCGCGGTCTGGTCCAGAACGACGGGGTCGCGCCCCAAGAGGTCCTCGATTTCCACGTCTTTTATGTGGCTCATGGAGACATCGCCGTCGATCATCTCGGTGATGCCGGGGAGCGTCTTGAAGCGCGCCTTGGTCTTCTCGCAGTTCGCGATGACGCGGCGCATGAGATCCCTGTCGCCGGATGGGATTGCGAAGATGACTTCCTCTATGTTGTGCTTGCGCACCAGCCCGCTGAGCCTGCCAGTCCCCCCAAGGACACGGACCCCGGAGAGCCGCATGCCCATCTTCTGAGGGTCGTCGTCCACGAAGCCCAGCACGTTGTATGCGGCCTCAGGCTGCTTGCGAATCTCCTTGAGAAGAAGATTCCCCGCCTCTCCCGCCCCGACGATGAGGGTCCTCTTTCCCTTGCAAAGCCCGGGGATGATCTTTGTCTCGCGATAGATTCTCCACACCAGTCGGCTTCCGGCAACGAGGGCGAAGAGCAGGAACCAATCCAGGATATAGATGGAGCGCGGCATCCCGAACGGGCCTTTCATGTACACGAGGGTGAGGGCTGAAACGGCTGAAGAAAGGGAGACTATCTTGAAGATCTCGTAGGCGTCCTGCAACGAGGCGTAGCGCCAGATGCTGCGGTAGACCCCGGAGGCGACGAACATGGCGGGCTTCACCGCCATGGCGACGACAAGCCCGGTTTTCAGGTTTTCCACCTGGTTCGGCCGGACCTGGAAATCGAAGCGAAGGAGAAACGAAAGGAAGAACGCGGCGGCAATAAGCACCACATCGAGGAAAAACACCAGGACCCTTCTGGCGTGTATCATGACCCCTCCTACAGACAACGCTCGGACGACCGAGCACTGCAACATAAGAACAACAGCTGGCAAGAATATCACAAAACTCTAAGGAAACAAACGTTAACAATGCAGATAAAACGATTTACAACGTCGTCCTTACTCTTACCATATGCCGTCATCAACGTATCCTGTTCGGCAGGAGGTTCCCTTATGTTTAAGGGAAAAAAATTATACCGCTTTAAGAAAACTCTTTGACCGCGACAAACTTCGGTGGTAAAACTTAGCGCGTTCTAACCATCTCAAAAAAGGAGCTGCTTATGGACAACATCACGCTACTTAGCAGTACGGAAGCGATCCCCAAAACTGCTGCGATCGTGGTCGCAATGGCGAGGGACCCCAACCTGTATGCCCTCGTCGAATCCTGCTTTCCAAAGCAGGAAGAACTCCAGGAAGTCCACGATGCACATTACGCCGCGGTGAACGAGGCTGCGAGCGGGGACCCGGAGAAGCTTAAGAACTTGAAACAGGTCCGGCAGAAGTTGGACCGCAAGTTCGGCATCTTTTTCACCATGGTGCGTCACGCCGCAGTGGAACATCCCGATCTCCCCGAAAGATTCGGACTCCCCCCCGCGAAGGCCACCAAGAAATCAACGGCTTCTGCGCTTACCAGCCCCGGAAACCCGCGTGCACAGCACGGTAAAAACTCTGGGGAAATTGAGCTCAAGGTACGGACGGTTAAAGGAGCGAAGATTTACGACATCTCATGCTGTATCGGTGATCCCTCCATCGAGGCTAACTGGAGGCATTGCGGTGTAGGGACGAAGGCAACGCACCTGTTGTTGACTGGCCTCGTTCCCGGCACGGTCTACTGGTTCCGGGTGAGGGCGATAGGAGCCAACGGCCCCGGTCCCTGGTCGCAGTATGTCACGCTCATGTGCATCTGATGCGGAAACAGGGGCCCCGACGACCACATGTTAGCGGGGCCCCCTTTTAGACGTTGGCACTGCCCGCCCAAGCTCTTCACGCAAAGCGCTCAAAACCTCGCGCATGTACAATACCTTCATCCCCTCATCCCTGTTAAATTCAGTTGTCGTTATGCCTCTGCACTATTACGCGTAAGCTTAGAAGCTTACCCCAAAAAATTGTCAGGTTTGCTCCGCAATCCTGTCAGATTCGAGGCCAAACTCGTCAAACTTGGGGCCAAACCTGTCGAATTTCGGCTCTATTCTATCCGATTCAGGGTCAAATCTATCAGATTTGGGGTCAAATCCATCAGACTTGGGGTCAAATCCGTCAGACTTGGGGCAAAATCCGTCAGACTTGGGGCCAAATCCGTCAGACTTGGGGCCAAATCCGTCAGACTTGGGGCCAAATCCGCCAGACTTGGGGCCAAATCCGTCAGACTTGGGGCCAAATCCGCCAGGTTTGAGGTCAAGTTGTTACAAGCCTGTCATCGCCGGAAGCACGATAATCAAGCCAATATAGCCTTGAATGTGCGCAAAATAAGGAGTAAATCACCCCACAGCGTTCTCTGTGCGACGTATCGCTCGCAAAGAGCCAGCTTAATAGGCATGACCTCACGTATATAAGCCAATTCAGGATCGTTTGCTCTTGCAAGTATTGTACTCTCGTCCCGGAACTCTATTGATGCGAAATCCGTAATGCCAGGCGGGACAGAAAGGATGCGCTCTCTCTGCGTTTTGGAATAGAGGGCAACGTATCGTGGGACCTCCGGTCGCGGACCAACGAGACTCATTTCTCCTAGGATAACATTGAGAAGCTGTGGCAATTCGTCTAGTTTTGATTTGCGCAGGAATTCTCCCGAGCGAGTGATTCTGGGATCATTCCTCACTGTAATTTGACGTCCTTTATCCTCTGCTTCTACACACATAGTTCGGAACTTTAGTATTTGAAAGATCTTCCCTTTAAGCCCCACACGTTCTTGCCTGAACAACACCGGCCCAGTAGAGTCAAGCTTGATCCAGAAGGCTATCACAACAAAAACAGGCATAAGGATCAAAAGAGATGGAATGGCAAAAAATAAATCAAACAGCCTCTTGGCGATCACGTGAGAATCCCCCGTACCGCGTCGATTACCTTCTGTTGATCCGCTTCAGTCATTTTCGTAAAGAGCGGGAGACTGACAGATCTGCCGTATATCTCCTGAGCACAAGGAAAGTCTTCCGGCTTGAGCGCATATAGGTCTCGCCAGTAAGGATGGAGATGAAGCGGGATAAAGTGCACGCTGCAACCAATCCCGCGTTCAGCCATCAACTCGATGAAACGGTCTCTCTTTACCTTGGCGGATGGCTCCAGCCTGAGGACGTAAAGGTGCCAAGCATGAGTGTCACCAGCAGGAGCCTTTGGCGGCAGCAGCACCGGGAGCCTTTCTAGAGCCTCGTCGTAATATTGCGCCATCTCCTGACGGCGCGCCTGGAACTGCCACGCCTTCTTAAGCTGGTGCAATCCAATCGAGGCGGCTAGATCAGTCATATTGTATTTAAAGCCGGGTGCCACCACCTCATAGAACCAGGCGGGTTTGGTCGAGGTGTAGCGGTCGAATGCGTCGCGGCTGATGCCATGCAGCCGCATGGTGCGGCACCGCGCTGCTATCTCCGGGTTTGCGGTCACAACCATCCCCCCCTCACCCGTGGTGATGGTTTTTGTGGCGTAGAAGCTGTAGACGGTGACATCACTTTCCAATGTGCCGATCAGTTTTCCGTTATAGGTGGTAGGAAGAGCATGTGCTGCATCTTCCACGATCTTTATCCCGTGCTTGTGTGCCAACGCAAAGATTGAATCCATATCGCATGAGAGCCCGGAAAAATGCACAGGGATAATGGCTCGTGTGCGCGGCGTTATCGCACGCTCCACAGCAGCTGGATCAATATTCAGTGTCAGCGGATCGATATCGACCAGTACAGGATCGGCACCAAGATACCTGATGACTTCAGCAGTTGAAGTAAAGGTATGAGTTGTGGTGATTACTTCGTCACCTGGGCCGATGCCGATAGCCTCCAGCGCCAGGTGCAATCCGGCCGTGGCCGAGTTCACGGCGACAGCCTCTACATTTTCGCCGATAAAGGCAGCGAATTCCTGTTCGAAGCGTTTTGTCTTAGGCCCGGTGGTGAGCCAACCGGAACGAAGCGAATCGAGGACTTCCGCTATTTCTTCTTCCCCAATGTCCGGGAGTGCAAAAGGTAGAAAATCACTCATCTTCACCGTCCTTTGCCACTGAGATCCAGTACTCGTTCATGCGACGTCCTTCCCGCGTTTGGTACTGACGCTCGAGCGCGAAGCCAAGCTTCTGATAAAAAATGTTAACAGCTTCATTATCGTCTCGATCGGTGGTGAGAAAAACCCGGTTGCATCCACGGTTCGCAGCCTCGAACAGAAATGCACTCACCAGTTTTTTGCCCGCCCCTGTTCCCTGCAGTTCGGGAAGGACCCCGATGGAGTAAAGCCCTGCCACGTGATTGCCGACGGGATTCTCCCCTGGGTGTAGAAAACCTCGTGCAACTCGGGCGAGCACTGAAGGCTTCCGCAAAACCGCCCGAACCGAAGCGAGTGAGAAACTTAGCCAGTGTCGTCTGAGAAGCCTAGAATAGAACCCCCTAGGGTTCGAGGAGCCAACTACAAAACCGGCTGGAACTCCCGAGGCGTTGAGGTAGCAAAATCCGATACCCTCGGGTGTTGAACAAATGCCGTTATAGTAAACGGCAAGAAATCGCGCTCCCAGAAATGACAGGAAAAACCCTGGAAAACTTGCTAGGTGGGTCTGCACAACGGCCGGAACGTGTTCCGGCCTGAGCGGAACCAATAAATTGTTCATGAGGCAGCTCCTTTGAGCACAGTTTCCATTCGCTTTACCCCTACCGCAAAGCAGAGGTTTCGCTCATAGTAGCTCCTGCCATTGCGCCCCATTTCCTCACGCATCCCTGGGGTGAGACGATGCAACTCGGTCACAGCATGCGCGATGCTAGCGGCATTTTCCGGTTCGCACGCAACCCCTCCTTTTGCCCGCGCTACGAGTTCGGCCGTTTCTCCTTTTACGGCAACAAGGATTGGGCGCCCGGCAGCAAAGTAAGCCTGTGTCTTTTGCGGGATTCCAATGCGGCAGAGCGGATCGTCCCGGAGGTGAATCAACAGCAACTGGGCCTTTTGGAGGATGCGGTCGATCTCTGAGACTGGCTGTCGTGGAATGAAAAGGACATTCTTAATCTTCTTTTGCCGGCACAGGTCCTGAAGTCTTTCGGAATCTACACCGTCGCCCACCAAGACAAAGAGTACATCCGGATGGGAAACTTCCAGCATTTGGGCAGCCTCGAGAACAGCATCAAGGGCCTGTACCTTGCCAAGGTTACCGGCATAAACGACAGAAAAATGGTCAGCAAGACCGAAACTATCATTTTCACATTTCTCTGTATCCATTGAAGCAGCGCTTTCGCCACACCAATTGTAAACAACTTCAATCTTATCGGCAGACACCCCGCGTCCGGCCAGAGCACGCTGGTACCCTGGAGAAAGAACAACAATCTTTGAGGCGAACCGATGCGTCAACTGGCACCACAAGTCAAGGATAAAGCTGAGCCTTGAAGTCGCAAACATGCCTGAACTGGTGACGCTCTCTGGCCAGAGGTCCTGAATGTCCAAGACGTATGGGATCTTGAGTAGCAAGCGTAGCAGCATTGCCGGCATCACCAAGGTGGCGGGTCCTTGATAGACATGCACTACGTCAGGCCGACGCACTAGCAGCAGCCCAGGAAAACAAATGGTGATGGCAAGGGTCACATAACAAAGTATCCGCTTAAATCCGGAACTGCTGTGGTCGGCATAAAGAGGGACCCTGGTCACCCGAATCCCATCTATCACCTCGCGCTGCCAGAACTGCTGCCGATATCCAGAATAGATACGCCCCCCCGGGTAATTTGGAAATCCCGTGAGAACCTCTACCTCATGCCCCATGCGGGACAACTCCTTGGCAAATTCAAGTCCCTTAAGATGGTTAGGCTCCGGCTGAAACAGCTGAGTAATCATCAGAACACGCATCTAGGGTTTCTTCCAAACGTTGCGGTTCACATAGTCAATATAGCTGATGATAACCCGGAGCACCTTGTCAGAGACGTTTGGCATGGTGTAGTCACAAACCGGTCGGAGCGTCCTCATTTCGCCACGCCCCTGCCTCTCCAGAATAGCGAGCCCCTGCAACACCCTGTCGAGTGTCAGTCCGGTCATCATAACTGCCGCCTCCTCCATCCCTTCGGGGCGTTCGTGCGCCTCACGGATATTGAGGGCCGGGAAATTAAGGATGGAAGATTCCTCGGTGATGGTGCCACTGTCTGATAAGACGGCAAAAGCGTGTATCTGAAGATGCACGTAGTCTGAAAAACCAAGCGGTTTCAGAAGCTCCACCTTTTCGTGAAAGTAGAGCCCCTTTTCCTCTATGCGTTTCCGGGTACGGGGATGGGTCGAGACGATGATCCTCTTGCCGTAGCGCTCGGCGATGCCATTCAGGATCGCCGCAAGCTTTACGAGGTTAACTTCAGAGTCAACATTCTCCTCCCGATGCGCGCTCACCACGAAGTAATCACCAGGGGAGAGCCCCAGGCGGACGAGCACGTCAGAGGCATCGATCTTCGGCAGGTAGGTGCTCAACACCTCGAACATCGGGCTACCGGTTTTGATGATGCGGTCCGGCGGCAGTCCCTCGCGCAGCAAGTACTCTCTAGCAATGGAGCTGTAGGTGAGGTTAATGTCACTGATGTGATCAACGATCTTTCTGTTGGTCTCCTCAGGGACCCTCTGGTCGAAGCATCGGTTGCCCGCCTCCATGTGGAAAATAGGGACCTTGCGACGCTTGGCGGGAATGGCTGCGAGACAGCTGTTGGTGTCTCCCAAAACGAGAAGCGCCTCGGGCTGCTCTTTCTCAAGCACCTGGTCCACTTTGATGATCAGTTGCCCGATGGTCTCGGCGGCGCTGGTACCGGCCGCCTCCAAAAAATAATCCGGCCTCTTGACCCCCAGGTCGTGAAAGAAGATCTCGTTCAGCTCGTAGTCGTAATTCTGCCCAGTGTGCACCAGGATATGCTCCGCATGCTCGTCCAGCTTAGCCATAACACGGGACAGACGTATTATCTCAGGCCGTGTGCCGACGACCGTCATCACCCTAATCTTTTTCATGTTTGCGCTCCACACTTTCAAAAATCGTGTCCGGATGTTCCGGATCGAACAGTTCATTGCACCACATAACCGTCACCAGATCACCACTTCCCGTGTTGCTGATGTTGTGCGTGTAACCGGTCGGAATATCGACCACTTCCAATTTGGCACCGCTTACCGGGTATTCTATGACGTCATCACTCCCGACCTTCCTAAAACGAATGACCCCCTCTCCACTCACCACCAGAAATTTTTCATTCTTCGTGTGATGCCAGTGGTTCCCTTTCGTGATTCCTGGTCTGGAGATATTAACAGAGACTTGGCCCCGATCCGGAGTTCTGATGAACTCGGTGAAAGACCCTCTCTCATCAACGTTCATCTTAAGAGGATAGCTGAATTCATGAATGGGGAGATAGCTAAGGTAAGTGCTGTAGAGTTTTTTGACCAAAGGATTATTCAGTTCGGGAATGCCCTTATCCTCCCGAGTCCTTCGGAAACTCCTAATCAGTTCCACAATGTCCCCGAGCGTAGCCGTATGCACAGGGTGAACTTCCCGGAAGGAAACAGAGTCTGGTGGAAGACATCCGTCAATGGCTGCTACAAACGAGGCAACTACATCATCTATATAGACCAAATTCATCACCACTGACGGATCATTCACCTGTATAGGAAGATCATGAGCAATGTTATGGCAGAAAGTCGCTACCGCTGAGTTGTAGTTAGGCCGGCACCACTTACCAAAGACGTTAGGAAGACGAAAAACATACACCTCTGCACCAGTTTCCCTTCCATACGTAAAAACTGTCGTCTCAGCATGACGTTTGCTGATGCCGTATGGATTGACTTGGGTAGCCTGAATAGATGACGTGATAAGAATAGGAACCTTCTTGCTACACAAGCTTAAATATTGACAGATTTGCTCGGTTAGGCCTGCATTCCCGACTTCAAATTCATCCTCACTCTTAGGTCGGTTTACGCCCGCAAGATGAAAAATAAAGTCAGCTTGATTAAGCATCATAGGAAGGTCCGACGGATCGTTCTGTAAGTCAAAACGAAAAAGGCTTATATCGGGTCGCTGTTTCAGTGCTTCAATCAAGTTCCTGCCGATAAATCCATTCGATCCTGTAACCAAAACCTTCATAACCCCTCCTAGCCGACCCAATTACATAGTGCAAAGATCAAGGTTCAACCTTGTCTCCACGTAATGCCTGCTGTACACATTCCAATTTCAGGAGCAAGTCCATCATTCCCTCGACACCAAGTAGCCCGCTATTGTGGGAGTTATAATCTGACAAAGCAGAAACCCTTTCCTGTCCTTCTGTGAAGAACTTGCCGTAGTTCAGATCCCGGTTGTCCGCGGGAACACGATAATATCCGACAAGGTCTTCAGCAACCGCCATCTCTTCACGAGTCAAAAGAGTTTCATAAAGCTTCTCGCCATGCCGAGTACCGATAATATCTAGTGGCATTGAGGTGCCTAAGTGGCGCTGGATGGCTTCAACCAGCACTCCAATTGTACATGCAGGAGCTTTCTGAACGAAGGTATCTCCTGGGTTACCATGTTGAAATGCATATATCACCAAGTCAACTGCATCTTCAATGGTCATCATAAAACGGGTCATCGCAGGATCAGTAACTGTGATATTCCGATTTTCCTGCAATTGTTTGAGGAACAGTGGAATCACGGATCCTCGACTAGCCATTACATTGCCGTAGCGAGTAACACATATAGTCGTTTTCGGAGCTGCAACACGTGATTTCGCGATGGCTAGCTTTTCCATCATGGCTTTTGAGATGCCCATCGCGTTAATGGGATACACAGCTTTGTCGGTACTGAGCACTATTACCTTCTCGACTCGGGCCGCAATTGCCGCGCTTAACATATTTTCAGTACCAAGTGCGTTTGTTCGCAGTGCCTCCAACGGAAAAAACTCGCACGACGGGACCTGTTTGAGCGCTGCCGCATGAAATAAGAAGTCCACCCCACGCACTGCATCTTGAAGGCTGGATTCATTGCGAACGTCACCTATGTAAAACCGCAGTTTTTCATTGTTGAAGGCCTTCCGCATATCGTCCTGCTTTTTTTCGTCTCGAGAAAAAACACGGATTTCTGCAATTTCAGTTTCCAAAAAACGCCTTAGTACGGCGTTGCCGAAGGTGCCCGTACCGCCTGTTATAAGAAGAGTTTTTCCTTTGAACATAGCATCTCCATACAGTCTGCTTAAGAGTGATTTATACGGTGCTAGAAGAAATCATGTCTATGATTTTCTTAGTTTGTACAAAAGTATTTTTATTTTCAAGAACCCATTTTCTGGCTACTTCACCAACAAGATTAATCTCAATTGTAGGCTTGCTGCACACTTCGACAATTTTCTGAGACAATGCATCCACTGTGTTGTCTGAAACGTAGTGAAAGAAAGGATCATACTCATTTGGTATTCCGTCGAGTTTGTAAGCAATCACCGGACGGCCAGATGAAAGGTACTCTAAATTTTTTGAAGGGAAAGAATATTTAGTAAAGATTTCATTGTTTTGTCTAGGATTGACCAGTACATAAGCAGAATTTTGAATTTTTATTATTTCAGGCCTCGGTAACTGTCCCCTAAATAGGATGCGAGAATCCTTTTTAGCCGCATTTGCGATAACGTCCGCGGAATCACCCGAACCACATATAACAAGTCGGTACTTCGGGTTTATCGTGCGTGTAAAGGCTTCCACCAGATTTACAACGCCATACTTTCGGTTTAATGTCCCGGTATAAACTATGTTGATTTCGCTTGTAGTCGGTCTACATTCTATCGCGTCATTATGTGCAGCATCTGCAATACCTTCAACTACCACATATTTTTTGCCTCTTATACATAATGCATCCGCCATGTGATCTGTCAACAGAACAAAAGAATCTATTTTTTTAACATTTTTAAGAATATGTCTGACACTCAGGGAAACTAGCAAATCATACATGAGATTAACGTCAGTAGTAGTGTTCATGTACTGCGGCAAATCTGGCACGACAATAACGGTGACAACCTGTGGGCATAGCTTTTTTATGTAACATAAAGCATCAACAAAAACACTTGTGAGAGCATACGCTATTACAACCTTTGGTCTGTTTGATTTGTTAAATACCCATTTTTTCAAATGCGGCCGAACGGAGAGAGCCCTGGAAAGGTGCTTCACCAAAGGAATGTTTAAAAAGCCAACATTTACATCTTTAGAACCAACGGAGTGAGCAAAATCAGAGGTCGAAATTAAACCCTTTTTGTATCTTCTTGGATACGACCCAACATACAATGAATTCACAACTGATATCGGTTTTATCAAGTGTTTATCCAGTCCTGACACCAGATTCCACTGTAGATTATTGGCAGCATTATCAACTCCGCCAATTGAATTCCGCAATATTTCACTCAGCATCTCCTGTGGAAACAATCCACCCAAAAACAGAATGTCAAAATCTTTTTTTTGATCCAAATCTAATCTCCAGTTAAATTAGCCATTAATTTGAGATCAGACATGGCAGCAGAGCTGTCTCTGATTCATTACATGTTGATACGTTGCCAATTGATTTGAAAGAATTTTGTCTGGATTGTTTCGCTCAAAAGCAATCGCCCGAGACTTTTCTGACAGCCGCATGGATAGCTTTCGATCACTCAGAACCCTGCTCAGTTGGTGGGCGCACATGGCTTCGTCTCCTGCGTTAAAAAACAGACTTGTTTCTTCATCTTTCGAAAGGAAGGAAGTACCACCGGTATAAGAAACGACAGCAGGGACTCCTAATCTCATCGCCTCAGCTAAAGCAAGGCAGTAGCTTTCAACGAAAGTGGGCAAAAGTATGGCTGAGCATTTTTGCAGCTCTTCAACGATCTGAACTGCTGTCAACGTACCAAGCCACTTCACATTGTCCTGCAACCCCAAGCGACGCACTTCATTTGCAATCCAGGCAATATAGCCATCTCGACGTAAGCCATTAATCTGATGAGCTCCCGCTATATGCAATTGAACTGAGGGATAATGTCTTTTCACAATAGCTAAAGCCCTAACAGCAACATGTAATCCTTTGAAAGGGGCTGAATAGGCGGCGGAGCAAAAGAACACCGGATTCTCGGAAAACCGCCATGGAGCAGAGTCATAAAAAGGCTGGCGCAGCACGCGCTCTGTCCTGTATATGCAGCACTCATGGTTGTGAGCTCTGACCTGTGCTTCCATCCAATCAGACTGAACTGTGATGGAATTGTGATTGGCTATCATCTCCCTTTCAAAAGCGCCCCATCTCTTAAATTGCTTCTTGGCTTGAAAGATTGTGTTTTTCCTAAGCAATTCCTTAACACCTATGCAGGCAATCTGTTCAGAGGTAGAAAGCCCTCCATTATATACATCAGAAATAGAGCGCTTCAGCCCTTGCATCTCCAAAAGAGCCGTACTCCCAATTAAGCTTCTAGCGGTAAATAACCCCCAAAAATTTTCAGTTCCCCATACATGAACCAGGTCCGGTGCGAACCGATCAACGGCCTTTAAGATGGCTTTTACTGTGCTACTGGGTGGCAATCCATCCTTACTCTGCGTGCGAGCAGGGGGGACAACCCATTGCTGTATCAGGCCATGATCCTGCCTCACCACTTCAGAAACCTGCCCGACAGTAATGTTTCCCAACTGGATGCAGCCAGAAGTTATAAGCCACCCAGCCATTGCATCAAGCCATGTGCCAGAAACTCCACAATCTTGCGGCGTCAAAACCTTATTGCTCAACCACAATATTTTCATAATCGCACCATCAATTCAGTCTCGCACAAAGTTTTCTATCAATCAGTGAAAGTACATCGGTGCTCCTCTGCCCAGGAAACCAAAATAAAAATCATCCACAAAAGTCTTGATTCTGTCGCATCGTCTATACCCTGCAGGCGTTTGTTAAGGAAATCGATTTGGAACAAGGAGCGCGCCAAAGGTGAATTCAGAGATGCTACCAGTCTTTGCCGCAAGGTGGTCTTAAGCCATGTGCCCAGTGGCAAAGTGAATCCGGTTTTAGGGCGAGAAAGGAGACCTGCTGGCAAAAGATCCCGCACCGCGTCAACAAGTATCGCCTTGTGCTCCCCGTTTCTAACTTTGACTTCCGAAGGCAGAGCTAAGGCATGCTCAACCAGTATATGATCAAGCATTACAGGTCTGACTTCAAGACTATGAGCCATACTCATTGCATCAGCATCCCGCAGAAGTGTATTGACCAAATAGTGGTTACATTCAAAAAGGCACGTGGTTGATATAGAGTCGAGGGATCTGTCAAGCAAAGGTGAAACAAAAGCTTCTATGAAACCTGGTTTAAAATTGGATTCAAGTGAGGTCGAGATCCCAAGAAAAATATCATCGTCAGAAAGAATGCGTCTTAGCGAGGCGTACCGCTGTACAGTAGACATGCAACGGATAGCGGCGGGATAGGTCCATCGGTTGGGTCTCAATGAATTGATGCTGCTAAGAACGGCGTCAAAAATATTCTTTCGCCTGAGTGATGCACTCTCTAACAACGAGAAGTGTGGGTAACCTGCAAAAAGTTCGTCTCCCCCCAGCCCAGACAAGGCGACCTTAACTTGTTGGCTCGCCGCTTTGCTGACGAAATATGTATTAGTACCGTCGTAGCTTGGCTGATCAATCATGCGGATAAGGTCACTGAAGGATTCTGCAACATCTTCGCCTCGCAGGATAATCTCGGTATGATCGCATCCTATGTGTTGGGCGGCGAGTTTTGCAGCATCAAGCTCGTTCTCCATCTCATGAGTACACTCGAACCCAAGCGAGAAGCTTTTTACAGGCTTAGTCATATTTCTAGACATAAGTGCCGTAACAGAAGTCGAGTCGATCCCTCCACTAAGGAAACTACCAACCTGAACGTCTGCAATCAAGTGAGCCCGACATGCATCCTCAAGCTTCTTTGAGGTTAGTGAAACAAGTTCGCTATAGGAAAGTTGTTGGAGTTCTGGACGCAGTGCGGCGATTGCGCTATTAGGATTCCAATAACGAGTTACCGTTCTCACTCCGCCCTCAGTGACGCGCATGCATGTCCCAGGCCCTAGACTCTCTACCCCCTTAATGATGGTCTTGGGTTGGCAAACAGAACCGGTCGCAAGCAGATCAAAAAGGGATTCAGGATCGACAGTGCGCGCTAACAGTCCTGATGCAAGCATCGCGTTGATTCCTGAAGCGAAGAGGAATCCTCCCGCAGTTTCAGCCCACACCAATGGTTTAATCCCCATCCTGTCACGGGCCAAGAATAATGACCTAGATGAAGTATCCCATATAGCAAAAGCAAACATCCCTCGAAGGCTCTGTAGACAAGACTGCCCCCACTTCCGGAAAGCGGCTAGAACGACTTCTGAATCAGAGTTCGAGAAGAAGTTATGCCCGTCCAACTCAAGTCCTTTACGGATTTCCAGGTAGTTGTAAATCTCTCCGTTGAACACCATCCAGTAGCGGCCATCCCTAGTCGACATTGGTTGATGACCGGCCGAGGAAAGATCGATGATGCTAAGACGTGCGTGACCTAGTGCAGCCCCCGCCTCGCCCCCTCCCCAAACACCACAGTCATCAGGGCCACGGCGAGACATAGCTGCCACCATTTTTTCTACACGTCCAGCATCAGCGTTAGCCCCGATTATTCCGGCAATTCCACACATTAAAGGCCGGTCCTCTTGATCCGGTTTGTTGCGTACACAACATACGCCTTAACACCAGTCAAAATCCGCTGCATGGGGGTGGGGTTATGTCCACGATCATATTTCGTGATTCTGCCACTCAGAGTCATTAGCTCACTCTTCGAATGAATGCGTTTTTGCTGGTTGGGGACCCAGTCACAAAGAAATGAAGCATTCTGCGTCCATTCTAAATCAGTTTCAGCAGTGGCCCTGGCGGCCTCTCCGTGAGCAATTACCATTTCTGGATTGCTGATGTAATAGGAGTATGCATTAGCCAGTGAATTCTCGCTGCAAATTGCTTCGGGCCAATAGTATCCATCTGGCCTGCCACGGAATTCCTGAACATCAACAAGGATCCCGTTTTTCATATGAGAAACGAACTCGTTCATGGGTGGAGAATTTGTAGTGATCGCGGGCAAACCAGAGCTCAGGGCCTCCGGCAGCGTCAGGCCGATGCCGTCCAGACGCGAAGGGTAGACATAAACATCGCCATCACAGTACGGCACGGGATTAAACGTCCCGACGCGGAACTCAATGCGAGGGTCCTGCGCCACCAAAACTTGCCATTCTTCGGGGCAATTAGCCAAAGGCACTTGGCTTAAAATGACGAGTCGGCAATCACCCTTGACTCGTGAAAAAACCCGCATGGCCAAACCGGCACCACGTCGGTCCATCCAGTCATTTGCAGATGCATAAGCTCCATCCCACCCTGCGCTAATGATAAAGGTGGTAGGGCGGGAAGTTATTTTTTTGGGGGGCTTGTATAAATCGGTCTGAGTACCCCAAGGACAGTAACAAACTTGCGGATGGTGTTTGAAAACATTATAGTGACGCTTTGTATTGCATATCAAAAAATCATATACATCAAAAAAAGGGGCCGTATCTGCGGTGTAATAGTCAACATATCCACCAACCACAACGCCGGATCGAATTGCTGAGAGAACTCCCGCCCAATGACGCTGTTCGTTGAATAAAACAATTTCAATTGAATTCTGCCTAATCCATTTTAGAAAATGCTTTTCATGTATTCCAGTCGAACACCAGTGAGCGGGCGCTGGTGATACGTTGGACCTACACCAGACCTCGCTATTCGCAGCCATCCCACCTCGTGCGTAAATAAAGATCTTATGTTTAGTGCCTAGGATCCTTTCATAACTTTTGGAAACATATCCAGCACCGCATTCGAACCATGTTGTAACAATCCCAATGTTCATATTTATCTCATTCTTATATCTGCTCAAAATTTGGACCAATCCACCTCTAAGACCAAGATCTGACGTCGACCGTTATGTGCAGTATCAATAATGACGAGTTGTTCGTCAGGTGAAAATCTTGGGTGGAGATCACAACGGTAACCAGAATTATTGTATGGAGACCCAAAACGCCCTAAGGTGTGGACTTGATCCTGCTCCGCATCGTAAAGGATCAAATGCCTGAAACCTTCATCATCTGCATATGTGTCGGTCAACATAAAACGGCCACTTCGAGTCCATGAAGGATGGCCATCACGATACAATGTGCCTGTATTTAAGAGGCGGATCCCCTCCCTACCCTCATCAACTAGGGCATATCCACATTCAGCAGCCGATCGCGCCACGTACCGCGATGGGATGAGCGGCTTTAATTTCCTATAGCAGGCAACAATCTGAGCTGCAAAGGGCCACTTGCTTTCAGTCATCTTTGAATAAGCAGTCCCTAGTTGAGTGGCTCGCTTTGCATATATTGCAAATTGCGTATCAGATCGCCACCCCATGTGACTGTAGTCATACAGGTCTGAAAGCATCTGTAAGTTTTTACCACTTGCATCAGCTGTAAACACCCTAGTGCAAAAGCTATTGTTATTGCCAAAACGATACAAAAAAGCAAACTTATTTCCGGATTTATTCCAAAGCAAATGCTCTAACCAATGCTGGTTCCAATCTTTTGAAACAGAACCATAACAACGCGCAATGTCAGTTGTACGGATAATAGTTCTAGAATCGCCATTATTTAAATCTATACTGTAGATACCGTCATCTTCGTGGAGTGGTACATCCCAACTCCTATTGCATACGCCTTCATAGTGATAGGCACGTGTGAAATAATGGCGTTCAAAAGAGACACCTAGTGCTGTCCCCCCCGACGGATGAACTGCATATATTGCGTGTGACAATGTTTTTGCGGACAAATCGTCGATATCTACGATACAAGAAACAAAATGGTCGTTCTTTTGATCATTAAAAATAACCCTGCCATTATAATCAGGACCTAACCACTGAAGCATCGCTCCCTGTTGCCAATTAAAAGCCCTAGTTAATGCTATTGAGTGCCAAGATCCACTTTCAAGATTAAAATACCCTACTTCTACTTCATCATTTAAAACAAGATCACGATCAGCAAAATGAATTCTGTGCGCTAAAAGTTTTTTCCCGTCACAGCTGACGGGCGAAGAGTAGTAGTACCCAAAGCAATGCCCGTATTCTAACGGAGAAATAAAAAGTATTTTTACATTGTGGTGCAGGTGATAAAGTTTCATTATTCTACACCTGACAGCTATAAAGGTTGTCAATATGAAGGATTTTCTTCCTTTGTACAGGTATTACAAATTCCTTTATTGCTCGATACACTGCATCATGTGAGCAGTCGTGCATAATCAAAACCCCACCGCTTTTCAACTTGGGCAAATATAATTCGAGGTCATTCTTCACGCCTTCGTATGAGTGGTCACCATCAATGAATAGCAAGCCTAATTCATCGGGGATTAATGGAGCTACATTTTGTGAATACCCTCTAATAGGTTTGATGTGTTCAGAAAATACTTTAGTATTTGTTTCCCAAACAGGAAATACGTCTTCAGAAAAATCGGTGACGGCATCATTATTCCAAGTATCTATGCAATAAAGAACCCCATTTACAGAAGCAATGCCCGCAGCCAGACAGCATGAACTCGCACCATGATAACTTCCGATTTCTGCGACAACGCTGTGATACGGCAACTGACGAGAGAGTCGAAAAAGTGCGTACTTTTCTGCGAGAGTCATGTGGGTGCAAATAGCATCAACATTATTGGGATACCCCTGACCAAGCAACTTCGACACCTTGCACATGGCAATCAGCCATAAATTCGTGAAATGGCGCTTCAAAGCACTACGATTAATCCTTTTTATCCGAGAAACAAGTGGCAGATTAGCCATAAAAATATCCTTTTATTTGGTGCTTAAATAGACTCCAAAAACTTCAAAAAGCTATGGTTGATTCCTTCAACGCAAAACTTTTGCAGCGCCCTCTCACGTAGTTTTTTCCCTATATGATTTCTCAACTCTTGATTGTTATATAAGGTGACGATGTGCTTACTTAAAGATATGCTGTCACCTTCATCAAAAACAAGCCCCTCTTGACCGAGCTGATATGGAATCGCACCGCTGGAAGATCCTATTACAGGAATTCCTGTCGCCATCGCTTGTGCAACAACAAGAGGAAAAGTATCAGTCCAAGTGGAAGTGGTTCTGGAACCGAGCACGAAACAGTCCATGGCGCGCATTAGGCTCGGAACTTCGGCAATGGGAACGTACCCGGTGATTGTCAGTCGATCACCCCACCCTTCCCTTTTAGCACGTGCTTCTAACTCGGATTTTTCTGGGCCATCCCCAACAACCAAAAGATGAACATCTTTAGGCAAAGCAAGCATTGCAGAGGCAATTTCAAATATCCCTTTTTCTGCTGTAATTCTGCCAGCAAAACCTACCACAAAACCTGCAAGTCCCAAGGTAAAGCGCCTAGATTTTCCGTCTGAATCGTCTGGGTAGAAAGCTGATTCATCTACGCCAATCTGTGTTTGAACCAAAATAGGCTTATTGTAACCGTCATGCCTCAATCGGTCGGCAATAGCAGGATAATGGCAAACAGCAGCGTCAGTACCTCCACGTACCAGACACCACACAAATCGCTCGATTATGTAACTGTGTAGATATCGTAGTGAAACATTTCGTGATCCTGATGTGCGAGCACGAAGATCCATGGTAAAAAAAACAAGTTTGGCTTTAGGTAGGAAAAGCCGGCGCCATACAACGGTTTGTAAAAGTTGGATGTTTTCAGAAACCGAGTAGATAATATCCGGTTTTAACGTTTTGAGTAGAAGGCTGAATTTACAAATAAAATATAAATAAAAATTGGTTTCGTTGCTCGTTTTTACTGCTTTTACCTCGAAATTATCCAGCTTTACAGACTGGCCCGTAAACACTTTCTCAACGGAAAACCATTTAGAAACTACGCGCTGCGGTACGACTAGGCACACTGAAATTTTATCAGCGATTTTGCGCCAACGAGCTTGTGACTCTTCTTGAACAAGCGCATGAGAGATCACCATTAGCTTCTGCCTAGTGGATTCCATTAAATGCAGCCCTCTGATTATATCCGTTAAATATAAAATAATAAGTGAATGCAAGTCTCATAAATCTACCGAATAAAGATGAAATCACTACTGCATTCAGGCCTAATCCTAATTTTAAAAATATCAGTGACAAAATTATAAAAAAAATTAAACTGGCATAGGTTGCTATATACTGCTGCGTAACATTACCCATAGCAACATGAAGCGCGTACGGGATCTCAAGAACAAGAAGAGGTAGAGATAAAAGCATGATGCACATTGTAGATACTGCGTTTGTGTATTTCGGTATAAACAGCGGAACTAGGAACGAAAGGAGTAAAGAGCAAACAGCGGCCATCACGAGCATAGCAGGAACCCCCAGTTGCAAAGGCTTCCGGCAAAGATGAAAACAATCCCGCGGGCTCCCTGTACGTCCATATGCCTCAGTAACTCTTGGGAAGTAGATAGAAGAGATAGCCTGAGGAATCTTGTTAGCAGCCTCAAGCACCATACGACTCATTGACCACAAACCTAAGCTTTCTGCCCCTAGAAAATGAAGTACAATAGTGGTTTCAACAGCAAACCACCCAGTAGATGCGCCATAGGAGGCAAAAAAAATAGGAGCACCTTCACGAACTAAAGCAAACCACTCCTGCCAAGAAAACCTTAATTTCAAAGTGAGAGGCCTATATACATGAAGTAAGGTCAAATTCACCAAACTCACGACACAGGTTCGAACAGCCAAGGCAACGTAAGGCCAAAACGCAAATAGTGGCAGCGTAATTATTCCAGCAACGCTTGCAATTACGGAAGCCTTGGCAACAGCCATGAAGTGATGTCCCGAACGGTATGTTGCACTAAGAAAACTTCCATAGAAGAAACTTGAAATCGAGACAACTTGGACAAAGAACCCGACAGCGGCCCTCCAGTTCCCGGCATACAAGGAAATTAATGCCAACACCGCGAATACAGATCCAGCTACAAAAGAGACAGTCAATACCCAAACTTGTGAGACTTCAGCTATTGCTTGCGCTTTTCTTGTGTCACCTCTCCCTATAGATAATGGGTAAGAACGCTGAATGGATACAAAAATGCCCAAATGCAAAAAGACAGCATATTCTGTTAAAATGGAAAAACCGCGAAAATACCCGAGGTCAGAAGGAGACACAAAGCGTGCTTGCACTACTGAGCCGACTATGCCTAACAATGTCGCCAGGAGGTTCCCTCCCGCGACCCCCGCTATCACCCTCAATGTTTTAGACAGGAGGAATTCCTGCACGCGAGCGACCATCAAAAATGCTCCTCCCTTTTCAACAAGGGACGCGCAATCATCAGTACATAGGCCGGTTGCCAACCAGTCCAATAGGGGTTAACGATCCCCCCTACAACCAATGAAATAACAGAGGCAAGGGCAAGCAAAGACTCCCAATCCATGCCCGAAATAAATCTCTTCACAGCCTTCTGCAATAGCAAAAAGATCAAGAGACATAAAGCACCTCCGCCTCCAAGCAGTCCATAACCGCCTAAAGCATCGAAAATAGAAGAGTGCCCCCCTACGTATCTGCTTAGCGATATAGCTCCAGCAGTTTTACCAAAAAGTGGGGCATCAAGGAAACTCTCGATGGAAATTTTTGCCAATAGCCAGCGAGACCCTTCGTCCGCAGCTTGCCCGGAATATCCACCGGAGGTAGGGTCTGCAGTGACGTTTGCCAACCGTAAGTAAGCAGGTGCCAGCAGTGGGTTATCCTGGGTTAGCAAAAAGATTAAAACGCCTACACCAATAGCAAGTATACAAACTAAGAGTGTTGTTTTAAGTGGTATGAGCCGGATAAAACTGGCAAGAATTACAATAATCCCAATTTCAATTAGTAGAAGCCCTAAAGGTGTTGCAAAAGTTGATATCACAGTTGAAGCAAGGAGAAGAAAGCAGCAGCATAAGAGTATCAAGCGCAAAATTCCGGATTGTCTCCAAGCAGTACCGAGGAAAACAGGAATGAGCATCGAAAATAGGGCAAACCCTGACTGATCACCGTAGACCCACCCCGTTTGACTTTGGGCGACCATTTCACGCATAACATTAAAATCAGTCAACAAAGCTCTGATTGTATAAAGACTTTGAGCGCCTAGCGCAAATAGCAACCAAATTTGGAACTGCTGGTTGCACGAATCATGTCGCAAGAAGAGAAGAAAAAAACATATCCCACCCAAAAACGCCACTGGACTCATCATCAGTCGCCAAGTTTCAGTCAACTGTGAATAGTAGTAGAGATTGAAAAATAGACCGGTTAAATATAACAAAAATATAAAGAGCAGAAACCTCTCTTTCTTCAAAGCATCGTGTAAAGTCGCAATAGCCCAAAAGATACTGCCTTCTACCGTGCCAGCTACAATAGCCAATCCTAATATTAGAAAAAAACCGAGTACTCCTCGCAGGTATACAGCAGCCGCTGGAGTAACCAATGCAATAAAAGCCAAAGCAGATAATCTAAAAAGCCATAGTCGATCAATTCGGTGATACATTCCACACCTGTCTTAAAAGGGCTTGGCAGTATAAAACGGTTGCGCAATCACGATTTAGAACTAAATGTTAACAGCGACTTTATGCGATTCTTATCTGTTTGATCGAGCTTCGAGAAATTTTCCAGCAAGAAAACCCAAAAAACTGAAACTACCAAAGAAAACAAAGCAGCTATTTCAACCATTTTACGTCTTTCAGGTTTTGATTTTGTGTCCGGCACTCTTGCGTGCTGTATTACCTCAATCGCACTGTCCTTCTTCGCTTCAGACACTTTTGCGATTTCCAGTTGTTTAGTGTACACTTCAAGAAGTGTTTCCTGTATCTTGAACTCGCGCATCAGACGCACATACTCTTGTGCAAGTGCAGGAACTGAACCCGCTGGCATGAAGAAGCTTTTGCCACCCTTCCCTTCCAAGTCAGCGATCTGTTTATGCAGGTTATTGATTGATGCTTTGGTTGTGACAACCTCTCTGCTGGCGTCGGTAAACTGGCTTTTATACCCTGCTAGCTCAACCTCTAAGCTTGCCAACTGCCCTCGAAGTTGTGCAATGCCTTCAATTGAAACTTTTGCTTGATCTGGAACCGAAATAGCCGAATTTACTTCTTGGAATCTTTTGAGCTCGACTTCAGCTTTTGCTAAATCTTGCTTCACTGTAATCAGGCGCTGCTCCAAAAACGATCGATCTCCACCAGCATTTGCTGCCGAAAGTTGTAACGTCAATTGGTCCAATTCGTCAATATAAGCGTTGGCAATGTCTGCAGCACGTTTAGGATTTCTATCAGATACAGCAATAGTAATAACGCCATCCTTCTTGCCTGCCGAAACATCTACAATTCTGCTCAACAGATAGTACAAGTCACTTCTCTTATTTGACTTGATTTCTTCCTTAAAAAACTTGTCTATGATGTGATCGTTAATTGTTTCAGTTCTCAACATGGACACATACAGATCGGTTTTAGTTGGGCCACCGATGTTTCCGCCAACTAGGCTTGCCAAGCCTCCAAGCTGGGAGAGCATCGCAGACATCATTCCTTTGTCTTGACTAGCTGCTACTAATTTTGCCGTCGCAATATAAACGTTAGGCACAAAAAGACTATATATAGCTACCATGGAAGTTACAAGAAGCGTCGAAGAAGCAATTAATTTCCATCTTTTCCGAACAACCTCCAAAGTGCTTATGACATTAGAGAGAGTCGTTTGATTATCATTTAACACTTCGTTGTTATCAGTACCGTTCATAACCCCCTCTACGTAAGAAGAATCTGAAATCTATTGCCTACAGAGCCATATTCATGCGCTCGAATAGATCTTTATCAAAGATCTTCTTCACTGTTGAAGATCAAAGCAAGTTCCTTATAAGAGCGTGCCAGGTCGCGATGTGTATACTCGATGGCTTTAGCAGCTTCGGCAACCTTTATAATCGGAGCTATGTGCACACCAGCGGTCACCACTGTCTCTCAGAAAAACATCTAGAATCTCAGCTAGCTAAAGGCGCTGAGTAACCTGAACCACCGCTACGGTAATTAAGCTGTTCAGGATTCAAAAAAGCAACTATCCGTGCAGATGCCTTACCATCACCATACGGGTTATGAGCCATCGACATCTTTCGATAAACTTCTTGATCATTGAGCAACAAGTTGGTTTCTTTTACAATTTTTTCTCTGTCTGTGCCGACAAGCACCACCGTTCCAGCCTGAATGGCCTCAGGCCGTTCAGTGGTAGCGCGCATAACAAGAACAGGCTTCCCCAAAGAAGGAGCCTCTTCCTGAACTCCACCAGAGTCAGTGATTATTATGTAAGCGCGGTTCATCAAATACACGAAAGGTAGATAGTCAACCGGCTCTATGAGATGGACGTTACATAAATTTTTAGAGCCTAATATACGTTGTACAGGTTCCTGAACGTTAGGGTTCAGGTGAACAGGATAAAGGATCTCCACATCGCTGTTAGCGGCTGCAATATCTGCCAAGGCACAACATATGCTATCGAAACCAGAACCAAAATTTTCTCGACGGTGACCTGTAACTAAAACGAGTTTTTTTCTCCGGTCGAGAAAAGAAAACCTCTGCTCCATTTTCTGCTGCAGGACCTTGTCGGTTGCTAGCATTGCAGATACCGAAATCAAAGAATCAATGACTGTGTTCCCAGTAACGACGATTGCGTCTTCGCAAACACCTTCGCGAACCAGATTATCCTTTGCGATAAACGTGGGCGCGAAATGCAGGTCGCTTATGGTGCCGGCCACCCTACGGTTCATCTCCTCCGGAAACGGAGCGTACTTGTCTCCTGTCCTCAGTCCTGCCTCAATGTGCCCAATTCTGACTCTGGCGAAGTAAGCAGCCAGGCAAGTAGCCATGGTCGTAGAAGTATCACCATGCACTAGGACTATATCCGGGGATTCTTTCTGCAGTATGAGTTTAAGCCCTTGCAAGACGTCACAGGCTATATCGGTGAGGTCCTGACAAGGCTTCATTATATTTAAATCATAATCAGGGACAATGCGAAAAAGGTTGAGAACTTGGTCCAGCATGTGGCGGTGTTGCGCAGTCACACATACGAGACTCTTAAAATATTCAGGATACTTCTCGAGTTCTTTTATGACAGGTGCCATTTTGATTGCTTCAGGGCGGGTGCCGAAGACAGAGAGTACTTTCAACATCATTTTCCTTTCCGAGCACTGGTCTAAGCCCAACTGCCACTTTCAGACTATGCACTGTGATGAGGTGCAGTGAAACTTTTTCAACCCATCAATCTTTACAACACCTGTAATATCGTAGCCCGTGGTCATTGATTAGGGGAAGTCCTTAGATAGGCCCCAGAACATTCCCGAGCGGAAGAGCATACCCAACTGGATGAGTCATACATATGACAAATACAACCACTTTTAACCAGTTATGCTTTCACAAGATCCTTCCCAGTCTTACTTCCCTGCGGCAATGGCCACGCCAGCGGTCATGGCTACGTTACCGAGGATTTGGGTTATCTCCTTCACTGTTCTAAGCCACGCGGTCTTCTCGTACTGGCGCGGCACGATGATGGTGTCACCGGAATCAAGCGGCTTGCCCCAGAAGGAGTTGTAGAACAGGAACTTCCCGGAGTTAGCCTGGCTGACGACGGTACCATTTACCTTAACGACGTAGATCTCGCCGGTATCGGCATCACCGGTCGGTCCGCCCACCTGGTGCAGGTACCATTCGACGTCGCGCCCTTGCTGGCTGACCACGGTGCTCTGGTTGTAGACGTTGCCGATCACGTTGACGCCGCCGGGGTCGCTGGGCACAGTGAGCTGGTCCCCACCCTGCAGTTCAAGGTCGTAGGGGCCGCTTTTAAGTTCCTCAAGCGACGCGATCTCCATCAGCACGCGCCCCTCGGCCTTCTTGGTCTTAAGGATCTCCACGCTGCGCGTGAGCCCGTCAAGTGTCGTCTTGGCGGCGGAAACCTCCTCTGCCGAAGCTGCGGTTTGCGCCATATTGGTCTGTAGGTGGATGATGTCTTCCTGGGCCTTCTGCAGCGCTTCATCCATGCGTTGCTGCTGCAGTTTCCGGACGTTCTCCCTGGTAAACTTTGCCCCCTTGAGGTAGGCGAGATTCGAGAAACCGCCTGCCCTGGCGATAACGGAAGAGAGACGTTCTCCTTTATAGATCGGGTAGGTCCCGGGGAAGACGAATTCGCCGCTCAGAGTGACGTAGCGGTCGGTGGCATCTGCCCAATTGGGTATGCGCCTTACGGTAAGCTCGTCCAAGGGCTGCAGTTTGATGTTTGCGTCCTCTCCCTTGAGGGCCGCTTCGAGATCGACGGGCAGGACAATATTGACGACGCGCGAGTCGGCACGCTTAACCCTCACTATCTCTGCGTTTTTGAGGTAAGCGCTCAGTTTCACGTTGCCGGCCTGCATGAGCAGGTCGCGCACGGTCATGTTCTCAAGATAGCGGTACTGCCCCGGCCTAAGCACCTCACCGCTTACCTGGACGAAGGGGACTTCCTCCATCTCGGTACGAGAGAAGATCTTCACGCGGTCGAATTCCTTCAGTTCAAGGTCGTAATCGGGCTCACCGTTGAGCGCGCGGGTCACGTTGAAGAAGACGATCTCAGGGTGCAGGTCGGGGGGGAACAGCCGGGTGATCTGTCCGGCGGCGGCGTGATATTCGGGTAAGAGGTTATCGCCCTTAAGAAGAGCGCTGACACGCATGCCGGGTTTTAGTGCGTAATCGCCGGGGCGCAGCACGTGCCCTTCGAGCCGCGCGTACCCGCGCAGGACGGTGTCGATGGACAGAACCTTGACCAAATCCAGATCCTGCAGCTTGATCCCGGCGGTCGCGTCCTCAACGCTCTTGCCGGGCTCGAGGCTTATCTCGGTCACCATCTTCTTGTCATGCGCCTGTACCCGGTACATCTGGAGCCGCTGCAGGTAACCGGTGGCGTTGATCCCGCCACAAAGCCCAAGCAGATCCTTCAGGCTGCTTTCTCCCTTGAGCTCGTAGATGCCAGGCCGTCGGACGTTACCGGCGACGCCCGCCACCTTGCCGATCACCGGGACCAACACGGTGTCGCCCGGCTGCAGTCGAATGGCCTTGCCCTGGTCCCCCTTCAGGAAGAAGTCGTAGAGGTCGATGGTTTCGACGACGTTGCCGTTTCTGTTGATCTTGATATTCCTGAGGCTACCGTTTTTGGTCGGGCCACCAGCCGCCGCCAACGCGTTGATGATGGTGGAGAGCGAGCTCACGTTATACTCGCCCGGTGCGGCTACTTCGCCTACGATGTAGACCTTGATGACCCTGAGCCGCCCCATGTTGACGTTGACATGGAAGTCCTTGAAGATGCGCGCGAGCGTGTTCTTCAGCACACCGGGCACCTGGCCGAAGGTCTGCCCCGCCACCTTTACCGCCCCCACCTTGGGAAGTACGATCTCGCCGCTGCGGTTCACCTCGAGCTCCCAGGTCCCATCGATACTCCCCCAAAGGGTGATAAGGAGCCGGTCGCCGGGGCCGACGATGTAGTCGGGGCCGACGGGAATATCCATCTGCGCAGAAAGAGGATCATTCGTTTCGGGACGGAAGAAGTTGTAGCCGAACTGAGTAAGGGTGGTGCCTCCGTAAGGCTGTGAAAGGGAGTTCTCCGCGGTGACCGGGTCCTCACCCATCGCTTTTTCCAGCGCGGAAGGTTCTGCGGGGACCACCGGCTGCTGGACGGCCTGCTGAAGAGGTTGTCTTCCCTGTTCCTGGTCGTATTGCTGGGGCTGCTTGTTCAAGCCTGCAGGAAATTGATTACTGTTTTGACCCTGGAGGCCGTACTGGGCGCCGGGTTGCCCCGGTACCGCTCCTTGCACGTTTGCCTGACCAGGGACGGACGACTGCCCCCGCACCGTTCCAGCGTTCTGACCGGCAGGTTGCACCTGCCCGGAAATCGGCTTGGCGCCGTAGGTCTGCATCTGAAGATTGGACTGAGGCTGGGCGTATGGCTGTGTCTGCCCGGTCGTCTGTTGCTGGGACGGATATGGGGAATAGGAGGTCGCGGCATTTTGATCCGTCTGTGCGGGGATCGTGAAGTAACTGGAGGTGGCCGGTGCAGTGGCCGGTGCGGGCGCGGTTGCCGAGGTGCCGGAGTAGTACGTAGTCCCCTGAGAGGTGCTGTCGTAGATACTTGCGGAATATGAAGCGGTGACAGTGAGCAGGAACAGCGCAGCGGCGAACAGCAGTATTTTTTTCATGCCTTCGAAAACCTCGTAAGAGTAGCTTGGCGCGGAAGGTACAACGGACAGAAAGGTGGGTATCCCTACATCGACGCCGACAGCTTGAGTGTGCTAACGTTTAACGGTCCTGGGACGGGGACGACCGATCAGAATCGACTAATGATCAGA
>MTLC01001087.1_pt5 | contig 32024 bp, 33 predicted proteins | sample 1982451 | NCBI WGS metagenome assembly MTLC01 (sample SAMN05710165, study PRJNA340218) | biofilm metagenome | isolation source: sample SPH anode biofilm adapted to +100 mV | place: USA | collected 2012-02-03 | reverse complement strand
AGTAGGTCGTCGCCGGGCTTTTTCTATTCCTGCACTGCTTCCCCCGCCTCGCTCCGCTAGCGACACACAATACGAGCCTTGCCTGCAGACTTGAAAGATGCTAGACTTCAGGCAGTTTCCATCATGGTGCTGAAATGAGCGGAGGACCGCATGGTTGAGAGGGAAGCCCAGCTGCAACTTGTTACGTTCCAGCTGAGCGATGAGCTGTATGGGATTGACATCATGGATGTCAAAGAGATCGTAACATTGCAGGAGATACGTGCAATTCCCAATGCGCCTTCGTTTGTAGAGGGGTTGTACAATCTTCGCGGCGAGATCATTCCTGTCATCAACCTGCACAAGCGGTTCCATTTGCGAAAGGCTCAACTTGGAGAAGACGAAGCGCTCTTGTCCGGGTTCATCATCATCGACATCGATGGTATGCGCCTTGGCATCATCATCGACAAGGTCGAGCGGGTTATCCTGATTGATTACAATGAGATTCAGCCGCCTCCGCAGATGATAACCGGCATAGGTGCAGAGTACATTCAGGGCGTCGTCAATCAGAAGACCGGATACATGATCATACTGGATATCAGAAAGCTGTTCAGCACCAAAGAACTCCAAAAGATAGAAGAAATCAGGAAGTAGGCCTTTTCGCAATGGAAGTATTGGCTCGCAGTTCCTATATCCGACGCAAGGATATGGACTCTGTTCTGAACTGTATCGTCTCTGATCGTCTGGAAACAGGAGTCTTCGGAGAAAGATTCCTGAAGCAGGCGAAGGAGCGTCTGGGTTTTGACTATGGAGTCGCTTTGCGAAACCCCATGATAGCCCTTGACACAGCGCTGACGTGTCTTGGTCTGGTCGCTGGCGACTCGATAGCCATGTCGGCTCTTTCTCCGATATGGAGCCATCGCGTTGCCTCGGCACGGGGTATCAACATCGTATGGCTCGATGTTGACCCATCAAGCGCGGCGGTATCGGCCGATATCGCCGATACCCTGGCGACGAACCCGGTCAAGGCGGTCTATTTGGCGGAACCGTGGGGAATCATGCCTGACCCGAGCCTGTTTTCGGAATTGGGGCTCCCCATAATCGAGGATGCAACGTTTGCTCTCGGCGCGGCCGCTGGAGAGACCCGGGCGGGCTTCCTGGGAACCTTCGTCATTGTGAGCCTTGAACCCGCATGTTCGATTACGTCCGGTGGTGGTGCCCTGCTCTATGCGACGGGGCGGCGGGAGGGCCAGGCCCTGCGCAACGTTTCGGAGCTGCTGTGCGCCGAAGAGCGCATGACCGACATGAATGCTGCGCTCGCCCTGTCACAGATCAAGGACATGGACAAGTTTCTGGAGAAACGCAGGGAGATTGCCGCGTTGTATGGCCAGTCACTGGCTCGAGCCCACCGGAAGGCGTTGTCGCCGACCATCGAGTGCGAGCCCTCCAACTTTGGCTGTGTCGTCGTTCTGGATTCCGGAGCCAAGGATGTTCGTTTGTATGCCAGGAAGAAGGACGTGGACACGGTGATGGCGTTCGATGACACCTGCGCCGCGGCCGACCTCGTGCCCGAAGGCTGCTGTCCCCAGGCTTTGTCGTTGGTCAACCGGTCGGTGGCGTTTCCGCAGAGCCCTCGCATTGGCAAGACAGCCGCGCAGAAGATAGCCAGGGTACTAGCGACGTTGCCGTAGTTCGGAAGGGGTACCGTGAAAGCGAAGCGCGGGCATGCGGTCATTCTGGTGAATACACTCAAGAATGATGCTGAGTCACTTTCTCGGGAGATAGCGCTTGAATTGGGCGGCCAAGGATGGCAAACGTCCATCATGACGGTAGGCAAGAAGCGGGGCGTCACCACCGCTCTTGCATCGGCCGATATCCTTGTCAGCCTGGGCGGCGATGGGACAGTGCTCTATGCGGCGCGCGCAGCCGCCCCCTATGGCATACCCATATTGCCCATAAACCTGGGAACCCTCGGGTTCATAGCCTGGGTCAAGCGATCAGAATGGCAGGCCCGATTCGACGAAGCGGTTTCCGGAAGCCTCGCGGTATCGGAACGTTTCATGCTGGACATTTCGGTCTGTCGCGAAGAGCAATCGATCGCGGCGTTCTGCGCGCTCAATGACGGCGTGGTGTCGGGAGCGGGGCCCGCCAAAATAGTGAACCTGAGCATCGGTATACATGGAACGACCCTCGGGCGCTATCGCTCCGATGGCTTGATCGTCGCCACGCCAACCGGGTCTACCGCGTATTCTCTGGCCGCCGGCGGACCGGTTCTTGATCCAGACATGGATGCGATGGTCTTTACTCCGATATGCCCCTTTACGCTTTCAAACCGGCCGCTGGTCATACCGGGTGGGGAGAGCCTGGAATTGCGCGTCGAGCCAGGCCAGCGAGAGGACACCATGTTGACGGTTGATGGGCAGGAGTTCTTCAATCTGCTTGAAGGGGATCTCGTCCAATTCAAGAGATCAGCCTTCAAGGCACGATTGTTCAGGGCAGATCGCGGTTCGTTCTTCAATGTCCTGCGGTCAAAGCTCAACTGGTCTGGAGGTCCCGATGCTTGAGGAATTGACCATCAGGGATTTCGCCATCATCGACAAGCTGTCGATGCGCTTCGAGCGTGGCCTGAACCTCTTGACTGGCGAGACCGGCGCTGGCAAGTCGATCCTGATTGGAGCATTGGGGTTTCTGCTCGGCAACAAGGCCGACACGGGCATCATCCGGGCCGGAGCCGATGAGACGCTCGTTACCGGCATCGTGGTCGTCGAATCGAACAGGGACGCCCTGGGCTGGCTGTCCGACCATGGCATGGCATCCGAAGATGGCACCGTCATTCTTCGACGGGGCCTCAAGCGCAACGGTCGGGGAACGATCCATATCCAGAACGTACCGGTTGTCAGGCAGGAACTCCAGGAGTTCTCGGGGATGCTGGTGGAGATGCACGGCCAGCGCGATGGCCATGCCCTGCTGAAGAAGGAGAAGCACCGCGCTCTGATCGATCGATTTGCCGGCATAGAAGCCGATGTCATCGACTATGCGGCCGTCTATGCCGATCTGGTGGCTACCCGCAAGACGCTCGAGACGATGACGAATTCCGAGGCAGAACGCGTGCGGGAAATGGAGCTGCTCCGATTCTCGGTCGAGGAGATCGAAGGTGCCGAATTGCGTCCCAATGAGGAAGCAGAGCTGGAGCTCGAGGAATTGCGCCTGTCCCAGCACGAGAAGCTCTTCGCCTCGGTATCGGAGTCGCGCGCGCTGCTCACCGATCCGGATGGTGTCGTGCCCCGATTGCGCAAGGCCAGGACGCAGCTGGAGTCAGCCAGCGCGATCGATCAGCGGCTGGCGGACAGCGCCCGCCGGCTCGATGATGCCTATTATGAACTGGAAGACATTGGAGAATTCCTGGTCACCTACGTCGATCAGATGCTGTTCGACCCGGCCAGGCTCGAGGCGATAGAATCGCGACTTGCGGTGCTGCAGCGGCTGAAGCGCAAGTACGGCTCGACGCTTGAGGCCGTCATCGACCACGGCAAGAACTCGATGGAACGCCTGTCGAGGCTGGAGAACTGGGAAGAGAACAGGGCCGGCGTCGAGCAGCGCGTCGACCAGCTGGAATCCGATGCCGTGGCGCGCGCTGAGGCCCTGTCGACGGCGCGAAAGGCCGCGGCCGCGAGGCTGGATGCGTCAGTCTGTTCCATTCTGGCCAGTCTCGGGATGGCGAACGCGAGGATCGTGACCAGGATGGAACGGCTGCCACTGGCCAATGGCAAGATCGTAGTCGGGGCCACGGGACTCGATGATATCGAGTTCTATGTTTCAGCCAACAAGGGTGAACCGTTGCGCCCGCTTGCCGATGTCGCTTCCGGTGGCGAGCTGTCCAGGGTGATGCTGTCGCTGAAGACCGTGCTGGCAGAAGATGGCGGCGCTCCGACGATGGTTTTCGACGAGATCGATACCGGTATCGGCGGCGAGGTCGCGCTGGGCGTCGGGCTGCATCTTGCGAATCTTGCCGCCACCAAGCAGGTTCTGTGCATTACGCATCTAGCATCCATCGCCGCTCGCGCCGATACTCATTATATGGTCAGCAAGCGTGTCGATGGCGACAGGACCGTGACCAGGGTAACGAGGCTGGATGGAGACGATCGTGTGAAGGAGATAGCGCGGATGCTGTCCGGCGATGCACAGTCGCGAACATCGATCGATCATGCAGCCGATCTCGTTGCCAAGCTTGGAAGCACCAGAGGAACATGATGTCCAAGATTACCCAGGAGCAGCGGAACCGCTACGCGGACAAGGTCAAGGAATACAAGTCAGTCATAGACACGATCCTGGCCAAGGAACAGTCGTTCCTGAGCCTGCTCAAGCAGCCTGGCGGACAGGGGCTCGGCTATGTCAGGATCAAACTGGCCCGCGAGATGCTTGCGCTGACATCGTACCAGGTACTGATCAACACGCTCTCCGTCTCGTTGCTTGGCGTCAAGAACGAGGATTCGCTGGCGGAGGCCCGCAAGAGCATCGTTCGTGGTCTCAAGTACCTCGAAGACATCGTCAGCGGATATATCGACGCGGCATTCTCCGAGTACGAGAAGAACCTGGAAGCCATTTCCGAGATCAGCTACGATGAGCGCTACGCGCTGCTTCGAAAGATCGGTTTTGCCATCAGGGAAATAGAAGAAGGATATGGCGCCAATTCGAAGTGGAAGTGGTCGTTCGTGGAGATATGGGCCAAACTCGCGACCGTCGCGAAGAACAGTCTCGACCTGAAGCGCGCCTACCAGGACCTGGATCTGACGTCGCCGAACCGCATCGTCGTCCTCTCGTACCTGGCCTTCGTCAAGAAGCTGCTTCAGACGACGGCGGATCGATACCGAGAGAAGTACGAAGTTTCATCGATGAAGATGGACGATTTCAAATCGGCTATACTGTTCCTGAGCGCCTTGCGGCGCATCCATGTGGTGTTTGGCGACAGAACAGAGGCTGACGAGCTGAAGAAGAAGATAGAGATATGGTCAGGCAAGCTCGAGAGCGACTTGAAGAAGCGCGAAGAGGAATCCAGACAGCGCTGATCGAGCCTGGATACCGGACTGGCCTATCGCGTGGCGAGTTCGTGGAGCGCGTCGTGCGGCAGTAGCTCTCCCATCGTCGTATCGACGACTCCGCCCGCGGCTCCGCCAAAGCGTATGGGAAACTCGGGGCCGACAAACTCGCTGATGAACTGGCGGCATGCGCCACACGGGCTGACCGGATACTGCGCGTCGGGGCATGAGATGGCGAGTGCCTTGAACCTGGTCTTGCCCTGGGCAATCGCCGAGACCATAGCCGAGCGTTCAGCGCAGATGGCCAGCCCATACGAGCGGTTTTCCACATTGGCGGCCGTGACAACCGTACCGTCTTCGCAGAGCAGCGCCGCTCCCACCCTGAACTTCGAATATGGAGAATATGATCTCGAGGCGGCCTGGGTTGCCAAATCGAAAAGCTGTGACTGATCCATCATTTCCTCCACGTCGGTACGCTCTTCAAAACCACTTCGTATTGACGGAATGGGACGATACTATATACCATTCGATGACGATAGCCAATGGTTCTTGGGAGGCAGCATGGACGAGGGGAACGGGCGGCACAGAGTCGTCACCATACTGGCGATGAGCATCTTCATTCCCGTATATTTCTTCGTCTTTGCCGAACAGCTGGCTCCCGAGCTCTCGGCTGTGCCCCGCTGGCGCGTCGATTTGACTGCGGCCCCGCTCCCCGCTGGCCCGTCGTCTTCGGTGTCCGCCGGCGTGACGACTGCGGGAGCGCCCATCCCCTTCGTTGCGGGCAATCGATACGGCTATTTTCTTTCCGATGGAACCATACTCTTCCTGGCCGACGCCGCCGGTGGCGTCGCCATATCCGATCAGGGCTATGTCGCCGGCGACGCCGCTTCACCGGATGGCACCATGGGGCAAGCGCTGGGCCAATCGAAGACCGTCATACACGATATCAGGCCCTTTTTTGGAGCCGGCAGGCTCTTCTCCGCCTCGACCGACGGAACCGGTGTATCGGCATACGATGCCCGCGGGAACGTCGCCTGGTCCTATACCTTCCCATGCCAGCTCAGCGCGTTTGCCGCGAGCGAAAGCCTCGTCGTGGGCGGTACCGTCGATGGCTGGCTCGAGGGCGTCAATCCCGATGGCACCAAGGCCTTCGAGTTCGCCCCCGGTGGCTCGAGATTGCCTGTCATTCTCGGCCTTGCCGTATCGCCGTCAGGCTCCTGGATTGCGGCCATGTCGGGGATAGACCGACAGAGACTGATCGTGCTGGGCCGCGGGGATGCCAAATATCGGGTGAAGAGCCATCGATATCTGGAATCCGACTATCGCGAGCCGGTGAAGCTGATTGTCATGAGCGACGAACGGCATGTGCTGTACAGGCGACCGGACGGCATCGGTGTCTGGTCGGTCGATGGCAAGGTCGATACGGTGCTTCCCGTACTGGCCGATGATTTCGATGTTTCGATCGATGGCGCGCTTGATAGAGCCTACCTTGTTGCGCGGCGCGGTGGCACGACCGAGATTGCTGTCTTCAGGCAACCGGCCTCGCTGACAGGGACGATATCGCTTCCCGAATCCAGCGAGTATGTCCGGTTCATCGGATCTTCCGCCTATATCGGCGGACAGTCGTGGCTTGCACGGTTCGATTTCGTGGAGGACTGACGTGCGTCTGACCATGAAGAAATCGCGGTACCTGATGGCACTCGGGCTTGCCTGCGTCGTTCTTGCAGCCTTCGGGTTCGACTGGCCGCTCGACGATGGCGGCTTCCGGTACGGATTTGGTTCAGCGAGGGCGGGATTCCTCAAGGGCGTCGAGTTCGGCGCCGCCGATGGCGTCATCAGGGCTGCCGATGATGGTGAGCTGGTATTCACGGCACTCGACCCGCATCTTCCCGGCGGCTATCCGCTGGCCGCAGGTTCGATGATGGCTATCGATCATGCCTCCGATATGGTTACCATATATACCGGAATGGCCCGCGAATCGACGACGGCATACCTGACGAGCGTGAAGAGGGGCGCAATCCTCGGCCGTTCGGTGCGCGCGGGCAACGGCCGAGGCGCATCGATATACACCTATGACAGCCGCACCCGCCGGTACATCAACCCGCTCATACTGATGCCTGCCGTCCGCGATGACCGTGCCCCGGTTATCAGGTCGACGGCGCTGTCAGCGGAAGGCCAGGAAATTCCGCTGGAGCAGGCCAGACCCGTCAGGCAGGGATCATACCAGGTCATTGTCGACGCGTATGACGCCTCACCTGCCGGCCTGGCCAGCGCTCCGTTTGGAATCAGGGTGATCATCGATGGCTCCGAACGGGCAGCCGTCGCGTATGACGCCGCCTGGTCGCACGATGGCGTCCTGTCAGCGTTCGGCGGCGGCAGCCGCGTGGCTTCCGAGTATCAGCGGCCGGATGGCCGTGTGCAATTCGGGCCGTACACCTTTGCCAGGGGCCGATCGGTCATGTCCATTATCGTTACCGATTATGCCGGCAACAGACGGGAGCAGACGTATTCAATCATCATTCAATGATGGCGCACTGCGGACCTTCTCTACGAGTCCCGCGGCCGGCGCCAGCGCGATGGCCAGGCCGGTACCATGCCCGCTGTGCGGATCGGCGACGACCCGTGGGCGGTGGATGGCTCAGGGTGTGCTGTTCAAGCGCTGCCGCCGTTGCGGGTTCTGGCGACAGGACCCCCAGCCCGAGCAGTCCGATATCCTCGCGCGTTATGGCGATGAATACCTGGCGTACGAGACGGCTCGCCACCTGGAGTATCGGGCGATATCGCTACGGAGCCTCGGCGAAGCCGGGCTGTCTCCTGCCGATGTGCTCGCCGCCGATGGCCGCAAGAAGGCACTGCTCGACATAGGCTGCGCCACCGGAGCCCTGCTGTCGGCGTTTGCCGAAACCGGCTGGAGCGCCACCGGCGTGGAGACGGGAGCCTCGATGGCGGCCTATGCCCGGTCTGCCTTCGGCCTCGATGTGCGAACAGGAACGGTGGAGCGTGTCGAACTGCCCCGTGGCTCCTTCGACGCGATCGTGGCGACGCACCTGATCGAACATCTGAATGACCCGATGGTCTTTCTGCGGACGGTGCGGTCGCTGCTCCGCGACGACGGCCGATTGTTCCTGATCACACCGAATGTCGATGGCTTTCAGGCACGCATCATGAGGTCGAGATGGCGGAGCGCGATTCGCGACCACCTGTTTCTGTTCTCGAAACGCACGCTGTCGTTGGCTCTTGCATCCGCCGGATTCTCGGTCGACTATACCGGTACCTGGGGAGGGTGGCCGGCGGGCATGCCTCCCGCATGCATGAAGCGTCCGCTTGATGCTGCCGCCAAGCGCCTGGGCTGGGGCGATGTGATGGTTGTCAGGGCAACACTGAACCGGCACTCCGCCGGCCAGAACGATTGAAAGGAGCCTGCGATGGAAACGAGCCAGAAGGTCCTGTTCGTCGATGCTTCAACCGGTTATTACCGTATGAGGCGCTATCCATTGCGCGATTACTTCGGGCCGGTCGATCTGGGTCTGCACCTGACTGGCCGGCAGCAATGCATCAACTTTGGCGTGGGACTCTTCGCCGGCTCGATACTGCCGGGGTCGAACCGGCTGATAGTCAATGGTTTTTCACAGTGCTGGCGCGGCTTCTATGTGTCGAGCATGGGTGGTGCCGGACTGGTATTCGACAATCTTGGACTCAACATGGTGTCGATCGTCGGCAAGGCAGCGACCCCATCGATCCTGTACCTGAACCGTGAACATGGCGAAGAGATCGAAGTGGAGGTGGTGCCGGTCGATGCGCGCGCCGTCTGGTCATCCGGCGGTGACAGGAGCGGAACCTACGCGATGCTCGACGAATCGCTGCGGCGTTTTGGCGGCAGGTACTCCGGCGAGTACCGCGCCATGGCTGTTGGCCCCGCTGCGGCGACGACCGATTTTGCCGGCATCCTGTCCGCTCCGGTCAAGGATGGCAAGGCGACGGATGTCGACACCTGGGCTGGCCGCGGCGGTATGGGCTCTACCCTGTTTGTCGATCATGGCATCGCGGCAATAGTCTATGGCGGCACCGTCGTCGATGAGGATTTCAGGGACAGGAGTGTTGCGGACGCATGGTTCGAGGAGAAGTACAACAAGAACCTCGCCGTCAAGGACTTCGAGGCGACGACCAAGTATCGTTTCGATCCGAAATTCGATACCGGTGGTACGCTTGGTGTCAACTACGCGAGCGTCGGCGGTCGGCTCATTGCGCTGAACTACCGGAGCGCCTCGTGGACGGAGGCCGAACGCCTCGACCTGCACAAGCGCTTGATCCTTGATCATTACCTGAAGCAGTTCAACGAAGAGACGATTGCCACCAAGAATCAGGCAACATGCGGTGAACCGTGTACTGCGGTCTGCAAGAAGCTGAATGGCATATACAAGAAGGACTACGAGCCGTACGAGGCTCTTGGGCCGCTCTCCGGCATATTCGACCAGCGCGCGGCGGAGCTGGCGACGAGAGCCTCGGATACCTGGGGCTTCGATGCGATATCTGCCGGCGGCGTTGTCGCATGGTTCATGGACTGCATCGATTCCGGCGACCTCAAGCCGGCCGACCTCGGCGTTTCCGATGTCCCTCATTGGGACATGCGGCGCTTCGATGTCGTCGGCGACTCGATGCACAACGCGAAGCTCGCCGTGGAACTGCTTGGCTCGATAGGGGAGCGGCGCGGCCTCGTTGACTTCTCCGAGGGAGCGAGAAAATGGGCCAGACGCGTGCGCAGCACGACGGGCACGCGCATCCTGGACCGCTTCGTCTACACGGCCCACGGACGCAAGGGCTGGATGGTGCCGAACCAGTACTGGACTCCTGGCGCCCTCGCTCCGATGGCCATCATGGGCAAATACTACATGCACTATGGGTCCGAGTTCATGCCACCCCGCTTGCTGGGACGGGCCTGCGCCGAGCGGCTCAAGAAGGAGCTGGTGATGGACAATGCGGGCGTCTGCCGTTTCCATCGCGGCTGGGCCGAGGAGATGATTCCCGAAGCCATACAGGCGCTCTATGGCAAGCGCGAACAGTATCTCGCATCGATAGCGGTCACCGCCAGCCGCATCAACAGCCGCAATGCAGGCGTGTTCTGGGAGAGTTCGCTCGATGTTCAGTTCGTACGCTCATTCCTTGAGCGGGCCAGGGACATCGACGGATCTGAAAGTCCCGAATTGGCCACCTGGCTGGAGGCCTTCAAGGCAGACCCCGCGGAGGCCGCCCTGGATTTCTGGTTCGAGATGCGCAAGGGCATCGATGAATCGCTGAGGGACTTTCTGTGACCGGCGATGTTCCAGTCCCGGCCGGCGCTCTGGCCCCGCGACCATCCGCGCCGGCACTGGAGCCAGGCAGTCAGGAATATATGGCCGCGATTGCGGCCGCGATAGCCTCGGTCAGGCAGCGCATGGCCGCCGCGTGCATCCGTGCGGGCAGGCCGGTCGATGGCGTCGAGCTGCTCGCGGTGACCAAGTTCAATCCAGCAGCGGCGGTGGTGGCGGCCTATGCGGCCGGCATCAGGAGTTTCGGCGAGAACCGGGTCCAGGAAGCGGATACGAAGTTTGCCTCGCTTGCCGGCTCGCTGCCTGGCGGACGGATTCACCTGCTCGGACATCTGCAGAGCAACAAGGCGAAGAAGGCCGTCGAGTTGTTCGACTGTATCCAGTCTGTGGATTCGGCGGACATACTGGACGAGATTGCCAAGCGCGCCTCCGCGGCCGGCAGGGTCGTCGATGTGCTCTTCGAGCTGCACACCGGTGAAGAATCGAAGAGCGGCTTCGCGGACGAGGCAACATTGTTCAAGGCGATGGAGCGGGCCATGGCGGGCGGATCGGTCAACCCGCGCGGGCTGATGACGATGGCCCCGTACTGCGATGATGTCGCAGCCATTCGCTCATCCTTCAGGACCTGCGCGGCGGCCTTTGCCAGGGCGCAGGCGGAATTCGGATCCGGTTCCATGGATACCTTGTCGATGGGCATGACCAACGATCTCGAGCTGGCGATAGAGGAAGGCTCGACGATGGTCCGTGTCGGGACCGCCATCTTCGGTCAGCGGGTATACCCATGAGACGATGGAGAAGCGTCGCGGCCTGCCTGCTTGCGCTGGCCATTGTGTCGACCGCATCGCCCCAGGCGACCGTGTCGCCGGCGGCCGTGCCCGAGCCATACACGAAGGATGAGTTTCCCGCCTGGGCAACCGGTGCCAGACGCTTCGAGATAGTCAGCCTCGGGGTCTTTCCCATCCTGTTGTTCTACACGAGGCTGGCCGCCGACCTGCAGCGATATGCAAGCAACAACCTCGACGGCACGTTTGTGCCCTGGCCGTTCAAGAACGAGAATTCCTACACACCGACCGACTCGGAGCAGCTATCGTATGTGCTGACCGCGGCCGGCCTGTCGATGGTATTCGGTGCCGTCGATGCAATCCTGCTCTTCAGGGCGGAACTTCCATGATCCGTGCGGCCTGTCGACGGCGCGTTTGCTGATCGGTACTTCACAGGATTGATGCCGGCGCGCTAGTATTCCGGCATGCATACCGTACCACACAAGCACGATGCCACAATCCTGGCCGTCGATGTTGGCGGAACCAATATCAGTTGTGCCATCGTCGAATTTCGATCGGGCCGCTTTGCCAAGTGCTTCGAACGGCGCTATGGCACCAGATCGGAACCCTCCTTGCTCGTGCCGCTCGGCCGCTTCATCGACGAGGCCGCCGCCGCCGGGGTGTCACGGCCGCACCTGCTCTGTGTCAGCGGGGCCGGCCCGGTCGTTGGCCGCTCCATCAAGCTGACCAACGCGCCATGGGGTATCGATGGCGCCGAACTCGAACAGCGCTTTGGCCTTAAGGCCTTCGTCATCAACGACTTCAGCGCAATAGCCTGGGGGGTCATGCTGCTCGATCCGGATGATGCCGATGAGCTGGTGCCACTGGCCAACCCAGGTGGAAGGCCTGTCGCTCCCGACCGCGAAGGTCCGATGGTCGTTCTCGGCGCGGGAACAGGACTTGGCTTCGGATTTGTGATGCGTGACGACGGCGTTATTCGTGTCTACCCATCGGAGGGGGGCCACATCAGCCTGCCGGTGTATGATGACGAGACACGTGCCCTGAGTCGGTGGCTGGAGGATGCGTATGGCTTCGCGGCCGGCGTGGAGGCCGGTGTATCGGGACAGGGCATCGGGCACATCTTCGCATTTCTGGCGACCCGTGAAGCGTACCCGACCCCTGCGGTCAGAACCATACGTGAGGCGGCGGAACAGGATCGCCCCGCGATGGTGGCCAAGGCCGCAACCGAAGGCGATCCGCTCTGCCTCCATGCCATGGACATCTTCGTGCGGCTCTATGCCCGATTCGCCTCCGATGCCGCTACCATGTTCCTGCCATCTGGGGGTGTCTACCTAGCCGGGGGCATCGCCGCCAAGAATATTCACTTCTTCGTCGATGGCGACCGCTTCATGGACAGCTTCGGCAAGGGGTACCGCGAGCATGTGCGGGACATCGCGGCTCGCACCCCGGTGTTCATAGTCAAGGACTATGACATTTCCATATACGGGGCCGCGAACGCCGCCCTGCACCTTGCTGGGCGCGACGGGGGGCAGCATTGATCGATACGGAGCTGTCCCGGGACATGGCCGCCAAGGGCATCGACATCGACCTGACCCTGTCCATGCTCCAGAACATCAACGCAGGGCTCTATGACGGAGCGGCCACCGTGGAGGTCGCCGGCGTCCCGCCCGTCGATGGCGCCTCGATCGTGCCAGCCGGAGCCGGCATGAGCTATACGGTCGGACATGCGGCTGCGTCGGCGCGGCTCGCTACGCTCGGCCTCGAGCTACCTGCCGGCGCCGTGGTGCATGGTTCGACCGTCACCCTGGATAGGCAGTCTCTGGTCGATCTGGGAGAGCGGCTCTACGCCTGCACCGCCTGGGGCGTGCTCAATGGGGGCTCCGCCACGAGCTATGCCGACACCAAGAAGAACCGGTCGCTCGGCGCCGGTGTCTTCGAGGCCGTCGAGCCGTGGTTCAATATGCTCGCTCCACTCTGCCAGGGTCGACCCAAGGGTGTTACCCCGGCATACATCAACCCCGACGGTAGCCCCGGTGCCAGCTTCATCATGCTCAAGATGCGCGCCGCCCTGCTGCGCGCCCTGCGCTATGTGCAACGGTTTGGCAAGCCAGAGCGTCCGGTGCTGCCATTCTTCCAGATGACAAGCGATGCGACTGACCAGCCGCTCGCCGCGGCATTTGCCGAGTATGCCAACCATCCCTGGCTCGCGCCGCTGATCGCGGCGACCGGAACCGACCCGACGCATCCGCGCTCCGCGAAACAGCCTCTGGTATCCGCCTTCACCCATACCTCCGAAGGACGACCCCGCGCCATCTTCGACCGTGCCCACGGGCAACCTCATGCGGCCCTCGCGCTGCCAGGCGGTCACGGACAGGGTTTCAGGGTGCTGGCGCCGATATACCGCGAGTTGCTTGCGTCGGGTTATCGCTACGCGTATCTGGGCAATGTCGACAATATCGGCTATTTTCCCGATCCAGCCGAACTCGCTGTCCTGGCGCTGTCAGGTGCCCCGGCTGCCTTCGAGTTCTCCTACCGGACTGCCGTCGACATCAAGGGCGGCGTTCTTGTGCAGACGGCAAGTGGCGGCAGGACCGTGGTCGACATCGGGCAGGCCATATCGTTCGAGCGGGTCAAGGCACTCGAGGCGGCGGGCCAGCGCGTCCTGTTCAACTGTGCCACGGGCCTCTTCGACCTGGCCTGGCTGGTGCCGCACCTTGATGACATAGCCGAGCGCCTGCCGGTTCGCGTCTCCGACCAGGACAAGGACGCGGGCCGCTACAGCCAGGCCGAACAGTCGACCTGGGAGGTCATCGGGCTGATACCGGATCCGCTGGGCTTCGCGGTGGAGAAGGGCGAGCGCTTCATAGCGGCGAAGCTACTGCTCGAGACGCTGCTGGCGAGCTCCGTTGCCGGGATCATCGATGGCTCAGACGATGTCGCCGCTACCGCACGCATGATGTCCGAAGGGCTCAAGATCGTGCTGTCGGGACCCTGTGGCCTGCGACTGGAGCATGGCGCGTGGCAGCCGTGATGGGTAGCTGGACTGCCGGTGTGCTGTTCGGCTGGTTCGCGCTGGTATATGTCAGCTTTGTCGCAAGCGGCGGATTGCCTTCGGAACTCAGACCTTGCCGCAGGCCACCCGCCAGAGTCCTGTTGGACCGACTGGGATTCTTCACCCTCATATTCATCGCGCCCGCCATCTTCCTGGTCTTCGCCTGTGGCCTGCCCCCGGCAGCGCTCATGCTATCCATGGGCAGCCCGCGATCCTGGCTGCCGGCCACCGCGCTGTTGACCGCCCTGGCCGCCGCGCTGGGTTTCTTCAGCACGAAGAGCAGCCTGGACCTGCAGATATATCCCCAGTATATGCCCGCCCGCTGGACGGCCGGCTCCATCGTCAATGAGGCCGGTTCGTGGGCGCTCTATCTGCTGGCCTACGAGTTTGCCTTGCGGGGCTACCTGCTTGCCGCATTGCTGCCGTCAGGCGCACCGGTAGCCGTAGCGGCCAGCACCGCCCTCTATTCGATTGCCCATACGCCAAAGAGCGGCAAGGAAGCCGCCGGATCATTGTTCTTCGGTGTCGTCCTCTCGTCATTGACGCTGAGCTGGGGCACGCTGATTCCCGCCTTCATCATCCACCTGGCACTGGCGCTCGGCAACGATGCGGGCGCCCTGCACGCCGCGAACCGGGTTTCCCGATCCTCGATGCATGCAGAGCGCCCATGAAGCGCCGTGCCGCCGTTTATGGCAACGCTATCTCCAGCACCTCCTCCATCCGCTCGACCGGATGAAAGGTTATGCCTTTCTTGACGTGTTCGGGAATCTCGTCCAGATCCTTCTCGTTTGCCTTGGGTATGATGATGTCGCGTATCTTGTTGCGCTTGGCAGCGACGGTCTTCTCGCGCAGGCCACCGATGGGCAGCACCTGACCGGTCAGCGACAGTTCGCCTGTCATCGCGAGGCGATCCTTGACCTGCTTGCCGAGCACCAGTGACATCAGCGCCGTCGCCATCGTGACACCGGCACTGGGTCCGTCCTTCGGTGTAGCGCCTTCCGGTATGTGCAGATGAATCTGGCGCTCCTCGAAGTACTTTGCCGGAATATCGAAGGCATCCGCGGCGTGGTGTCGCACCCACGTGTACGCGATCCCCGCCGATTCCTGCATCACCGCGCCCATCTGCCCGGTCAGCTTGAAGCCTTCCTTGCCTGGATTCGCCACCGCCTCGATGATCAGGGTATCACCGCCCATGCTTGTCCAGGCCAATCCCACCGTCATGCCGGGCAGTGTGGCCCGCTTGATCTCATCGGGATCGAAGCGGGGCTTGCCCAGGTATTTCTCGAGCGACGGCTTGTCCACCTCGAACTTCCTGGTCTCCTCCGCGCCTTGCTCGTCGGAGGTTACAACCTGCAGCGCGATCTTGCGGTGGATGCGGTCAAGTAGCTTCTCGAAATTGCGGACGCCCGCCTCCCGTGCATAGCCTTCGGCGATGGCCGTCAGCGCGTCCCTCGTGTACTTGACCCGTGCCTTCTTGAGGCCGGCCTTCTCGAGGCTCTTGGGTATCAGGTAGCGGCGCGCAATCTCCAGCTTCTCCGAGTCGACATAGCCGGATAGCTGTATGATCTCCATGCGGTCGCGCAGCGGCCCGGGGATCGTGTCCAGGGTATTGGCCGTCACGATGAAGAAGACGCTTGAGACATCGAAGGGCAGGTCAAGGTAGTGATCACGGAACGAGAAATTCTGCTCGGGGTCGAGCACCTCGAGCAGGGCGCTCGAAGGATCGCCCTGATAGCTCGAGCCCATCTTGTCTATCTCGTCGATCATGAACACCGGATCACGGCTCTTTGTTATCTTGAGGCCCTGGATGATCTTGCCAGGCAGGGCGCCGACATAGGTGCGACGATGGCCCTTGATCTCCGCCTCGTCACGCATGCCGCCAACGGAGAACCGGAAGAATTCCTTGCCAAGGGCGCGCGCTATCGACTTGCCGACGCTGGTCTTGCCCACACCAGGCGGCCCGACCAGACAGAGTATGGAACCTTTCGCGTCCTTCTTGAGCTTGCGGACCGCCAGATACTCGATGATGCGATCCTTGACATCCTTGAGGCCATAGTGATCGTTTTCGAGTATCTCTCGCGCGGCCTTCATGTCGAAGTCCTTGCCGGTCTCCACCTTCCACGGCAGCGAACTTACGAGCTCAAGCCAGTTGCGCGTGACTATGAACTCGCTCGAGTTTGGATCCATCAGGCCGAATTTCTCCAGCTCCTGCTCGACGAGCTCCTTGACCTCGCCGGTGAAGCCGAACGCGTCGAGTTTCTCCTTGAACCGCTGATGGTCCGAGCCCTTCGCGTCGGCGGGCATGCCGAGTTCCTGCTTGATCGCCTTGAGCTCTTCTCTCAGGAAGTAGTCACGCTGGCTCTTCTCCACCTTCTCGTTGATCTCGCTCTGTATGCGCTTCTGGATCTTGAGCAGCTCCTGTTCGCGCTTGATTGACATCAGCACGCGTTCCATCCGCTCACGGATATCGAACAGCTCCAGAATCTTCTGCTGCTCGTCCTTGTCGATATTGAGGATGCTCGCTATGAAGTCCGCAATTTTGCCGGGATGATCAATGTTGATCATGTTCAGGCGCATCTCCTCGGAGAACAGCGGATTGTTCTCCGATACCTGCTTCATCTCCGACAGCAGCGCGCGGGTCAGGGCCTTGATCTCGTCCGGACCCTCGCCCTGGTCGTCGACATACTCGACCGCCGCCATGATCGGCTGCTCCTTGGAGAGCGCCTTCTTGATCTTGAAGCGCTTCAGCGTCGATATGAATATGTTCACCGAGCCATCGGGCAGGTTGATCCTCTTGACGATCTTGGCAACCGTGCCCACATCATGAAGGTCCGTTGATTTCGGCTTCTCCGTTTCGGTGCGTACCAGGACCAGCCCTACCATGCCATCGGATTGCATGGCATCATCGACGGTCTGGATATCGTCCTGGCTGCCGAGCATCAAGGGCGTGAAGATACCGGGGAATATCGGTTTTCCGTTGAGCGGAATGATTGGAATCTTGTTGGGCAGCATCATCTCTATCGGTACAATCTCGTTGTCTGGCATATTTCGCCGTCCTTATAGCTGGTTTTGATATAAAATATAGAGGTATTGGCTGTCGAGGCAATAGTTTTGGACCTGATTGCGGCTGCTTTGGCCGATTGTCCCGAGTTTCAGGCTTCAGAGTACCGCGGCGGCAGCGTGACGCAGGATGCCGGTGTCCATCGCGATGCCGGGTACCTGGATCGCATGCTCCGCGACGCGATTGCCCAGACGCAGGCAACGTGCCAAGGGTGAGCCCGAGAGGGCCGCCGCCATGAATCCGGCCGCGAAGGCATCGCCGGCTCCTGTCGTATCGGTAGCCCGGATGGGACGCACCGCGCTCTCGATGACGAGACCGTCGCTGACGCACACCGCGCCGATCTCTGCCCGCTTGACGATGACGACTCCTGGTACGTCGGCCGAGAATGATGCCAGACCATCGTCGACGCCGGCATCGGCGAGCGCTATGAACTCGTCCTCGTTCATGAAGGTCCAGGAGCACGATTCCCTGATCAGCGAGAGAAAGAGCGCGCGATTCTTGACCGCTATTCTGGAACCAGCGACATCAAAGGCGACGGGCATGCCAGCCGCCCTTGCCCGTCTGACCAGGGTCTGAAGCGTATCGGGAGCAGATGCCAGGAAACCATCGAGGTACAGCGTCGAATCTGCATTGAAGAAGGCTTCCGGGATGCGCTCCGCATCGAGCTGTGCCGCGACGCCAGGACCGACGATGATCGTCCGCTCGCCCGCAGGCTCTATCATCACGCAGAAGACACCGGTGCGACCGGGATGCACCTGCAGCTGAGATTCGACACCAGCGACGCGCAAATCGTCGATATATCGCTGTCCGTTCTGGTCATTGCCGACCGAACCGGCGAAACAGGATGGATAGCCCAGCGACGCGAAGACGCGGGCCGTGTTGGCGGCGCCGCCACCGGCCCCATACGACGCGCCATGAAGCTGCGCCATCACCGGATCCAGGTCCGTACCGCTGACATGTGCCGTCGAGCCTCCATGCAGGCCGATGCTCGAAGGGAAATCGGTCTCCACGAACGCGATGACGTCGACGAGCGCGTTCCCGGCACATGACAGCCTCATCGTCTCGCTCCCGTTTGCATGCCATATTCTATCATGCCTGTGCGGCATCTGTCATTCCATGTGTTGCCGCTCAGCTTGACCGGTCTTCCGCCCGCATGCTACTGTCTGCCTACAAGGGCGCTTGGCTCAGCTGGTCAGAGCGCCTGGTTTACACCCAGGATGTCGGGGGTTCAAATCCCTCAGCGCCCATACAAGAAACGCCGCCCGATGGGCGGTGTTTTTTCATATAGGAAGGGCGCTGAGGGATTTGAACCGAGGGAGCGCGCCGCGAAAGCGGCGAAAAGGCGACAGGATGGCGCCGACAGCGATCGAGGCGGGCTGAAGCAGCGAGACAGGAAGTCGAGGTGCGTAAGCAAAATCCCTCAGCGCCCATACAAGAAACGCCGCCCGATGGGCGGTGTTTTTTTGTATAGGAAGGGCGCTGAGGGATTTGAACCGAGGGAGCGCACCGCGAAAGCGGCGAAAAGGCGACAGGATGGCGCCGACAGCGATCGAGGCGGGCTGAAGCAGCGAGAAGGCGCCAGGATGGCGCCTACAGCGACGAAGGGTGCCCGGAGGTTCTCGTGTCGGACCGGCGACCGTATGGTGGTGCGACCACGGAGACGCTTGCCGAGGGATCCAGACGCGGGTAGACTGTGCGGGCCATGAATATAGAAGAGTTGTTCGCCCGACATGATGACAATGCCAGCCTTACGCCAGTGGAGCGCATCGAGCTGGCCGCCCTCGAGTGCATAGCCGAGTTTGGGATCGATGGCGCGACAGTTCGGACCATCGCCCTGCGGGCAGGATTCAACGCGGCTGCTGTCAATTATTACTTCCGTTCCAAGGACCGGCTCGTAGAGGCGGCTCTCCGCAAGGCCTGGCTCCATGTGGCCGAGGACATAGATCGCATACTCGAGGACGAGCCCGACGCCCGGGCGAGCGCTGGGCTGGCGACGGCCTTCCTCGTCGAGGGAGCCTGGCGCTACCCGAGAGTCATCCGGGCCATAATCGTCGAGCACCCAGTACTCAGAATTGAATCGGCGACGTTCCTCAAGAGCATATTCTCGCGCCTCGCGGCGCGGAGTCTCGCCTCGGCCGGTACAAGTGTCGTAGATCCTGGATTCGCTTCATCACTTCTTGTGTCGATTTCCGTACTCCTCGGTTTCGCTCCCGACACCCTGGCGCTCCTTTCGGACCTCGACCTGGGCGACCCGGCCGAGCGGGCTCGGCTGTCCGGCAAACTCGCCGAACTCCTCTTCGGTGCCTCACCCTCGCCTTAGGAAGAACGAGAACCCCTCGCCCGCAGGCTGGCGGCGATGATGGAGACAAGCAGGGCGGCGAGCAGGGCAACATCGAGCCATGCCGCAAGATCGCCGGTCGCGGCGTACAGTGTCCGCTCGCGCCTCGTCGGCAGGTCGGCGATCATGAGATGATCGGAACCCGTGAACCAATCCTCCATCGCGCGCACGACGCCGCGGCCATCGACGGCCATCGAGGTGCCATCGGCAACCTGCCTGAACACCGAGTATCCATTTTCAATCGATCGGTAGAGTCCCACCTCTGTGTGAAAGGGACGGATCCCTTCACTGTCGTAGGCCGGCACGACGACCAGGTCGGCGCCGAGTCTGGCAAGGCCGTGGGCGAAGGCCGGAGTGTCCATGTCGAAGCAGATCGCGGCGCCGAGCCTGCCGTAGGGTGTATCGATCACCTTGAGCCGACCATCCGAACCCGTCGGGTACCACGAGATTGTCTTGACATAGGTAAAGGCGAGCCTGCCTTCGGGCGTGAACAAGAGGAGCTTGTTATCCGATATACCAGAGCCATCGTGGAGCGTGAGGACGGCAGCGGCGAGGTAGACTCCGCTCTCCCGGGCGAAGTTCTGCGCGCGCACCATGAACGCCGGCTCGCTTCCCTCGGTCAGTACGCAGGCGCCTTCGGACCAGGTGAGTATGCGCGCTCCGGCGGTGACTGCGCGGGAACTCCGCGTGAAGAGTTCATCTTCTATGGCGGCCAGTTCCGGGGTCAGGGCGAGTACCTTATCCCGCGGCGTGCCCTCATCAATGAGATTCCAGTAGTCGCGGGGGTGGTCGACGCCGACCCCAGCCACGCGCACCGAGGAAACGCCAATCGGATCGGTTGCTATGCGCACGGCGCCAAAGGCGAGCGCCGCCCCAAAGGCTGCAAAGGGGAGAATCGTGGCGGTGCCGGCCCTTCTGAAGTCGAAGTGGCTTTCGGCGAGTGAGTTGAAGGCTGGGGCGAGCCAGTATACCAGGAATCCAAGCCCCCAGATTCCAGCAATCGAGGTGATCTGGGAGAGTTCCCGGTTGCCGAAGAGTCCGACAGCGCTCGCGGGTACCGTCGAGAAGGGCGACAAGGATAGTGCAAGATCGATCGCCACCATGGACGCGGGGAACACCAGGGTGGATGCGAGGGGCCTCAGTCTTCGTCGGGCGAGGCGGTCGAGTGCGAGCGGAATGAGTACGAAGAGCGCTCGCAGCAGGGGAATGACGAAGAAGAGCCAGGTATCGAGGTCCCAGGTTCTCCACATCGCGAGACCGGCTCCAATGGCCAGCAGGGGCCAGGCGAGGAGCATGCAGAATCCGTTCGCACAGCCCCTTGTGTAGCGCATGAGCAGGGGCAATGCGAAGAGCGGTGCGAGTGCCATGTTCCAGCGCCATCCGATGAATGCAAAGGCGATGGCTCCGGTTCCAAGGCAAGCGAGATTCGATAGTCGCTGATGATCCATCTTCATGTGTGTGCTCCTGATCCAGAGTCGTGAAACTGAAAAGTAAACAAGTGATTAAAACAAGTGTATTAGGCCGCGCCGTGTTTGTCAATGCATCGGCCAGGGCCGTACGACAAGACGGAGAGCAGCTCGGGCGAGCGGAACCTCAGGGTTCGCTGCAGCAGCGGCGGAGGGGCAGCGCACCAGCCTCGAGGCGTCGCGCCATGTACCGCGCTCGACCATCGCCTATCGGCTGCTCATCCTCGAGATAGCCGATACTCGCCGCCGACCAGGTCGCTCGTCGAATTTGCCAGGAAATGCCGGATCTGACTGCGGTGCTGCAGTCGCCTGCGCACACGGGGCGGAGTCTTGGCCGGCCGGAGCGGTGCCACCGGTCCGCACGAACATCATCGCGAGGGTAGCGATGAAGATGATGGCCGCAAGGATCCACCACGATATGCGCAGAGGAGGTCTCGTGTGCGCAGCTTCTGCGCGGTATCACCATTGAACGCGTCCAGGACCTGGATCTGGAGAACCCGTTCGCCAGTGTCGCACCTCCTTCGATACGGAATCCCTGCTTCCAGGAGGGCATTGTGCCCTCCTGGAAGCAGGGACTGGTCAGCAGGGACGTGGGGGCTTGTGCCTGGCCGGTCCCAGCGCCAGGCTCCGCGAGTCCGCGTCTGGGCGCCTGCGCGCCAGGCTCCTCGATCGCGCAACAAGGTTCGAGGAACTGGACACCCCTTGACATTTATGTGTCAAAGTTGCAAGAATTGGAAACAAGCAGGACGAATGTGTTCCTGAAAGGGGAAGATTCCATGAAGATTCAAGTTCTTGGCAGTGGTTGTCCAAAATGCAAACTTCTAGAGCAGCACGCCCGCGAGGCTGTGGCCGAACTGGGACTGTCTGTCGAAATCGAGAAGGTAACAGATACCGACGCGATCATGGAGATGGGCGTCATGATGACGCCAGCCCTCGCCATCGACGGTGTCGTCAAGAGCGTTGGAAAAGTGTTGACCAAGGATCAGGTGAAGTCATATCTGGACGGAGGAAAATTCCATGCCCTGTAATTGTGGAAGCGACGCCGAAACAAACCTCATCTATGCGTGTTCAGGAGCGGCCAACACCGGACTGCTCGCCGATCAGGTAATGCGAACCCTCAATCGCGACAAGGCAGGCTCCAGTACGTGCCTCGCCGCCATGGGAGCCGATCTGTCTGGCTTCATCCAGTCGGCTCGGAGCGCGACGAGAAACATCGTTCTTGATGGCTGCAAGGTCTCTTGCGGCAAGAAGATCTTCGAGAAGAACGGCCTGCCTTTCAGGCACTTCATCATGACCGACTTTGACGTCGAGAAGGGCAAGACCGCGATCACGGGGGATCTTGTGGAAGCGGTCGCCGGACGGATCGCGAACCAGGTAAGGTCATGAGTTCCAAGGAGCTGTCTCCGAACAAGAGACTTCTGATGGTCTTCGGCGTCTTCATCGCCGCATATTTCATACCGTGGAGTGCGGCCCGCGTTCTCGGCGCGACCAACGAGGCCTTCCTGATGCTCGGCGAATATGCGCGTCAACACGTATTGCTCTGCCTGGTTCCGGCCATGTTCATCGCCGGCGCGATTACCGTGTTCCTGAACCAGCAAGCGGTGATGCGCTACCTTGGTCCTGACGCAAACCGCTTCACCGCATACGCCGTGGCGTCTATCTCTGGTGCGATTCTCGCCGTCTGCTCATGCACGGTGCTACCCATATTCAAGGGCATCTACAAGAAGGGCGCAGGGCTCGGGCCGGCGGTCGCGTTCCTGTATTCAGGGCCGGCCATCAATATTCTGGCCATCGTATTGTCGGCGAAAGTTTTCGGGGTCAAGCTCGGTGCGGCGCGGGCGATAGGCGCCATACTGTTCTCCATCGTGATCGGCCTGGTCATGGCGATCATCTTTCGCAAGGATGACAGGAAGCGGTCGGCCGACGCGCGCATGTTTGCCGCACCCGATGAGGCTCCGGCCCGCGGTATTGGCAAGATGGCCATCTACATGGCCAGCATGATCGGAATACTGGTGTTTGTGAACTGGGCCAATTCCGGGGGCGGCAGCGCCGTCTGGGACGCGATCTACTCCGCCAAGTGGTGGATAAGCGCCGGGTTCGGCCTGGTCCTGCTGTACACCATAATCCGCTGGTTCAATCGGGACGAGCGGGTGGAGTGGGTGCTCGCGACACGTGACTTCTCCCTGCAGATTCTTCCGCTGCTCTTTGGTGGTGTACTGGTCGCGGGATTCCTGCTTGGCCGGCCGGGTCATGACGCACTTATCCCGAGCGCCTGGATTGGCGGCCTGCTGGGGGGCAATTCGCTGTTTGCCAACTTCTTTGCGGCCTTCTCCGGGGCGCTCATGTACTTCGCGACGCTGACGGAGATACCAATCATACAGGGCCTTTTGGGCGCCGGCATGGGACAGGGCCCGGCACTGGCGCTGTTGCTCGCCGGTCCGAGTCTGTCACTGCCATCGATTCTGGTTATCGGCGGCGAACTGGGCTGGAAGAAGACGGCAACCTATGTGAGCCTGGTCGTGCTGCTGTCGACGTTCGCTGGCGTCATGTATGGAGCGTTGGTAGCGTAAGAGGGCGGTCGATACACCTGCAGCCTCAGGTGGAGTCACTGAACGGTAGCATCAGGACATGGTGCTCGGTGACTTCGCCCGGGACGATTCAGAATGCCGCGCGCGAATGGTTGCCCCCGTCCGACGAGCCGATCGTCATCGACCGGGCGACGCAAACCTGGAACTGCGAGGGGCTGGCGGCTGTCGCGCCGCGCCCGTTCTGCGATGGAGTCTCCCCAGCCAGGAGCCAGGAGCCTATGTCAACGCAGGCCTCGCTCTTGACCGAACACGCCATCCTGTTTGCGCACGCGCCCGCTGCCTGCTATACTCGGCTGGTGCCCTATGCCGCCGGGTGATGGAGGATCATGTGTTCAAGTTGTCGGGACGTTTGGCGCTCGTGTGTTCAGTGCTGGCAATGGCTCTGGTGTCGCCATCGATCGCGGCCGCCGCTCCGCGGGTAGCGGTGCTCGGGCTTGAGAACAGATCCGGTGATCCGCGCTACGATTACATCGGCGGCATAGCGCAAGGACTCTTGCTGTATGACCTCTCGACGAGCGGTTCTGTCGAGTTGCTCGACCGCGACGCGATCGATGCCTTGCTCAAGGAACGCGAGCTGTCCTTGTCGGCGATTGCATCGGCGCCGGTCAGGGCGTTCGAAGGCATATCCAGCGCCGACTATATTGTGGCAGGAGAATATGTACTGCTCGGCACCGACCTGCGCCTGACCCTGAAGCTGGTCGATGTCGCCACATCCCGCGTGGCGACGTTCTCCGATGCGGGCTCTACCGAGAACCTGATTCACGGCCTGGCCGAAGGCATCGTAGAACGGCTGACAGGCAAGCGGCCAGTCCTGCGCGAAGAGGGCAAGAGCCGCTCGATACTGTCGCTGCGCGACGAGACGCCAGGCACCATTGCCCTCTTCTCGCCCCTGGTCGATGCCCGTGTCCTGCTTGATGGCGCCTTCGTCGGCTACACGACGGGCGACCGGCGCGTTCCGCTGGTGCTCGACGGGCTTGAGCCTGGCGTGCACGAGGTCTCGACGGACCTGGGCCGCGACTTCGGCGTGGTCAAGCTGCCGGAAGTCAGCTTCAGCCCGTGGAAGGAACTCGTCCGCGTGCCCGCGGGCAAGAAGGTGGTCGTCGTCGACACGAGCACGCACTTCAACGACATTCTGTACCGGCTCAAGCAGGTGCTCAATGAGTCGAAGACCGTTGCCTTCGATCAGGCCGGCCGGTTTGCCACGGCGTATCTTTTCTCGTTTACGGACAGGAAAGGCGCGGCGCACACGGGCCGGATGGCGCTCGATGTGGCCGCCCCAGCCGGCGCGGACGCCCATGGTCAGGGCACGGTGACGGTCGAACTCGATGGTGCGAGCCAGACCCTCGCGCTTGACTATGCCGAAGACGCAGATGCCGAAGCGCGCACGATCATGGGCCTGGCCAGCTTCTATGCCCAGGTAAGCCTGAGTTATGGGCGCCTGTCCTACGAGCTCGAGGTGGAGCGCACCGATGTCGACCAGGGGATGCACCGGCAGGATGAATAGTGTTGTTTTCTAGGTGGCGGCACGCAGGATGGCGGCATCCGGCGGTTCGACGAGCAGCGCCTCGAGCCGCCAGCGTCTGGCCATCCACCGCATCGTCCCCTCTGTATAGAAGCCCACATGGGTGCTGTCCATCCGGTACCACCAGCGTCCAAAATCCTCCCGCGATCGCGGGGCGAACCGTGTCCTGATGCAGAGCACGCCGCCCGGCGCGAGCAGGCCGCGGAGTTCGGACAGGACTGCGGATGGATTGGCCAGATGCTCGGCCACCTCGTGCAGCAGTATGGCCTGCCAGCGTTCCGATCGCCATGCGGTGTCCGGGGCGAAGAACGGGTCGTAGGCGCTGACCCGGTAGCCGCGTCCGGTCAGCAGTCGCGCCGGCACCGGTTCTGGCCCCGAGCCAAAGTCGAGTATGGTTCCGCCTGGCGGTATCCATGGCTCGATCATGTCGAGGTATGAACCGATCCAGCCGGTATAGCCTGCGTCATCGGGCGAGTTATGATGCTGCGCATAGCGGGAGCGCTCGGCCTCTCGGCTGGGTATCCGGGCCTCGTCGATCTGGAAATAGCCGCAGACCGGACACTCGGCATAGGGCGTCGTGCCCACGATGAATGGCTCGCTAGCGGAATCGCACAGCCTGCAACGCATGGCTCATCCTAGTCCGGATGCGCGACACGGCACAAGAGCGTCGCAAGAACCGCGCCGGCTTGACATTCTGCGGCTGGCTGTATAGCTTCACCTTGACGCTTGGATCCTGACCACAAGGACCGAGACGCGAGGTGAGCACATATGACCCATCGCCCATGCGCGACCGTATCGAGCCGACCATGTCGCTCGTAAGCATCGAGTCGCTCTCGTTTACCTATCCCGGTTCGAGCACGCAGGCTCTGTCAGGCATCAGCCTGTCGTTGGAGCCTGGCGAGTATCTTGCTATCGTTGGCGCGAACGGCTCGGGCAAGAGTACCCTGATCCGTTGCCTGAATGGCCTCCTGGTTCCTCCTCGCGGAACGGTCCGCGTCGACGGCTTCGACCCTGCCGATATCGCTGGCAGGATCGGGGCGCGCAGGGCATTGTCGCTCGTCTTTCAATCCCCTGTGGATCAGATCGTCGCATCGATAGTCGAAGAAGACGTGGCCTTCGGGCTTGAGAATCTCGGCGTCCCCTACGACGAGATGCACCAGCGCGTTGAACAGGCCCTGGGCGCCGTGGATCTGCTTGCACAGCGGCATCGTTCGCCCCGGTTCCTGTCTTCCGGCCAGCAGCAGCGTCTCGCGGTGGCAGGCGCGCTGGCGATGCGGCCGCGCATCGTTGCCTTCGATGAGGCTACTTCGATGATCGACCCTATCGGCAGGGCGGCCGTACTCCGTCTGATGGACGAGCTGGTAGCCGATGGCATTGCCGTCATCCATGTGACCCATGATATGGATGAGGCGGCCCGGGCGCGACGTGTCGCGGTGCTGTCCGAGGGACGACTGGTCTTCTCCGATACGCCACGGCGACTGTTCGCCACGGACCTGCCTGCGCGCTATCGGCTCGAACGGCCGCAGGCCTACGACGCCGCGCTGCGGCTCGGGCTCGAACCGAAGATGGGCGAGGATGCCGCGGCGCTCGGGCGGAGGGCGGCCACGGCGCCCGGTCAGGATATTCGCGCGGCCATCGATAGGCTCCATCCTGCCACCGGCCCGGCTCAGGCTGCCAGACCGGCTGGCATCGCCTTCCGCGTGCATGACGCCTCGATGACCTATCGCTCGGGTACACCCGCTGACCATCCCGCCGTCTGGCGGGCTACCATCGACATTCCAGCAGGCTCGCTCGTCGCCCTGGTCGGCAAGACGGGGGCCGGCAAATCGAGCCTCCTGCAGCTGCTCGACGCGCTGGCCATCCCCGACTCCGGTACCGTCGACTCGCTCGGCACGATCACGAGTAGCCGTTCGGCCGATCTGCGATCGCTACGGATGCGTGCCCCGCTGGCCGTCCAGCGGCCCGAGAGTGCCATATTCGAGGCCTATGTCGGCGACGAGGCCGCCTTCGGGCCGCGCAACCAGGGGCTGCGCGGTGCCGAACTGGTCGGCCGTGTGCGCGCGGCCCTCGATGCCGTCGGTCTGCCGTTCGATACCTACCGCGACGCGCTGACCAGGACACTGTCCGGCGGCATGAAGCGCAGGCTGGCGCTGGCATCGATCCTCTCGCTCGATCCCGATGCCCTGCTGCTCGACGAGCCGACCTCGGCACTCGATCCGGCGACACGGCGCGAGGTGCTGGCGTTGATCCAGGCATATGCGAAGCAGGGCCGAACCGTGGTGATGTCGACCCACTCGATGGACGAGGCCGCCCTTGCGGACATGGTCATCGTCATGCGTGAAGGTGCCCTCGTCGCCTCCGGTCCGCCGGACGCGGTCTTCGGTGCCGGCTGGGACGAATCGTGGGGCATAGACCGACCCTTTGCATGGGCCCTGGCAGTCGCTGCGAACGCGGCGCTCAGCCTGGAGGCGGTCCGATGAAGGGCATCGAGTTCTTCCGGAACGTATCGATCGGCCGATATGTCGATGTCGACTCCCCAGTCCATCGTCTGACACCCGTGGCCAAGTATCTGTGGCTCCTCGCCATCATCATCCCGGTCAGCATTTCGGGCTTCACCACGGTGGTGCTGGCGTCGACGATCGTCGCTCTGGCCTGTACGCTGGTGGCCAGGGTGCGCGTTGGTTTTCTGCTCAGGGGCTTCGTGCCGGTGCTGCCCCTGTTTGGCATCGCCGCGGTGTTCCAGGCCATCTTCTCATGGCCCGGCGATACCTCGGCTGTACTCGTCGCCCTTGGCCCGGTATCACTGAGCCTGCGCGAACTGCTGGCGATAGCGTCGATGGCCCTGCGCTTTGTGGCGATGATGCTGGCCATTGGCCTCTTTACGTCGGTGACCACCGAGGGCGACACGGCCCGAGGCGTGGAAGACCTGTTCGCTCCGCTGGCACGGCTCGGGTTCCCGGCCCGAGGGTTCGCGCTGACCATTGCCGTCGCGTTCAGATTCATACCGATTGTCGCCGGCGAGTTCGAGTCAGTGGTCAAGGCGCAGGCTGCCCGTGGTGCCGATTTTGGCGCCGGAGCGCGGGGACCGATTCGCAAGGCCCGTGCCTACCTGCCCTTGCTGGTGCCGGTCACGATACGCGCGCTCGAGCGCGCCGAGGCGCTGGGCGAGGCAATGGAGGCCCGGTGCTATGGCATCGGGCCGGCAACGCGATTTGTACGCAGCGTTGGGGGGACGGTCGATACACTGGCACGGATCGGGGCCATCATGTACCTGACCATGGCGCTTGCCGGGCCATCGATGTTCGGCTGGCGCTGAGACTCGATCGATCGCGGGAATGGTTCCCGCTTCGAAATATGTGCCCGGACGCGACCACGGCAGCGTGGCGAGTACCGGGCCAGGAGGAACAGATGGAACGAACGAATATCAGGCGCATCGTGGTGTCAGGCGCGCTGGGCGCGGTCTCCGCCGTGATGGCGGTAACGCCGCTGGGCTACCTGCCGTGGTTCGGCGGGGCCTCGCTGACCATCATGCACATACCGGTGATCATCGCCGCCATTCTGGAAGGCCCGGTGGCCGGAGCCATCGTCGGCCTCGTGTTCGGCGTGACGAGCATGGTCAAGGCGGCGACGGCACCCATCGGACCGCTCGACCCGCTGTTTGCCAACCCGCTGGTATCTGTAGTGCCACGGCTGTTCATCGGCGTGGTGGTATGGGCCGTCTATCGCCTGTTCCGCGGCAAGCTGACGCCACTGGCGGCGGGATTGGCGGGAGCGGCTGGTGGCATCACCAATACGGTCTTGGTGCTCGGGGCGCTGGGATTGACGGCCGCCGCCCAGCTGTCCGGGACCTTCGGAGTGTCGACCAGCGCACTGCCAGCGGTGCTGGCGACGATAGCGCTGACCAACGGTCTGGTCGAAGCCGCCGCGGCCGCGGTATTCACAAGCGCGATCATAACGGCCTGGAAGGGTGTAGAAGGTGCCCGCGGCGCCTCCCGGCTCGCCGACGAGGAGCGCAGACAGCCATGATGCTCGCGCTGGACGTGCGGAACGACAGAATCCTGGCCGGTTTCAGGGCAGATGCCGCCTGGACGACGGTCATGCGGCTGGGTGTTGACAGGAGTGCCGACGAGCTCGGTTTTCTGCTCGAATCATGCGTCCGGCGCATTGGTCTGGATGCCGGTGGCATCGATGCCGTATGGATATCGAGCGTCGTGCCGGCCGTGACGCCGCGTGCCATCGAGGCCGTGTCGTCGACCTTTGGCATTGTGGCATCGGTCGTCGGGCCGGGCACCAGGACCGGCATCAAGATACGTACCGATTCGCCTTCGGAACTCGGCAGCGATATCGTCTGCGCCGCGGTCGCGGCACGGAACCTTGTGCCGGGTGCGTCGATCGTTGTCGATTTTGGCTCGGCCATCGTCCTGTCGGCAATGAACTCGGGAGGCGAACTTCTTGGCGTGTCGATCGCGCCAGGGCTGCAGACGGCCGCGCACGCGCTGCGGGCCAGCACGGCGCAGCTGCCCGAGGTGCGGCTCGATCTGCCCAGGCGGGTCATTGGCAGGAACACCGCGCAATCGGTGCAGTCCGGCATATACCTTGGCTATGGTGGACTCGTCCGGCATCTGGCCGATCTCATGTCGACGGAAATGGGCGAGGTTGCCACCGTGCTCGGTACCGGTGATGAAGAAGGGCGGGCCATCATGAAGAGCGTCGGGTATGATGCATTCCATCCATTCCTGGTGCTCGATGGGCTCGCCTTGCTGGGCTAGTTCCTCGAGCCACTGTTCGAGGAACCAGCCTCGCGACGCCTTGCGGCGGTTGACAAAAGCCCGCGTGTTCTGTATAAATGCCGGGCATTCAGAAATGGCGGCGTAGCTCAGTCGGTAGAGCAAACGGCTCATATCCGTTGTGTCGAGGGTTCAATCCCCCCCGCCGCTATAGACACGAAGAAAGGCCGTCCCTTGCGGGCGGCCTTTTTCATCATTATCCGTCCGTCTGGAGTCTCGATGTCATCGACCGACTGGAAAGAGATAGCGTACAACGATACGTTCGAGGCAACGCTGCGCAGCCTGGAGCGCCGGCGCGCCGATGACGCCTCCTTCACGCCAGAGGCTGCCAGAGGAGTACTCAAGCATCTCTACATTCAGGATGGCAACGACTGGGTCGGGCGTGGAGGACTCCAGGATATTGTGATGCAGGCGACGATCGATGCCTATGAGCGCTTCGTCATGGAATGGGAGTCATCGGGCGGGCAGCATCATGACGCGTCCGCGTTGACCTCGTAGATCCTGTCAAAATCCGCATCGATCGTCTTGAATACCTCGACCAACGCCGGATCGAAGTGCGTGCCCGCGTCCGCGACGATGAGGAGGGACGCGCGCTTGTGGTCGAACGGCTCCTTGTAGCTTCGCCGCATCCGCAGCGCGTCATAGACATCGGCGATCGACACGATGCGGGCGGGCAGCGGTATCATGTTACCCATGATCTTGTATGGATATCCGGTACCATCCCACCATTCATGGTGTGACTGGGCAATCTGCTTCGCCATGGGATCGGGATAGCTGGACAGGATGAAGGCACCGTTGATCGTATGTTCCTTCATGATGTTCCACTCGAATTCATCGAGCGGCCCCTTCTTGTTCAGTATGTCATCGGGTGTACCGATCTTGCCCACATCGTGCATGGCGGCCAGAAAGCCGATGTTCTCGATGAAGTCGATATCGATTTCGGGCCACGCCGACTTGCCGTGCAGCGCCGTGGCCAGTCGTTCCGCATAGAGATTGACCCGCTCGATGTGCCGGCCGGTATCATTGTCCTTGAGCTTGGAGGCCTCGAGCAGGCTCAGGAACAGGCCATGCAGGAAACCATTCTGTTCCTCGGTTACGTCATCCATGAAGGCGACCCAGGCGTGGGGACGCGCGCTGGCGGATGACTCCGGCCTGAACGGCACGATGGTCGTCTTCGAGATGACACTGCTCGTCTTCCGGGATCGCAGGCGTATCGTACCGGTCCAGCTGAAGCCCCTTTCGGGGTTTCTGATGTTGGCGATGAGGCTCCTGGCCGTATCGGCATCCAGGAAACGGCCGATCGCTCCGAAGAGCGTCTGCTTTCCATCGCCCTCGAAGGTCTCCATCATGCCTTCGAACGAGGCATTCTTGTACAGGAACAGGAGCGATTCATCGAGTATGGCGACGGGTATCGGTACGATGGCATAGGACGATATGAGGTCACGCAGATTCCCGGCGATCGCCGTTTCTGTCGGGAACGCCTCCGCCGGTTCGGGAACCTCGTGCTCAAGCTCGACAGGCTCCGCCGCATCGAGCTCTTCCAGCGTACCGAACTCGTCGTTCTGGTTCTTCTGCTCGCTCAACGGCCCGCCTCCGGTGCGGCGGCCATCGCCGCTTCTTCGGCGTCGCTGGCCCTGATGTACGCAAGCCCCGCGTCCGACGCGCTGGGCCCACGAGCCACAAACAGCTCGGCGGCGAGCCTGGCCATCGTCGCAACCGATGAACGCCGCCCCTCCGAGGCAATCCTGAACCCTGACCGGTCAGCCATGGTTCCTTCCAGCATGTCGGAGTCCGGGCCGACGAACAGCACCTCGGGGTATGCCTGCGTCAGCGCGATGATGCGGTCGAGCCTATCGTCGAATGGGCCCGCAACGAGGCGTCCCCGCTCATAGATGGCGAAGTAAAAATGCGAACGCTTGGCGTCGATGACCGGCACTATCACGGGAGCGGCACCAGACCAGTCGCCGGCCATGGCATCGAGCGTCGGCACGGTCACGAACGGCTTGCCCAGCCCCAGCGACAGTCCCTTGATGGTCGACAGGCCAATCCGCAACCCGGTAAACGAGCCGGGCCCGCCGGCGCAGGCCAGAAGATCCAGCTCGGCCGGCTT
>MTLC01002030.1_pt1 | contig 32081 bp, 25 predicted proteins | sample 1982451 | NCBI WGS metagenome assembly MTLC01 (sample SAMN05710165, study PRJNA340218) | biofilm metagenome | isolation source: sample SPH anode biofilm adapted to +100 mV | place: USA | collected 2012-02-03 | reverse complement strand
ACTTTCCCGGCAGTCCCCATAATATCCTCAAAAGAGGTCCCCTTCAGCGTGCAGACCAGTTTGTAGTCGGGTGTGAACTGGTAGTTCTTCGGTTCGCTGCGCATCATGCCGATGATCGTGTCGGGCGAGGCCGGAGTGCGCGGGTGGAAGGAAATCACCAGTGTCTTGCCGCTGTAGTCGATCTGCCGCACCAGCAGTTTTTTCAGCATTACGCGCAGTTTCATGATTTCGAACAGATAGGAGGTCGCCAGTGGATATTTGCCGAAGCGGTCGTTGACCTCGTTCTGCACATCCAGCACGTCTTCCTCACATTCGGCCTGGGTCAGTTTTTTGTATATCACCAGCCGCTGACCGGCGTCCTTGACGTAGGCTTCCGGGATGAAGGCCGGTATCTTCAGGTTGATCTCCGGCTCTACATGTTCAATCATCTCCTCACCCCGCATGCGGCAGATGGTTTCTTCCAGCATCTGGTTGTAGAGTTCAAAGCCGATTTCGGTGACCGTGCCGGATTGTCGGTTGCCGAGCATGTCGCCGGCACCGCGGATTTCCATGTCATGGGTGGCAATCCGGAATCCGGCTCCAAGCTCGGAAATATCCTGTAAAATCCTCAGCCGTTCGCGGGCGTCGGAGCTGATGGCCCCTTCTCCCGGGATCAGAAGGTAGGCGTAGCCGCGCTGGCTGGAGCGTCCGACCCGGCCCCGCAACTGATAGAGCTGCGAAAGGCCGAATTTGTCGGCATGATCGACGATCAGGGTGTTGGCGTTGGGGATGTCCAGGCCGGATTCGATGATCGTCGTGCAGAGCAGCAGGTTGGTTTCGCCATGCATGAAACCAAGCATGACCTTCTCCAGTTCGTGCTCCCCCATCTGGCCGTGACCCACCGCAATTTTGGCTTCCGGCACCAGTTGGGCCAGCAGTTCGGCCCGTTTGGCAATAGTCTGGACCCGGTTGTGAACGAAGAAAATCTGTCCGCCGCGCCGTATCTCGCGCAGAACTGCCTCGCGGATCAACTCCTCGGAAAAGCGGGAAACAAAGGTCTTGACCGCCAGTCGGTCCACCGGCGGAGTGTCGATAATCGACAGGTCGCGAATCCCCATCATCGACATATACAATGTGCGCGGGATCGGTGTGGCGGAGAGGGTCATGATATCCACTACGGCCCGGAATGCTTTCAGGCGCTCTTTGTCCTTGACACCGAAACGCTGCTCTTCATCGACGATCAGCAGTCCCAGATCCTTGAAGGCCACATCCTTCTGCAGCAGGCGGTGGGTGCCGATGATGATGTCGATGTTCCCTTTTTTGAGACGTTCCAGAATCTCTTTCTGCTCTTTGGCGGTGCGGAAACGGGAGATGACCTCGACCGTGACCGGGTAATCTTTGAGCCGTTCGTGAAAGGTTTCGTAATGCTGCTGGGCCAGGATCGTAGTCGGGACCAGGATTCCGACCTGCTTTCCGTCCAGTGCTGCCTTGAAGGCTCCCCGCAGGGCCACCTCGGTCTTGCCGTAGCCAACGTCGCCGCAGACCAGCCGGTCCATAGGTTTTGAATGCTGCATGTCGGCCAGCACATCCTGGATTGCAGCCAGTTGGTCAACAGTTTCATCCCAGGCGAAGGAAGCTTCGAATTCCCGGTACATTTCGTCCGGTGGCGAAAAGGCGAACCCTTCGCAGATCTGCCTCTTGGCGTAGATTTCCAACAGTTCGCCGGCCAGTTCTTCAATGTTTTTCCTGGCCTTGCCCTTGGATTTTTCCCAGCTGACTCCACCAAGCTTGTCCAGTGACGGCTGTGAACCTTCCGGGCCGATGTAGCGTTGCACCAGTCCCAGGCGATCGACCGGCAGGTAGAGTTTGTCGGAACCGGCATATTCCAGCAGCAGGAAGTCGCCGCCGACTCCGCCGACGCTGATATGCTGCAGGCCGCGGTACAGGCCGATGCCGTGGTCGATATGCACCATATGGTCACCCGGCTTAAGCTCGGCCAGCGATGACAAAATCTGCTTTTTGCGGACTTCCGAGACGCCTCGCCGCTTGACACGCTTCCCGAACAGCTCCTCTTCGGCAATCAGCGCCAGGTGCGAGGAGGGGAGCCGGAAACCGCGGGAAATTTCGCCGATCAGAAGCGTAATATGGTTGCCGCGGGGGGCTGTCACCGCCTCTTTAAATCCGGTTTCGCTGATTCTGCAGGGAATTCCGTACGGTTCCAATAGCTGCTTCAGGCGCTCAGCCTGTGGCAGTTGGTGGCAGACAACCAGGATGCGTTCTCCGCTGTCGAACCAGCCGCGCAATATTTTGGAAAGAGGAGCCAGGGCGTGGCTGCTCTCCTTGGAGACGCTAACCCGCAGGTCGCTGTTGTCCTGGCAGGAGATGCTGATTGTGGCGCTTTTGGCAGGCGTATCCAGTGACAACCCGGAAAGTTCGATCAAACTGTGCCCGGCGATGATGCCGTCAAGTTCCTCTTCGGAGAGAAATAACTGTTCCGGCGGAGAGTGGGGCAGCCCGGCGGCGGCCGCTTTGTCAGCACCGGAAGTAATATCTTCACTGAAGCTCAGGCAGGCAAAGCGGATCGCTTCCGGATCCAGCAGAGCCAGCGAAGCTCCGGGCGCATAGTCGAATATTGTTTCCAGGTTCGGATGCAGCAAAGGCTGGAGAAAATCAACACCCTGAAAGTAGACGGCATTCTGCAGGTTTTCCAATATCAGGCGCCGACGGTTTGCCGGTATGTCGAGGTCGTCGCAGAGTTGTTTCAAGCGGGGGGCAATGTTTTCCAGGGCTTCTTCGGTCAGCAGCAGCTCCCGCGAGGGGAGTAAAACCAGCTCTTCCACCGGCTGCAATGAGCGCTGTGTCAACGGGTCGAATGCGCGCATGGTATCAACATCGTCACCGAAAAACTCGATTCTGACCGGTGTTGGCATGTTGGGAGGGAAAATGTCGAGGATGCCGCCCCGTACGGCAAAAGTGCCGCGATCCTCAACCAATGGCACATTGGCGTATCCCATCCGGACCAGTTTGGCCAGCAGTTCTTCCCGTTCGAACTCTTCCCCGATCACCAGGTAACAGGACGAATCATTCAGCGTGCTGCGTGGCAGAACGCGCTGCAAGGCTGCAGTCACCGGCATTATGACTACTGGCGCCAGTCCGTTTTGCAGGCGGAAAAGCGTATCCAGGCGGGCGCCGGAAATGTCAGGGTGTGGAGATGAAGCCGAAAACGGGGCTGAATCCCAGGCCGGAAAAATAAGTGACTGCGATTCTCCACCCGAGAAGAAAGCCAGTTCGCGGCTGAATTCTTCTGCCGCTTCCTGGCTGGAAGTTATGACAAATACCCCGCTGAGTCCGGATTTCAATAAATCAGCCAACAGTAATGCGGGGGATGACCCTTTCAGGCCAGGGATTGTGACGCGCTGTTCGCCGCGCTTGAGTACGGCATTAATTTCATTTGATTGGGGAATGATTGATGTCATGTCGGTTTCTTGGAAGCGGGTCTGGATGTAATCGTAATTGATGATGGTCTCTGTTAAGGTCTTCTTGCGAACTAATGTTTCCTGATGCCGGCTTTTAACTTTGGTTTTCCATCCTCAATTACAACCTTGAATGAAAAGTTATCAGTTCCCAGTTTTTCCGCCAGTATCGGCCTCTTCTTTTCAATGGTGGCAGCTATAAAATCGTGGGTTATTTTGTCGGTGGGCAGGTTGCAGGCTCTTCGTGCTTCCCGGAATTCATGCACGATCCGGTCCAGCTCTCCCACCCTGCTGTTGGCAGGCTGTTCGGAAGTTTTTTTCTCGACTTTGCCGTGATTGCGCAAATGCAGGTCGCTGATAAAGCGGTCCCTTGAGTATCTGCCTTCTTCCATCAGCTTGAGTATGCGGTTCCAATGTTCACGATATGTATTAAGGCGGGCCACCAGCATGGTGAAGCGGTGTTTGTACATGGTGTTGTTAATCGGCACCCCGGTGTAACGCCGGACCATTTTTTGCACATCTGCGAGCAACGTCAGTGGCTCCCGTTTTTCCAGGCCGATAAAGTACTGTTCGTACTTCAAAATCAACTCGCTCAACATTTGATCCAATTTTACTACATCATCGGCAATTGCCATGCGGAAACCTTTTCAGAAAGTGCGCCGGAAATGGTCTTTCACTATATCGAAACAGCTGGATAAGTAAAGGTTAAAGATGCCTTTGCAGCTGCGTGGCGGCCGGTGCTAATAACTTGACGCTTCAGGCTTCATCGAATAAAATGCCGACTTGCAAAAGTTTCCAGGTCCGATAGACTGAATATGGCTTGGTTCTGTCGTAAAAATAAATAGATATGGAGTTTTCACTGATGGAGTTACGTGCCGCCGTAGTACTTGCCGCTGGAAAGGGCACCCGCATGAAGTCCGGGGTTATAAAGGTTCTGCACTCCGTAGCGGGAATGCCGATGATATCCTGGCCGGTTGCTGCTGCCAAAGGAGCGGGGGCTGATCCGATCGTGTTGGTGATCGGCCACCAGGCTAACGCTGTTCAAGGGGTATTTCGCGGCGACAACAGCATTCTCTGCGCCATGCAGGAAGAGCAGCTTGGAACCGGACACGCCGTGGCCTGCGCCCTTGATGCGCTGTCCGGCTTCGGGGGGACAATACTGATCCTGTGCGGTGACACCCCGCTATTGCGGCCGGAAACTCTGGCTGACCTGTTGAAGTTCCACGATGAGCATGCGGCCGTGGTAACGGTTTTGACAGCGGTCATGGATGATCCTTACGGATATGGCAGGGTGGTGCGCGACGAGGATGGCAGAGTCATCCGGATAGTCGAACAGAAAGATGCCGATCCGCAGGAACAGAATATCCGTGAAATCAACAGCGGCATCTACTGCATGCGCTCCGATTTCCTGTTTGAAAACATCCGCGCCATAGGCAACAGCAACGCCCAGCAGGAATATTACCTGACCGATCTGGTGTCGATTGCCGTCCAAAAAGGGTTGGCCTGTCTGGCAATGTCGACCGCTGATGCAGATGAAATCATGGGGATTAACGACCGCGCCCAGTTGGCCGACGCCGCCCGTATTCTGCGGCGGCGAATTAATCGCGAACATATGCTCTCGGGAGTTACCATGATCGACCCGGAGCAGACCTATATTGACTTCGGAGTCAATATAGGAGCTGATACGGTCGTTCATCCGAACTGCCAAATCGGAAGTGGAAGTGTGATCGGCGCTGGCTGCGAAATCGAGCAGGGGGTCAGCATTTCCGCCTGCCGCATCGGTGACAGCTGCCACATCAAGGCCGGTTCGGTTCTGGAAAACTCCGAACTGCATGAAAATGTCGCGGTCGGCCCGATGGCGCACCTGCGGCCCGGGACTGTGCTGCAAAGCCATGTCAAGATCGGCAATTTCGTAGAAACCAAAAAAGTGCTGATGGGAGAAGGTTCCAAGGCCTCTCACCTGACTTACCTGGGTGATGCCGAAATTGGGCGGGATGTAAACATCGGTTGCGGAACCATCACCTGCAACTATGACGGCGTCAATAAACATCGCACCGTCATCGAAGACGGCGTTTTTATCGGCAGCGATGTGCAGCTGGTCGCGCCGGTCACGGTCGGCCGCAACTCTCTGGTGGCGGCCGGCACAACCGTTACAGTGGATGTGGAACCGGATTCGTTGGCGATAGCCCGCGTACCGCAGGTCAACAAGGTTGGTTGGCGTCTGAAGAAAAAATAGCTGCGGCATAACGCAGCCGGGAATATTAATATGCCAGACGCAACACGGAATGAAGTCATATGCGAAAAAATCCTGATCATCGAAGATGACGCCGGTTTTGCCGAGTTGATCTCATCGACTCTTACGGATGGTGGATATGCCCCCCACTCGTTCTCCTGTGGAGACGCTGCCTTCCGTTGGCTGTCATCAAATTCGGCATCTCTGATCATCATCGATTACACCCTTCCCGATATGACCGGAGCTGCTTTCGTAGAACGGATGCACGAACTGGGGCTGACTATTCCATTTGTAATGGTGACCGGTCGCGATGACGCCTGTCTGGCGGTAGAGATGATGAAAACCGGCGCCTGTGATTTTATGGTCAAGGACACCACCTTTCTGGACAGATTGCCGACGGTTGTTTCACGCACCCTGCTTGAGGCCGCCACCAGGCAGAAGCTGAAAATAGCCGAGATGTCACTGCGGCAGAGCGAGGCCAGGCTGACCCGCGCCCAGAAAATTGCCCGCATGGGGAGTTGGGAGTGGAACATTCGCAGTGACGAGATTTACTGGTCGGACGAGTTGTACAGCATCTTTGGGTTTACTCCCGGAGATCCGCAGGAAATCCGCATGGAGTGGCTTTACACTTTGATAGCTCCACAGGATTTGACGGCTTTCAAAAAAGCGATGTTAAACTCGGTTAAAACTTGCCAGCCGTTTAACATAAATTATCGAATCATCACAAAAGGCGGGGAAGAAATAGTTGTAAGCAGCCAGGGTGAAGTCGAATGCGACGGAGAGGGCCGCCCTTGCCTGCTTTCAGGCACCACGCTCGACATAACCGCACGCATCCGGGCCGAAAGTGAAATTCAGCAGCTCATCAACTATGATACCCTGACCGGGCTTCCCAACCGCAGTCTGCTGCATGACCGCCTGCATCTTGCAATAGCCCAGGCTGCCCGTGACAAGAATCTGCTGGGCGTCCTGATTCTTGATCTGGATCGTTTCAAAGGGATCAACGACACCCTCGGTCACCGGGCCGGTGACAAGCTGCTCAAGGCCGTTGCCGTGCGGCTCGAGGCCTGTGTGCGCGAAACTGACACTCTGGCGAGGTTGGGAGGGGACGAGTTTGTCGCAATATTGGTCGGTGTGTCGCATGTGGAGGGCATTACAAAGGTAGCCAAGAAGATCTTATCCATCATTTCCGAGCCGATTTATATCGATGGTCATGAAATATATTCAACCTGCAGTATCGGCATCGCCGTTTATCCGATGGATGGCGATGACAGTCATACGCTGTTGAAATATGCCGATCTGGCCATGTACCAGGCCAAAGATCTGGATCGCAACAACTTCCAATTCTTTTCGCGCGAGATGAACATCAAGGTTTTGGAACGGATGATGCTGGAAAACTCCATGCGCAAGGCCTTGGAGCGGGAAGAATTTTTCCTGGTTTATCAGCCGCAGGTTGACACCCGCAGCGGGCAGATAACCGGCATGGAAGCGCTGCTGCGCTGGCAGCACCCTGACCTGGGGTTGCTGGCGCCGGACAAATTCATCTATCTGGCGGAGGAAAACAACCTGATCATACCGCTTGGCGAGTGGGTGCTGCGCACAGCCTGCCGCCAGAATAAGGCCTGGCAGGACGAGGGGTTGCCCGCTGTCCGTGTTGCCGTTAATCTTTCCGCAAAGCAATTCGGCCAGTATCATCTGGATCAGGTGATTGCTTCAACACTCATGGAAGCCGGACTGGATCCGCAATATCTGGAACTGGAAATCACCGAAAGTACGATCATGAAGGATGCTGGACAAAACACGATCATCCTTCAGAAGTTCAAAGACATGGGGATTTCCCTGGCAATCGACGACTTCGGAACCGGATATTCCTCGCTTTCCTACCTCAAGCATTTTCCGATCAGCCGCTTGAAAATCGACCGTTCCTTCGTAAAAGACATAACCACTAACCCGGACGATGCCGCAATTGCCGAAATCATCATCGACATCGCCCGCTCCCTCAAGATGAATGTCATTGCGGAGGGGGTTGAAACCCGCGCCCAGATGCAATTCCTCTCCTTCAATAACTGTGTAGAAATGCAGGGTTACCTCTTCAGTCGGCCAGTCCCCGCCGATGTGTTTGCCAATCAACTCAGAAACGGTTTGAAGTACTGACGCCTATCTAAATCCATAATTTCAACGCGCATGCAATAACGCCGTGAATCCTGTAACAGGGGTTCACGGCGTTTTGGCTTGAATAGGAATCCAATTTCAGTATCATGGCTCGATGCCATATTACCTTCTGATAAATCCTCTCTCCGGTTCCTATTCTCCGGCCATTCGCGAACAGTTGCTATTGCAGTTGGAAGCCGCCGGCATTGTCCCGCAAGTACTAACGGTTACCGGTCCGGAAGATGCCCGGCTGGTCTCTGCGCAGATCGAAGCTGCCGAGCAGAATCCGGTCGTAATCGTGGCGGGCGGGGACGGGACTATCAATGCCGTGGTTAATGCCCTTGCTCCGGGACGCGCCACACTTGGGATTCTTCCGGTCGGGACTGCTAATGTGCTGGCTCGCGAGTTGGGGATCGATAGTATCAAGTCCGGCATTAGCTGTATTGCCGAGGGTAAGAGCCGTCCTCTGGCGGTTGGGTTGATCGAGCGTGAAAATGGTTCCAGCCAGCGTTTTTTGCTGATGGCCGGGGTCGGATTGGACGGCAACGTTGTCCATGGCGTTCGGTTGCGGGAAAAACGCTTGCTCAAAAAAGGCGCTTATCTGCTTTCGGCTCTGCGCTGCCTGTTGAAATGGCCGTGTGACAGATTTGAAATTGTGGCGGACGGTCGGCCGCTGGAGTGTCATTCGGTCATAGTCTGCAATGGCGCCCGCTATGGAGGTGATCTGGAGCTGGCTCCGGAAGCCGACATTTCTGTGCCTGTGCTGGATCTTTTCTGCATTACTTCCACGAGTCGCCGATCTTATCTGAAAATTATCGTTTCCGCGCTGTACGGCCGTATCAAAGACAATCAGGACGTGACCCTGCTTCGTGCCGTTGAAGTATCGGTGGGTGGTGGCAGTCCGATTCAGGTGGACGGCGACAGCGGCGGCTTCGGGCCGGTAAGGGTCAGTGCAATCGGAAACTTCGCAAAAATCTTCACCGCATGAGTTTTCCCCATAATTTATGTCCTGTTTCCCCAAGAGAGCAGTTCCCAGCCAAATAACTCAAATCCGTTTGTTGACATTATCGGTGACTAATGTTATTAGGTTGCCATTGAAATTGCCCAATGATTTTAAGGGTTATTGATCCTGTGCTCGCCGCGAGTTCTCGACAGAAATCTTCCCGCATTACAGTTGGCCTAAGCATCTACGAAGAGGAGAAATAATATGAGGCTTGGAAAAAAAATATTGATACTGCTGATGATTTTATGCGTGGCGCGTACAGTTGCGCTGCTTGATGCGGCCAGTGTACATGCGGCAGATAAAAAGGGGGCGAAGGCGGCTCCCGCCACAGCGGAATTGTATTCTTCCGAGCCGGCTAAACTGACCCCGGTGCAGTGCGGCCAGTGTCACAGCACTCTGTACAACGATCTCAAGAGCGCCGGTGGGCGACACAGGTTTGAGTGCCAGAATTGCCATAAGAGTTTCCATGTTTACAACCCCCAGAAAAGCAACTGGCAGGAGTTGATGCCCAAGTGTCGGGATTGTCACCTGTTGCCGCATGGCGAGAAGATTACCGAATGTACGACCTGTCACAGCAACCCGCATGCCGCCACTAAAATTCCCATGTCAAAGGCATTGATAAATTCCTGCGCGATCTGCCACAGTTCTCCTTTCGAACAGTTGCAGAAATTCCCAAGCAAGCATACCAAGCTGACGTGTGACAATTGCCATACTGCGCATGCTTATGTTCCATCCTGCAATGCCTGCCATAAACCGCACTTTGATGGCCAGGAGTTCAAAACCTGTAACAGCGAATGCCATCCGGTACACCGGCCGCTACAGATCACATTCGCCAAAGATGCCAATGCCAAAACCTGCAACGCCTGCCATGACAAGGTTTATGCGAAGTGGAGCAAAACACCGAGCAAGCATGGCAAGGTCAATTGTGTCAGTTGCCATAGTAAGCATGGCTACATCCCACAATGCAGCGTCTGTCATGTTTTGCCACACAGCAAGCAGCTTCACGATAAATTCCCGAAATGTCTGACCTGTCACCAGGATCCGCACGACCTGCCGGTCAAGCAGAGCAGCAAGTAAGAACAGTCCGATTTGTTTGTACTGTCCACTGCAAAGGGAGAATCTCAATTCGTGCCAGGTTGCCGTAGCTTCTTAATGTTTATTGCTCTGGGACTGGCGATCTCTATGCCGGTCCGGAGCTTTGCCGCTGAACTCCAGCTGGTTTCCCAGACGATCATGCGCGGTTTTGAACGGCAGGTCGAAAATGGAAACAAGCTGACTGCCGTTCCACTCTACGAGTATATTCAGCTTGATTACGGCAATCTCAAAAGTCCCGGACTGTCATTGCACGCCAATGGCTGGGGACGGGGCAATCTGGCAGATAATTACAACAGTGATGGTACAGCCGGAGAGCTCCTGCACGCGTACCTACAGTATGTTCCGGCTAATCGGGACTATCTGTTGCGGGCGGGGCGGCAGTACGTTTTTGAAGGTGTGGCCAAGGACAGCATTGATGGCGTCTACGGCAAGGCATACCTGACACAGTCAATTACGCTTTCAGCGTATGGAGGTTCGCCGGTTGCGCTTGATACGGCAAACGGACGCCAGGGTGATTTCATCTTCGGCGGTAAACTCTCCTATTCCAAACCGGGGCTTTTTGACGCCGGTATTTCGCACAAATTCATATCCGACAATGGGTCGCGCCACGAAGAGAGTCTGGGCTCCGATTTAACTTTGCTCCTGCCGGGAAATGTCACCCTGCTGGGTCATTCTGCGCTCAATCTGATGACCAGCGGTTGGAAGGAACATTCCTACGAACTGCGTCTGCCCTGGAGGCAGGCCGTATTCCAGCCATTCATTCAGCATTTTAATTATGAAGATTATTTCGGTAAGCGGGCCAACGTTGCCAACCCCTTTCGCTTTCTGCAGGGCACCGGCAACAGTCTGACTGTGGCTGGCGCCGAAACGTTCTGGTACCCTTCTGAACATGAAGAATATGTCTTCAAATTTAAAAATTACGATTATGCCCAACGTTTTGGCAACTCGCAGCTATACACCCTCCTGGCCGTCTGGAAGCATAAGATCTTCTCTGAGCTTGGCGCAGAGGTCGGCCGCATGCAGGGAAGCAGTTCGGAAAACAGGTATTATCAGGGGCGAGGTTACTTTTTTTGGAACATCTCTCCTGGTTTTGTTACAGGTGACGTGATGTACGTAAAGTATGATGAGGCGATCTACAAAAAAAACAGTTCTCTCTTCACTTCAGTCGGCGGGGGATTCCGGTTCTTAAATGACGCGTTTAGCGTTAAACTATCATTTGATTACAGCAGCGATCCCTATTTCGAAGAGGATTACCGCTGGATGCTTAAACTTAGTTATCTGGCCGATAAAGTTTTCAATGATTCGCCCCGGAAAAACTGAATTTTGTATGAGATGGTTTAAGTGGAGTTCAAAAGTGAAATACCTTAGATATACTTGGACATTAACGGCGTTGTTGCCACTGTTTCTGCTGGCCTGTGCGACTCAAAACGCCTACCGTTTGCCCGTCGCTCATCCCAATATTTTTGAGCTGGGTGAGCGGAGGGAGTTTTGCACAAAGTGCCACGGTCACAAAAAAGAACCGATTGATTTTGAGCGCTACAACCACACAGCGCTGTTTACCGATTCTCACCGTCTGGTGGCGTATCAGGACGAGCGGGTCTGCTCACTCTGCCATAGCCAGGCCTTTTGCAGCGACTGTCATTCGACTCGAGTCGAGCTTAAACCTTCCATAAAAAACCCGACCGAGAACTACCGCCGCGTGCAGCACCGCGGTGATTTTCTCGCGCGTCACCGGATTGAGGGACGTATGGATCCCACTTCCTGTTTTCGTTGTCATGGAAATCCCAAATCAGCCCAAACCTGCCAGCCTTGCCATGGGTAACATACGCGGGAGAAACAGAGGAGACGGAACATGAAGCGGCTTTTGGCGATTGTATTGATAACGCTTCTGAATCTGTGCGGCTGTGGCAGTTCCGGCAATCCGAATGCTCCGGCAGCCACCGCGCCCCATGAAAAAACATGGGTGACCTATCACCGTGATGCTATTGTCAGTTTCAGGGGCATTACCACTGCCCGACCCGCCGCAGATGCTCTCCTGATAAAAGAACACGTCTTTCAGTGCTGGCTTTGCCACGGGGCGGGACTAATGGGTGCCAAGGCTGGGGCGGCCGGTCCCGCCTGCCTGGATTGCCATGTTCTCGACCCGGTCAGGTTCCCGGTCATGTGCTACTCCTGCCATGGCGGATATCCCAATCCGGTAGTGAAACCTCAACAGTGGTATTCGTCCAATCGTGCCGGGCGCGCCGGTTTACCGCTGAGTCCCGAGTTTGTCGGCCGTGTCAGAAATAACGGCAATATTCACCTCAAGCATAATGCCGTTGCTGTTAACGGGTTTTCAGGTATCCCGATCGATAAATGCTCCATTTGTCATGGCGGGCCGAATAATATTGGCGAGCCACATCACACCATAGTGATGAATGACCCAAAGTATAACCCGCCACTGGGGTGTCTCGGCCCCCTCCCTTATGGGTGTCATACCTTTGGATTTGTTAACGGCGTATTTGCTCTGACAATCCCTGAATGTGTTTTCTGCCATCACTAATCTGTAGCAAGAATGCAATACGGTACGATCTGCAATCTGGCTGCAAAGTCACTTCATACTAATCCCGATCTGTGATATATCTGGAAGTCACTTTACGACAGAAGGAATATCATGGCCCACACCAGCATCATTGTCAAAGGCGCCTGCGAACATAACCTCAAGTGCATCGACGTCGAAATTCCCCGCGACCAACTGGTCGTAATAACAGGTATATCCGGTTCCGGTAAATCCACTCTGGCCTTCGATACGATTTATGCCGAAGGGCAAAGGCGCTATGTCGAATCGCTCTCGGCCTACGCCCGCCAGTTTTTGGAGCAGATGGAAAAACCGGATGTGGAGTCGATCGAAGGGCTCTCCCCGGCCATTTCCATTGAGCAGAAAACCACCAGCAAAAACCCCCGCTCCACGGTCGGTACCGTCACTGAGATCTACGACTATTTGCGCCTGCTGTTTGCCCGGGTCGGGCGTCCGCACTGCACCTCCTGCGATAAGGAAATCACCTCCCAAACCGTTTCCCAGATGGTTGACCAGATTATGATCCTGCCGACAGGGACAAAGCTGACCCTGCTCTCGCCGATGATCCGCGGTCGTAAAGGCGAGTATAAAAAGGAACTGAACCAACTGCGAAAAGAAGGTTTTACGCGGGTAGTGGTTGATGGGACCGTGCGGGAATTGGCCGACGAGATTGAGCTGGATAAGAAAAAGAAACATGATATCGATATCGTGGTGGATCGGATTGTCGTCAAGGAGGGTGTTCAGCGCCGTCTGGCCGATTCACTGGAAACCGCCCTGCATCACGCCGACGGGGTTGTCAAGGTTGAAGTGGTTACGCCTGCTTTGGATGAACCGCCCGAGAAGGGACGCAAAAAAGCGCATAAACCGACAGTTATGATCTTTTCCGAAAAACTGGCCTGCGTCGAGTGCGGTATCTCCTATCAGGAGATAACCCCGCGCCTGTTCTCATTCAACAACCCTCACGGCGCCTGCCCCGATTGTACCGGACTCGGCACCCGCATGTATTTTGACCAGGAACTGGTGATACCCAATCAGGAGCTTTCCCTGCGCGAAGGGGCCATTGCACCGTGGGAAAAACGGCTCTCCGGCTGGTTCCACCTGATTCTGGAAGCTCTGGCCAAAGCATATAAATTTGATATCCGGACACCGTTCAAGGAGCTGACCTCAACTGTACAAGACGTAATCCTGAATGGTTCCAAGGGGGAGAAAATCGAGTTCTGGTGGGAAGAGGATGGTGATCGCCGCCATACCTACCACAAGGAATTCGAGGGGGTTCTGAACAATCTGCAGCGCCGCTGGCGTGAAACCGAATCTGATTCGGCCCGTGAAGAGCTGGAAAAGTACATGAACGTCATGCCCTGCCCGACCTGCAAGGGGGCGCGTCTGCGTCCGGAAGCGCTGCATGTGCTGGTATCAGGACAGACAATCTGCGATGTAACTTCGCTTTCCATCCGCGACTGCCTGCATTTTTTCGAGGAAATGACCTTGACCGACAAGGAACAGGAGATCGCCCGCCGGATTCTCAAGGAAGTTCGCGAACGACTTTCCTTCCTGGTCAACGTCGGCCTGGATTATCTTTCACTGGACCGCACTTCCGGCACCCTTTCCGGCGGCGAAGGGCAGCGCATCCGTCTGGCCACTCAGATCGGTTCATCTCTGGTGGGGGTCCTGTACATTCTCGATGAGCCCTCGATCGGGCTGCACCAGCGCGACAACGCCCGCCTGCTGACAACGCTGAAACGATTGCGTGACCTGGGAAATACCGTGTTGGTAGTGGAGCATGACGAAGAAACAATTCTGGAAGCGGATCACCTGATCGACATGGGGCCGGGAGCCGGAGTGCACGGGGGTGAAGTCGTTTCGCAAGGCACGCCGGCCGAGGTTATGAAAGATCCCGCTTCACTGACCGGGCGGTATCTGTCGGGTGAGCTGGATATTGCGGTGCCGAAGAAACGCCGCAAGTTTGAGAAGTCGATCCAAATTGTCGGCGCCAGCGAAAACAATCTTAAATCGGTCAACGCCGATATTCCTTTGGGAGTCATGACCTGTGTGACCGGAGTTTCAGGTTCCGGGAAATCGACGCTGGTGATCGATACGCTGCACAAGGTGCTGGGTCAGCGCTTGTACCGCAGCCGCGAGAAAGCCGGGGCGGTCAAGGAAGTGCTCGGGCTGGAGTACCTCGACAAGGTCATCAACATCGATCAATCACCGATCGGCCGCACCCCCCGTTCCAATCCGGCCACCTACACCGCCGTTTTCGGCGACATCCGCGATCTGTTTTCCAACCTGCCCGAATCCAAGCTGCGCGGCTACAAGCCGGGGCGCTACTCGTTCAATGTCAAGGGGGGACGCTGCGAAGCCTGCTCCGGTGACGGCATCATCAAGATCGAGATGCATTTTCTGCCGGATGTGTATGTGGAGTGCGAAGTCTGCAAAGGCGCCCGTTACAATCGCGAAACCCTGGAAGTCCATTACAAGGGCAAATCCATCGCCGAAGTTCTGGACATGACGGTTTCACAGGCGCTGGAATTTCTGGGGGCAATCCCGCGCATCAGAAACAAGCTGGCCACCCTGGAAGAGGTCGGTCTGGGGTACATCAAACTGGGGCAGTCGGCCACCACCCTTTCGGGCGGCGAAGCTCAACGGGTCAAACTGGCCAAGGAACTTGCCAAGCGCTCCACCGGCCGTACGATCTACATCCTGGATGAGCCGACCACCGGCCTGCATTTCCACGATATCGCCAAACTGCTGGAGGTGATCCAGCGTCTGGTGGATGCCGGTAACACGATCGTGATCATTGAACACAACCTGGACGTGATCAAAACCGCCGACTGGATTATCGACCTGGGGCCGGAGGGGGGCGACCGGGGGGGCGAGATCATTGCCGTAGGGACGCCGGAACAGGTGGCGAAAGTGACGAAATCGTACACCGGCCAATATCTGAGGAAGATGCTCTGATGGCTTCAAAGACCAATGAATTCAATCCGGCCTCGGCTGCCGGTGATCCGGAATCTCCCTTTGATCACGGCAAACTGCTGGAGCTGGCCTCCACCCGTATGCCGTTCGGCAAGTATAAGGGGACTCGGCTGGTTGATCTGCCGGAGGGATATGTGGTCTGGTTTGCCCAGGAGGGCTTCCCGTCCGGGAAACTGGGGGATATGTTGAGAACGGTTTACGAGATCAAGGTTAACGGTCTGGAGTTTCTGTTCGATAGTATCAGGTGAGTTCTGCGGGACTTCAATGAACCGCGCAGGAGATGCAGGGGTCAAAGCAGCGGATCAGCCGTTCGCAGGCTGTCTTGACCTGATCGTGGTCTGCCCCTTCCATGGCTGAGACCAGCTGTCTGAGCGATTGCTCCATGGCGGCCTGATTGATGGCGGTCGGGGTGATGATGTTTGCCGCCACGCAGATGCCGTGACTATCGAAACGGTAGCTGTGCAGGAGGGTTCCGCGGGGCGCTTCAATTAATGCGGTTGCTTCCCCCGCTTTTGGAATGACAGTTGGCGGAGCCTCTTTTCGGATGCCTTCAGCCAGCAGGATGCGGGTGATCGCCATGGCCCGTTCCAGCGCCTGATTCAGTTCAATTGCCCTGGCCAGCAATGAGGCGCTGACGGGAGCGCCGCTTAGGCTGTTCGCGTACTCCGGAGGGATTAAAAGCTTGAGTCGTGACAGCGGTCCGGCCATGAAGATACCTTCTCCGTCAAAGCGGCAGACTTTGGCGTGTGAATGAGTCTCATTCTGCTCGTTCAGCCAGCTTGCAACGGCGTTAGCCGGAATGACCTCTCCGCAGGAGGTTGCCAGCACATCTCCGAAGAGCGCAGTTCCACCGCTCACGGCGCAGCACTCCGGAGCTGGCAGAAGCGGCAATGTCTCCCGCAAAGATGATACAAAGTGTGTCACCGTCGCTGCCCCCTCTCTGGTTTCAGCCAGCTGATCCAACACAAGCCGCAGTTTATCTTCCACCGGCACCTTTCCCAAGCCGCCAATCAAGAGGTTAAATGGGTGGATCGCCCGTCCGCCAACCGTTTCCTGGATCAGGTTGCCGAGCGCCTTGATTTTCAATCCCAACTGCATTTCCACCGGTGCGACGACTGCCAAGCCGGGAAACCCACCCACACCCAGGTAATCCGGCAGCGCCAGGCAAAAGATGTTCAGGGCGTGGCTTTCGATCTGGCCCCCTTCCACCGCTAGTTCCCGCAACAGGCGGGTCTGGCGCGATATCCGGACATCCAGGACTTGTTCGACCGCCTGCAACGCCGCCACTTTATGAACCGTGGAACAGATCGAGCAGATCCGGCAGGCGATCTCGGCCACCTCGTCGAAGCGTCTGCCAAGCAGCAGCGCCTCGAACAGGCGCGGAGATTCGTGCAGGTGAAACCTGGCATCAACAACTCGCTCTCCTTCCCGAACCAGTTCGACGAAACCGTGTCCTTCAACCCTGGTCAGTATATCCAGCTTGTCTGTGTCGCTCATGATTTCCACTCCGGACAGAACCTACGCAAACGCCCAAGCACGGCTGCATGGTCGTATCCCTTTTGCAGATAGAGTTCCAGCGCCTCGCTCAAGTTGGCTTCCGGCACCGGCCCCCGGCACCCTTCGCAGGGCACTTCCAGACTCGGGCAACGGGCTCCGCAACCACCCAGTGTTAGCGGGCCGAGGCAGAGTGCCGATCGTTCCGTCAGCAGGCAGAGGTTCTCCCGCATCTGGCAGTCGCTGCAGACCGGATGGCTGATGGGTGACGGCAATGCGCCCCGCAGCAGGTCGCCGATCAGATTGAGCAGTTCCTCTTTTTCGGGTGGGCAGCCGCAGATGAAGGCGTCAACTGCAACCATCGCATGCAACGGTTGCGGTGAAAAACTGCCGCTGGTTGCCGTGCTGCTGCCATAAACGGACTGTCGCAATTCCTCCCGATTTTCACCGTTTCTTAGCGCCGCCACTCCACCCCAGGCGGCACAGGTTCCAACTGCTATCAGATAGCGGCTATGCTGCCGCAGAGCGAGCAATAGATCCAGTTCATGCGGCATCGACAGGCACCCCTCCACCAGGGTTGCGTCATACTCGCCTTCCAGGATGGCCGGTGAACAGGCCATCGGGAAAAAATGGAATTCGATCCGTTCCAGCATCTGCGGCAACTCCTGTTCGCAATTCAACAGCGAAAGCTGACAGCCGGAACAGGCGGTCAGGCCCGCTATGGCCAGGCGCAGCGGCTTCATGCCAAGGCTCCTTCAATCCCCGCCAGTTGGGCATAATTGAAGACCGGACCGTCACAGCAGCAGAGAAATGTCCCGACGGCACAATGTCCGCAGCGTCCCACGCCGCACTTCATGCGCCTCTCCAGCGACAGGTGAATCCGTTCATCGGGAAGACCGATCCGTTTCAAGCCGGAAACCAAATAGGGGTAGACGACCGGCGGGCCGCACAGAGCGGCGCAGGTTCGATCAGGTCGGATCGTCAGTTGCTCCAGCAGGGCCGGCAGCAGGGCGACACGGCAGTTGGGCGGTCCTTCCAGGCAATGCTCAAGGCGGTCAACCGCCAGTTGCACCTGTATGTCATTGCGTTTTGCCAGCTGCAGCAGTTCCTCCAGAAAGAGCAACGCCCCCTGTTCACGAGCGCCGTAAAGCAGGGTCAGCTCGCCCCAGCGTTGTCGTTGATTAAGCAGCGCCAGTAATAGCGAGCGGAGCGGGGCCATTCCCAGGCCCCCGGCAATCAGCAGCAGATCCTGGTTTTCGTAGCTGTCCAACGGAAATCCGTGACCGAACGGGCCGCGCACTCCGACTGCATCCCCTGCCACACTCCGATTCAGCGGTGTGGTGACATGCCCCACGTGCCGGATGCAGAGTTCGATTGCACCACCGGCGGAGGGAAAGCCGCAGTACGAGATAGGAACCTCACCTATGCCGGGAAGCGACAATTCCAGGAACTGACCGGGGAGGAAAGATGCCACGCCGTTGTTTTGAGTATTCAGTCCACAGTCTAAAGTATATAGGGTCGTATCGTCAGTTAATGGACGGATAGTCGTAATGGTTGCCGGTACCGGCAGACTGGCGTTCATGGATTACCTCTCTCCAGGCGTTCCGCCAGGGTCCGCAGATCCAGCCCGGCCGGACAGGCCGCACGGCAGCGTCCACAGCCGACACAGCTGGGAATGTTTTTAAGCTGACCAAAGCCACGGTACTTGTGGCGGTAGCGATAGCGGAAACGTTCTGCCCGATTCTTCTGGAAACTCATCCCGCCCGCCACCTCCGCATGACTCTTGAACAGGCAGTTATCCCAGCACCGCAGCCTTTCGCTGGAACTGCCGTCCAGTCCGCCGAATTCCAGCACATCGAAGCAGGCGCAGGTCGGACAGCAGATCGAACAGGCTCCGCACCCCAGGCAGTGGTTGGCCAGTTCCTGCCAATCCGGCATGGCGGCATCCAGTTCCGACTGCGAAGGTGGTGGTAGTTGCCGCCCGAAGAAGCGGCGTGTGTCTTCCGGGATGGGCAGATCCCGTTCTTCGATAATTTCTTTCAATTTTTCCAATAACTCGGTTCCCTGTAGTGAGCCGCTGGTGATCACAAAGCCCTCTTCCTGCCGTTGCAGGTACAGGTCGCAGGACGCTTTCAGGGTAGATGGGTGAAGATGACAAGAGCAGAGGTTGTCGGGAAAGCAGGAAAGGCCGATCAAGGTTAAAGCGGCGCGGCGGGCTGCGTAAGTTGGATCAGGGGCGTCCCCCAGAAAAAGCCGGTCCAGATAGTCAATTCCCGCCAGATCGCAAGGATGAACTCCGAAAAGAATCAGGGGGGAACTGCGACCCTGCGGTTCCTGATAACCAGATCCGGCCCGGTAGGTCAGGATGGTCTCCCTGGGGTGCAGCAGATATTTCTTGGGGGGGAGTTGGGTGCGGAGGGCATCGAGGTCAGGTGAATCACCCGCTTTGAGCAATGCAAAGCGGAGTACTCCGTCATCTCCGCGCTGCGGGGCATGCAGCTCTCCCTGCTTTCGCAGCAGGCTCAATAATTTCTCCAAAGCTTTTGTCGCTAAGAAATGCGCTGGCATGTTTGTCCTCCCGATCAAGCAGGTCGGCAGGATAATTATATCAGCAGATAATGGTTTGGCAATCTGGGGGGATTTATAATCGAAGGGGATAAAAACAAAAAGGGGCCGAAGCCCCCTGATGTGGTTGAATGCTTTGAAGCCACTACTTTCTCTACAAAACAGTGACTGAAACAGCCGGTGACGATTCTACACTCTCGCCGCTGGCGTTAACAGCAGTTACGACAAAGTACCATACTCCTGGCGTCAAACCTGTTACATCCTGGGGTGAGGCGGTTGCCGGACTGAATCTGACTCCGTTTGCCTTGGTGGCGTTCGCCAGAGTACTGGAATAATAGACATAATATGAAGTTGCGCCCGAGACCGCATTCCATGACACGGTGGCTTTGCCAGTTCCAGCGAGCGCGCCTACTCCGGTCGGCGCCGCAGGCACAGCCGCTGCCGTTGGCGTTGCCGATACCTCACTTGACAGGGCGCTTTCGCCCTCCGAGTTTTTGGCGATAACTGCGAAATAATAGGTCGTCCCGTTGGTTAGTCCGGTTACTACCTGGGGGGATGTGGCCGGGTCAATTATGGTGGGTGACGTTTTGGTGCCGCCGCTGGTTGATGACCAGTACAGTTTGTAGGTGGTGGCAGAAATGCTGTTCCAGCTGACAGTCACCTTGCCGTCTCCGGCAACCGCTGTCAAACCCGATGGCGTGTTGGGTTTTGTGTCGCCGCAGCCGCCCAGAATCGCAGCGAAAACAATTACGGACAACAGGTGCAGGGCAAAACGGGTTAATGATTTCATTCTGAGGATTCTCCTTTGTTTGTATATTGAGAGATAGATCGCTAGCCTGGAAAGTCTGTTTGTCAGCTTTGATGGAAGGTTGTACACCACTGCGCAGAGTCTTTCAACAATTTATAGAACATACCAATGTCAGTTGAGTAATAATGCAGAAAACGGCTTTGCCGTGCTGTCTCCGGAAGCTGTTAGTGCCGGCAGTTACCGCAATTTTAACAAACAAAGCGAAAGATGGCACCGTGCCCATGTTTTCGGTTACTGAGGGTTACAGTTCCGCCCAGGCGGTCGGCAATACTGCGCACAATAGGTAGTCCCAGGCCGCTGCCGGTTTCATCCGTGCCCATGATCCTGTAAAACGGTTCAAAAACCCGCTCCTCTTCATCGACTGGGATACCCGGGCCGGTGTCAGTCACCTGGAAGACAATTCTTTTATCCTCGCTGTACAGCTCCATATCCACAGTGCCTCCTGCCGGGGTATAGCGCAGGGCGTTATCCACTGCGTTGCGCACCAAAACAGCCAGTCCATCGACAGGTGCGTTCAGGATAATCTCGTCAAGGCGCTCACACCCCAGATCAATCCCTTTGGCAGCCGCCATCGGCATCAGATCCTCAAGCACCTGCCGCACAATCAAATCCAGGCGAAGCTCGACAGATGGGACAATGCTGGATTGTTGACGCGCCAGCGAAAGCAGTTGATCCAGCAGAGAGCAGGTACGGGTCAATCCTTGTTTGAGCTGTTGGAGACGCACTGATTTTTCTTGCGGTGACACGTCCTGTTCCAGATTTTCAGCTTGCAGGGTAAGGGCGGTCAGCGGCGAGCGCAGCTCGTGGGCAGCATCGGCGATGAAACGGCGCTGCTGCTCGAGCGCCTCGGCCAGTCGCCTCATCAGGCCGTTGATCGATGTCACAAACGGCCCGATCTCTTCAGGAACGCCGGATTCGGGAAGTCTTGCCAGGTTAGTGTCGCCCCGTTGATCCAGCAACTGAGAAAGTTCTGAGACCGGCGCGAGTGAGCGCCGGACAACCCAGACTATCAGGATGATTAAAAACGGCACCAGCAGCAGCACCGGAATCAAGGTGCGCAGACCGCTGTCCCTGGCAATCTCGTTGCGAACCGTTGTCAGCTGTCCCACTGCGATTTTTTCGCCGGATGCGATGGCTCGAACAAACAGCCGCCAGGTGCCTCCTTGAGCGTTTATGGTCTGGAACCCCTCCGGCAAGTTGGCTGGGATCGCCGGTAGAACTGCCCGTTGGGCGTTCCTTCCCGTTAATGCCGCTCCCCCTAGTGGGAGGATGATAATCCGGGCCTCGGGATCCTTATCACTATTCGTCCGGGACACTCCGCCCCAAGGTTCCACCGCTTTGCCGGAACGACCCACCAACAGCGCGACCTGTTGAAGTTGGTCGTCCTGCAACTCCTGGGCTTCACGAAATGCCAGAAAAAAAGAACATGCTCCGGCAGCAATGCCGCTGACGATAGTCACTATGGCAATCCAGCCTGAAAGCTGCCGCCGCAGGGATTTGTTTACAGATTTCGATCCACCATCCATCCCATCCCCCGTATGTTTCTGATTGATTCGCTGCCCAGTTTTTTTCGCACGGCATGGATCAGGAATTCGACGGCGTTGCTTTCCACCTCTTCATTCCAGCCGTAGATGCGGGTCTCCAGGTCCTGACGCGACAAAATGGCGCCGGGACGGATTAGCAACGCCTGTAGCAGCGCAAATTCACGGGCAGAAAGGCGGCAGCGCTGCTCGCCACAACCGGCTTCCTTGGTCGCCGGATCAAGCCACAAGGAACCGTTGGTTAACATAGATAGTGGTTGCCCGACTTTTCTTCTTACCACCGCACGCATGCGGGCCAGCAGTTCACCTGATGCAAACGGCTTGACCAGATAATCATCCGCTCCCAAGTCCAGTCCCTTGATCCGGTCGTCCAAGCTGCCACGGGCCGTCACAATTAGCACAGCTGTAGCGTCGCCGCGGCTGCGCATCCGCTCCAGCACCACCAGGCCATCCCGCTTGGGGAGTCCCAGGTCAAGAATCACCAGTTCATACTCGCCGGATTCGAGCGCATCCAGGGCTGTGTCACCATCTCGCACCCAGTCAACAGCATAGGCGGCATCCCTCAGCGCCTGCACAGTCGCCTCTCCGATCATCCGGTCATCTTCAACTAACAGTACGCGCATCAGAACTCCCGCTATTTGCCTTGGTGTGGTGAATATACCACATTCCCATTGGGCGACAACCGTTGGCTGACGGTTAAATATAGAACCAAAACGGCGATACTCACCAGAAAAAGCGAACTTGTCATCACTGTGCCCAACCCCAGACCGCCGTCGGTGGGCGCTTGTGAAAGCAGGTCGCCACAGGATGCACCCAGCGGGCGGGTCAGGATATAAGCGATCCAGAACGCTGCAATCGCATTGGCATTAAAGGCGTAATAAGTGAGAGTAACTACACCAATCAGGCCACCGAATATCATGGCCGAGTTAGCATATCCAATTCCCAGGCCTTCTGCTATAAGATCACCCGCAGCTGTGCCCAGGGCAAAGGTGAACAGAATTGCGGCCCAATAGAACAGTTCACGTCTGGTGGTAAAGATGGAGTGGATCGACAAGGTCTTTTCGTAGAGATACCAGACAACAAATGTAACCAACAGTGCGACACCGAATATGATCGTAGTTGTCTGTAGCGCCACGCCGAAGTTGTCGACCAGGTTGTCGGTAATGAGCGTTCCTACGATGCTGATCAGGACGACAACCGTCCAGTACAGCCAGGGCATGTATTTTCTGACGCGTAGTTGCGTGAACAGAAATACCGCCAGCAGCGACCCCATAACGATTGAAGTCCCGGTCAGCCCCAAATGCAGGTTGAAATTGAGGAAGTCGGCGGCGGTCTCGCCCACGGTGGTTGCCATAATCTTGATAAGCCAGAAGTAGAGCGTGATTTCCGGTACTTTGTTCAGCATCTGCTTTGCGTTTTCGCTGAGTGGTGATTTCATGTGAACTCTCCAGTATATTTAGAGTGCGTGTTAATCCCGCATCCAGCCACGCCGGATCAATGGCGAAGCCAGCAGTTGATAAAAGGACAGAATCGGCCTGTACAAAGGATCGATAAAGTAATGCTCTTCGCGCTGTATAAACCAGGCGCTGATCAATGCCACCAGGACTGCTCCGGCCATGTCCAGCGGAAAGTGAACCCCCAGATAGATACGCGCCCAGGCCACCGGCAGTCCCAATAAAGCCAGGCACAGGCCTGCGGTCCGTGATCGTTCATGCAGGAGCAGGCTGAAAGCAACCGCCCAGATCAGGGTCAGGTGGTCACTGGGAAAGGATGGATCCGGGGCATGGGCAAGAAAAGTGTGCCCCAGGCCAATCATAAACGGACGCGGATGTTGCCATATCAGCCCGATCAGCTGATTGATCAGCAGTCCAGCCAGGCCGGATGCCGTTGCCATCAGCATCAGCTTGCGCAGCCGCTCATCACCCCGGAGCCAGCCAAACGTCAGTGTCAGAGGTATCAGCCAGATACTCCATTCGGCCACTCCCCGCGCCATCGCCAGCAGCAGCGCCTGGGCATGGTCCGGTGCGTTTATCATCAAAAACAGCGCTTGGTTCAATTCTTCCATAACAGCTCCAAGGCCGGAGGATGGATATCCCCCGGCCGGTTTTTTACTATTTCTGCTGCAAACGGTTAATCTTCTTGCTCCTCCCCATGATCATGGTCGCCCTTGTCCTCCTGCGTTGTAAGGACGGTCCCTTTGGCCGGGTCCACCGTGACATCGTAGGTTTTGTTGTTGGCCACGACCTCTACCTCGAAAACCCAGCCAGCCTTGCCGTGCTCAAACTCGGCTCTGACCGCTTTGCCGTGTAGTTGTTGTTCTGCGGCCTGAACCGCCTGGGTGAGCGTAATGTCGGCGTGACGGATGGCCAGGGCATCATTCTCCGCAGTTTTTGATGCTTGTGCTGCCAATACGCCGACCGTGGAGAGGGCGGCAAGAGTGAGTGTTACATTAAGTGCGCGTTTCATGTTGTTACCTCCAACTTTGATTTTGCAGCGGTGCTGCATGATCCAACAATAGAGGCGAATACTTAGCTGATGATTAGGGCTGAAGGCAGAGAAAATAAAAAAAGGAGCAGGCTTTTCAGCCATGCTCCTTTAATGGATGTACGTGGAGTAAGACGGGCTATTCTATTTCTTCCCCCTTAATTTCTCTGATGTCTTTTGGGCAGCGGTTTCTTTGGCTTCCACTGCAAGCGTATCGCCGTCGTTTGCCAGCATCTGAAGGGCTTGGGGAGAAATCGTTACTGTGTCTGTCTTGGCCGCCTGAACTGTTTTCTGTGCATCCAGGTTGACCTGGGGCGCAGCCGAAGACTGGTCTGTTTTGACTTGGGGATTGATGCTTGCAGGATTGGCCGCCACGCTGTTAGGTGATATTTGTGCCATTGACATATGAGCACCTCTTCTACCGGATTTAAACTCTTGATCAAGCTTATCGGATGTTTTTCCGGCGTATTGAGCTTAATGAAATTATAATTTACGAATTATGTCAAAAAAAGGGGCCCCATGTCATCGACACAGGCCCCCTTGAGATTCAGTTCCAGATTGTTGCATTGGCGATAAGTTACTCGACAGTAACGCTTTTTGCCAGGTTGCGAGGTTGATCCACGTCGGTCCCTTTCAGAACGGATATATGGTAGGCCAGCAGTTGCAGCGGCACCGACAGAAGCAGCGGGTCGAGATCTTCGTTCAGGTTCGGTATTTCGATGATGGTTTCAGCGCGGGTACCCACCTCCGTATCACCTTCGCTGCACAATGCAATGACACGGCCACCTCGGGCAATAACCTCCTCCATGTTTGAAAGGGTTTTATCAAAGGCGCTGTTTTTTGGCACCAGAACCACAACCGGCACGTCTTCGTCAATTAAAGCAATCGGACCATGCTTCATTTCTCCTGCCGGGTATCCTTCGGCGTGGATGTAGGAGATTTCCTTCAGTTTGAGAGCGCCTTCCAGGGCAATCGGGAAATTTTTGCCGCGCCCCAGGTAGAGGAAGTCGCGGGCGTTCATATACTTTTTGGCAATTTTTTCGACCGAGTCGTTCAGATTCAGCGTTTCTTCCAGCATCGCCGGAACTTTCTTCAGAGCCGCGATCATGCGCTGGCCGGAGGGCGCGTCGATTGAACAGGTGGCCCGCCCCAGGCGGATGGTGAACAGATACAGTGCCGTTAATTGCGTAACAAAAGCTTTAGTCGAGGCCACGCCGATCTCCGGCCCGGCATGGGTGTAAATTACTCCGGCTGATTCGCGTGCGATTGAGGAATCCACAACGTTGCAAATTGCCATGTTGATGGCGCCACGGGTTTTGGCTTCGCGCAGGGCCGCCAGCGTGTCGGCTGTTTCTCCCGATTGGGATATGACGATTGCCAGTGTGCTTTCGTCTATGACCGGATTGCGGTAGCGGAATTCCGAGGCGATATCGACTTCGACCGGTATGCGGCAGTAGCCTTCAAGGTAGAATTTGCCGACCAGGGCGGCGTGCCAGGAAGTGCCGCAGGCGATGATGACAATCCTTTTTACGGCTGCCAGCTGGCGATCACTGAACGGCAGATCTTCAAGGTAGACGTCTCCTTCGCTCTCCAGCAGTCTTCCGGCGATGGTGTCGCGCACGGCGCGGGGCTGCTCGTGGATTTCCTTCAGCATGAAGTGCCGGTAACCACCTTTTTCAGCCATCAGCGGAGACCAGTCAATGTGTCGGGGAGTTTTCTTAAGTTCAGAGCCGGCAATCGTGGAGAAGTTCGCTTCACCGTTGCTGAAGACGACCATTTCGCCGTCCTCCATGAAAACCATCTCCCGGGTATGTGCCAGGATGGCCGGTATGTCAGACGCGACAAAATATTCTTCAGATCCCAGGCCCACAACCATCGGAGATCCCAGTTTGGCTGCGATCAAGGTTCCCGGCTCTTTTTCGTTAAGGATGCAGACCGCGTAGGCTCCACGCAACTCCGTCAGGGCCTGTCGGGAGGCTTTCTGAAAATTAGCTTCTGTTTTCAGTTTTTCCTCTACCAAATGGGCAATTACTTCGGTATCGGTTTCGCTTTTGAAAATGTGGCCGCTCTGCTTCAGCTGCTCTTTGAGCTGAAGGTAGTTTTCGATGATGCCGTTGTGAACGACGATGACATGGCCGGCTTTGTGAGGGTGGGCATTGATTTCGGACGGTCTGCCGTGGGTCGCCCAGCGTGTGTGACCGATGCCGATGGTCCCCGTGAGCGGTTGCTCGCGCAGGAGATTCTCTAGATTGACCAGTTTGCCTTCACTGCGACGTGTGGCCGATTCACCTTCAGATAGTGTGGCGATACCGGCCGAGTCGTAACCACGATATTCCAGCTTTTTGAGTCCTTCGAGAATTACCGGCGTTGCCTGTTGCCCGCCTATATAACCTACAATACCACACATTAAGATATCCTCCGAAAGATGATTATGTCTGCAAAATTGGACATTATTACCACATTTTCATGCTGCCGACACAAAAAAAGTATTTGTCACTTGGCTGTTCTCAAGATAGCACTGAACATCTGGCTCTGGTCTGATTGGGATACGGATATTACCATATCGACCTCAAAGAACCTGCCACAGACGTCACGCACTTTTTGACGGGTAGTCGTGCCGATCAGATCACTTTTCCCAACCGTGAAATAGTCGTTGAGAGCATTTTTGAGGTCCTCGCCACGCTCCATGAACTCAAAAATGCTCTGTCCGAGTAATTCTTCCTTGGTCAACCCAAAAAGTTTTTCTGTTTTCTGGTTTGATATCAATATCTTGCCGTCGGACATAAACGTCACTATCGGCGATTGGGCAATCTCGATGAAGTTGCGGTAGCGTTCTTCCGATTCAATCCGCTGGCGGGTTTTGTGATCCAGTTCTGACATCAGTATGTTGTATGAATTGATCAGTTCGCCAATTTCATCGGAGCGCTTTAACTCGATTCTTTGGCTGAAATTCCCGGTTTTGGCAACATCTGAAATGCTGGCGGTAACTTTTTTTAACGGTGTGATAATTGATCTGTGCAGTATCCAACCGGTTATGATTATAAAGATAGTCATCACGATTCCGTCGTAGAAGACATCCCGTTTCAGATTGTGTCTGATCTGCCGGTACAGTCCTTCCATCGGGACAGCCACTGAGACGGCTCCGATGATTTCACCGACTTGATAACCGTACGAGAAGTGATCTTTGGGGAAGCGTGCCTGGATGAATTTCGGGGCGGATTCATAGCTGCCGTGGCAGGCCAGGCAAGACTGGTCGGCAGTCATCGGCAGCAGATATCTCAGGGACTTCTTATTCCCCTCCTTTGAAACGCTCCAGATTTCCTTTGGGTTGGGGCCTTTGAAGGCATTGAGTTGTTCTGTTTCAAAGCGATCCGGGCGATTGTCGGGGTTGCGGTAGCGCAGTGATACCTGGCGCACGTAAAAATTGGAGCCGCTGGTCAGTTGCCTGGCTATTTTGCTGGCTGCCACCTGAGGAATCAGGTCCGGATTCTGTTCCGGTTCATAGGTGACATGCTTGGAGAGGTAGTCGCGAGTCTCAATAATCTGTTGCGATATTGTACGAGCGTTATCGACCGCTCCCTTAATGATCAGTTCCTGCTCACGTCGATAGCTGCTTAAGGCCAACACCAGGAACAGGACGATCAAAAGCAGCGATGATATAATATTAAAGGTGGCGGTAACACTTTTACTGGTAAAATTTTTCATGTGGTTCCCCGTGCCAGTCGGCATGTCTGATACTCAGGTTCTTGATTATATGCGCTCATGATCAGTTGGCAAGGATTATGTCGAATTCTGTTTAAGCTTGAATTCCTGAGGTGGTGTGTTATTTTGCTCGGACCTTTGGTCGAGCCGTATAGGCAGGAATTCAACCGGATTAACCATGTATCAGGAAGGTTTCAATATGAATTGTAATAAGTCGGCAGCCCATGGAAACAAGGGCTTCATTTCCACCCTCCTGTTGTGTGTTGTGACATTGGCAGTCGTTGCCTTGTTGGGGGTGGCCGGCTACATTTTCTTTCTGATGGCAAAACTGCCGCGGATTGATCGTCTGGCTGACTACAAGCCGCCGATCGTGTCGCAGGTTTTCGGAGATGACGGCAGTCTGGTCGGTGAATTTTATCTGGAGCGCCGCATAGTCGTTCCGGTCAACAAAATGCCGCGAAAGCTTATTCAGGCTTTTGTTGCTGCTGAAGACTCCAATTTTTATTCCCACAAAGGAATTGATTATTTCGGAATAGTCCGCGCTGCAATCAAAAATGTTATTTCAATGCGCAAAAAAGAGGGTGCTTCCACCATTACCCAACAGGTGACCAAGTCGATGTTGCTGACGCCGGAAAAGAAGTTTTCCCGCAAGATCAAGGAAGCGATTCTGGCCACGCGAATGGAGGAAAAGCTTTCGAAGGACGAGATTCTTTATCTGTACCTGAACCAGATTTATCTGGGGGGCGGTTCCTACGGTGTGCAGGCAGCATCCGAGACTTATTTTGGCAAAAATGTTGATCAGCTGAACCTGGCTGAAATGGCTATGATGGCCGGTCTCCCCAAGGCTCCCAATACCTATTCTCCGATCAAGCATATGGATAGGGCTCGTGAAAGACAGGCGTATGTTCTGGATCGAATGGTCAAGGAGGGCTATATAACTCCCGCTGAAGCCGAGCACGCCCAAAAGACCCCGATTGAAATTAAACCCATGAAAAAAGTAAATAGTGAGCAGTCGGCCTTCTTCCTCGAGCATCTGAGGATCCAGCTAGAGCAGAAGTATGGAGAGGATCAACTGTATAAAGGCGGGCTCAAAATATATACAACCATGAATGCCGAAATGCAGAAAGCGGCTTACGAAAGTCTCAGGAAGGGTCTTAAGGAGGTCGATAAGCGTCAGGGATTCCGAGGCCCGCAAAAATATCTCAGTGATGCGGAAGTTGAAGCTTACTGCAGCAAGGTGGAGGACGGCATCGATTCGGCCGTTCTCAGGACCGGAGATACCTATCAAGGGGTTGTGGTCGGTTTCAATCTGCAAAAAGGGGATGTGATTGTCCGCGTTGGAGACCGGAAAGGGGTCCTCGCTCGCAAGAATATGTCTTGGGCCGGCAAGATTGGCATGATCAACCATTATGGCAAGCCGGACAAGGGCGTTAAAAGCCTGACGCTCGGTTCGGTGATTGAAGTGTCGGTTGTTTCTCCGGAGGTAGCCAAGGAAGGTGCGCAGTTTTCCCTGGATCAGACGCCGGATGTCCAGGCTGCACTTGTCTCGATAGATCCACGGACTGGTGGCGTTAAGGCAATGGTTGGTGGTTATGATTTTAGAAAAAGCCAGTTTAATCGTGCCATGCAGGCCAAGCGCAACGCCGGATCCGCTTTCAAGCCGATCATCTACGCTGCGGCTCTGGATAAAGGCTTTACACCGGCTACCGTCATAGAGGATGCGGAAGTGGAGTATCCGGATGGTGCCGGCGGTACCTGGAAGCCGAAAAATTACGACAATACTTTCCGGGGGCCTGTAACGATGCGGGAAGCACTGACTTACTCCATCAATATCGTCAGCGTCAAAATCATGGAGCAGATCGGTGCCCAATACGCGGCTGATTACGCAAAAAAACTCGGATTTGTATCTCCGATTCCTGCCAACCTGGCGCTGGCACTCGGTGCTGCCTCCGTATCGCCTTTTGAGCTTACGGCGGCATATACCGTCTTCGCCAATAAAGGATTATTGACTCAACAGAATTTTATCACAAAGGTGGCAGATGCGGACGGCACAGTGCTTCAGGAAATACCTCCATCCGTGCCGGTTCCTGTCATTTCACCCGAAACCGCTTACGTCATTACCAATCTTATGCAGAGCGTTGTGGCAAGCGGAACCGGGCATCGGGCGTCTCTGATTGGTCGGCCGGTAGCCGGGAAGACCGGCACAACCAACGATTCGAAAGATGCCTGGTTTATCGGGTATATCCCTCAATTGGTAACGGGAGTGTGGGTCGGATATGATCAGGAGCGCTCTTTGGGATCTGGTGGGTCTGGAGGTCAGGCCGCCGCACCCATATGGGGAGACTTTATGCAAAAGGCGGTTGCTCAACTGCCTCCGGAGGATTTTGAAGCCCCGGAAAATGTGACTTTTGTACTTATAAATCCACGCACCGGCAAGCTGGCTAATGAAAGTACGCCAGGAGCGGTAATGGAATGCTTCATAAAAGGTACAGAGCCCTCGTCTTACGACTAGAACTGCCTTGCCTGCTCCAATAAATACGAATGGGCGGCCACAGGGCCGCCCATTCGTATTTATTAAGTGCGATGTTGATTCCGCTACAATGTGATATCTTCCGCAACGCCTGATTTTGACCTCATGACGTTCTCAAACTTTTTCCAATCCACCCGATCCGCCAGATTTTTAATTTCGATGGTTTTCTTGGTGTCCCTGCTGTCATTTGCACCTTTTTTGTATATGTCACGATGGACCTCGAGAAAAATTCTGCCCGATTCGGTTACCGCAAGCTTCACAGGTTTGTATATTATCTCCCCGATCATATTGATTTTGACCTCTTTGAAAAAGTCCTCCATTTCCGCAGGTGAAACTCTGATGCAACCGTGACTTGCAAAGCTGTAGATTGACCATGGCTTGGTTGTGCTATGGATCAGAATGCCTGGTATTGAAGTTTTTATAGCGTATTTGCCGAGCGGATTTTCAGGGCCTGGTGGCATGCTGGTTATGACTTCCTTGCCCGCCTCCTCCATTTCTGACTGTATTGATGACGGAATGTACCAGGTCGGGTCCTTTTGTTTGGCAGTAACCTTGAATTTGCCGACAGGTGTTTGCCAGACATGTTTTTCATTCTTGGTTGACGTGCCGAGCGCCACCGGTAGCGATTTTACGAGGTTGCCATGTTGGAAATAATACAATGTTCGGTCGGGAATGTTGACAACAATGCCGTTTCTCATCTGTTTCGGTATGATTTTTCGGTTGTTGTATGCGAGTTTCTGCCCAATTTTTAGAAATGATTTTGCATCAAGCCGGTTGCGCATAATAAGATGCTGGCTGGTCACGCCTAGCTTGGAAGCCACCAGGCGGATTGTATCACCACTCTGTACCGTGTAAACGCCGACACCACCGATAAGTTCTGCTGAGAGAGTTTCGTCGGATGGTGATTCAGGTTTATGTTCCACCTTAACGGGGTCTGGTGAAGGAGACTCCGGATCAGAATCCGTTACCTGCGGTTCAGGCGCTGGCAAAAGTGGTTTCGGTGCTAACAGAGACTTGAGGGTTGAATCAATGATCTGCGCTTTCTGCAGTGTCATCAGATAAAGCTTTTCCGCACCCTTTCTGTCAGCCAGTTCGTTATACTGCTCAGCATCAGCAAGTGTGGCATCCAGGCTTTTCATGTCATCTGGCATGTGTTGTGAAGCACCAGATTGGTGAAGCTGGAATACCGCATTGAACGCATCATCCCTAACGTCAGCACAGGCCGTGCTTCCCGTCGACATAAATATAACAGCTATACAAGTTGCAAGTGTGCGATGGGCGAAATGCGTATATGTTGTAGGTTTCATAATGTAATGACTTACATTAGCAGCAGGAGTGAATGCAAACTATTTTTACCGTGATTGATGCAAAAATATATGCGCGTTTTGGAGGATATAGGTAGATATCATGAAAAAAGGGTCCTGGTAAATCGCTGCGGCCTTCATTTTTATTTTGACATTATGAGATTTGTTGTGTTAGAAAGCGAGTCCCTT
>MTLC01002536.1_pt1 | contig 32166 bp, 20 predicted proteins | sample 1982451 | NCBI WGS metagenome assembly MTLC01 (sample SAMN05710165, study PRJNA340218) | biofilm metagenome | isolation source: sample SPH anode biofilm adapted to +100 mV | place: USA | collected 2012-02-03 | reverse complement strand
ATTGTTGGTTATTTTCGGAAGGCATGGCGATTGCCCTTAAACTCCTGTCAGAGAAAACAACTGCGGTTGCAGAAGTCTATGGCGGCCGAAATCCGTAAAGCCGCAATCGAACGCCGACCGCTAGACTTAGCTCTTAAAATCGGATGACAAACTGGTTCTTTATCGGGGATGTGACGGGTCGTTTACAAAGCGGCAACTGCACGTAAATTACTGAGTACACAGATAGAAACAAAGATTTAAGCTAATTCGGGATTGGATATATGAAACAACACTTCACCTTGCCGGTTTCCACATAACATCGGCTTTTCCGGTAGCCCACCGTAGCCAGCCGACCAGTTGCGCGGCAATGGTTATAAGGAAAAAAGAACAGAGCTGGGTGAGCTGACCGTTGATAATCTTAACTATTCCTGCAATGCCGAAACAGATAAAAAACAGCTGAACTATCACAAATCCTGCGAAATAAAGCGACTCGTTTGAGAGTAAAGCAGCTGTTATGAGAGTCCCCGCAAAAGAAAATGGAACCAGAAAACGAACCACTTTATGGGAAACCAGAAAAAATGCAAATGAACCATAAAGAAAGGGGTTCAGAAAACGAATATTCCTCCCAATCGCCCCCAGAGTTCTGTTGGTAATTCGCACCTGCCTGCTAAACTCCTTGGATTCATTGTCGCCCGGCTGCTCAATGCAAAACACATCCCTGTCCAGCACGACCCTTTTGCCCTGCCCGATCACGTTTAAAGGAATAACGAAATCGTTGATGTCATAATCCTGCAGAGGGCGATAAAGGTTCTTTCTGATGGCGAATACGGCCCCATCAGCCCCTACACATGAAGAAACCAGGCTTTCCGCCATTTTAGTGACCATCTCAAGGCGAGCGTAAAGTCCTACCGATTCCTCTCCGCCGCCCGGTTTACGATATTTCGTCCAGCCGGTGACCAGACCGATTTCTTCACAGGCAAAATTACGTGAAAATTTCAGCAGAGCATCTGCCGGAAACATCGAATTCGCATCAGTGAAGACAATAATGTCACCTTTGGCCTCAGGTACGACCTGATTCAAACAAGCCGTTTTCCCTTTTCTATCGGGAAAAGCCGCTAGTTTTATGCGTGAATCTGCAAAAGAGCTGACAATTTGATTGGTCTGATCTGTTGAACCGTCGGATACAACCAGAATTTCCAACAGCTCGTGGGGATAGATCAGCTTCAATGTATTCTCAATTTTTTCCCGTATCACCGCTTCTTCATTGAAGACGGATATTATAACCGAGATTTTTAGATTTGAGTCGCCCCGCACCCAGGTTTTGCCAATAACACGAGACAACACAAACATTAACAGCGGAAACAGGACATAGGGATAGACAACCATGAATAACAGAATAATAAATGATGTAACCATCATGCTCTCGCTTTATGTTTGTCTATGTAAATATCGTACCAGGTTTGAAATATGACTATCGACCAGATCAGTGTGTCATGGATTTCCCTACCGGAAAAATGTTCCTCAAGAATCTTTTGCACGGTGTTATGGTTCAGCAGATTATGCTTGCGCAGATTTGTTTCTGACAGAGTTTCGATAACAAAAGGTTTCAAGTCGTTTTTCAGCCAACTGGTCATCGGACCGACAAAACCCTGTTTACGGTGATCAACAACCTCCTTGGGAAGCAGATCGCGGACCGCTTTTTTCAGAAGATATTTTTTCTGCAGCCATTTCATCTTCATACCGGCTGGTATGGTGGCACAGAACTCCATGAATTTATGATCCAGAAACGGAACCCGCACTTCCAGGCTGTGCTGCATGCTCATCCGGTCGGTAACGGCAAGAATGTCCTCCGGCAGGTAGGTTTTAATATCACTGAACAATGCCCGATTAAGAGAATCAGCGTTTCCGTGGACATTTGCGGAATTAAAATTACCAAGCACCAAGTCCTGACAAAATGAGCGATGAAGTTGAAAATGCCCCGGTTCGGTAAAGAAGTTTTTCTTGATGCCCTGCTTCACTTTATCGATAAAACCAAGGTAGCATTCATCCGGCGTCAGCGAAGATGAACGGACAAACCGTTTCATGTGGTTCACCGTATAGTGCCCGTCCGTCCTCTCAGGAAACCGTTCAATCAGGGGCTGGATCATCCCTTCGCGGACAAATGAAGGCAATCGTCTGAACCAGCCACTGAGGGCAAAACCGAGATATCTCTCGTAACCTGCGAAAACTTCATCCCCACCCAAACCGGACAAAGCCACGGTGACGTTTTCCCGGGCAGTTTTGCAGACAAAGTACGACGGAATCGCCGAATCGTCCGCAAAAGGTTCGTCAAAAGCCCGTACGATGGTTTCTATCAAGCCCTCGATGCTCGGAAGAATTTCAAATTCCCGATGGCAGGTTCCATAGCGCTCGGCAACCTGTCTGGCATATCCCCTTTCATCGAGATAACCGCCGACTTCACCTCCAAAGCCCATGCAGATGGTATTGACCGGCGTATTGGAGAATTCACTCATCAGGGCCACAATGGCACTTGAATCGACGCCGCCGCTGAGGAATGCCCCCAAAGGAACCTCGCTCACCAGATGCATTCCTACCGACTCCCGCAGCAGTTCCATCGCGCCCTGAATAAAATATTCTTCGCTTTTGCCGCTATCCGGATTGAAGGTCAAATCCCAATATTTTCTGATGGTAAACTTGCCATCACGCCATGTAAGGTTATGACCGGGCAGCAGTTTTCGGATATCCTTATAGATGGTCATTTCACCCGGAATGTACGACAAAGTGAAGTAACTCGCCAGGGCGCGCTCATCAATTTCCCTGGGAAAACGATCATCTGCCAAAAGCGCCTTCATTTCCGAAGCAAAGCAGAAACCGCCCTGATACTCACCGTAGAAAAGCGGTTTGATGCCGAATCTGTCACGACTGACAAACAGCGTCTGTTCCGTTGCATCCCAAATAGCCAAGGCAAACATCCCCCGTAGATGTTCGACGCACGACTCACCCCATTCTTCATAGGCATGCAGTATGGTTTCCGTATCACCATGAGTTTCAAAACGATGCCCCAAGGCGATCAGACGGTCGCGAAGCTCAGCGAAATTGTAGATCTCACCGTTAAAGACTATGCTTTTAGTACGATCCTCATTGAAAATCGGTTGATGCCCGCCGGCAACATCAATAATACTCAAACGCCGATGCCCCAACCCGGCATGAGCATCCAGATAATATCCGGCGTCATCCGGGCCACGATGGGCCAGGGTATTGGTAGCCCTTTCCAGGAAACTGCGATCAACATTGGGAGCGACTATGCCGAAAATACCGCACATTATTTACACCTTATTGGCTATTATATAATCCGGATCAATTGATCCTCGAGTTACAAAACACATAAATAATCAGCTTTACAATCTCGCGCCTTTTTTGAACAGTCTCGACTTTATTTTATAGATCAATGGAGCTTTATTCTGGTCAATAGTTCTGATTTTTCCCATCACATGATCAGGCAATACACTTCGCTTTGACCATATATTTGGCAGTTTCACGAGACCATCAAAAACCGCTTTGAGCCAGTATCCAAAAAAGCCGTCACGGATTGAATAGACAAACATTGATGAAAGCCCCACAAAAAGGTATACAACTCCATACCAGAACGGAAAGTTTTTTACAGTTATATATATATGGTTACGAGTGTCATAATAGTAATTCAGCCACGACACACGGCCTGTGTTCTCATGGCGGTGTTTCACTACAACATCAGGCCAATATATACAGTCATATCCGGCGCACATGATTCTAAAGGCCAAGTCCGGTCCTTCGTGACTGATGAAATACATATCATCATAATATCCGGACTTATCCAGAACCTCTTTTTTAAATGCGACAGCACCCTCGGTCAGTTCATAGGTCAAAATTTCTTTCTCTGAATACTTTTCCGGCAAGCAGTGGTGGACCCAGTTACAAATGTCTCCTGTAAATGCATTCAAAACCTTAAAATTGATAGCTCCAATGTTTGGATTGTTTCGAAACTTGTCGCCCAATGAAGATATCATTTCGCTGGTAAGCCCGAAAACATCATCGTCCAAGCAAATGACAATCTCTCCAGAAGCATGTGAAAAGGCAACATTTCTTCCAGAAGCGCCGACGTTTTTATCAGTTCTCAAGTAGCTAATATTAGGAAATTTGGAGGGAATAGAGTTTGGGGTATCGTCAGAGGAATGATTATCAACTACTATAATTTCCGTATTGTCATCCAATAGGTGATAAATACTTTTCAGAAGTGCGGATATGCTTTCACATCTGTTGTATGTCAATATGCAAATAGAAGTCTTCATAATAATTGGACTTTCATCACATAAGTAAATTTCCAAGTCAATAGATATCTGAAAATAGCCGTTTAGAAAATAAAAATCCAGACCACTTATTATCCGTGATCTGGACACCATATCGTAAACAACCCTAAAATGGCCTAAACGAACCTGGAAGCCTCTTAACCGCTAAACTCTTAGTTAAATTCGGCTCTTGTTCTTTTTTCTCATAAAGAACGCTACCACAAATCCACCACCCAGCAAGAGCATGACACTCGGTTCAGGAACAGGTGCTGAGTTAGACAATCGAGACAAGAATAAGTCACAACTTCCATAATCGTTTGAAAATTGTGACATTTTCAGACCACCAGCTACAATTCGCATAAACGGCGCTAACTCACCCGAGGCAGAAGCCAAAGGATCGTAAGGAACCATAAGGTTATTCAAAAATGTTATATTAGCACCAAATCCCGGTACCCAGGAATCAGAAGCATTTGCTATCGCAAACGTTGTCTGAAGGAAGGGTGGTTGCCACCACCCTAAGACACTACCATTCGATCCGGGATCACTCGAAAAAGCAGAAGTTCCTGTGGCGCCGTTGCTGATTATCAAGTTAAAACTTGCAACATTAAAAAAAAGTCCAATATATTTATTATTACTGTTATATCTGGCTTGAAGCTGATCAGAAATCAGCATATTACCCGTTACAATACCCTCATAAACATTCTGGACAAACTGCCCGTCAAAAGTATAGTTGCCACTATAAACCGAGCCCGACACGCTATAATTGTAAAGTGTAGCGAATGACTTGACTGGAAGAAAGATTAATAAAGTGAACATGAAACCTATAGATAAATTTTTCATTTTCGGTTTCTCCATTCCTAGATTTGTATTCAACATGGGCCGATATACTTCAATCACAAAATCCAGTTTGATTATACGACAATAATACCATCGAATCAAAATCTTTATCTTACTAAAATCATTAGAATTAAAATTGGACTCTATTTTTACTGGAAAGGTTGATTCCAGAAATTTACTAACAAATAATAAAGAAACTCCAGACCATGCTGAAAGATGATCTGGAGTTTCTTTATTATCGGTATAGGTGCTAATAAATCAGTTGGAACTCACCGATTTTATGGTGACTGTTGGAGCGCTGACAACTGAAACATACGGCGATGAAGTCGATACTGACAATTCATCAATCCACATTGTTTCGGCAATTGGGGCGCCATCGCCCATAAATGGTGCAAGAACAAACTGAGCCCACTTTTTTGTAGCATCCTGATTTGTACGGTACAAAACATCGCTATTGTCCATAACCTTTACGCCATCTATCCACTGCTGCATTATTCCGTCAGATTGACCCTTACCGCCACTTATCGTATTCATCTTAAAATAAACTTCCACACGGTGCCAGTCATTAGTCGAAACTGAAGCGTTAGAAGCTAACCAGGTATTTGCACTGTACCAGCCACCACTATTGTAACAAGTCCCCGTAGCTCCTGATGACGTTGGAGTATTACAAGATGCAACGCTTCTGTTTTCCGTAGTTGCGGTAAGATTGTTTGGCGGAGTCCCTAGACTCGAATTAACTCGCAAGTTATCCTGAATTGCAATCTGGGGTCTGATAGCGTAAGGACTACCCACATCGGATAAAAACTCTATGTAAGTGTCCAGATAATTATTAGCCAATGCGCTATAATCACTGTCAAGATTGGATAAAAAATAGAGCATATGGGGATGATAAGTCTGTTGCGACCCCCTCCATCCAGTTTGAAATTTCACGTAAAACGACAGATAAAGGCTGTCCGTGGGCGCAAACTTCATTCTCATTGAGGCACCGTTTGTCGCACTAGTTGCGCCTTTAGCCCAAGCCCATTGCAGACAATTGCCAGATTGCCCACCTGTGACTATTGTACCGTGACTAGTGTTATCGTACCATCCCCTTGAACTGAAATTACTATCCTCAAAACTTTCCTTAAAAAGAGTTGTACCCTGTGTTCCCTGGACAGAATCAGCTTGAGTCGATGTGCTTATCGAAGATGATTGACTGGATTCATTGCCAGCTGCGTCGATTGCAGACACCCTGTAGGAGTACGAAGTTGATGCCGTCAACCCACTGTCAGGATATGAGGTACCAGTGGCCGTAGCGACGTAAACGCCTCCCCTGTATATCTTGTAACCAGTTACCCCAACATTGTCTGTTGATGCTGTCCATAAAAGGTTAATTTGTGAGGCAGATATAGAGCTTGCGGACAACCCAGTAGGCACTGAAGGAGCTGTCATGTCTGTAATTACAGCAGCAAGGGTTGTGGCGGTAGATGAAGAAGATTGACCGGATTCGTTGCCAACTGCATCAATGGCAGATACTTTGTAGGAGTACGAGGTAGATGCCGACAACCCGCTGTCAATATATTGGGCACCATTTACAGTCGTGACATAAGTACCGTCCCGATAAATTTTGTAGCCGGCCACGGCAGTATTATCCGTTGAGGATGACCAGGAAAGATTTATCTGGTTCGCGGTCGTCGCAGTTGATATCAGATTGGACGGCACACTTGGAGCTTGTGTGTCGGAAACACCCCCACCACCGCCACCGCTCAGGTTATAAACTGAACTGACTTGTTGCTGATTATTTGTCACTCTTACCAGATAATCTGACGCTGATTTGGCAGGTAAGTCGGCCAGAATAGTAGCAACAGTGTCACTTAATGCAGCATTACTTCCTATGTTGACAAAGTTTTGTATTCTCCATGTTGAACCATTGTCACCTGATATTTCTACAAGACATGAAGGATATACTCTTGTTGTAGACATCGCTAAATTATCGATATTTACGTCCAAGCTAAATGTGCTGTTGGTATTCCAAGTCGTAGGTTGTCCCATGACAAAATAATTCGGTGTGGTGGCATCTATCGTCCTTGACCCCTTATAAACTCCATTCAACCAAAGCTCCATTTTTTTAGTTGATTGGCTGTAAGACCCCTCGATTTCATACCACACATCTAAAGCCATTGGAAATGAGTACGATGAACTAGATGTTGTCCCGCCAACTTGGGAAAATATTAACATGTTATTTGGAGCATTTCCGTTATTCATCCCCGCCTGCCAATAAGCATTTGAACTGCTACATTGCTGAATAAACAATTTCATATCCGAAGTTGGCCACGCTCCGCTACCTTGGTTGTGGTATCTGTAGTATGCTCGAAAATAATAAGGGCTCGTGGGACTGTAAAAACCATCATTTGATGTAATATAACCCGAGCCAGGCCATTGCGATGCCCCGCGAGTATTATACTTGACACTCTGGTTACCCATCAGCTTCGTATTGGCATCGTAGACTCCATCACACAAACCCGCAGCACAATATCCGTCCGCTGAACGGGTGCCTTCAAATCCATATGCAGTGCCCTTAAAGTTGGGTGACTTGTTATTGGAAGAAAGGTTCAACCAGTTTGTATTATCCTCTTGCACCATGTTTGTACCGGTGATTGTAAGCACCTGTCCGGTAGCAATTGTTCCGGTTACATTGCTTATGCTCGGCGTTGCTGCATTTGCAAAGCTTGAAACAGAACTAAACGCCAAAATAACTAGAAATTTCCTCATACTATTTACTCCTTTGAGTTACTACTCTTGTTAATGTTCGCAATATTACTTACTACCAACAATTAAATAAACACATATACTAAAATACAAAAAAGCCGGACGCCTTATACTTTAACAGTATTTCGGCGACCCGGCTGTCTCTGTGAGACCCTATGGGCTTTCCGTCCCATTCTCGCGAATGGTTTAGTATTATCGTCTACGTATTTATTTATGCTAGGTTCACTATCGTTAAAACAACGGTTGGATGGTGTGATGTTCATCACAAAAGCATTTATTATTGACATTTATCGCGGAATCGACTCCACAGTTCAGCCGATATCCAGCATTCACCCACCCAACAAAACTGGATGTAACAAGACTCTATCGGTAATGGATGCCATTCATCACAAGGCTTAACTGCTGCCAGTTGCGACAAGAATCGAACACTTCTGTTTTTTATCAAGAGTCCCTAAATACAGCATTTCATATTCTTTTACCATCTTTGCAATGCTGTACTTATTCCTTACTTTTTGTGAGGCTTTCTCGCCATACTCTTTCCTTTCATCCTCATTTTGTAACAAATAAATCAGCTTTCCTGACAACTCATCGATATTTTTTGGAGATGTAAGCATGCCATTAACTTTGTCATCAACTAATGACGGGTTACCTCCAACATTTGTAACAATTGGTGCGATTCCCGACGACATGGCCTCTAATAGAGCCACAGATGTACCTTCAGACAGTGACGACAGCACAAAAACATCCATTAGGTTCAATAACAGTGGGACATCGTTTCTATTGCCTGTGATTCTGACTCGATCACCCAAGTTTAATTCTGTGATTTTATTGTTTATTTTCTCCTTCATTGGTCCATCACCAACCAGCATTAAAACAGAATTGGGTAATTTTTCTTGAACAAGGCTGAAAGCTTCTATCAGACTGATTTGGTCCTTGACTTCGGCTAATCTCCCAACTGTGCCGATAACTTGGTCCTTACTTGTGATATCAAATTCTTGCATCAAAACTTGCGACTTCTCGCGAAAACAATATTTACTTGTATTTATTCCATTTATTAATGTGGTTGTTTTTCTCTTTGGGAGCTTTATTTCATTTACAAGATAATCCTCAAGCTCATTTGACACAGCAACAATTTTATCAACAAAACATCCGGAAAAACGATCCATCAATACATCTATCTTCGTTTCAACCAATGGTCTGCCATGATCCGTGTAGATCATGGCAGGTGTCCTGGCCAGAACACCTGCCTGTGTTGCGAGAAAAAATGTTCCACTATGGATATGAAGAACGTGGACTTGTTTTTCAATCAAAAACTTTCTCAACTTTAGAGGGAATAAATAATCATATCGAGATTGATTTCTCTGTAGCAATGTAACACATTTACCATCTTCAATAAGCGTCTCGGCAAAACATCCCAGCCTGTCAAGACAACACACTTCAGCATTGAATAGTCTATCATCTATAGCCAATACACTATCCGCAACGATTCGTTCCAAACCGCCGGTTTCGAGGCTTAAAACCAGATGCATAACATTAATTTTATCTTTTGGAATCGTCATAATGCAGACACGTTGCTAGTAGAATATTTTGATTTATAACTAGAATTAGCTACATTGATATATTCATTTTCTATCTTTACAGCCCAATCTTTTATGTTGTACTGGTTACGAATTTTATTTCTGGCGTTAGTAGTTAGCTTCTCTCTTTTTAGTAAGTCTGTAGCCAGTCCGGATACTGCATTACTGATCTCTTCAGGCTTTGCAGGTTGCACTAGTATACCATCTATTCCAGATTCAATTACCTGCGGTATTCCACCAACTGAAGTTGCAATACAAGGCACACCATGAGCCATTGCTTCTAGGAGCACCATAGGAGTCCCCTCAGTCAACGACGGTAAAACAAAAATATCGATTGCTGTCAACCATTCATCGATATTTTTCTGAAAGCCTGCGAATACTACTACTGACGTCAATCCATTGTCATCTACCATTGCCCTAAGTTCGACCTCTTGAGGACCTTCGCCAATTAAAACCAATTTAAATGATTGTGGAGAATTGCCGAGTAACTTGATTGCTTCCAGAAGGTACTTTAAGCCCTTTTCGGAACTTAGTCTTCCAATGAACCCAATTAGGATATCACTTGACTCAACTCTAATATTATTTCTCAGCTGGTTTCGACTTTCAGAAATGTCATTTTTACCGTGATTTGAATCAGGAGTGTTTTCTATTACTGTGATCTTGTCCTTGGATATTTTTTTGTTTATCAAGTCATACTTTAAGGGATCAGAAACTGATATTATTTTGTCAAAGTGCTTCAATGCAAAGCAATCCAGATTATTGTAAAAAGTCAATTTAGATCCTTCGTATATAAACCCATGGCAAGTAGATATTATTGGGATTTTGCATATTTTAGAAACCAAGACTCCCAGTAAGTCTGCCAAGTAGCCATGAGTATGAATAAGATCATAAGAATTTCCGCGAATCACTTTCAAAAGATCAAATAAACACCGTAAAACACGAAATAGCTCGGGATTAGTCGATTTTGCTACAGATATTGAATAGTGCTTAAATCCAAGTTTCTTTAGTTCAGATTCAAATATTTTTTCAGATTCCCATGGCCGCAAAAAAAGAATCGGTTCTATTGCAAATTGGTCTCTATTGACATATTTAAGAAAATTTAAATTTACTTTTTCAGTGCCACCAAAGGTTATAGGTGTCGCAACATAGGCAATTTTCATTTTTTTACTCACGCCGTTAACCATCCTATTTTGACTTCTGGTTTTGTATTTTTTCAAGGTCGGTTTGTGACTACGACTAGACAGACACTTTTCTATTGAACGGACCAAGCGAAACGGTAGTTCCTACTTCAACAAAGCCAGCACGTGTAAATGACTTGATTGATGCAATATTTTCCTCGTGAACCACTGCATAGACTTTTTTTAGGCCCTGTTTTTTCAGATTTTGCAGCGTAATCATAAATGCTGCAGTTGAAATTCCTCGTCCGCGATGTTTAGGCATGGTAATTACATAATTTATTTCCGCAGAATCTGATCCGATACTTAGAAATCTACTGAAATCTCCCTTATAATAAACCCAATGAATATAGGCTAGTTCACCATCTATAAGTGCAATCATGCAATTCTTAACTTTTTGAAATTGGTCACAAAAAAACTCGCGCGGGAACTTATCTTTGGACCGCAAACATTCAAGTTCATTTATTGGTGGGTTAAGCAAATCAATCCCGAAAGGCACTATTCCATCTTCTAAAGGGATCTCAAGACTCGCCATCAATATTTTAAATTTATTTATTCTAAATAAGGCGTAATAGATATAGTTAAACCAAGATCTCACTCCTTTTCCATAAGTAGATATAACTGTGTTTCTTAAGTGTCTACATTGTTGTATAAAGCTTGATATCGACATATTCATTCCTATTTATTACAGTTAAAGATTTGATGTTAGCATATAGCCATATTTACAAATGCAATAGTTTTTTGAAGTGTTTTATATTCAAATACTTATACTAGATGTAATAATTTATTTATGTTAAATGCTATGTTTAATATTGATTATTTACAATTATAACATTGCATCAGACAAGCTAGACAGAGAGAGAGAATATTTAAGCATGTAATTCAATTAGAACTATAAGTGTCTATGACGTCACTATTACTTTCTTTGTCAAAGCTATATTTCAGAACGGATGAAAGTACAATATAAAATGCCCAATAGATCGAATATGCTTGACTAATAAACATTATACTAATGAAAAGGCCTATAAAACCGACTCTCACAATCTCAGCTATCTTGACCAATTCTTCAGATCGTGATTTATCAATTGTTAGTCTCGTGATTTTGAATACATTGAGACTCATCATACAAAAAAGAATCAATCCCAATACCCCGGTTTCAGCTCCAATCTGTACAAGGCTGTTGTGGGCAGTTTGCCACTTTACTACGGCAACGCCACGCCTTTCTCTGTCGTATCCAACGCCTTCGTTAAAACGGTTCACACCGACCCCCGTCAGGGGGTGTGACAGCATCATCCTCATCCCCATTTTCCATATTGCCAATCGCCCCTCCTCATCCGTCACATTGTAATCACCCTTCATGTCCAGAAGAGTTTTATACCGTTCAGAGTTCATATTAACAAATTGAAGAGCCATAATGGCGACAAGCACTAATGCTGTTTTTTTAATAAAAGATAGTCTAACAGAAATGGTTTTAACAGACAGAAGATAAAATGAAATAGATATTAATGCTAACAAACCACCGCGAGATCCGGTTTTTAACATTACAATAAGGCTTAATATAATATTTATAACAGCAACTATTCTTGTAATGCCTTTATTGTCTTTTGATATGAATAGTAAGTTAAATGGTAAAAAAGCAATGATATAAAATGCCGTGTCGTTTGCATCAAACATGCTACCAAAGGCTATCCTTTCGCCAGAGAAGTCTCCGTAATTCAATATATATATGCAGTAGAGAGCAACCCCAAGAGAATAGACAAACAACAGACGGCGAAGCTTAGATATTGTATTAACTATCTGATAAAACAGTAAAAAGAATATAGTTATGACACTGGCGTAGTCAAACACATCCTTTAATGACGCGCTTCTGTAATATGAAAAAGGCACTCCTATGAACATTACCATGATCAAAAATATATACAGCCTGAATTGTATGTTGTTGGATATTTTTTCGTTTTTTTTGGCGCTAAAAAAATAGATGCACATGGTAATCAGACCAAGTGACACTCCAGGCCTCAATACGCCAAGGAATGAGAGGTAATCCTGCGGGCGACACAAAAGAACGAATGACCAGACACTGAACATTGCGAATAATAGTCCGGAATTTATTTGCCGATTATTTGGAGTCACAAACTCTGACATGGACGCATTATTAATAGCAATCCCCCCCAATCAAAGTCTTTTCGACTTTGCTATTTATGGACAAAGCATTTGCAGTACGGGTCATGTTCCGGTTCGACCTGACGGCGTTCTAGGTGTCCCACCCTCGCCGCGAAGTTCGGCGGAACGCCCACCTGTAACGTAGGCATCATGGTATTTAGTGGCAACGATCATCCTCTCACGCAACTTCAGCGACGGCGCTACATTCTCATATGGAAAGGAATCTCTTTCTGCGATTTTCTTGCTGTGCTTGGACAGATAATCGTCCAGTGAACAAATTACCTTGGCCGGGTTCCCGGCGCAGACAGTATTAGGAGGAAGTGTCCTGCTTACGGTTGAATTTGCCCCAACTATTGTTCGCGGACCAATTTCGACTCCAGGAAGAATAGTAGTTCGTGCACCAATGTGGCAGGATTCGTGTATCACTACTCTGCCGATGCGTCCCGCATCCAGAAACTCATCCATCTGAGCATCATGCGCCAGAATGAGACAATCCGATCCAAATCCGCAGTGATCTCCAATTGTAATTAAAAAGCAGTAATCAGGGTCTATCCAAGTAGAGTCCGGAAGCCAGACGTCTGCTCCTAACCGCATCCCTTGGGCTCTCAAATGTTCCCAGCGCCGTTCACGGCGCAGTTGGTTGAGCTTAGACCGCAATCGTCGGTAACTATTAAGCACACTATCCAATAAACTCATAGTCGACTCCGCACCATCAATTTACAGCGTTCAATACCGCTGACATATTGAATGAGAGCTGGGAGCTTCTCCGGGAATGAGAAACGGCGGATCTTGAACGACCAGTCGTTGTCCGTTTTGGATTGCAGGTCGGCAAAACCGGGCGCGCCTACAACTGCACCCGATAAACCTAACTTCTTGAATACTCCAATCTCTCTGGGACCAAAATCGGAGAATTGTCCATTGGGGTAGCAAAATACCGGAACTGGGTTTTGTAATTCCGCGCAAAGTCGGCTCCATGATTCGGTAATTTCCCATTCCGCCACCTCAGTAGTCGAACGGCTCAAGATGGGATGAGTAACAGTGTGCGGACCAAAGGTCATGCCTCCCTTCTCACAGTTTCGTGCATCACCCCATGTCATAGGAGCATACATGACTGGCGGGCTGTCAGGCAGAATAACCTCGGCTTTCTCAGCAAGCGAGGCAATAAGTAGAAGTTTATCTTCGTTATCCAGAAACTTACATCTTTCAACAAAATCATCCTGGACAGACATGGCATTCCCATTTCCATTCAAGTTATAAAGTACTTTTTTCCCCGCTATATCAATCTCCACCGACTGTCGTGCGCTGGTCTTAAAAATGAATTCAATCTTGTTCCACCACATCCATAATTTTCCATCCAGAAAACCGGTGGTGGCAAATGTTGTCACAGGACAGTCGTACTCGGCAAAGATTGGCGCTGCTATTTCCGCGTGGTCGACATATCCATCGTCGATAGTAAAAACAACAGCGCCATTCAGCCCAACTCCGTTTCCATTCAATCTGGCAAAAAGTTCTGTTAGAGAGATGAACTCGTAGTTATTACGCCGAAGATAATCAAGCCCTTTTCGTAACTGTTCCGGATCAAAACCATCTATGCCCCGGTCTTTATGCGTGAACCTGTGCATCATAAATATGGTCGCACAACTGCTACGAGCAAAACTGAAAATAGAAGGCAATGCAGGCACAAGGAGCAGGCGATGATATATATTTCGTATAAACCCCATTCATTACCCCTTATTTTTCGACCGGCCAATATGTTGGCAACAAATCAAGTATCCGCTCTGAGAAAGATGTGGCAATTACCTTTGCGGCACCCGCATTTTCTTTGTCAGAGATGATGGTTACCCGAACAAAAGCACCGTCATTTCTGTTTCTAAAAATCATATCCCGAAACCTCTGAATGTTTTGCTTTATCCCGTTTGACAACACTTTTTTCCCGGCAGATTGGTACCAGTATACGGTGGTGATACTTGAATCTCCCTTTGTCGAAAAAAGGTAATTCACCGGCACGCCGTTTGGATAATAACTAGATTTTAGTATAATTTCGTGCGAATCCTTAAGGCCCCATCCCTGACTGGGCAGGCAACCAATTGGATTATGAGCGGTCCGTCCCCCCTTGGCAGTTCCGTAATAGCCAATATAAAGGTCCACCTGTCCACCATCTTGAGAATGATAATGGCGGTAGATATTTTTGTCTGCATTCAGTTCGTCATAGACCGAGTCAGAAAAGGAATCATCGACTCCCCGCATGCCATTAATCTCCATTGGCAGTTTATCAAGGTTTATAGCCACCACAACCGGTTTCCCGCGTGTTGAGATTCCAACCGTCAAGAGCAGAGTCAATAAAAGCACAGACATTGCTATCACGAAGGAACGATTCGATTTTTCAGTTCTTGTTTTCATATATTTTGAATCCATTACTTAGTTGGTAATAAAATCCTTAAATCAAGGATTTCAATTCTTTTGGGACCATATCCGGTTAAGAACTTTGTATTCTATAAACATCACTACGAGACCGAATGCAAAAACCGCTATCCCCGAAAATTCATGCAGAAATCCACGAGCCACTACTGCACCGAAAAAATGTGCCAATATTCCCGTGCCACTTACTCGCAATAAATTGGCTACAAATGCTATGAGTACCGATGACAAGACAATGATCGCCTTCAGTAGTTTATTGTTTTTGCACTGGCTCATAAATATAACCGACAGCATAACCAGGGCCGATATGGATCGGATGCCGCTACATGCTTCAGCCACCTCCAGTTGGGTCTGGCTGAAGTAAAGCATATGTCCTTCTCTGTAAACCGGTATTCCGCACCACTGGATGATTTTGGTTGAAAGGATTGTGGCGTAAGTTTGTAGCGGAAAGGAGACCGTATTAACCACAGATTCCGGGATCGGTACCATGAAGAACAGAAACAGCAAGGGAAATGACAACTGTTTGTATGTCTCCCTTCCCAGAACATACAATATAAGGCCGTTTAACGAAAGAACGATCATCATACGTTGCAGAAAAACAACTCCGCCTGCATATCCTACCAGATAGATCAATAGGCTTATCGTTAACAAGGCAAGACCAGAAGTGGAGGGTATCATTACAGTGCGCTTTAACTCTTCTTTCTTATTCCAGACAAAATACAGTGAAATGAAAGGAACAAGTATTCCATATGAATTATCTGAGTTTGATGTTCCGACCCACGCTGTATATAAGTCCGGGTAAACCGGGTAGAATATCGCAGCCAGGAGAATTAATAATATTGGTAATTTGATTGAATTGGATTTCATATCCGACTTTCTCGCTCTAGCATATCCATGATTTTAACCCTATTCGTACAATTTACATGAGGATGAATCGGCAGTGTCACAAGTTTCTCGGCACACTCGCTTGCAACTGGAAAATTTTGTGCCCCAAAACCAGAGCTCAACTCCGGAATTTGTTCAACCGAAGTGGGATATGTGCGAGCGACGCCCAGTCCCATCTTTTCACTAGCCAGTAAGACGGCTTCCCTCACCGCCGCTGATTCAATCCATAGAGGCAAACGGATCAGGTCGGGTATGTTACGTTGGTTGCCCCACGAAGGTTTTAGTCCGAGTTTTTCCAGCTCAATCAGTATCCCCTGCACATTTCCCAATCTAACCTGCCCAAATCGCAGTAACTTTCGCTTCCATTCGCGGGCCAACCCCGCTTGGAACGGTGACATTTTTTTCATTTTGAAATAAGGGTCATAAATGGTTTCCCCAAGCCTCAGAAAAGGCAAGGATTTAGGGAGCCAAAACATCGATGGCTTAGAAAGAATGCTCAGGGCTAATCCATAGAGGGACAAGGCTAATTGATCGGAGACGCTGTAATCAGGGAGGGCATTCACGGTTTTGTCGAGATGGCATGCAATATCGTCGCGACTTGTAACTATTACCCCTCCTTCGACGGTGGAGAGTGCTTTACCTCGCCCAAGACTGAATAATCCCACATCTCCAACAGTACCCAGTTTTTCCCCGTGCCCCCCCCCACCCATCGCCTGTGCCGCATCTTCTACAATAAAAATTGAGTCATCATCTATTATCTTTCTGGTTCGCTCCACATCAGCTGGAAAACCAAAAAGATGGACCGGGACAACACAGAGAAGCTGATTATTGTGCGTGCGGATGATTTCCGAAAGCTGTTGATAATTGAAGTCAAAAGTGCCAGGAGCCAGATCGCATAATCTTACCTTGAGCCCAGCCCTGATGATCGCGGAGGGGATCGAATAACAGGTAAAAGCGGGGATTAACACTTCGTCGCGGCCGGGTGAAATTTCTTTCAGGGCCTGAAGTATCGCAGTCAAGGCCGTCTTGCCGGATGAAACGAGATAAGAGTGTTTCATGCCGAAATATGAGTTAAGTTCATTCTCGAACCGGTTGAGCTCCGATTTTCCTCTACACATTCCAACCAGACCGTGAAGGATATCTTTCGCAGTTAACGGAGCTGCCGCTGGAGGTAAACATCTGCCGATTCGCATCAAGGAATACTCCGCACGATCAATGTTTTTCAGGTTTTTGCTCTACTAACAACGTCTTGAAACAGATCATCAATTAAATTGACTGTTTTTCGCAGATCAAACTCATCTATAACTCTTTTATATGCCCTGTTTACCATTTCACTGCGAAACTGTGGATCATCAAGGTACTTTTCAACTCCCTCAACAATGGCTTTTTCGTTACGCGGCGGAACCAATATACCGCAGTCACCGTTGACAAGAATTTCAACTGGACCGCCCAAATTGGTTGCGATTACAGGTACTTTATTGAACATAGCTTCCAGAAGCACCATACCAAACGGTTCTGGTGTGATGGATGCGTGTATGAATACATCAAATATCTTGAGAAGATCTGGAACATCATTTCTGAACCCTAGATATTTTAGTCGTAGTCCTACTTCGGAACTTCTTGAGATATTTTTAATAGATTCTAAATATTCTTCGTCCTCAGCCGCGTGGCCACCCACTACAAGCCCATACAAGTTTTTGTATTTTTCACCTAGTAACATGAAGGCCTTTACAAAATACTCCTGTCCCTTCCACTCCCTGATATTGCCAATGATGCCAACGACAATACTATCCTCAGGAAGACCAATCTCATGCTTAATTCGAACATCATTTACATTAACACAATATTCTTCGTTGTCATGTATTGGCAGACCATCATAAATAACATGAGTTTCAGCATGATAATTTTGCTTCTTCATGTTGCTTTCTATGGACTTTGAAACAGCAATGGAAGCTACTATATCTTTAGTATTCCTGATATCCAGAACAGAATATTCGAGATGCCCCCTTTCATATGATATTATCGGAATGCTTTTTTTATTACATATGTTCACGATGTCATTTGATGACTTGACTGAATTATTTAAAATGACCAATTCTATGTTATTTCTCTCAACGATATGTGACAATTCCTGCCTGTGCATATAAATCAATCTATACCAGTTGCGGAATTTACGAATCAGTATATTCCCATGTACTACTGGCTTTCTATTAATTAAATGAATAGAAGCACCAATATCTTTACACTTATCAACATAAGAGTTAGCTTGATAAAATCCAACATGGATTTTATATCTATTCACATCAAGATGTCCTACCAAGTTATACAGACATGTATGAGACCCACCTACAGTGCCATCAGAAGCTACTTCAATAAATAGAACGTTCATGTATCACTCGATTTTAGTTTTATAAACCTGTGCATCTACAGCTACTCGGTTGATTACTCAATAGTCTGAATTTGAACTTGAGAATGAATACACATTGAGTAGTCATGGAATGTCTTTAACAATTCTAGGCCCAAATGTGTTCGCAACTGCCAGTGGCAACCTCTGCCAGATCTTAATGGCCAAATCATACTTCGGGTTTTTGGGGTTCAATTCCGGCAATTTCTCACCGTCTTTTAGCAAGTACTGCCAATAAAGTTGCACCGGTTTCGCTCCCCACTGTTTTTTGAAACGGAATGTTCCCTCCCCTGGCGTGGATCTCCCGAAGTCAAATTTGCGGGCGCCGTTCCCTATTGCGAATTTGATTGCATCCCAATAAAGAAGATTGTTCGGGCACATTTCCCGGTAGTCACTTATCGATGATGCCCAGGGAACCTCCAGGACATCTTTGAACCACGTCAACAGACCCGAAGCGACCGGTTTGCCTTCCAAGGTAACCGAAATGATACGGGTAGTATCTGGAAAAGTCTCAAGGATATTCCGAAAAAACTCTTTGCCATAAACCGGAGTACCAAGATCTCTCATGTTCCGGCAAAAAACCTCGTAAAATCCGTCCAGCAATTCCAGGTGGCCCATTACGGTCGTCAATCCGCTTTTTTCGGCTTTGCGAACCTGATTGCGCACCTTGGCGTCCAGCGCCTTCCACTGTGTTTCCACATCATTCATCAGATCGAGAATCATGGTCACTTTGTGTTGTTTAGTCGCAAGATCATGTTGCTGATTATAAATGTGCCTGAGTTCTACATGGTCGGCGCCAATCTTGTCCAAAATAGTTTCTGCATGTTTCAGCAGGGCATCCCCAAACTTGCTTTCATTAAACAACACTCCCCCATAATTGAAAAAGGGTAGTGAAACAAGAAAATTACCGAACAGCCTACTCTTCATATGAACCAACGGTAATACGCCACATATGTCATTGCCTGCGTTCCGCGCCTCAAGGTAAAAGGTTTTGTGTCCAAAACTCTGTTCAACGACTTTACGCCACCCATATTGATGATAGTTTGTGCTTTCAAGTTGGGAAGTGACAAAGTCATCCCATTCCGTTCCTTCATCGTTATAAAGTTGAATGTTCAATTCCATTCAATTTTCCCACTAACGCTAGACATCAAATTAGACCGGCAAGCATTTATCGATAACATTTGATATATTGTTCGAATATTTTTCCAGGCTGAAGTTTTTTTCCATTTTTTCCCGACCTGATTCTCCCATGTTTTTTCTCAGAGTTTGATCATTTATCAGAAAAGCCAGCTTTTCGATTAACTGCGGTACACTTTCTTTCTCAAAGAGATAGCCATTTATTCCATCATCAATGATTTCTGGAATCCCCCCAACGTTGGATCCAACATTGGGCAAGGCACATGCGGCACCCTCTAGCAGGGTAAGTGGAAAAGCCTCTTCTCTTGAGGCTAGAACGTTAATATCGAAAAGATGGGAATAAAACATTTCCGAGTTTTTTACATCACCAACAAAACGGATCCTGTCAGAAACACCTAGCTTATGGCTCAACTCAATCAACTCATTTTTTTCAGAGCCATCCCCGACAATTACGAGTATTAGATTATTATAGTTTTTAGTCAAACTTGCGAATGCTTCTAATAACAGATCGACCCCCTTTCTGTTTATGAGGCTTCCTGTCTGACCTATTACGATATCATCATCGTTAATTCCATGAGATTTTCTAAAGAATACATTTTTCACTGAAACAGGTTTAAATCTTTCGATATCAACCCCGTTGTAAATCATTTCCGTTTTTTTGAACCTAACTTTTTTCTCCATAAACTTTCTGGTTGTGTCACTTACAAAGATAACTCTGTCAGCAAACTTGAAAAACCACATCCACGCATATCTTTTGGTGTAAGGCGCATGGATGTGAGTAATCAATGGAATTGAAAACAGCCTGGCCATGGGATAGCCAAGCTGGGATGGCAGTCCGGAATTTGAATAAATAAGATCAATCCGATGTTTTTTTATCACTGATCTAAAAAAGAAGAGAGCCTTTATGTATGACAATATTTCGTATTTACTATATTTGCCTTCATAAGAAATTTGCGGAATATCGGTCAGGTATGTATTTATTCCTGACTTACTTAATTCGTTTTTTAATTGATCAGCATTGCATATGGCTATCGGATTGTATTTTGCTTTGTCGATGTTCTTTAGCAAACTGATTAAACAGAGTTCTTGGCCTCTTATCCAGTTCTCTCCGTAGTTAATAAAAAGAATGTTTTTCACTCACAACTCCTGGCGTATTTGTGATCATTTTGCCAAATTTGTACTTATCCGCTTATTTGGAGCGAGACTCTGGGTTTTTAACAGACTGATAAGACTGGATCAACCCTGATACCATTCAAATCAGCGACCATGGGGTTCAGGCCACCATCCGGTCAATTGGTCCGATTGAGAAGTGGGCCGTGCCTCAAATCCTGATAACGATTTGCGATATTCACGAATGCGCTCCCATGCTGGCCTGATTAGCTGCCAACAGGTTTTTCCCAGGAACATTTTAGCTCGGATTTTTCTCCACTGGTGTGAATCCCTGATCACGGGATAAACCTGCTCGGCGAATTCTAAGCAGGCCTGCCCCCCCACACTGTCTCCTCTGTCAAAAGCAGTGCTCGCCAGCCAGCAACAACCTTCGCTGACACGCTGTAACATCGACTCACGCCATTGAGAAGACTCCGGAAATTGATCGCCCCACTGGGCAAGGATTAGTTCACAAGCCTGAAGAACCTCCTTGACGTCTCCCAGCAACTGGCTATCGTAGTGAATACTCATGTTTGCGCTGTGTCTTCTGTAATACGCCTGTACAGCTCCATGGACACCTATGGAGCCATGCACAGCAAACCTCATCCACATTTCCATGTCGCCGCTGTGTGGAAGATCCGCACGATATCCTCCCAAACGATGCTGGAGCTCGGTACGAACCACCGCAGTGGGAGTACAGACTGGATTTCCCATCAGGAAACACCGCTCAAGAAAAATCCTACTTGGAACTAAGCAGAATTCTGGCGAAATTGTTTCGGTTTTACTGGCATAATTCTCTTCATCCCAGAGCACACGGCCCATCCCGCACGTCATGACCACCCCGGGTTGCCGGTCCATGATCTGAGCCGCTCGAGCAAGAGCTCCAGGCGCCAGCGCATCATCAGCAGACAGCAAGACGGCGTAGTCCGACTTCGCCCAGTCAAGAAGCCCCTCGTTGTATGTTGCGATGTGACCGCGGTTCTCTGAATGTCGGCGAAATTCCACACGGCTATCCTGCTCCGCCAGTTGTCGGCCGATTTTTTCGGTGTCGTCGCTGGAGCAGTCATCGATGACAAGAATACGAACATCCACGTCTTCCTGATCAAGGGCACTCGCGACACTCTGAGGGAGATAACGGGCATAATTGTAACAAGGTATAACTATATCAACGCTACTCATGATTTTATCTCTCTCATGTTGTTTAAAATAAACTGTAAATATTTCAAGGTTCGACAGACTCAATGGCTAGTCTATTTTTTCTTATTCGGCGCAACGGTTCAAACAGAAACCGGTGTCGTTCTTCCTTGGTTAGTCCTATTACAAGGAAAATCGCGGCAGCCCCCACCGCTGCCAGTGTTCCCTGGAGAATCAAATAGGTAAAGTTTCCGGCAGGACCTGCAAGCTTGATGCAGTACATTATTACTGCTTGTAATAATCCCGCGGCCGCTGGTCGTATACAAGAGTTGAGAATGAAGGCGCTCGCAGAAAGGCCAAGAACGCGTTGCAGCATAAAAGGCATGGCAATCATGTCAATCAGTACGGATGCTATAACTGTCGCCACTGCGACTCCGGCCAATCCATAAGGCCGAATCAGAATAACGCTGAATGACAGATTTATTACTGACCCGATTATCAATAATGTCGAGACCAGCCGCACACGACCGGTTCCCATTATAATCTGCTGGGCAACACTGGAAGAAAAGCATGTTACGGTGCTGATCAACAGAATTTGGAATATTACAGCAACTGATTGAAAAGGGACGCCGCTCAGATACTTTTCCCCTATCCACAAACGGTAAAAATCATCGGCCCAAAATGCAGCGATCAAAACAACTGGGATCATGACCAGAATCATTAATCGTGAAGCTTTGTGATACAGGTTTTCGAGTGTTTTCAAATCATTCTGGACATGTAGTTCTGTAGCTGCTGGATAGACGACTTGAGGGACTGGACTCAGGACAGAATTGACCTGTCGCGAAAGACCCGTAGCCAGTGCATAATGCCCTACTGCAGCAATCGGCATGAATGCGCCGATTAATATATTGGGCACATACTGGTAAATGAAGAAGTTGACCGATATAAGGAAATTCCATCCACCGAATGAGGCAATTTCGCGCAGCCGGATAAGTTTCGCCCGTCGCCATGTGACATCTAACTCGGGCGCAAGCCGTAGTGCCACTCGCCAACGGATCAGAAATTCGATCACGTTTGCTCCGCAGGAAGCGATACTTACCCCTATAAGTCCATGACCCGTTTTGAGCGCGGCAAAAATACCGGCCGCTGTCAGTAACCTAGAGCCAATTCCGATCAAATTCGATATATCAAAGCGTTGCAAGGAGGTAAACATTGCAGCAAATGGGGAAAAAACACATTGCACAGCGCTGCTGAGACCAACTATTAATATGCACCAGAAAGCCTCACCAACCATACCTGATGGAATACTGAAGAGATGCGGTGCAGTATAGGCGCCGACAATACTGAGCGCGGTCATCACTAACCCCAACAGCGTAAGAACAACTACCGAACTGCTGAGACAATCACTGGCCCTCTCATAATCCCGTAACGCAAGATAGCGAGTCAGGTACTGGGTAACCCCGGCGCGAAACCCCAAGTCCAGAAACCCGTAGTATCCAATAAAACTCGAGGTTAAAATCCAGATTCCATACCGCGCCGTACCCAGTTCATGAAGCACATAGGGCGTCAGCGCTAAAGTCACTGCCGCATTCACAACGAAACCAATCCAATTGCTGGTAATGTTACGGAGAAGTGTGGCCGATCTACTCATTCAAAAACTCACTGCGGTTCATTGTTTTCTCCGTTTCACCTGACTGATCCGGTTCATCTATCGAAATACTGCGTAGAAACAAACCTCTGCCTGAAAATATTAATCAACTTCCACTTTACACACAAATTTCAAGATCTTTTTAGTATGCACAAGTCAACTGTTCTAGAGAAAAAAACTGGAAATTGGTGTTACTGCTGAAACACCACATCCACCCAGTAATTGGAACTATTCCAGCTCTGGTTAGGAAAACTGCTGACTGAGCCATAGGCGTACACACCGTTGAAGCCGGAAACACCGTCTGCCAGGGCGTGAAGCGGGACATTGTCCACCCCCTTACCTGAGAAATAGCTTTGATCATCGCTGTAATGGCCCACATTGGCGTGGTAAGAGGCAACATAGACCGAATTTGCCGCAACTGCCACCGGGGGCGACAAGTCAACCTGCTGCCATCCGGAAGCGGTCTCATTGTCGAAAACAGCCGATGCGAGCAATGTGCCGGTATTCGTCCAGAGGTTGCCTACGTGGGTGCCGATATTTGCGCTCGACTTGTAGAATCGAAGACCGGTGATGTAGCCGGCACTATCAACGCGGAACTTGACCCCCAGTTCCACCGAACCATCCGGACCAGCGTCCACGACTCCAGGAATAGTATCGGCGGGCCAGATCGAGTGTGATCCGACTGGCGCCGCAGCAGTGGTGAACGTCCAGGTAAAATCTGTGACAAGAGGATTCCCGGCAACGTCCTTAACACCTCCCGCAGCTCCTTTGAGCGTTGCAGTATATGCTGTCAAATTAGCTAAAGTAATTGAGGGAGACAACACCGCGGTTTGAGTAGCGGGATTGTACACAACAGTAGCTGGAACCAGGGTGTTCGACGGATCGTGTATTACAAAAGTACCGGCACCGATGGTCGCAGGATCCATCATTTTGCTGAAAGTAGCTGAAACATCAGTCGTTGCAATAATTCCGGACATTCCGTTGGCAGGAGTGACATTGTTTACTTCAGGCGATGTGACATCAGGAGCATAAATGACGCTGTAAGTTCCGCTTGTCGCCAGGAAGCGGGCATATTGAATACCCTTGACGGCAGTTAACGTATAGAGCACCGAAGCTCCGTTATTCGTTATGCTGGTAACGGTTTGTCCAAGAGCCACCGGCACCATTGCCACCAGACCATTCGCATCTTGAGAGGCATTGATCGAGAAATTCAGGTTGCTGCCGTTCCAGGAAAGTGAACTGATAGCAGAACTGTTGCGGGCATCAAGCCATTTCAGCAGCTGTTTGGCAGAGATAACCGGAACTCCGCGAGCGATTGCAGAGTTAATGATGGCATCAGATACGCTGGACTCAGCAGTGTCGGTGTGAGCGTTAACTACAAAGGCACCGTAATATCCCTCAGGCCCGATTGCTCTATCGAGTAGAGTATCAATTGTAAAGGGGTACGACTGGCCAGACTCATCCGTCAATTGTGTGACAGCCTGATAAACATCAATTAGATTGCCGCTAGAATCAGCAAACCTCATTGGCATTCCGGAACCGGTGAATAAACCCGGCCGGTCACCGACCCACGTTGAAGGATAATAGTAATAAGTTGTATCGAGACGTATGCCATGAGCTAACTCAACAGCTGGTTGAGTCGCAAAGTCGCTCCACGGAATGCAGTGTGTCCGATTTGTCACCGGCAACGGAAGGCCAGGGTAGTTATTATTCCAGGTATTCAGCTGGTCGACAAAGAAACCTTCCAGTGAAAACGGCGTATAATCGGCGCAGTTTGTAAATACGTGGAGGGCAACCTCGAAACCGGCGGAATTATACGCAGAAGCCTGTGCATTATTGATAGGAACATTGGGATAACTGTAATAGGTGATAGAATTGCTGGCAGGTATGTCCGGATAGATGTACGAAGTGCCTCTGATGCATTCCCAATTTTCCACAGAACAACCTGCGGGACTTAAGGCAAGATACGAATCGAACCGGCCGATCGTGCCACCATTGGAGTGGTCATCACCTGTCATAACTACTACCGCGGGCAAATTACGCGGGAAGTACCAGAAACGCGGCAGAGGTTTCCGGTTTAAATTCATTCGGATGATAAGGTTTGCCAGCAGGCGCTGCTGTTCGTCAGCCTGCGGAATCGCAATTTTATTCACATCGACCCAATCCGGTTTAGGGTCGAAGGTTGCATTGCCAAAGAAAAGATCATCGGAACGGACTGGAGAAATTCCGTCTCTGGGCTGTCCGGCCCAATCTGGATTGCCTTGGCGCGTATAGACCACGGAACGGGCAAGATCATAAGTGAATGCGGCAGCTTGCCCCCCGTTTAACCCTACGCTGGTCAACGTAACAGCCGGATCGGAAGTTGTAGTATTTGCGTCGGCATAAAGTGTTGCCAGACTCGAAGCGCCACTCAGGGTATAGCGGTCAGCTACACCATGAAACTGCATACTCTGGCTGACAATACCAAAACCGGCCCCTCCGGTTGTGTCAACCAGAAGATATCCATTGGATAGAGTTGATGACTTATCGGACAGTCCAAGCAGACCGGCGAGCTTTTTGTCGGGACGCATGGCAATAAGCTTTCCTCCGGAGACTACCCAGTCACTAAATATCGCAACCTGAGAATCGGTCATTGGCATCTCGCCAAGTATGACAACATCGTAAGATGAGAGCAACGCGGGCGATATTGATAAGATGTCACTCACGGCGAATTCGTTAAATCCTTCCGCTCGGAGGATCTCAGCATAGTAGCCGCTAAAAGGATTCGACGCTGAAGTAACAACCAGAACCGGGCCGCCTGAACCAGTGGTGATACTTAAATTCTTGGCTGAAGTTTGCGCAGGATTACTGGAATCGGTAATCTGGACCGTGAAATTTGAGGTTCCAGTAGCGGTAGGAGTTCCGGCAACAACACCTGTAACACTGTTGAGCGATAAACCAGACGGCAGTGAACCACCCGCAATCGACCAGAGATACGGCGGAATACCGCCGCTGCCGGCCAAAGCGACCGAATACGGGATGTTTTGCGTAGCACCTGCAAATGACAATGTAGTAATCGTTGCAGGTGTTGACTGCACAGTCAAATTCGTGCTGGCAGTGACACCAGCCACAGTCGCAGAAAGGGTGGTAACACCGGCTTTGAGGGCTGTAGCGAACCCGCTGCCGGTTATGGTAGCGATACCGGTGACTGATGACTCCCAAATTGCCTGGCTGGTAAGGTTCTGCGTGCTGCCGTCGGAATAAGTTCCAGTGACTGTAAACTGCAATCCAGTTCCGGTCGGTATCGACTGATTGGATGGCGTAACAAACATTGAAGAAAGAGTCGGCTTAGTCATGTTGAATACTACATCTACCCAGTAGTTGGCGCCCTTCCAGCTCTGGTTAGGAAACAAGCTTGAGGCCCCGTATGAAAACACTCCGTTGACTCCAAAAACTCCGTCTGCCAGCGCATGAAGCGGCGGGCTGTCCATCCCTTTTCCGGTAAAGTAGTTCAAATCCGCGCTGTAGTGACCCAGGTTGGCGTGATAGGAGGCCACGTAGACAGTATTGGCAGTGACAGCCACCGGGGTGGGGAAACTTACCTCCTGCCACCCGGACGCGCTCTCATTAACGAAGGTAGCGGTGGCCAAGAGGGCACCTGAGTTCGACCAAAGGTTGCCCACGTGGGTCCCAATATTTGTGTTTGCCTTGTAGAAACGGAGACCCGTTATGAATCCGTCCGAATCCGCGCGAAATTTTACACCCAACTCCACCGGACTGTCTGATCCTGCATCCGTTAACCCTGGGACAGCTGTAGCTGGCCAAATGGTGTAATTTGCAAGTGCGACAACCGCAACACCCAGTGTCCTTGTGGCGGTCTGCCCGGGGTTACCGGAATCGGTTACCCGGATTATGAAGCTGGAGGCACCGGTAGCTGATGGCGTTCCGGAGATTATTCCAGTACTGCTGTTGAGCGTGAGTCCCACCGGCAGTGAACCGCTCACTATCGACCAGTTATAAGGTGGAGTGCCGCCGTTGCCAGCCAAAGTAGCCGAATAGGAAATGTTCTGCGTAGCGGCGGAGAGTGATGCCGTCGTGATCGCCAGTGGGGTTGCCTGCACGGTTAAATTCGTGCTGCCGGTGACACTGCCTGACTTCGCCGAGATTGTGGTACTGCCCGCACTGAGAGCAGTGGCAAGCCCGGCGCTGGTAATTGTAGCTACGCCAGTGGCCGATGAAGCCCAGGTCGCTTGACCTGTCAAGTCCTGTGTACTTCCATCGGAATAAATTCCGGTGGCTCCAAACTGCCGACCGGAGCCGGTCGATATCGTCTGGTTAGCCGGCGTCACCGTGATCGAGGATAGGGTCAGGGGCGTCGGCGCAGTCGTACTGATCATCACGTCGACCCAGTAGTTGGATGCCTTCCAACTCTGATTGGGAAAACTGCTTGTTGTACCGTAGGCAAACACACCATTTGCGCCGGACAGGCCATCTGCCAGGGCATGAAGCGGCGGGCTGTCCATTCCATTGCCGGCAAAATAGTTCAGGTCAACACTATAGTGCCCCACATTGGTGTGATAGGAGGCAACGTAGACCGTGTTTGAGGTAACAGCCACCGGGGTTGAGAAATTAACCTCCTGCCACCCGGACGCGCTCTCATTATTGAAATTGGCGGTGGACAACAGAGTACCGGAGCTCGACCAAAGGTTGCCAACGTGCGCGCCTGTATTGGCGCCCGCCTTGTAGAAGCGGATACCGGTTATAAATCCATCAGAATCGGCACGGAATTTCACTCCCAATTCCACCGGGTTGTCAGGCCCTGCATCCGCAACAGCGGGAACGGCCGTGGCGGGCCAGATTGTGAAATTTGCGAGTGCCGCTACAACTATGCTTAAAGACTTGGTGTAGATTTGTCCCGGATTGGCGAAATCTGTAATACGGACTGTGAAGCTGTAGTTGCCGGTAATTGTGGGAATTCCAGATATAACCCCAGTTGCGGCATTAATAGTAAGACCGGGCGGCAGCGAGCCACCCTCGATTGACCAGGCATAAGAAGGAGTGCCACCACTACCAGTCAGTGAAGCTGAGTAGAAAATGTATTGCCTTGCGGCTGGGAGTGATGAGGTAGTGATCACAAGTGGGGTGGCCTGCGCTGTCAGGTTTGCGCTGCCAGTGACACTGCCTGACTTTGCTGAAACCGCAGTACTTCCGGCACTGAGAGTCGTAGCAAGCCCGGCGTTGTTAATAGTGGCTACGCTCGTCACTGATGAAGCCCAAATCACCTGACTGGTCAGGTTCTGCGTGCTGCCGTCTGAATAAATACCGGTGGCAGTGAACTGCAGGCTGGTCCCGGTCGGGACTACCTGATTATACGGTGTCACAGAGATAGACGACAGGGCAGGCTTGGCTGTATTGAACACAACATCCACCCAGTAGTTAGATCCTTTCCATCCTTGATTGGGAAAATTGCTTGTGGCTCCATATGCAAAAACACCGTTGACACCTGACACACCGTCAGCCAAGGCATGAAGTTGTGAGCTGTCAACTCCCTTGTTCACGAAGTAGTTCAGATCATCACTGTAATGTCCCACATTGGTGTGGTAGGACGCTACGTAGACAGTGTTAGCGGAAACAGCCACCGGTGCGGAAAAGTTGAGTTGCTGCCAACCGGAAGTGCTCTCGTTACTGAAAGTGGCTGTAGCCAGAAGAGTGCCAGAGCTTGTCCATAGATTGCCAACATGGGTTCCAGTATTTGTGTTCGCCTTGTAAAAACGAATACCGGTAACATAACCGTTCGAATCGGAGCGAAATTTCACCCCCAGTTCCACTGGGTTGTCAGGCCCGGCATCAGTCAAAACCGGGATTGCCGTCGCGGGCCAGATTGTTAAACTCGGCGTACTGATGATCGTAACGTTAGTGCCCGGCAACGGTGTTTCAAGATTGCCACTGTCGTCAACTGCTCTGCTAAGGACAACTGCCGAACCTGAAACCGTCGGTGTCCAGGAATAACTCCAGTTTTCCCGGCCAGTTGCGGGGTGCCATGTAGTGCCACCATCAGTCGAGACTTCCACGGCTCCCACAGTTCCGCCGCCGTTGTCGGACGCTGTGCCGGTTATTGTGACAGAAATATCAACCGGCAGAGATGATCCGGACAGTGGAAAGGTGATAATGGAGGACGGGGAAGTTCGGTCAACGGAAGCAGTAGCGACAACTAACCCTGGCTGCAACGACACCGGCTGAACCCCCATGTCGGCGAATAGATTTACAGTGGCCTGCTGCATGTTTGAGTCAGGTACAGATGGGCCATTGTCATGCTGGCTATCCAACCCCCATGACCAGTGGACCGTCCCTGCCGAAAACACCAGCGCCTTGCTGGGGGCGCGGTAAAGGGTCATGACATGAGTCGCGGTTCCCGGAAGGTAGATGTCGGCGGCAACATTTATATTGTTCCCCAATAGTTTGGCAGCTACCGGAGTCGTAGTTGAAGACATTTGAATCAGACCGGCAGGCCGGAAACCGTTATCAATATCCTCATCAAACTCATAACCAACCACCCTGTCCCCAAGTACCGCCTTCTGACCCTCGGCAAGCGACGCTACGGCAGTATTTCTCCAAAATCTCATCCGGCCGTTCGCTTGAGGAACTTCCAATGAAATCCCTAGTTCGTTTGGACCGTCAGAAACTGTGAAAAGTGTTCCGCTAAGCGCATTCTCTGGGCGTCCGCCATCCGCTGGCGGACTGAATGTCGGGTTACGCCAGGTACCGGTCCAAATTGGTGGGTCAGCGGGATCGGTCGGTATCGGCGCGTTGCTCTCGTTGTAGCAGACCATGGTACGGTGAGGGGTGCCAGAACCATCTATGCTGTTTTCCCAGCGGATCTTGCGGTAGATTTCATTACCGCTAAAGAAGGCCACATTAACTCCAAAGTCCCGGGCTGTTTCTACATTTGAGCGCTCCTGTCCGGACCAGTACTCGTCATGTCCGACTGACAGAAAAACTTTGTGTTCAAGAAGTTCAGCCCCTCTGCGGTCAGTGTCAACGGAGGTGAAGTAACTGACGTTGTAGCCGTTGGCTTCCAGCCATCGGATCATGGGATATTCTGCTTGGAAAAACCAGTTGTAGGCGCCCAAACCACTGTTAACAGCGCGAGTCATAAAGGGCCGGTTGTAGCTGGACTTGGTGGCCTTTTGACTTGGATAACCGTAATCTGGGTATTCGATATATCCCAGGCCGTACGTATTATAAGCCTGCCAGGTCGTGTCCGAGGTTTTAAAGAGCACGTCTGAACCGCCAGCATCATCCCTGACAATAAAAATAATATGGCTTGATCCACCGGTATCCGAGCGCACGAGTTTAGCTATGTAAACCCCTGACGTAGCATCCGCAGGAACCGTCCACGAGGCAGATTCGGCCCAGTTTCCGCAGTCAGTGAGTTTGGTAGTAGCGTCGTTAAGGCATGCAGGTTGCAGTTGAGGCAAGGAGACCGCCGGATGGACAGTGGCAATCTTGCGGGCGCCGTTCCCTCCGTAGTATCCGATCCGGTAAATATCAAGACGGTAGTCGAGCGCGTCCGTCTGAATTTTAAAGTGAACAGCCTCGCCTTTGTTGACGCTGATATCAGTGGCGAATCCCTGAATACTGGAATCACCCGCCCCACTGATATCCCATTCTCCCGCCGGGTTGCCAGCTTTGCAATTCTCCGCCTCAATCGCATTTGCTGGAGATACGCAAGAACTCAATGCCACCGACGGATTAATAATTGAAACAACAAAAACCAGCAACAGCATATTTACGAACATTATGAAGTTGCGAAATTTATTAACTGACATACATCCCCCCCAAAATCTTAAACCAAACTTGAAATCAATACTTAACGGACTCTTATGCTGAACGCTTTGGTGCTGTTTTGCACCGGATTGCCTGAATCACTCACTTTGACCGAAAAGCTGAAGGTACCTTTGGTCGTTGGCGTACCTGAAACAACACCTGTACCACTTTTGAGTGTAAGTCCAGCCGGCAGTGTGCCGCTGGCCAGCGTCCAAACGTATGGCAAAGCGCCACCAACGGCTGTCAGCGAGGCCGAGTAAGAAACGTTCCGCGTGCCGCCGGGAAGCGATGCAGTTGTGATCGTCAATGGAGTTGACTGCACAGTTAATGCGCTACTTCCGGTGACACCACCCTGTGTCGCCGAGATTGTCGCACTGCCTGCTTTTATGCCCGTGGCAAGACCGGTGCTGCTGATGGTGGCTGTGCTGTCGTTTGAGGAAGCCCAAACCGTCTGGCTGCTTATGTTCTGAGTGCTGCCGTCAGAGTAGGTTCCGGTGGCGGTGAACTGTTGTGTTGCACCGGTCGAGATCGCTGGATTGACCGGAGTCACCGTTATAGCTGACAATACCGGCGGTGGCGGCGCGGTCGAATTAAAGACCACGTCCACCCAGTAATTGGACGCATTCCACCCCTGGCTGGGGAAGTTGCTGGCGGAGCCGTAAGCAAAGACACCGTTGAAGCCGGATACCCCATTGGCAAGGGCATGCAATGGAGGGCTATCCATTCCCTTGCCCGTAAAGTAGTTCAGATCACCGCTGTAGTGGCCAACAGTACTATGGTAGGA
>MTLC01001686.1_pt1 | contig 32461 bp, 30 predicted proteins | sample 1982451 | NCBI WGS metagenome assembly MTLC01 (sample SAMN05710165, study PRJNA340218) | biofilm metagenome | isolation source: sample SPH anode biofilm adapted to +100 mV | place: USA | collected 2012-02-03 | reverse complement strand
CCCTGCCCGTTTCGGCGGGTGGGGTAATTCTTGAAAGATAAATGACAATATAAAAACATAGAAAGATGAAGAAGAACATCTCGAAAATCTTACTGGTCGCCCTCTTAGCGATTGCTCCCGCTCTACTGTTTTCACAACCTAACCCTGGAACCAACTCAAATGGTGGCCAAGCCGGAGGAACCGGTGGTGGCAATCCTTTGAGTGGCAGCGGTGGTGGTGCGCCGGTAGGTAGCGGAGTAACCATCCTGCTAAGTCTGGCCGCTCTCTACGGAGCGAAAGAGATCTATCAGACCAGAAAAAAAATAGCAGAGTAATCTGTTATCTTGAGTAAGTTTTGCTATGGGTAGAGAAGGGCCGAAAGGCTCTTCTCTTTTTTTTGGAGGGGGAGAAGATTCAAGATTCCAGATTCAAAAGTCAATGATTGTGCTCGATCGTAGGAGGATTTATAAGAATAAGGAATTTGGTCACAGTGTTCCACAGTGTTATTATTCCAAAAACCTCACGTGGAAACGTAGAGGTGCGTTGCTCCGGAAATAGTCAGATGTTAGAGTTGGCCGTTAGCTTGTGGCAGCTAGCATCTGGCTTCTGGCCAGCAGCTAGCAGCTAAATTTTGAATTCTTGAATCTTGAATTCCCACCCCCTTGATAAGCACTGAGCTGAAACCACCAGTAGCCAGATGCCTGATACAAGATGTTAAAATTGGCCGTTAGCTTGTGGCAGCTAGCATCTGGCAGTTAGCATCTGGCTTCTGGCCAGCTGTCTAGCAGCTAAATTTTGAATTCTTGAATCTTGAATTCCCTCCCCCTTGATAAGCACTGAGCTGAAACCGCCAGTAGCCAATCCATTAATCCGTGTGATCCGTTTAAATCCGTTAAATCCGTGTGCCTAGGTCCTAATGCGCGAAGCGCATTGATTAAATCCGTGTGCCTATGTTATAATGCGCGAAGCGCATTCCTATATTAATTTTTTTTATTAAGCAACCAATTTTCCTAGCTGTCTGTTTTAGTTATATCTTTGCACTGGTTTCGAGAGCCATTCAGCTAAAGGTAATTTTATACAACAACTAGGTTTAACAACGATGGACACAATTCAACTAGCAGAGCCACTACGCATGCTAATCACTTTAGTGGTCTCATTTTTAGTAAGCGCGTTAACCATTCCAACTATTGTCAAAGTAGCCAGAGAGAAAAAGTTAATGGACAAACCCAATGAACGTAGCTCCCACAAAGTAAGCATCCCTACCCTCGGAGGCATAGCTATCTTCTCTGGTATCCTCATCGCATCTTTAACACTCCTTAATATATACAAACTACCAGGCCTGCAATATACCATTGTAGGCATTTTTATTCTCTTTATGATCGGTATTACCGATGATATGCTCAACATTAACCCCTATAAAAAACTTGGCATTCAAATAGCCGCTGCTCTACTCGTAATCATTAAAGGCGAAACCGGCATCACCAACTTCCACGGCCTATTCGGAATCTACGAGGTAGACCCCAACACCTCTCTCCTCGTCTCTACATTAGTCATCGTCGCCATTACCAACGCCTTTAACCTAATCGATGGAATTGATGGCCTCGCCGGCTCAGTCGGTATAGTCACCTCTCTCACCTTTGGCTTCTGGTTCATGGAAGCCGGTGAGTTTGAAGTAGCCGTTATCAGCTTCGCCCTTACAGGTGCCCTCGCCGGATTCCTCATCTTTAACCTATGGGGACAAAGCAATAAGATCTTTATGGGCGATACCGGCTCTCTCGTCGTGGGTTACCTCTTAGCCGTCCTCGTTATTAGATTTAACGAAGTCAACATCAACTCCTTCAACCCTGCCTACGTCAATGCTGCCCCCGCCGTTAGCTTCGCAATACTCATTATCCCATTATTCGATACCATCCGGGTGACCGTCATCCGTCTGGCACATAGGCAACACCCCTTCAGAGCCGATAGACGCCATATCCATCACAGACTACTCGACCTCGGACTTACCCATAAACAGGCATCGACAATACTCGCTACCGTTAACCTTCTTTATATCCTTGCCGCCTTTATCCTTCAGTATTACCTTAAGAGTACCACCATCATCTTCGCACTCTTCTTCGCCATCAGCATACCCCTATCTACCCTCCCCGTCTTTATCAAGACAATAAGAGATAATAAGATGACAGCTCAAAAGCAGATTATCGACTAAATTATTGTTACTTTATTGTTATATGATCTGCTGACCATCAGCCAGATTAACCTATTTAGTACTTTTGAAGGTATAATTCAACGCTTAATCAATGAACTTTATTAACCGTACCATCAATTGGGTCGCAGGCTATTACAACCAGCCTACCTCCCGTGCCATCATTAATGTCTCCCTCTTTGCCATTATCACAGCCCTTTTCCACTATATCTGGTGGGGCGGACTGGTTCAGCTCCTGGCTAACTTCAGCTGGTTCGAGAACTTCAGAGGATTCATGGTGCAGGCGGTCTTCACCCAAAGCGTCTGGATTAACGAACATATATTCGGATTAAAGATGATTAAACAGGGGGTCACAATGATCTTCCCCAATGTCGGTTATATCACCATCGAGGAGGCATGCTCAGGCACGAAACAGTTCTATCAGATCCTGGTACTATTCATACTATTCCCCGGCCCATGGCGCCACAAACTATGGTATATCCCCTCTGCTATGCTGGTTATGCACATGGTCAATGTCGCACGCATACTGATATTAAGCCTCGTGCTCTTCGTATGGCCTGAACAATGGGACTTTATCCACCTCTGGATATTACGCCCGGGTTACTATGTCGTCATCTTCCTGATGTGGGTGCTCTGGATTGAATTATTCCCTGTCCGTTTTGGTGCAAAAACCGTAACTAAGTAGTATGTTTGGAGAAATATTTGTTTTATTGAATAAATTATGAGAATACGTCTATACCAACCTACAGTACTATTATTAGTATATGTGCTTCTTAACGCTCTCTCACTATCAGCCCAACCCCTTATTCAACGATCTCAAGACCCGGATCTTTATACCCCCGATCGCTTCGTCTATAAACCGGGCAACAACTTCCACCCATCCGTACGACCCTATCTTAAGTCGGAGACCGATCTGCTTCAATCGGAAGACTCATTGGTAACCTCTTTAAGCTATCCTTCAAGATGGAAGAGCAAAGTAGGCGACTGGGTATGGCGTAAGATCTTTAACGAGGATCTTTTAGTAGTCGATATCCCCGATTTCCACCTTGCGGTCAATCCGCTGCTTCGCATGGAGGTGGGACAAGACTTCGAGGAGAGCAACCACTTCTATACCAACACCCGTGGCTTTATGGCCGATGGCCACATCGGGAAACAGTTTGCCTTCGCCACCCGTTTCTATGAAAACCAGGCGCAGTTCCCGCTATATATCGACTCAGAGATCCGTCGCACAGGGGTCATCCCCGGACAAGGGGCTTATAAGGACTTTAAGGGCGATGGTTTCGACTTTAGTCGCTCAGAAGGGTATATCTCATATACTCCGTCAAGATACTTCAACTTTCAGTTTGGTCACGGACGAAACTTCTTTGGCGATGGATACCGCTCGCTACTTCTGGGAGATGCCCATTTCCCCTATCCATATCTAAAAATAGAAACCAAGGTATGGAGGCTTCATTACACCAACCTCTACGCCGAGTTCATGGACAGAGAAGCTGAGCACTCCGGAAATCTGGGTTACCATAAGAAATATGGCACCTTCCACTACCTTACGATGAATGTCACCAACCGGCTGAGAGTAGGGGTCTTCGAGGCCATCATCTGGCAGGCTAAAGACTCTACCGGCTACCGTGGATTCGACTTTAACTATCTCAATCCAATCATCTTCTACCGTCCGACAGAATTCTCTCTGGGCTCACCCGACAATGCTCTATTGGGCTTTAATGCAAGCTACACGCTATGGAAGAACACCACCCTCTACATGCAGATTCTTCTCGATGAGTTTAAGCTAAAGGAGGTGACGAGTGGCAATGACTGGTGGGCCAATAAGTATGGCATCCAGTTAGGGGTGAAGTCGTTCGATGTCTTTAAGGTGAAAGGGTTAGATCTTCAGGGTGAGCTTAATCGGGTGAGGCCATACACCTACTCACATTGGGATCCTATTCAGAACTATGGCCATTACAGTCAGCCCCTAGCCCACCCTCTTGGAGCCAACTTCACCGAGTTTGTCGGCTTTGTGCGTTACCATGTGGGGAGGCTCCATCTAAGCTATCAACTTCAACTAGCAACTTATGGAGCCGATACCTCAAACTATAACTTCGGGGGTAACATCTTCAAGGGTTACAATGATAACCGTCCCTATGATTATGGGGTAACGGTGGGGCAAGGTCTTAAGACGCAGCTGATGCGTCACGAGGTAAGGGTGGCTTGGATGGTCAACCCGGCGTATAATCTCACGATCAATTTAGGGGGGTATTATCGGCACCAGACGAATGATATTGGAACACGAAATACCTCGGTGGTCTATCTCGGGTTAACGACGAGCCTCGAAAGATTGTATTACGATTTCTAGGGGAATCAATGGGCTTCGCCCATTGATGAAACATAGGCACACGGATTATACGGATTTTAACGGATGCCACGGATTGATTTTTTCATATACTTTAGAGTTGAGGACATAAATTAGGATTACGGATTTAAGCAATGGGCTTCGCCCATTAGGACCTAGGCACACGGATTATACGGATTTTAACGGATGCCACGGATTTTTTAATATTAACTTGAAGGCAGCGTGTAATTACTAAGTCATATTACATATTTATGGTACCTAATTTTTGTACCTCAACTCTAAAATATAGCTAAAAATTAATCCGTGTGATCCGTATAGATCCGTTAAATCCGTGTGCCTATGTTCTTATGCGCGAAGCGCATAAACCCTTATAAAATCCCATTATCCGTAAAGACTTGCCACTAACCCATGAGCCTCATTATCTTTACCCCATATAATCAAACCCCACTAACCCATGAACCTCATACTCAAAGAACAAACCAACCTCATCCTCAGATCCTTCTATGACGTCTATAATAACCTGGGCTATGGATTCCTCGAAAAAGTCTACCGCAACGCATTAATCCATGAGCTCACCTTAAAAGGCCTTTCAACTGAAACCCAAAAACACATTAAAGTATTCTATAAAAACATCGAAGTCGGTAACTATTTTCCCGATATAATAGTTAACAACCAAATCATCATCGAATTAAAAGCTGTTGCCTCACTCCACCCAGAACATGAATGCCAATTATTGAATTATCTTAAAGCCACAGGAATCAACGTCGGGTTATTGTTAAACTTCGGGGAAAAACCGCAGTTTATACGGAAGATATACGGGAAAAACTGAATGGGCTTCGCCCATTGAAACATAGGCATGCGGATTTTATCAATGGGCTTCGCCCATTCAAATTTCATCAATGGGCTTCGCCCATTGAAACATAGGCACACGAATTTAATCAATGGGCTTCGCCCATTGGAGACATAGGCACACGGATTTGACGGATCTATACGGATCACACGGATTAATTTTTATCTATATTTTGAGTTGGGTCTTTTTAATAGGCAATTAGAATATTTAATTTCACGCTGCCATCAAGTTAGTATTAAAAAATCCGTGGCATCCGTTAAAATCCGTCAAATCCGTGTGCCTATGTTCCATGCGCGAAGCGCATATCCTCTTATAAATTTGTGTGTCTATGTTCCATGCGCAAAGCAAATTATTCCTTATCCGTCTCAGCTACGGAATGTTCTACCCTTTGAAGAATCATTCGCTGTTTATCCACAATAACCCATTCCACTATCTCCCCCTTCTCAAATTCCATAGCCTGAGCTACCGCCGAAGGCAAGTTAACATACCATTGCTCACTGGAAGCACGCTTGATCAATTGTATTTTTGTTGGAAATCCCATTGTGTTGTATTTTAAAAGTCGATCCGGTCGTTTACTATTGTTAAAAGTAACGAAAACAGTAACATAAAGCATCAACTTTATTTAACACCCGGCTCCTATTTCCACAAGTTATCCCACTTATACTCAAAGTTTTCAATATCTTTCACCTGAATTGCTACTGGATAAGTTGGATCGATAGGTTTCTGTCTGACTTTGAAAAAGTATTTATCATCAGTCCTTATAATAATGTCCTTTAGTTCTTGGGCAGATAGAATAAAAAACCGATGCTTATTGTCCTTATCAATATGAACGAATACATAAGGACAATTAAGATCATTCAACCACTCCTCTCTTCGATCATGACTAAAACCTAATTGATAGCTAGTTCTTTTTATTCCGTCCTCTTCTTTAGTAGTCTTTACTTGAATCACACAGCTTTTCATGTTCTCCGGATTATAACCAAAGACATCAAAAGATGGGCAATTATTACTTGTAAGACTAGGTACCCAACCCTTTAAACATAACATATTTGCAACAGCTAATTCTCCTGCTGTTCCGATTAAATGTTTTTTAAAATCCCTTTTCATCTGTATTTGAATAAATGAATTCTCTAGTAAAATCAGCCTTTGTTAAGATACCTCTAATTCGCTCATTATCATTCTCTGCTAAAACAATAATTTGAGCAAAAACACTATCGTCCCAGGTAGAAAAACAGACCATAGAATTGGAATATCGAATACTAAGCTCATCCTGTAATAACATTGCTATCTCCACTTCAGATAAATCCTCAAGCAGACTACTCGTAAAATGAAGTGGATCCCCCCAGCGTAACAATTGTAAATAGCACAAGAGTGTTGGTTTTACAGCATCAATTATGTATGAATTATGATTATCACAGTATTTCATTATAATCTCAGGAAGATCCATCCCCTCATCTATTAACATTGCCAAATTGTTGATTTTCTGTTCAACACTTGAAGAACGAAACTCATGGGAATACATATCAAAATAGGAACGGGTATTTAGCGACCAATTACCCTCAGAATCTTTAAATTGATTAGTATTTTTCATACTCGGAATTATAGACCTTTTCTTATAAGATATTTAGCACGAAGGATAAATAAATCCCACACTAATTCTTATAGAATTTTAAAACGATATTTCAGATATAATCAAAGTTAATAAACTTCCTCAACCTTTAAACTTAAAATCCATCCAAATAATCAGGAAGATTCCCAGTCTCAAAGTCACTCAGCCTCTTAACCCCAGACATCAAAGCCTCCTCGTAACTTTTCCCCGAAACTCACAACCTTCACCTATCAACCTACATACTAGTAATTGGTCAGGAATACCCCCTACCTTTAGATGGAACTCACCATCAGAGCCACCTAGATAGAACTCCCGGACTAGCACCACTTTCCCAGAAGCATCAAAGACTTGAGCCGTATAATTACCCACCTTCATTCTCTCAAAAGCCAACGATATACAGTCACAAGCCGAAGACCAATCAAATTTAACAGAGCTATTAAGGGCTGAGGGAGACTCATTCAAACCAAGATTAAACGAGCGGCTATCAAAGACAACATCCTGCCATTCAGCGGTATGTCCAAAACACCAATCACTGACACCAAGCTCAAAAGTAGTACCTTGAAGATTCTTAAAATCTAGTCCCACCTGAGCAGCAGCCTCCCCTAATATACGCAGACGAGCAACCACTTTATATCCATCATAGACTCCATGAGCAGAATAGGTCTGAGGTGTCCAAAGATGCCATACTAAACGACGTTCATCAGAGGGGGAAAAGGTTAGGATTCCATTATTTGCAATACCTGACATAGGACCAGTACCATCAAAATCCTTTGGAAAAAAAGGATACCGCACATAAAGTTTACCCTTTTCAGGAGAGGAGAAATAGTCATAATCTTCCGTTGAAATAAGATGCCAAACGTTATCAGACCAACCATAAACACGGAGGTAATCTATCTCAACAATGCTGGTATTTGGCGTAGTATTATCAGAAACCATTGCAATCCATCCCGTTAGATACTCCTTATTAACCGGTGGCCCATAGATATTAGTATGCCCAGCGTGGTGATGAGCCTCGACAGGTACTCGATCATCAATTTTTAAATGAGGCTTAAAGGTATAGTTAGGAATTATCGTACCATCAGAATTTAGAGTGAAAGCGATATTTAAACCGTTATTACTACTATTTTGAATAGTAAAACGATTATTAAGAAGCTGGCCATTAACGTAGATCTGGCAGCTCTTTATCCCATGAGGGAAAAAACCAGAAGGATGAATGGAATCAGAATAGGTATTGCCGGCACCTGCCCAATGCGTTTGATGATTATAATCAATATCACTCCAACTAATGTTGAAATGATATCCACCAGGATAATAACCCAACTGCGTAATATAGGTATTCTCACCCACTTGAGTCATAGGAATATCTAAAAATGCAGGAGCGTACTCATGAAGCACAACCGAAATAGCTCTAAAACTTAAAACTATCTTTAACTCAAGTACCTCATTCGGTCTATTCTGCGCAGAGGAAACTATAGATACCATGAAAACTAACATGGTCAAAACAAAACGGGTAATTCTCCTTTTCATGATTACTAGATTTTCTTGGGTATTATTCTCTTGGGAAGCAATAAATTACATAACCTATTGCCATTGAAACTGTGGCTTAAGTTGCAAGTGTCCTAAAAGAGTAGATAGTGAAAATGAAGTTGAGGATAGCTGCTCTAAAGATAATAATGAATGGGAGAGAAAAACGAGGAATGAGCATAAAGAATGTATAGATGTCTGTATTTTATGATTATATGCAAATAGACAATTAAATAGTAAATTAAGTTATGCGGAATTGATAGTCAATGGAAAAAGAAGTAACTACTTGAAGGATATCTCAAAAGTAAAATCTTTCTATAGCTAACTTCAATTACATCTAAAAATTTGAAGAAAAAAAACCAAAACACATACAACATATTTAACTATTTCGTATACTTGTGCGACTTAGTTAGGTTATCAACAATCAATCAATTACAACAACAAAATGACAAAGAAAAGTTTAAGATGGCTCATAGAGAAAATTCTGTATAAAAAAGAGGAAGAAAAAAAGCTAGCAGAAATTTCAAGTAAAATCTTACATGAAATTGATCGAAGTGGCAAGTGGATAAAAAACAGAATACTAATTTTTACCATTGTCACATTAAGTTCGACAATGCTGTATTTCATACATTTCACATACTATAATCGGATTAATAATGATACAACCATTTTAACCATTAGTCAAACAATTTTAATTTTCACTCCTGCTTACGTCTTAATTTTCATGTATTTTATAACTACAAAAATCCCATGGAGAAATTACCTATTCTTGCGTTGGTTTATTCTGTTTAATTTTAAACAGGAAAACACCTATTCGATCAACTATATAATCCTCCTCGTAATGAGGGCTTTTTTCTCCTTTCTCCTCTGTTTGGCTACGCTCTTCTCAATGTACATCTTGCTTATTCAAACAGGTAATAGTAAAAATGAATTCTACTTTAAAAGCTTTGGCTTACTAATAGTCTGCTTTACAGGTGTATTTATAACTCTATATGCAGTAATTCTGTTGCCTTTATTGATAAAGTTTAAAACTCATGCTAGCAGTTATAAGTACTTGTTCTGGTTATTCTTTATCAAATCGCGTCTAAATTTAAACGGATTTTTAGTATACTTTGCATTGCCACTATTTGCTTTATTGAATATTGCTATCATAATTACACCCTATACATATACTACTAAAAGTGTCAATCATTATCAGAATTGTTGTAATTACAACAATCTAAACGAAACCACAAAAACCATAGTTCTGAAAGGAGAAATTACCAAGAGATTCTCACCAGAAGATTTTTTAGAATTAGGCCATTTTTCTCTTATCCTCACTATTATCGGTCTTTGGATTAGCTCTATAACATTAATTTTTAGTGACATTTTTAAAAATTATGATCAAATATCAAAAGGATTTAGTGAATACTCAAGTCTTATTCTACAGGAAAAACTACTAAGAATTCGTAAAACTAACGCATTAGTTATAAGTTATAATTCAATAAGCAAAATACCTTTAGGCCACCTTCTTGCCAAATCATTAAGCTCAATTCGTTCGTTCAAGAAACCACTTAAACAATTCGAGCTAATAATTGACAAATCACTAACTCCAAGGTTAATTCCAAGAGAAATCGCCGTAATTGAGAAACGTACAGAGAAATTTGACGATGTATTTGAAGATAAAGAGAATGGTTTAAAGTTTGGAATAATAAGTTGTCATGATATTATTCTTAAGCGAAAAGGGGTAAATTCTATCTACGACCCAACTCTTGCACTATTTGCCTTAGTCGACGATGGAACATCGGTTCAATCTCTTAAATCATTCTCACTTGAAAATCTATCGTATATCATAAACACTTCCAATGATCCTCATTCTGGTCTACGTTTAGCTCAAATCCTCAAATCAATAAAGATCACGAACAAGCCAAATCTAATCACAACGGTTAATGACACTACCTCCTTTTCAATTTTGGAAAACATAAGCACTTTACCTATATTTCCTATTTACCCTGGTATGCAGGAAGGCTGGTCTTTAGGCTCTAGGTTATTCCATCTATTTTCTCAGAATCACAAAGAAAAACGGAATAGTGTGGTAAATCTAACTGATTTAGCATCAAATGAAAAAGCTAATAATGGATATGCCAAAATTGTCTTTCTGGGTCGAGGAAAAGATTTATTCTATACCGTAAACTCCTTTCTCCTTCTTTGTAAGATATTTTCAAATAGGCTTGGCTTTAATAATGATATTGAAAAATTACAGTTATTTGTAGATAAACATCTACTTCTTCTAACTGACGAAGAAACAATAATTTCAGCCATCCAATTTAGTGGAAAAGAGCAAAAAGAAAAATCTGCTAGGTTTATAAACATAGGGGCAAATAAATATATAAATATTCGGACCATTGAAATTGATCCAACTCGTACCAGCAGAATCTCAAAACTTATTAACGACTTAAATTTCAATTGCAAAGTCCAAAAACATATATTCGTTCTAGCAAGTCCTAAAGCGTTTGATGAATTAAGAATGCTACAGATCATAAAACAATCAATTTCTCAAATTGGTCTAGGTAGGGTAAATATTATTAGTAATATCCATGAGGAAAACTTAGAAATGTATCGGATACTCACTAAAGCTACTGAGGGCGTCGAAGAAAAATTTGAAGAGGATATATTTTTCCCAAGAACCTTCTCTCAATTAGTAAAAACTAAGTATAGTATACTTGGCAACCAAATCAGTTCATTATGTGACTACCTTGATCAGGCAGACATTGATTTATATAATAAAGATAACTATTCTGTGGTAAAAGGGAGAAAAGAAATAACGAAAACGGGAGAAATATCACTATGTGCGAATAATAAACCTGGGGTTTTTCTTAAAACGCTATGTAAACTATCAGGTTTTGAGAACCTAAAGCCATTCACTCATGAACTGAAGATTCCCGAGTTTTATTACGCTAACTCATTTTCAGTTAAGGATGTTGATATTGATATTAAGCAAACTTTCCTTTTTTTTGGTGATTGTACCTTAGGCACTTACCAGAATCATAATCTACTAAATGATCTGATTTCAGGTAGTAGTGTCAACGGAACAGAAACTTTTGAAAAAGAGTTTAAATCATTCTTTAAGGACTACACACTTTCAAGTTCTACAATTAACGATTGCGGTTTTAATCAAAAGTGCCCCGTTTGCAGTAACCGAATAATAAAAGTGCAAAATGTATCTTCAAACGAAGAACATAAAGGCTCAGATAATACTATTAACTTTTTAAGCATTAATGAACCCTTTGCAAAGATTATCTTATGGGGTGAGAAGGATGACGTCTCAGGGGCATTAGCACTTGCAATGGCAGATTTACTTCTTTTAGGTAGTGATATTCAGTTTTGCGAAATGGTAGATAGCACACAAGTCTTAAACATAATGCAAACTAGTCTATTACCTTGTATGTTTAATAATCAATATACCATTAGATTATATGGCTCGCACAAAACCGCAGCTGAAAACAATTTCAAGGAAAGCCGAATTGAGTTAAAATCACTTAGAAATATACTAGGTATAAAAATTAAACTAAATGGAAAAGTAACAGATGAATGGAATAACTACTTTACAAATCTTAGAAATTATATTGATAATACAAGCGCCTATACTTATGATTCTATTCCAACAAATAATGAATGGACTATATTCAGACGTGAGATATATGATAAACCAAATATGAAATCCTTTTTTGACAATCTATAATTTTGAAATAATTCATAGTTAGTTTTTAATCCTATTCTCTTTTTGTGTTTGTACATTGAGACAAACTTACAATGACATTATACAAGAAATTTATAAACCTAGAATAGAGTAAAACAACATGACTCTTAATACTCTAACTCAAATTAAATCTATAAGAAACAAAAAACCCGTACCCTGCATCACTGCAAGTTACGGGTAGCTTGAAAAGTAAGTTCTAATGACAAGCACTAGAACAAAACTGTATTTAAATATCTAGCTAAGATAACAATTACCAGCTTAGATTCAATTTATATATCTTGATTAATTGAATGATGAAAATTTACAACTTGGCAACTTAACAGCAGCAACATAGGCTTCAGCTATCTCTATTTCACTATCATTAGAGGCACAATCTATACATAAAGGGACTATTAACAGTTTTTCTTCTTTATCTTGAACAATGACAGCTCTAATATTTTCATTATAACAATGAACATGAGAACATGTAACACGTCTACCTCCTGTAGCCTTTTCCCAATGATCCATCCAATTTATACATCCACACTCTGGTTCAATCAATCTAGAAAAAATCTTAACTATTATAGTCATCGATTTAAAATATAGTTATGATAGAATTAACTAAAAGATTTCAAAGAAATAAATCAGCTTCAGATAAAAAAGGAGCAACTTGATCCTTATCCGAAAGAACAATCTTCTCATTATTTAATGGCCAGTGTATACCTAGACTCGGATCACTCCAGATAATTGAGCGCTCATGATTTTTACTATAAAGATTGTCAACTTTATACGCAAAAATAGCTTTTTCACTAAGGACTAAGAATCCATGCGCAAATCCCCTCGGAATAAATAATTGAAGATGGTTATCAGAACTTAATTCAACGGCAACATGTTTCCCAAATGTCGAAGATCCTTTACGAAGATCAACAGCAACGTCTAAAACCTTACCTTCAATTACCCGAACAAGCTTAGCTTGTGCAAATGGAGGTAATTGATAGTGTAATCCACGTAAAGTACCAAATTGAGACAATGATTCATTATCTTGAATGAAATGAACGTTAATCACATTTTGATCAAATATAGACTGATTATATGATTCAAAAAAATAGCCCCTAGTGTCAGAATAAACTTGTGGTTCTAATAATAAAACTTCCGGGATTGATGTTTGATAGACTTTCATGCGAGTTGATATTCATTTCTATTTTCAAAAGTAAAGAAAACAATATACTATTATAATTTTCTATTTAAAACAGAATTAAGTTAAGAATTTAACATCCTGATAATTCAATTAAGTACTGACCATATTCGGTCTTACACATTCCTTCACCAATATTTTTCAACTTCACATTGTCAATCCAACCATTACGCCAAGCTATTTCCTCAATACAGGCAACATAGAAACCCTGTCTATTTTGAATTGTCTCTATAAAATTAGAAGCTTCCAATAAACTATCAACTGTACCTGTATCCAACCAGGCAAAGCCCCTACCAAAAAGTTCTACATTAAGACTACCTTCGTTTAAATAGACTCTATTTAGGTCTGTTATTTCTAACTCCCCTCTTGCTGAAGGTTTTAACTGTTTAGCTTTCTCACAAACTGTAGAGTCATAAAAGTATAAGCCAGGAACTGCATAATTAGATTTAGGAAGCTCTGGCTTCTCTTCTAAGGAAACAACTTTTCCAGAATTATCAAACTCGACAACACCATAAGCTCGGGGATCTTTAACATAATAACCAAAAATACATGCCCCAGAGGTTAAAGAAGCTGCCTTTTTTAATGAAACAGAAAATTTCTGACCATAGAAAATATTATCTCCAAGAATTAGACACCCGGATTCTCCATTCAAAAATGCTTCACCTAAGATAAAAGCTTCTGCTAAACCATTTGGAGCCGTCTGAACGATATAGCTAATGCTCATGCCTAATTCAGACCCATTACCTAATAACTGCTCAAACATAGGTAGATCGCGTGGAGTGGAAATAACTAATACCTCTTTAATCCCAGCTAACATCAATGTAGAAAGCGGATAATATATCATTGGTTTATCATATACCGGCATTATTTGTTTGCTAATAGACTTAGACAATGGAAAAAGACGAGTGGCAGAACCTCCAGCTAAGATTATTCCTTTCATAGTTTATATCTTTATTAGATTCACAGTCTCTTGTATGTGTTTAGCAGAAGATGCACCAAAAACAACGGATTGAATATTTTGAAGATTGATAAACTCATACGCCTCTTCAGCACTTATTGCACCAGACGCTAAAGTGGACATAGCCATAAGTTGATACTTTGAAATGTCATTCTTTTGCGAAGCACTAATATAAGCGTCTACATCCGGAGACATCAAATATCCGATTTTATTAAACGAGGAACAAATAACAACCTCAGTAATACCCCATTCCTCTAGGCGAGCTTTTAGATATGGCATATTCTGAGTTATCAAACCAGGTAAAGCATTGTATTTCTTTCTAATATACTCGCAATATTCATAAAATACTTCTTTAACACCATAACCAAGAATTAAATCAGTAATTACATTTTGCAGAAATACGACTTTTACATCAAGTTCTCTGAACATTTTCATCTCAACATCTATAAGCATATGCATCATTTTTATAGCATCCTTGCTTAAAACCGCCATTCCACCTTTAGCAACCATTCCCAAAACACCACTCATTGAATTATCCTTAAACAAAACTTCATTTATCGCAGGTAAGATGCCCTTTTCAGCAACTAGATTAGCATACTTATGAGGATAAGGAATTGAAGGATACCAATGCAAATGATTATATTTAGAACTATTTAGCCTGAAATAGTCACAGATTTCCTTTGCTCTATCATTAGAGTTTAACATTATGGCGGAAACTCCAGACTCAATGACCATGTCATAAATTCTAAAAACATTCCGTATATCATAAAATAACTCTGCTAATTGCTGTGCCTTCTCTTGTGACATATGATTAATTCCAAAGAATTGATTGTCACCAAAAACAATTTTATCAATTGAGTTCATAATTTTTATATTAAAGAAAAATCTAAATATGAATTCCTAGTTTTGCATCACTAAAAATTGCATCAATAATTTCAAGAGTATTAACTCCATCCTCAAACGTACATAAAGAATTAGCTTTATTTGAAACTACAGAATCAGCAAAATCAAACAATTGTCTAGTAAATTCATTCCCTCTAACATAAAATGGTACATTTCTAAAGACATCTGTAACATAAAGAGTATTCCACCCTTTTACTAGTTGATATTCAGGACTAGCCTCATTGAGAAAAACTCGAATACTATGCTCATTAACAATAAGCTTTCCCTTTACTCCGTTTATTTCAACCTTACTAGCAGGCTTCCGATAACTAGTATCACTCCAGTTTATATCAATTAAACCCGACTTACCATCTCTATAAAGGAAAGTTGATGTAACAGCATCTTCAACATTTTTGGAATAAATCTTAGTCAATGCAGTTCCAACAACTTTATCTGGTTTTCCAATCAAATAGTTGACTAAATCAATTGCATGAGAAGCCATCTCAAAGACTGCACCGCCACCATTTTCACGCTGAGCTCTCCAACCAGATGAATCATCATTACTAGTTATAGTAGAACTATATTTCTCAACCTTAAAGCGGACTATTCGACCTAGCAATCCACTATCCAAAAGTTGTTTTGCCTTAACAAAGCAATCATTATACCTCAAGACATATCCAACTTGATGAATTAGATTTTTCTTATTATAAAGTTCTAACAGTTCTTTTCCTTCTTGAAGGCTCGTCGTAAATGGTTTTTCTACAAAAACATGAATACCAAGCTCACCAGCAAGTTTAATTATGGGAAAATGGAGATTTGGAGGAGTACAAACCAAGACTCCATCAAGATTTCTTTGACTCAAAAGCTCTCTATAATCTTTAAAAACATTTATATTAAGATACTTTCTCATCAAAGAAATAACCATATTAGATGGATCTGCCACAGAATCAACAGTAACATTAGGATGAGCATTAATAATGGAAAAATGCGTAATACCCATACGCCCTGCTCCTATAACACCAAGTTTAATCATAATAGGTCTTTTATTACAATTTTAATATATTTGGGATAAAATTTTAAATACCTTAAACCATAATTGAGAGGATTTTGAAAAGAACGATGGATACCTTCTAATCCAATCTTTCTTAACAAGAAAGGTGCACGTTTAACTAACCCAGCCTTAACATCTATTGCACCACCAATCCCCAAAAGCACACAGCTAATAAACAGCTTCTTATAATTCCTAATAAAAAGTTCCTTTCTTGGACTAGGAAAGGCAAGAAATATCATTTGAGGTTTTAACCGTACAATATCATTGACAATTGACCACTCAGTATCATCTGAATAATATCCATCATTATAACCAACAATATTAATATTAACATATTGCTTATGAATAACAGAAATGGCCTTTTCCAATATTTCTAATCTAGCGCCAAGAATATAGATACTATAATTATTTTGATTTGCTAAATCAAGCATAGCTTCAAACAGATCAGGAGTAGGAACACGTCCATGTACCTCTTTCCCCAATAACTTAAGGGTCAAGTATAAAAAGGTATTATCTATATTTACAAGATAAGAATTCTTGATCGAATCCCGAACTAGAGGATTACTGTCTGCATGCACAACTGTTTCTGGATTAACACCAGTTATATGAATCGATTCTTGCCCATCATGTTTTAAATAAAAATCTATTTCTTTAATAAATGAAATTAAGTTGTCACCGGTAATTTTAATTCCACAGAATGGTATGTTATTCATCAAAACAATTTTTCCAAAGAATGTACTAAGAAATCATTTATTCAACAAAAGTAAAGATCAACAGTTATAAAATATCATTAATTCAAATTTGTTAATAATACTAGATTTCTTGATTAGATTTATATATAAAGATTAAAAACACAACAAAATTATTTGATTCAAAAGAAAACTAACCATTTAAACAATAGAAATGAAATGATTTTTACCTATTCTTCATGCCAGACAGTACGTTTTACATAATCAGTGTAACTAAGAAGAATCCTTAGAACTTTATCACTAACATTCGGCATTGAGTAATCCTTTACTTGTTTAAAATTTCTTTCCTCACCGAATTTTTGAGACTGCAGCTGTGCTAGTCCTTGCATTACACGTTCTGGATTTAGGCCAACCATCATTACAGAAGCCTCTTCCATCGCTTCAGGACGCTCATGAGCTTCACGAATATTTAAGGCTCTGAAATTGAGTATTGAAGACTCTTCTGAAATTGTACCACTATCCGATAAGACAGTTGCTGAATTAATCTGTAACGCAAGGTAATCACTTAAACCCATTGGCTTCATTAATCGAACTAATGGGTGAAATACGACATTATGTTTCTCTATCATCTTTCGTGTACGAGGATGAGTGGAGACTATCAACGGTTGATTAAACTTCTTGGCAATCTGATTTAGTATTTCTACAAGATTAAAAAAGTTCTTTTCAGAAGCAATATTCTCTTCTCTATGAGCAGATACAACAAAATACTCCCCCCTAATAAGATCCAAGGTCTTTAAGATATTTGACTGCAAAACTTTTGGCATATATTGATTAAGTACCTCAAACATAGGACTACCAGTCTTTATAATCCGATCAGGCCTCAATCCTTCAGCCAACAAATATTCTCTTGCAATATCGCTATATGTCAGATTAATATCAGAAATATGATCCACGATCTTTCTGTTAGTCTCCTCTGGCACACGCTGATCAAAGCATCTATTACCAGCCTCCATGTGGAAGATGGGAATATGGCGTTTCTTAGCCGCAATGGCGCATAAACATGAATTGGTATCTCCAAGTACTAAAAAGGCATCGGGCTTCTCTTGTTCTAAAACAGGGTCAATGTTAATTAGAATCTGTCCTGCAGTAGAGGTAGCATTTGCCCCTGCAGCATTCAAGAAATGATCAGGGCGACGAAGGCCTAAGTCTTCAAAAAAAACTTCATTCAGTTCATAGTCGTAGTTTTGACCTGTATGAACCAGGATGTGTTCAATTGCTTCAGAAGCATCGAGTTTCTGAATTACACAAGAGAGGCGGATAATTTCCGGGCGAGTGCCGACGACGGTGAGGACTTTGAGTTTCTTCATAGTTTTAATTAGGACACAGTGTTTCACAGTGTTCTTCACAGTGTTACACAGTGTTAATTCTGTGGAACTATTTCTTTTCTTTGTTGGGACACAGTGTTGCACTGTGTAGGGACACAGTGTTACACAGTGTTAATTCTGTGAAACTATTTCTTTTCTTTGTTGGGACACAGTGTTGCACAGTGTAAAAACACAGTGTTGCACAGTGGTATTTCTGTGGAACTATATCTTTTCTTTATTGGGACACAGTGTTTCACAGTGTTCTTCACAGTGTTACAGTGTGACCTATACCTTTTCAAAATAGGTATCTGGATTGCTAGCATCATAATGCTCATTAATCCAGAAGATGGTGTAGAGTTCTTCGGTGCCGATATTGGTGATATTATGGGTGTACCAAATGGGCATATCAACAAAGGAGGGATTGGTGCCATCTAGTTCAAATGAGTAGACTTTATCAGTACCAATCCTACGGAGGTCTATTCGGGCTTTTCCTTTGATTACTGTAAATCGTTCTGCTTTGCGGGTATGGAAATGATTACCTCTTGTTATATTTGGAACCGTTGTTGAGAAACTTACCTGACCACCCGAGTTTAACTTGACTGTCTCAACAAAACTACCACGGTCATCCGTGTTGAGTTTTAAATGGAAGGGAAAAAACTTCTCATGATCAATATAGCAGAGGAAGGTATTCCATAGATTTCGATTGAAAGGGGTATCCAATGCTGGAATCTCACCTTTGGTGAAGTAATTATCCCGGTAGGTTTCTAAAGTCTTAAGCAAGGTTGAGACCTTTATTTCAGCAGTATGCTGTATCTTGACCTCCTGAATTACAACATCATTCTTATGATCTTTATCAACCTTCTCAACGAGCTTTATGATCTGGTCAACCAATTCACCTACGTAGATCAGGTTTATCACACCATCGACTTCAATTCGAGGTTGTTCATTATGTGTTAACTGATGACAGAAGGTTGCAACAACTGAATTATAATAAGGATTCCCAAATGGGCCATAAACATTCGGAATGATTAATCCGGTAAATTGAGCATTATGTTTATCAGCCCAATTTTCTAATAAAAACCTTCCCTCCTTCTTAGATTTACCATATAGGTTATCTCTCTCCTCCTGGGTAGATGACGAAAAGAGGATATGAGGAGTAGATTTAGTCTCTTCGCAGGCTTTAATGAGCTGATTGACCAGACCAATATTGGTCTTATAGATCACTTCCGGGTCATTGTGGCGGTTCATCGCCGCAAGGTGAACAATAACATCACACTTAGAAACAAAGGCCTTTAAAAGGGCTGAATCTGCAAAGAAGGAATCCTCGAAGGGGATTCGGGTGAATTTCTCGGGGTTTAGGCCGAGGCTGTTATATAGATGGGTGCCGACGAAGCCGGCTTGGCCGGTGATACCAATATTTAACATCTAGTTAAAAATAAGTAAAACATAAGTAATCGAAACATTAAAAAAATTCTATCTAGCAAATCACTCAGGATATTGGGTGCATTCATTATCTCCAAGAATATCACGTCTAATCATGGGTATTTTTAATAATAATTCTTTCATCCCATCAACATCAAGTTGTTTTGTATTATGGGAATGATAATCCTCAATCAATCTAATCTTTTCCTCTCCCTCAACAAAATAATTATCATAATTTAAATCTCTTGTATCACAGGGAATACGAAAGTAATTTCCCATATCAATACTCTTAGCCATTTCTTCACGTGTAACGAGAGTTTCGTACAACTTTTCACCATGACGTGTACCAATCGAACGCACATTAACATTAGACTTATAGAGTTCTTTTAATGCCTGAGCTAATGTAGTTAATGTTGCAGCTGGAGCTTTTTGAACAAAAAGATCTCCATTTATACCATGTTCGAAAGCATAGAGAACAAGATCAACCGCATCTTCAAGAGTCATCATGAATCTAGTCATATTTTCATCTGTAATAGTCAAATCTTTTCCATTTAAGATCTGATCTATCCAAAGTGGTATAACTGAACCTCGACTTGCCATCACATTACCATAACGCGTACAACAAATAGTAGTTTTTGCAATAGGCCCCAGAGAACGTCCTTTGGCTATTGCAACCTTTTCCATCATAGCTTTACTTATTCCCATAGCATTAATTGGATAAGCTGCTTTGTCAGTACTCAAAACAACAACATTTTCTACGCCTTGTTCAACTGCTGAATCAATAACATTTTCTGTTCCAAATACATTAGTTTTTACAGCTTGGATCGGAAAAAATTCACAAGAAGGAACTTGTTTCAATGCAGCCGCATGAAAAACGTAATTGACTCCATTCATCACGCCATCAACACTTCTTTTATCACGAACATCTCCGATATAAAATTTGATTTTGGGATTATTTAGGCGATGACGCATTTGATCCTGCTTTTTTTCATCTCTAGAGAAAATCCTGATTTCAGAAAATTGATCAGAATTTAAAAATCTATTAAGAACTGCATTCCCAAAAGAACCTGTTCCTCCAGTTAATAACAAAATATTGTTTTTATTTTTCATGTGAGTGAAGTTTCAAATAAGTAAAAAAACGATTCTGTAAGTTAAAATCAACAAATTGTTCGCAATAGTTTCGCCGACTTTTAAGACTAAACGATTTATTACATATTTTAGTAACCATTTCATAAATACTATTCTCAATTTCTAAAATATCTGATTTATTACAAACATGAACAGAATCAAATATACTAACTTCAGTAGTAAATAATGCGGTTGAAGGAGCTAAGATGAATACATGCGAAGAGCATACAAGATACTCCACTAATTTAGTGGGGAAACTATATCGAGTAAAACTCTTGCTAAACTTACTGAAATCAATAGGTAACACGAGGACGTCAGCCTTTTTGTACTCAAGTAGAAGTTCATTTTGAGGTATAAAATCGGAACAGCTGACAAAATCAAAATTTTTAATAATATTCCGAAGAAGTTCTACATCAGGAGAAACGATATTAAATTGTATTTTAAATGAAAATTTTTTATTTATACTATTTATAGCATAAATGGTATTAATTATAGAATTGTAGTTAGCAAGACCGATACGACCAGCATACAAAAAATTAAAAGTACTAGTCATCGAGAGGTCTTCGTTTAAATATGAATCTTCAAAATATTTAAAAAAAAATTGAGAAATACCATTATGAAAATAATTCCATGAAAAACCATAACGCTCCTCATATGCTTCAGCCATAAATTTACTAATAGCTAAATGTCCAACAGCATTTTTACATATAAAACGAAAGTTCTTATCAATATAATAATTAGAAATTTGCCCAAAAAAAGAGGTACCATTAATAGTTTTCGGCCAGTCATCCATGTTATGAATAACAAGATTAAACTTTCTTTTCTTTATAAGTTGAGTAATAAATTTCAAATAATAATACGAACCAATCTGAGAATATACTACAGTGAACTTATTTTCATCAAACCATTTTAAAAATTCATCAGTCACAACAAGCTTTCTAAGAAAGATGTAAAAGCCGATCCTTCTACTAATCTTAATAAACCTACTCAAAATTTGATTAGATTTAAATGAATTAAAATTTGTAAAAATGGCAGTATTAGTATCGTAGGCAGAATAAATTTTTGAAATTCGGTTTTTACCTAAAAAAGGAATAATATAGTTGAAATCTGGAAAACCAAAAACATAAGCTTCCTTGCAATAAAGCAAATCATCAATAACAAAAGAATCAGTAGTTGTAGCTAAAGAAACATTTTCTCTATTTAACAAACTAAATAGAAATCTCATTGTAACTCCACCACCACTTTTATCAGCAAAATTTTGCCCTAATATCAAAACTCTCATTTGGAAAAAATTTCAGTTTTCAAAACTTCAAGAAACTGTAAACCTGTATCTAAATCCGGCTCGATATAATTACCTTCAGCCCACTCATTCCAAGACCTAAGAATCAAAATTCTATTTTCATCAGGTTTATCCTTAATAGTATCTAATGCCATTTTAAGATGCTTTTGGAAATTTTGAGGAGTACTATTATAATATAAACCAGCATAACGTCCAGCACGAGGCGTCCTATCCCATCGAGGGATTAATGATGGTATAATATTTACTTCAGTATCTCGCTTTGTATACAAGTGTTTAATAATTTTACCATAATCACTTTTATCAATAACAACACCATTCAAATAACGATTAAATAGTGTACGTAATTTAGTAAGAATGAAGGATCTAACCTTATAACCAGCCTCCCACATTCCAATTGTATTGACAGCATCAAAACCTAGCGCTAAAATTCTATCAATATCTTTTGAAAAATAGGAAAGACCAATAAAATAAAACCCATTAAGACCATTTTTTGATGCTAAATCATTCCATGTATCAAAAAAAAGCTTAATTTGAGGAATCTCAAAAGGATTATAAATCAAAAAAACTAACTTGTCATTTACTTTACTATACCTAACATCTTTAAAGGCAGGTAATAAAGAGTTAAAATGATCAACAATATCATCCAAACCAGGATAGGTCTGTTGAATTAAAATCTTCTTATCAAATTGTTTATTAGATAACCAAGTAGCATTACTCCAAGAATGGTTTGCCCATCCGAGGCAAAATGGAAAATCGGGTCTACCAGAATTAATAACTTCATTAAAAGGTCTCTCTAAAATCCTTCTTCCATTTCCAAACCAATAATGCCAATACATAAAAGATTCAACACCATATTCAGCAGCTAGTTTAGCTTGTTCTTCACGAATCTCAGGTAACCTTAAATCATAGTAGCCTAAATCAGCAGGAACACGAGGCTGCTGGTGTCCCCGAAATAGTGGTTTCGCTTTACCAACATTTGTCCATTCAGTAAAACCTTTACCCCACCATTCATCATTCTCTGGAATAGGATGAAATTGAGGTAAATACAAGGCAAATAGTCGAGCTTTTTTATTATTCATAATTATTAAAACATTCTTTTACAACATCAAGAAATTGTTTTCCCCATTTTTGATCAGGCTCTAAGTGATTGCCCTCAGCCCACTCATTCCATGCATTAATAAAGAAAAAATTCGAATCCGAATTACTTTTCTTATAATTGAATAAAACTTCTTTTATCCACTGACGAAAATAAGAAGGATTACTATTAACAAATATTTCAGCACCTCCACGAATTCTTCGCACAGAATTATCAAACATAGGCATTACACAAGGATAGTTTCTATCCGAAATTACATTATATTGACTAGAAAATCTTTTCGCAGTCTTAACATACGAATATAAATTATGTCGAATCACAACAGAAAAATTAAAATTCAAATACTTATTTAACAAGCGAAAATAGAAATTCAGCGGTCGCATTCCAACATTAGTAAATGGCGCAAATTGTGCACCAAAGTTAAACCCAATGGTGTCGGGATCAACAATAGAATTATCTAATTGAAAAAATACGAAATATAAATCTGGAAAACCAAACTCCTTAGCATAACGACGCCAAACGTTAACAAAATGAGAAATATTTGGAATTAAATGTTGCTTGTAGATGATAATTAAAGGAGATCCATTAACCTTAATATAATCCGAATGAGAAAAATAATTTTTACATAAGTATTCAATATGCTGTAAATAATCATCATCACAATAACTTTGCTCTAAAAGAACCTGTGATTGATTCCCATCCCACCGACGAGTCCAATTCTCATTTGCCCAACAGAGACAAAATGGAAATGCTAAATCCAACGATTTAAATAACTGAATAGGTGAATTCAATAAGACATTAGATTGAAACCAATAATGATAAAAACAAAATCCATAAATATTTGACTCTCGAGCAAGTTGCACTTGTTTAACAATAACATCAGCTACTCGAAGATCATAAAAACCAAAATCACTAGGTAAATGAGGTTGATAATGTCCAGGAAATAAAGGTTTTCCCTTTACAACATTATACCACTCAGTAAAGCCAGGTTCCCAATTCAAATCATTTTCAGCTATAGGATGAAACTGAGGCAAATATAAAGCTATAGGTTTAATGTCATGCATGAGCTCTAATGCTGTTAAGTTTATTAATATGAACGAGAAAAACTAATGTGAAAAAAAATAAGAAAAGTGTCTGTCTTTCACCTGTAAGTAATACAAATATTAAATAAGATAACGTTAAACTAACAGTAAAATAAAAATTAATAATAAAACGATATCTTCTATATAAAGAAAAGATAATCATAATAAAAAATAGTAGATATGAAAAAACACCTAGAAATCCATATTCATACAAAACCTCAAAAAAGATACTTTCAAAGCCCAAAGCCTCTTTAAGACTCTTACTGTTATAGGCTGCTTCATACATACTACCGAAGCCAAAGCCGAAAAAACCACTGTTAGATGTAACATAATCCCATATCACATCTAACTGCACTTGCCGTGTCGCAATACTACTTCCTTGAAAGCTATCAAAATCATTAACATAAGTATATAAATAAAAGAAACCGTAAGCAAATAGTGGGAATAAAACAAACCATTTTAATATAAACAACAATGAATAAGTTTGACCTTTATTACTGTAAATATATAATAATATAAAAATAAAGGATATTTGAAAAAGCCAACAACTCCTACTAAGTGTAAATATTAAATTCAAAAAAAGCAAAAAAATCAATACATACATAAATACGATGTATCGTTTTAAATATAAAATCCTTAACGACTTAGTTCTTAAAACTCCGATAATTAAGACAAAGAATAAAACTAATCGTCCACCATAAACAATACTATGAGTGTGTAAAGACCTTAACCTTCCTAAAAATCCCAATCTCTCCTCTATTTGCCTATTGCCGTAATCAGTAAAATCAAAATAAGAATTATACCAATTCCAAAATGGATTATCAAAATTTCTTAACAATTCAACTAAACCATAGGTGAACAAAATAAACAAATAAACAATAAAATATCTCATAAAAATTTTAACATCCTTATGACTTCGGAAAACTGAAACAAATATAACAGCAGGAGCAAATGTACTAAGAGCAAAAACAAAAAAGCGAATAATTTGAGTAATTATAGTATTTGAGGTATTTGCAAATAGAAAAGACGGAAATAGAAATAATAAATAAACCAAAATAGTAGTCTTAAAATAGGGAACAGACAACCTATTTCTAATTAATAGAATTATAACAAATATACTAGAACAATAGAATTGAAGTGAAAGACCTAATATAGGTATGGTATTAACATAAGGAAAAAACAGAAGAGGAAAATAAAGTACATAGCCATACAAAGGCTTAACAAAAAAAAGAAGCAATGTAATAATTAAGTATGATAAGAAAAAAATTGTAGGAGTCATTATTTATTATCCAATTTCTGATTAATATCAATTACGATTTTATCAACTATATTATCAACTTCTGATGAATCAATATTAATTATGCTTGTATGAGATCCAAATTCAGAATACAAATTTATAGTACTGCTAAACTTATAGCTATAAGACAAAGCATAGAAAGGAATTCGCATATCAATACTAGAAAAAATGGAATGCATGCGTGAACCAATAAAATAATCACACTTAGAAATGATAAATTTGAGCTCACTGTATGAAAAATTATTTTCAATTAGCATATACTGAATCGGAAAATCAATATGACTAATAAACTCAATAATCGCTGCAAGATCATCAGAAGAAGAATCAGTTCCAAGTGTATTATACGTATGAGGGATAAATATTATATAATAATGTTCACTTAATCGATGAATTAAAGAAATCATAAGATTTTTATAGGCATCAAATCTAGAGCTAACGCCTCTGTAACTATTAAAGTAACAAAGCCCGCTAATATTAATGCCAACGACTCTCAGCCCATTGGACTTAATTTCCAATCTAATTTCTTTCGGTGGAAGCAAAAAGGAAACATCAGATGAAAGTTTAACCTCATAATTATAAGTCTCTGAAATAAATTCCATACTTTTAATATCTCTAGCATAAACAGATGACGATCGTCTAACAATAAATCTCCCAACATAGAATGGAATGGCCTTTCGTTGAAAAGGCCCAAAAGTTTGAGGTAACAAAACATGGTCCATTTTTAACATAATAGCAATTAAAGATGGAATTGCAAATTCTAAAAATTGTTTTGTTCCATAAATATCAGAAAAACTATCTCCACCAAAAACATTAAAAAAATATCGACAAGAAGAAACATCTCTGAAGAACGAAAGGCGTCGAACAAATATTGACAATCCCAATTTTGATAAAATCAACACTAAGAAAACAGAAAATATACTATAGAATTTTCTTTCAATAAAGATCGGTTTGTCTGGAGATAATTCAAAATATTCTGAAACACGCCTTCTTCTAATATAATAAGCTGGTAAAATGATTTTTTTGATAGTCGGATCAAGAGATGTAATAAAATCTATTGAACCAAAACTTAAGGCTTGACAACCCCTATTTGAATGTGAAAAGTCAATTCCACCATGCAACATAACTGAATTTTTAATCATAATTTTCCTTTTATAAAAACTCTACGAAATACTCCCAAAAAATTGCGAATAGCCACAGAAAATTTAGATTTTAAAAGTCCAAATAAAAGAAATTGTAAGGGAAAAGAAGGAGGACGCTTAAACAAGATAAATAGTGCAATTAACCTAATTAAAACATATTGCTTTTTAGCATACTGACCAGGCTGAATAAATTGTAAGTCATTTATGTCATAAGTTGGATTTATAACAGTAAGCGCTTTATTGTTGAGAACCTCTCTCAATACAGTCTCCCCTATCTTCGATCGACTAATTACAAGACTAGTACCAGTTTTAATCTCCTCTGTCGGAAATCCATCTTTACCAGAGCTTGACCAAGCATCTGCACACACCAAATCAGAATTATGACCAATTGAATCTCCACAAATCTTACACCTAGTTTGAACGGTAGGGCCAAAAAAGTTCTTCCAAGATTGATTATAACTAACTTCATGAACTTTCCCACTTGTTTCCTCAACCTTAAAATTACCAGGCCAAGAACCATCTCTGTATCTTATGTTTTTGACAAAATCAATTCTGGAAGAAAATGATTCCAATAATGAAATAGTGGAATTATAACTTGGAACACCAGCACAGAAAAAGCTAAGATATATCTTAATTGGTGAGCACACAGGATCGATTAATGCATAGGATTTCAAAGCTGAAATATCACATGGTTTTCCAACAAAAGCATACTTTTTTGAACTATCTATAAGATTTAATATATCAACTAATGGAGCAGAAGGGGTATATCTACTATTAGCATTATTAATAAGTGTTTCAGGATCATTTGTAACAAAAACCTTAGATAATAAAGGATTATCCTCAGATACCCCAATTTGAATAACGTAATCAACAGTTTTATTTTCAATTAGGTACAATAAAATAGAGGTTATGGCCCCCCCAGAACTTGCAACATCAAGAACAGATTTATTAGAAGATTTACCAGTTATAACAGAGAAATAAGTTCCCCAAATTTTATTACGAAATGGAGCTTCATGATTAAAGGACAACACCTTAACTCCAGGACAAAATTGTCTAAAAATAGACAATTCCCTTTTATCTAATTTTTCTTTAATAATAGGCCTATAAAATCCATCCTTGTTAACACCAATGTCAACTTTAGAAGGAAATACAGAACTACATAATCCACAACCCGTGCAAAAATCACTATCTAAAACCTTTTGCATTTAATTTAATAATTTATAAAATTGTAAAGCTTTGACTTGAACATAAAAAATATTTCTAAATTGTGGCAATAAATAATGAAACATAAATCCACTTATAAAAAAAGATATGACATTAACTAAAGCAATGAATTCATAATTAAGAAATCTTATTACAAATGAAGACAATAGACTAAACACAATTAATCCAACAATATTTCGAATTACACTATATTTATGAACACCTTGTATAACCATCATCTGACCACTAAAATAAAACATAGCCATCGTAAATGTATTAAAACTTAGAAAAACTAGAACTCTATAAGATTCCACGTATTTATCACCAAATAATAATAATATTGCAAACTTGCCTAGTAAAACATAAAAAGCAATAAAAACTATACTTAACCAGACTAATACTCTTAGATATTTTATCGAAGTCGTAATATATTGACTATTAGAAATATTCCTAACACTTACTAACCTAGGAACAATAACCTGCGTATAAGTTATAGGAATAAATATACTTATATCGACGAGTCTTTGAGCTACTGAATAAATGCCAACAGAACTCTTAGGATAATTTGAAAAGATAATAAAATTATCGATACGTTGATATATTATCAATACACTACCAGATAGAAATAATGGAAATGCTTTCTTAACTATGTCAACAATAATATCATATTGAAGATAACTCATAGAGAACAAGAATCTCTTCGTCGAATAAAACATACTAGCATATCCTAATGAGAGAACTAAAAGATCAAGTATACTAGCTATAATAAAGAAACCAAAAGAAAGTTTAAAAAATACAAAAGAAATTTTACAAGAAGAAACAATTAAAGTACGAATAATCTCAGATTTCGCAACTATTTTATTATTAAAATTACCTATAAAATAATTCTTATACACATTAAATGGAGTCGTGAGCAAGGAACTTGAATAAAGTATTAAATACCAAAAAGTATTGCTTTCTAATTTGTAAAAGCATAAACTTATCCACAAAACCACAAAAGAAATAACAACAAAAATGCTTCTGATAAATAATGAATTACTACAAATCTCAAAATCGTTATAATTTTTCTTTGAAAACTCTACTAATTCAATATTATCCAAGCCGAATGATGAAAAAGTGATAAAGACAAGAACATAAGACAAAATAAATGAATACTCACCAAATGACTCAGTTCCTAAAAACCTAGCAATCAAAACACCTGTTACAAGGCTACCCCCCAATGAAATAACTCGAGCCAACATTGCCCATGAAAAGTTGTGAATTAGAGGGCTATTGCCATTCAAATTATTAATAATTTTTCTGAATACTAAGTTCATTTATTACTTTATATATTCAAATATCTTACATACATATCGTTGCAAATATGAAATATAAATTTCTAGAAATTATAAATTCAACTTGTTAAATTGCAAGAATGCTTTCTGTAAAGAAACATAAATAATATACAGCTAACAATTGATCCTATCAATTTTTCTTTTAAAAGAAAGCCATCAAACATTAATACTTGACTACCATACACCCAATTGTTTATTAACTCCTCCGATCTAGCGATCGTAACCGCCCCATGTGGCGCAAAATCCTCAGGAAGTTGAGCCAAAGTTTGCACTTTGTACGCTAACTCAGGCTTAACTAATTCGTCATTTTGAGCCTTAACAATCGGCTTATGGGTAATCCCACTACAATAATCAAGTCTATTACCTGTTTCATCAATAGTTATATAATCCCCAAATGCGTAAGCAGCTTCTGGGTTTGCTTCCATGGACTTAACTAAGTACTCAAGAGCCCAAGGCATTAGAATATCGTCACCATCAAGTCGCATAAAGTACTTTTCAGTTGCTAGCTTCAACGCTTGATTAGCCGCCTTAACATGACCAATATTTGAGTTATGAATTATCGTAACATCCTCACGCCCCACATAATCTTTCAATACCTCCTCTACTCCATCCGTAGAACCATTATCAATGATGATCAACTGTTTGGGTCTACAGGTCTGAGTATCGACTGACTCGAGTGCCTCACGAAGGAAACGAGTATAATTATGGGTGACGACGTAGAGAGTAACAGGGGCAGGGGAAGTCATGGGGGTATTCAAGATTTAGAGGGAAGGCTTCTAGCTTCTGGCTGCTGGCCGTTAGCTACAGGTAGGGACTATTCAAAATTCAAGAATTCAAAAGTATTTAAATCTATTCTCATCATATCCTTCGCTGAGTCATCTAATCCTAGGTTTGAGAAGACCACCATGATTGAGCCCTCTTCTAGAGCTTTAAAGCCATTGGCGTAGCCACCGGGGATAATTAGAATCCTGCTTTCAGTTGCCTCTAATTTGAAAGCTTCGGGCTTTACCTCTTTATTGATGTTATCAAAGTCGTCTACCTTAACGGCATTGATCACAAAGCTGCCATTAACAACCCAGAAGGCCTTCACCTCAACTCGATGTCCTTGCCAGGCCCGAATTACAGATACGTCATCATGGGTGATTCGGTAGACTCTAACAAAGTCTTTTACAAGAAAATCATTAACGAAATCAATCCTCCCCCTAAAGTCAGAGAAGAATGAACCATCAATATAAGTAGGAGAGCTAATAGAATCAATCATTTTTGCATTAGGAATTTCGTTACTTCTGGATGCAGCTTCGCCCCGTCAGTCACATCCTCTTTGATATAACATCCTATTTTTCAGTACACTATCCAGATCATTGAACATATATAGATTTTCTACACATGTAAACAAGTTTCATGCATACGGAGTACTCGTGAAATTAAGTATAAGTGGAAATGTTGTGTTGTTTTGTATAGTCATGGACAACCCATCTATTAACCGCGGGGTTGCCTCTAAAGTGCCGTTGCTGTTGTTTACCGGTAAGAACGAATGATCAACAATCTCTTATAGTCTACTTTGATTACTTCGGGATTTCCTTTATTCCCAGTGCCAAAGATAGAAACTATTCTTTTACGCTTAGGCTAATTTATAATAAATTGATGTAGAGTTACCACTATTTTCATACAAAAAGATGTTTATTCTCTGGTTAAATGTAAATCTTTCAATGTGTTAGATTGTTAAAAAAAACAAGAACACCGAGTATACAAATTGGAGGAAGTAGAGTCTACGAGGGCAAATTGCATGCTTTTTCGTGTGGAATTGAATTCAAGATTCAAGAATTCAAAATTAGCAAAGAACCCAACGGATTGCTACATGTGGCTAGATGCCATAAGCTAGCAGCCAGTTCTAATAACAACTACCTACTTCCGGTTGCACGAAGTGCGTCAAATCTGTGTAAATCCGTCTAATCAGTGTCATCAGTGTTCTAATAAATCCGTGGAATCCGTTTAAATCCGTCAAATCCGTGTGCCTAGGTCCAATCTTGAATATCGAATTTTGAATTCTATTGAGTTTCTATTCCGGTGCTCTGCACCTTGCAAGAATCTTGTGGGGTACCTAACCTGACGGCTACAACTATTTCCGGTGCTAACGCACCTGGCTCACACCAAATTTGATGTTTTAATCTATGTAGGCTGGGTTCAGAGGGGCGTGATTAATTCTAATTGGTTTTACAATTTCATAAGACAATTGGAACAATTGGGACTCTTGGAACAATTGGTAACCACTAGGATTGTATGTACTAATAAATCCGTGGAATCCGTTTAAATCCGTCAAATCCGTGTGCCTATGTTCCAATGCACGAAGTGCATTCCCATAGTTTAAATCCGTGTGCCTAGGTCCCGATGCACGAAGTGCATTCCCATAGTTTAAATCCGTGTGCCTATGTTCCAATGCACGAAGTGCATTCCCATAGTTTAAATCCGTATGCCTAGGTTCCGATGCACGAAGTGCATCCACATAGTATAAATCCGCGTGCCTAGGTTCTAATGGGCGAAGCCCATTCTTCCAATATTTTCCATTTTTTGGAACCATCCTACCACCCTAAACAGCCATTTCACATTTTTTTTATAAAATTTCATAAAATTGATGAAATTCATAAACACCTGATTAACTGATGTTTACATGAAATCAACTATTATCTTCACAACTAATTGATTTCCTTAACCTTACAAGCTCTTCTCTTATATCCCTCTTATATCTCTCTTATATCGCTCTTATGACTCTCTTATGTTGGGCTACTAAAAATCTTACAAAATTGGTCATTTTTGCGACCAATTTCTCCATTTTTGGGTGCAGCGTTAAGAGTGACGAAAATATCTATTTAACGTTTTGGTACAATTCTTGATAATTAGCGAAAAATGACATCTGGCAGCTAGCGGCTGGCAGCTTTATCTTCGGGGTTCTCAGAGGTTATAATTCAAGATTCAAGAATTCAAAATTAGCGAAGCAACGAATGGCGGCTGGTGGTTTCATTTCCATGTTTCACCAGAGGGGGAATGGAATTCAAGATTCAAGAATTCAAAATTAGCGAAGCAACGAATGGCGGCT